>PPYF01671311.1_pt1 | contig 16785 bp, 14 predicted proteins | sample 1559871 | NCBI WGS metagenome assembly PPYF01 (sample SAMN08240021, study PRJNA423297) | Human gut metagenome, whole genome shotgun sequencing project.
CCTGAAGTGGAAGATCCATAACAATAAATATAATTCTCTACATTATCTGTTTCAGGATTACCGGCTACCCCTGATGTATAATTCTTGGGATCATCATAGCGCTCCTTATCCGCCTCATAAAGATCTATCCAGTTAAAAAGCTGGTCATTTTGCTCCAATGCCAATGAAGCGTTCTTCAAAGCATTGTCATAATCCCCCATAGACAAATACACTCGAGCCAACATACCATATCCAAGTGCCCGATTAGGATGAAGAATCGACTCACTATGTACAGGCAGATCTTCAACCGCCTTATTCAAATCATCAAGCATAAACTCATACATTGTTTGCAAAGTTACCTGCGGCGACGGAGCCTCCACAGAAGCCGAAGTTATCAAAGGAACTGACAGTTTATCCTTAGTAGCCTCATCATACTGGTCAGCATAAAAATTAGCCAAATAAAAATAATGCATGGCTCTAAGAACACGTCCCTGAGCTATTAACTGACGGCGCTGAACCTCCGTACATTCTGTCGCATCCGGTACATCCTCTACGATTAGATTCCACGCAAAAAGTCCCTCATAAGCATTAAAATAAGGGTTCTTATCATTGCCTGTCATTAAGTCTATTCGATTTACAGATTCATCTGCGTAATAATTGGCACGTGTTAACGACGGACTAGTTACGGCAGAAGGAAGTTTAAATATATCTCCTGCTAATACCGCAAGCTGATCGGGATCAAGAAAATGGTAGGAAAAATTATTTCGGATAAAAGCATTATAGTCTTCCCATGTCTTCGGAATCTTCTGCCCTTTCGGCACATCATCCAAATAATCATCACAAGCGGAAAGCATCATAGCCACCATAACAAAAAGCAGACTGCTTATCTTTATCATTTGTTTTTTCATATTATTCATTCTTTAAAAATTCAAATACAATCCCCATACATAATTCGGTTTCACTTTACCGCCTAAATCGTAATTCGCTTTACTATCAAAAGCAAATGTTGCTACATTCTCTACATTGAACTGAAGACGAGCGCCGGAAAGAGAAATTTTCTTGCACCAATGGGCCGGAACTCTGTACGCCAATGAAATATTACTCAAACGAATATTTGATGCATCATACACAAACAAATCCGAATAACGATATAATTCCGTACGGTGTGTATTAAAATTCTCCGTATCATTAGAGAAAAGCAGACGTGGTACGTCCGTTACATCCCCAGGCTGAGTCCAACGGTCCACTATACCCTTAGCAGTAGATGTAATACGTCCGTTCGACATGTTAATGCTTGGAATATTGCTTGACCGCAACTTGTGACCTGCATCCAATATCAGCATTGCTGAAAATTCAAAACCTTTATAACGTAATACATTGGTTAACGAAGCATTATGTATAGGAACAGTCGTACCACAATAAACCAATGCATGATAATCACGTGCAGGACCTGAAGTGACATTATTTTCCGCATCATATACCTGTGGATCACCATTCTCATTCAATCCAGCCCACTTATACGCATAAATACCATATAATGGTTTTCCAACCATAGGATAACTGGTAGGCATACTTATACGGCTATCCCACAAACTTGGTTGCACACTGATGTGTTTTACTTTATTACGATTAAATGCATATAACAATGAAGCGTTCCAACTAAAGTCCTTCTGACGGATAATCTCTCCGCTCAAAGTGATTTCCACTCCCCGGTTTACCATTTTTCCATTATTCGTCATCAACGTTGTATAGCCAAACCCTTGTGTAGGACTACCATTTATAGCAGCAAGTAGATCAACACTATATTTATTATAATACTCTATTGTTCCCGACAGACGATGACGGAACAAAGCAAAATCTACACCTACATTCACAGTCGTTGTCTTTTCCCAACGGATATCCTTATTGGGAGGAGTATTCACAGACCCTGCCATACCATCCACAAGGCTGGAATCATAATAGGAAGCTATCAGATAGGGAGCTGTATTACGCCCAATATTACCACCAATACCGTATGAAGCGCGTAATTTCAACATGTCTACAAAATCCGCTTGAAAGAATTTCTCTTTATAGATATTCCAACTTCCCCCGACTGACCATAAAGGTTTATTCTGGTATTTCGAATTAGTTCCCCACAAGTTCGAACGATCCCAACGAATACTTCCAGAAAGTACATATTTATCATCATACGTATACGATGCATTCGAATAGAAGGAAACAAAACGATTAAGCAATTCACGAGACGAAGCAATACTATTCTGATCTAACTGAGCAGATCCTAACAAGCCCGAAAAATAAGCCAAATCTTTCATATTATAATTTTGCCATGTTTTAAGCTCCGGATCATATCCGTATACCGTATTTTCATCAAAATTAATCAATGAATGGCGCACTTCCTGTCCTAATATCCATACTAAATTATGCTTTTCATCAAATGTTTTATCAAGACTCAACTGTTGACGGAAGTTATAACTATGTTTGCTGTTCTTCAACGTATGAAACGAATCTCCATTCGGCAGATTATATACCAAAGAACTGCCATTCGGTGATTTGCTGGTAAAATCATTAATACGCTTACGCATAAAATTTGACTCTTTCTCACCCAATGATTCATAATCCGAATCACTTGTTTCATATTGGAACATCACATTGTAATTCAACCAAGAAGTCAAATCAAACTTCAACTTAGCATAAGCGCGGGTTTCAAAAGTTTTGGTTGTATTAAGAGCATAATTCAACTCATCCATCGGCACGAGATCTTCTGAATACAGCCCATATTGATCCACTAAATCACGACGTGACTTGTCACTTTGTGAAGGTGCCACAAAATAACTTCCATCTGCATTGACCAACGGATCATAAGGCATGACAGAAAAGCCCGGATCAAACAAATCATATGACTGGTTCTTCTCTTTGCCATATTTCAGATAAACGCCTGTATCAAAATGCAACCAATTGGTTAGCTGTAATGAATTAGTAATATTGATACCTAATTTCCAATCACTATGATTTATATCCTCATAATCATTATCCCAATAAGTAGTAGAGAAATTAAAAGAATTACGCTCTGTTGTTTTACCTACCCTCAAATTATACTGCTGGTAAAAAGGGTTACGCTTACCATATTTTTCTGCCTGATCATAATATTGATAACCGTAGGAAGCCAACTGATTCAGAATTTTATCTCCCTCAGCCATACTGATTTTCCCAGTGTACATATCTAACAAAGTATTAACTCCCAAACTAGGATATGGTCCGTTTTCACGCAAATCGGCAGCCTGCATCTCCGCAGCCTCAGGCGTACTCAATGCCATAGTCGCCCATTCACGTTCCATAGCAATAACATCAGCCGCATTAGTCCGATTTTTTTTATAATAAGAATAAGGGTGCACTGTAAAGGTAGAAGAAAAACTTACTTCCGCTTTACCTTCTTTAGCCTTTTTCGTAGTAATCACAATCACGCCATTAGCAGCTCGCGCACCGTAGATAGAAGCAGCAGCAGCATCTTTCAGCACTGTTACGCTTTCAATATCTTCCGGATTTAAATCAGGCATATTTTCAGTTGTCTGCCCTATTCTGTCTAATGTTGTATTTTCTACAGGAAATCCATCAATCACGACCATCGGATTCGCGACAGCATTCATGGTTGTGACACCACGAATCTGTCCATTCACATATCCAGCCACTTGTCCCTCAAGCATAGAAGACAAGTTATCCATACGTTTCAACTCTAACTTTTCAGTAGAAACTTTAGAAAACGCACCCGTAGAACGTTCTTTCGACAAAGTCTGATATCCAGTAACCAACACTTCATCCAACATTTCAGTGTCCGCATCCAACCGAATAAAAAGCTCTTTCTTTCCATCCACAACCGCCACTTCTTTTGATTTCATACCAATATATGAAACCACAAGTGTTTCCCCACTGTTTACCTTCAGATGGAAACGTCCATCCACATCTGTTACGGTACCATTCTGAGTTCCTTTTACCAATACAGTCGCTCCAATCAACGGTTCATCATTAGTATCTGTAACCACTCCCGAAATAGATTTTTTTTCATTCTGCCGTATTTCTGAAACGACAGTACTTTCCTCTGCCAACGCATAAGCTACCGGTCCACACAAACAAATACAAAAAAGAATTCTTGAAAAAAACAGATTTCCCCCTTTGCACCTTCTTGAGTTTACTGATTCTTCACTCATAAAATTAAAAAAATTTATCAATATAAAAGTCAGTTAAGTAATTCATCTAATTTAGCTATTGTTTTGGGATCAGAAGGACGACTCATATCCACCGATATAATTTTTCCTTCCTTATCTAAAAGAATAAAACGGGGAATCCCCTTTATCATGTAGTCATTCATAAATGTATCTCCATTTACAAAATGCAACTGAATACCCTTTAAACCAGCCCTCACTCTATTTTCCCATGCTTTTTTGTTATTATCACATGAGATACTAACAAAATAAATATCTTTTCCATGGTATTTTTCTTCTAACTTTTGCAAATGTGGAATTTCACGTTGGCAAGGACCACACCAAGTAGCCCAAATATCTATATATACATACTTTCCCTTAAAATCAGAAAGAGAAACTTTTTTACCAGACAAATCCGTACAGTTAAAATTTGGAGAAAGAGCTCCTACCGACAATTTGCGCCAACGATTGCACAATGTCTCAAAATTCTTCACCAATAGCGGTGATTTTACATACCGATCGAACACAGCACAATAAGCATCAGCAGAATCAAGTCCATATCTCTCTACATAAGCATATACATTCTTATTTATTAAGAACTCTGCAATACTAGGCTCCTTCACTTCCGATTCCACATATCGGACTACCGCATCCAAAGACTTTGATTCCGGGTATTGTTTTCTTGCCACTCTGCTTACCGCCTCAACCAAAAATGAACGGAATTCGTCATATCGCAACAAAGAAGCATCCATAACTATCAACTCCTGTAACTTACTCCAATATTCTAAAGAAGCTTCATAAGTAGAATCCTTAGCTATACGCATATGGAAATAAGGATAAGAAGGCAATGTAGCACAAGTAAAATATTTCAAACGTATTTTCTCCATTTCATTAATTTCCTCTGATAATCCGGCATGATCCAACTCTTGCAGATTTACATTCAAAATACTATCCATTTTCAAAAAGAACGCTTTTTCTCCTAATGCCATATCATCAATTTCTGCTGCTTTCAAACGTCCGTTATTCAAATAGATATTTACTTGTGAACCTGTGCCTGTAATGGCTACACGTTCTCCAAATTTTTTATTTTCAAAAGAAATTTGTATATCTGTATCAGGTGTAAGCAACAAAGTACGACTTATATAATGATAACCTAATGCCACATAAACAGGCTCCGTAACATCGACTACCAATTCTCCCTTTCCTGAAGCATCTATTGAAATAGGAAGTTCTCTCCCGTCAGGAAAATAAAGCATTGCTGAATGATCTTCTATTTTACCACTTATAGACAAAGAAATCTTTGCCGCATAACTATAAAAAGGGAATAACAAACAGACAAAAAGAAAGACTCTCATTTTTTTCTTAAACCACTCCATAAATATTTTTTTATATTAAACATTAAAAATTAAGTGCGAAATTAACAAATAATTTGCAAACCGCCTTAATTTATATTACATAAACTAATGTTTAAGTAGCATTTTAACATAAAAAAAGCGATGGAATTCATACAGAGTTCATCCACGTTCCAATACCCCATATATTCTCCACAAAGAAGTTAAAAGAATTATAGTCACCACCAATACACACCTGCTTAAAGCAAGCGGGCTTATATTGTAATTAGAAAAAAGGAACAGTATAATCCAACAAAGAAGTTAAAAATTAACGGAGAAAATGCCAAACCGTTTGCCCATTCCAAAGACTATCTGTATTTTTGGCAGAAATATTCTGATTAAATGAATGAGAATGTCCTTGCCAAATTGAAAGTACTAGCAGAATCTGCCAAATATGATGTTTCCTGCTCCAGTAGTGGGACTGTGCGCCGTAACCAATCAGGCACATTGGGAAACACCGTAGGCGGCTGGGGAATATGCCACAGCTTCGCCGAGGACGGTCGTTGCATATCCTTGCTGAAAATTATGCTGACCAATTATTGCATATATGACTGTGCCTATTGTATCAATAGAAGAAGCAATGACATTCCCCGTGCCACACTTTCGGTAAGCGAACTGGTAGACCTCACCATCGAATTCTACCGGCGCAACTATATAGAAGGGCTTTTCCTCAGCTCCGGCGTTGTACGCAATCCGGATTACACCATGGAAAGGTTGGTACGTGTTGCCAAAGACCTGCGGTTAGTACACAAATTCAACGGATATATTCACCTGAAAAGCATCCCCGGAGCCAGTCGCGAACTAGTTAATGAAGCCGGACTCTACGCTGACCGCCTCAGTGTAAACATAGAAATTCCCAAAGAAGAGAATCTGAAATTACTGGCTCCCGAAAAAGATCACAAAAGTGTGTACCAGCCCATGCGCTATATCCAGCAGGGAGTACTTACCAATAAGGAAGACCGGAAAAAATTCCGCCATGTTCCACGCTTCGTTCCTGCCGGACAAAGCACCCAGATGATTGTCGGTGCCACAACCGAATCAGACAAAGACATCCTTTATCTTTCTTCTTCACTCTACCAACACCCCACCATGAGGCGCGTTTACTACTCAGGATATATATCCGTAAATACATACGACAAACGGCTTCCGGCACTGAAACAGCCGCCATTGGTACGGGAGAACCGTTTGTATCAGGCCGACTGGCTGTTACGTTTCTATCAATTTAAAGTAGAAGAAATAGTAGATGACTCCTATCCCGACCTGGATTTGGAAATCGATCCCAAACTAGGTTGGGCATTACGGCATCCCGAACTATTTCCGATAGATATAAATCAGGCAGATTACGAAATGATTCTCAGAGTACCGGGCATCGGAATCAAATCGGCAAGACAAATCATCGCATCACGCCGCTTCTCCAAACTGGGATTCTATGAACTGAAAAAAATAGGTGTAGTGATGAAAAAAGCGCAATACTTCATAACCTGCAACGAACTCCCCACCCGAACTGTTAATGAACTGACCCCGACAGGAGTACGCAGACTGTTAGTACCCAAACCCAAAAAGAAAGTGGACGAACGCCAATTAATACTAAACTTCACTGATAACGAATGATTCTGTTTATCTATGACCATACGTTTGAAGGCTTGCTGACTTGCATTTTCGATGCCTACTTCCGCAAAACCTTTCCAGACTCGCTCTTGATGGAAGGCGAGCCGCTACCCTTATTTTATGATGGAGCCATACACATAGCCACTGATGAAGAGAAAGCCGGACGAGTGTGGCGCGGATTACAGAAAAAAATCTCCAAGCATGCCCTGTTATGCCTGACCTGCTGCTGGTTATCAGAATTACCAAAGGTGGACGAAATGCTTTTCCGCTATATCCGGAAGGCCATAAACTCTCCTCATTCCATCGAAACCAACTTTGCCGATCCTGATGTGCTGGAGCTTGCGAAAATCTATAAAAGAGTAGATGGAGAACGAGTACACCTCATGCAGTTCGTCCGTTTCCAAAAAGCTGCGGACGGAACTTTCTTTGCAGCCGTAGAGCCTCAATTCAACGCACTGCCACTGGCTGTGGATCATTTCAAAGACCGGTTTGCCGACCAGCGTTGGCTCATTTATGATGTGAAGCGACAATATGGATATTACTATAATCTGACGGAGATGGAAGAAGTAACATTTGAAGACCCCCGCCAAGCACATCTGGTCACAGGAATGCTAAATGAAACATTGATGGACAATGATGAGAAATTGTTTCAGAAACTTTGGAAAACATATTTCAAGTCCATTTGCATCAAAGAACGTTGGAATCTCAGAAAACACCGGCAAGATATGCCTGTCAGATATTGGAAATATCTGACGGAGAAACAATAAACAGTTCTTCCGGATATCCCACATCTACCAAAAACAAGGCATGTCCCGGAACAGAACTCCCGGCACTACAACGATCTTTATCCTCTATCACTTTCCTGAACTCATCCACAGTCATTTTACCACGTCCCACTTCTACCAACGTACCTACCACAGCCCTTACCATATTCCGTAAAAAACGGTCAGCTTTAATAGTAAATACCCATTCTGTCCCGCTCACCTGCGTCCATTCAGCATGCATAATCCGGCAATTATTCGTCTTCACATCAGTATGCAATTTACTGAAACTGGTAAAATCAGTATAATCAAACAATACACGGGCAGCCTCATTCATTTTCTCAAAATCCAATGAATTAAAAAGCCTCCAGGCATAGTGACGGTTAAACGGATCTTTCCGGGTAGTCACATAATACTTATAAGTACGATAAGTCGCGTCAAAACGGGCATGCGCATCATCCTTCACCCGCTTTACAGCGTAAACCGCTATATCGGGAGGAAGCAAGCGATTCAATTTCTCCGTTATCTGAACACAATCCAACTCCCGGTCATAATCAAAATGCGCGATCATGAGACGCGCATGCACACCGGCATCAGTACGTCCCGCTCCCACTACCTCTATTTCTTGACGGAGAAAAGTAGAAAGAGCACGCATTAATGTTTCCTGTACACTGTCACCATTGGGCTGAATCTGCCAACCGTGATAATTCGTTCCATCATAAGCCAAATATATGAAATACCGCATCGTAAAGCCTCCGACCAAGTGAAAATTCAATAAATCAGCGGGCTGTTATATGAAAACATCCCTGTTTCAACTCATATTTAATATAGCATTTGTCCGATTTCCGAAGATCACGGAGTACCTCGGCCAATACCAACTTCAGCGTATCCGGACTAACATCCTGCATAGGACGTCCATCCGGGTCTTCCACTTTACAAAACCGACGGTAACTGACATCGAAAGTTGTCCCAAAAGCATGAGCTGAATTGGCAGAAGCATTTCCATTGCGACGACGAAGACGTTTCACATCATCTGCCGTACGAAGTACAGAAGTAACAATGATTTGATTAGGATTCAATCCTTTGCAACTCAATGAATCCAAAAAATTGGCTCCTATTGTATCCAATAACGCACTAGCCTGCGGAATCAGAAAAGGAATGGAGTGAGTCAGCGAATCCATGGCATAACGCTCACAGGGTTTTATCTGAACCAATTTGCCACCCAGCCCCTCTGCTTCCGAACGAGAAGCCAACGGACGAATTCCTATTTTCTTCGCCACACTGAGATGAGTATCATTCAAATCACCGAAACTACGTTTATAGCTAATTACACCTTTTATATTATGAGGCTCGTTCATCTTCATGGACATATCTTTTTCCTTGCAACCGGAAGAAACTGTCAAGGAAAACAAAAGTGACAATAGCGTGCAACATGCACCTTTCATACAATTCATAATCTAACTATCTTTTCAAATTCCTCGCAAAGATAGATTAAAATCCTTTTTCTGAAAAAGCTTATGCAAATAAATTGCCCGGAAAATAAGAACAATGAAAACCTTTCATTAAATTTGCACCCTATAAACAAGTACATAAAGTACCTAAACTAGTTAAATGATAGAAAAACATATAGTTTTAGAGGATATTGATCCTGTGATATTTTATGGCGTAAACAACGTCAATATGAAAATGATACAAGCTTTGTATCCCAAATTAAAAATTGTGGCACGTGGAAATGTCATCAAAGTATTGGGAGACGAAGAGGAAATGTGTGCTTTTGAAGAGAATATATTGGCATTGGAAAAGCATTGCGCCCAGTATAACTCACTGAAAGAAGAAGTGATTTTAGACATAGTGAAAGGTCGTTCACCCCAAATAGAGAATACAGGGGATACTATTGTATTCAGTGTAACAGGAAAACCGATCGTTCCCCGTAGTGAGAACCAGTTGAAGCTGGTACAAGAATATGAAAAGAACGATATGCTGTTCGCTATCGGTCCCGCAGGTTCAGGAAAGACATACACTGCTATCGCCCTTGCTGTCCGTTCCCTGAAAAACAAAGAAATCAAAAAAATTATTTTGAGCCGTCCGGCTGTGGAGGCAGGAGAAAAACTCGGATTTTTACCCGGTGATATGAAAGATAAGATTGACCCTTATCTACAACCACTGTATGACGCATTACAAGATATGATTCCCGCCGCCAAGCTAAAAGAATATATGGAATTGAATGTGATTCAAATAGCCCCATTGGCATTTATGCGCGGACGCACCTTGAATGATGCTGTAGTGATATTGGACGAGGCTCAAAATACCACCACCCAGCAAATTAAGATGTTCCTCACCCGTATGGGGATGAACACCAAAATGATTGTAACAGGTGACATGACACAGATAGACTTACCATCTTCACAAACTTCGGGGTTGATACAGGCACTAAAAATTCTGAAAGGCGTGAAAGGAATCAGTTTCATCGAACTCAACAAGAAGGACATTGTACGGCACAAACTGGTTACCCGCATTGTGGAAGCATACGAGAAGTTTGAAGAAAAACAGAAAACCTTTCATTCATGTCATTCTGAACGAAGTGAAAAATCTGAAAACATAAAACGAATTTATTGATTTTAATTATAAAATAAAGACATGAGTAAAGCATTAACAAGAACAGACTTTAACTTTCCGGGACAGAAAAGTGTGTACCACGGCAAAGTGCGTGATGTATACAACATCAATGACGAAAAGTTAGTAATGGTAGCTACCGACCGTATCTCCGCATTCGACGTAGTTCTGCCTGAAGGTATTCCCTACAAAGGACAAATGCTGAACCAGATTGCAGCCAAATTTCTGGATGCAACTACCGACATCTGCCCCAACTGGAAAATGGCGACTCCAGATCCTATGGTTACCGTAGGAGTTATGTGTCAAGGTTTTCCTGTGGAAATGATTGTCCGTGGTTACCTGTGCGGTAGCGCATGGCGTGCTTACAAAAACGGCGTTCGTGAAATCTGTGGTGTAAAACTTCCCGAAGGAATGAAAGAAAACCAGAAATTTCCCGAACCAATCATTACTCCAACCACTAAAGCCGAAATGGGCCTGCATGACGAAGACATCTCTAAGGAAGAAATTCTGAAACAAGGTCTGGCCACTCCCGAAGAATACGAAATATTGGAAAAGTATACATTGGCTCTGTTCAAACGCGGTACTGAAATCGCTGCAGAACGCGGACTGATCCTGGTAGATACCAAATACGAATTCGGTAAACACAACGGCACTATTTATCTGATGGATGAGATCCACACTCCGGATTCAAGCCGTTATTTCTACTTGGAAGGTTATGAAGAACGCTTTGCAAAAGGCGAACCTCAAAAACAACTTTCTAAAGAATTCGTACGCGAATGGTTGATGGAAAATGGTTTCCAAGGCAAAGAAGGACAACAAGTTCCCGAAATGACTCCGGAAATCGTAAATTCTATCAGCGAGCGCTATATGGAACTGTTCGAACACATCACCGGCGAAAAATTTGTGAAAGCAGACACTGAAAATATCGCCGCACGTATAGAAAAGAACGTAACCGAATACTTGAAATAAATAAAAATGAAAAATTAAAGATTAAAAGACAGGTACAGGAATCTATCCTCCATCCTCTCCTTTTAATCTTTAATTTTCAATTTTAATTAAACATGAACTACCCACAAGAAAAAATCAAGCCCTACAACGCTGACGAAAAGAAAAGCGTCCAAGTAGAGAAAATGTTCGACAACATTGCCCCTGCTTACGACCAGTTGAATCATGCCCTTTCATGGAACATTGACAAAAGCTGGCGCCGCAAAGCCATTAACTGGCTGGAACCTTTTCACCCGCAACATATAATGGATGTAGCCACCGGAACGGGCGATTTTGCCATTCAAGCCTGTCAGACACTTCACCCCCAAGAGCTGATAGGTACCGATATATCCGAAGGCATGATGAATGTGGGACGTGAAAAAGTAAAAGCCGCCGGACTGGACAGCCGCATCTCTTTCGCTAAGGAAGACTGTACAGCACTCACCTTTCCCGACAAACGCTTTGACGCTATTACCGTAGCATTCGGTGTACGCAATTTCGAAGACCTTGACAAAGGACTCCGCGAAATGCACCGCGTACTGAAAGACAACGGAAAACTAGTCATTTTGGAACTCTCCGAACCCGACTGGTTCCCCATGAAACAGCTATATGCTGTCTATTCTAAAATAGTCATCCCCACTTTGGGCAAGCTACTCTCTAAAGACCGTAGTGCCTACACTTACCTGCCGCAGTCCATCAAAGCCTTTCCACAAGGCGAAATAATGACAGACATTATCCGTAAAGCCGGATTCAATCAGGTGAGTTTCAAGCGGTTGACACTAGGTATCTGTACGCTTTATTTAGCAACGAAATAATTTAAAGTATAGAGTTTTATGAAAAAATATGGTTTGATAGGTTATCCGTTAGGACACTCGTTCTCAAAGAACTTTTTCAATGAAAAGTTTCATTCGGAAAACATTGATGCCGAATATGTAAACTTCGAAATCCCATCCATCAAAGAACTGCCTTCTGTGCTATTGGCTAATCCTGATTTAGTAGGGCTCAATGTCACTATACCTTATAAAGAACAAGTCATCTCTTATTTGGACGAACTGGATAAAGATGCGGCAGCCATCGGAGCCGTCAATGTAATCAAAATTGTCCGCCAAAAAGGTAAGACCAGGCTGATAGGCTATAATTCCGATGTGATTGGCTTCACTCAATCTATCGAACCCTTGCTGGAACCCCAGCACAAAAAAGCTCTGATCCTAGGAACAGGAGGTGCCTCGAAAGCGATTGCTTACGGACTGAAAAAATTAGGTTTGGAATGCAAATTCGTATCACGGAACCTGCGTGAAGAAATGCTGACTTACGATCAGCTCACTCCCGAAATCATGGATGAGTATAAAGTAGTTGTCAACTGTACTCCTGTAGGTATGTATCCCCGTGCCGATGAATACCCCAATATTCCATACCAATATCTCACACCCAACCATTTGCTTTATGATTTGTTATATAATCCTGACACTACTCTTTTTATGAAAAAGGGGGCAGACAAAGGGGCAATTACCAAAAACGGTTTAGAAATGCTCTTATTGCAAGCCTTTGGTGCATGGGATATATGGAACAAATAGTTAAGGTATGAAAAGAAAAAAAATGATTATTGGAACGAGTAGTATATTCGTTCTGCTTATTATAGTCCTACTTGGAGGCAGTCAATATATGCTGAACTATTCCTTACGCCCTGAAAACAGAGGAAAGAATTTGGAAAGTTCCTGGCAATATATGTTTAAGACTTACCCCTATCTAAAACCGTGGATAGATAGTCTGAAACAGAACCAAGCACTGAAGGATACCTTTATCTATTCTCCCGACCACGTAAAACTGCATGCTTACTATGTGGCTTCCAGCCGCCCGACAGCCAAAACCGCAGTTATAGTACACGGGTATACAGACAATGCCATCCGCATGATGATGATAGGTTATCTATACAATAAAAAACTGGATTTCAACATCCTCCTACCAGATTTACGCGACACTGGCCTGAGCGGTGGAAATGCCATACAAATGGGATGGTTAGACCGCAAAGATGTAACACAATGGATGGAGGTTGCCAATCGAATTTACGGTGACAGCACCAGCATGGTAGTACATGGAATCTCGATGGGTGCAGCCACCACTATGATGGTTTCGGGCGAACCGCAGCCCGACTATGTGAAATGTTTTGTTGAGGACTGCGGATATACCAGCGTATGGGACCAATTTTCCAAAGAACTGAAAGAACAATTCGGCTTGCCTCAATTCCCGTTAATGTACACCGCCGACTGGTTATGCCAGCTGGAATATGGATGGGGGTTCAAAGAAGCATCCGCATTGAAACAGGTAGCCCGATGCCATCTGCCCATGTTCTTTATCCATGGTGATAAAGATGACTACGTACCCACATGGATGGTGTACAAATTGTATGAGGCAAAACCTCAGCCCAAAGCATTATGGATAGTTCCGGAAGCAGACCATGCACATTCCTATCTGTTCAATACTGAAGAATATACCCAAAAAGTAAAAGCATTTGTAGACAAATACATCCAATGAGAAATTTGACATTTTTACTTACTTTTTTCATGCTTCTAGGCTCCGTCCAGCTTCAAGCCAAAGAATATGCCATAAAAGACATACCGATGGTACATTTGCAAAACCGTACCCGCTACGTCAGCAATCCCGACGGTATCCTTTCATCCACCGCTGTCACCACTATGGACAGCATCCTCTACGCTTTAGAGCAAAAAACAGGTATACAAACATTAGTGGTAGCGGTAACAGGCATAGAGGGAGGTGATTGTTTTGATTTTGCCCACCGGCTGGGACAGGAAACGGGCGTAGGACAAAAACACGCTGCCCCCATTGCAAAAAACACAAACTGCAACGTCTTTCTTCCAAAGTTATAGACCGAAGTAACGGAACAAAGACTGAAGAAGTAGTATATAAATGCAGAAATTGCGGACATATCCTCAGACGGAAAGAACGGTCGAGAGATGAAAATTACAAAGGCCCCCGAGGAGGAGGGCCGTTCATAGGCGGAATGGGAGGAGGATTTTTTGGTGGCCACGGTGGAAGTGGAGGCGGATTTAGCGGAGGAAGTTTCGGAGGTGGAAGCTTTGGAGGCGGAGGAGCCGGAAGCCGTTTTTAAGAACAAGAATATTCATAATTTTAATAGTATATACATATGAAAAAGTCAACGATTATTGTAATAGTAGTCATTGTATTAATTGCCATTTGGGGAATAACCTCTTATAATGGTATGGTAAAAATGGATGAATCTGTCAGCACAGCGTGGAGCAATGTAGAAAACCAGTACCAACGCCGTTCTGATTTAATACCCAACCTGGTAAATACAGTAAAGGGATACGCCTCACACGAAAAAGAAACTTTTCAAGCCGTAGTAGACGCCCGTAGCAAAGCCACTCAAATGCAGATCAGCGCCGATGACCTGACTCCCGAAAAAATGCAGGCCTATCAAAAGGCACAAGGCGAAGTAGGTAGTGCATTGAGCCGCCTGCTCGCTATCACCGAAGCTTATCCCGACTTGAAAGCCAATGAGAACTTCAAAGAGTTGCAAGCACAATTGGAAGGTACAGAAAACCGGATCAGTGTAGAACGCAAAAGATTCAATGACACAGCACGGGCATATAACACAGCCATCCGTACTTTCCCCCGTAACTTGCTTGCTGGCATGTTCGGATTTGACAAACGCCCATATTTTGAATCTGAGGAAGGAGCCGATAAAGCACCTAAGGTAGAATTCTAACTCGTAAAAGATACCTGTTTCCATCCTTAAGAAACAGTTTCCGGGTACGGATTGTATGAATTTTACAGTTTCGTCCCGGACAGTCATTACTTACCACCAGCCGCAAGGAGCCTGATACAGTGGAATTCCTTTCAGGTATATTCGAAGGCAAGTCCACCGGCTGCCCCATCGGATTTGTGGTATGGAACAAGAACCAACATTCAAACGACTACGAGAATATCAAGAATCTGTTCCGCCCTTCACACGCAGATTATACTTACATGCAAAAATACGGAATCCGTGACTACCGTGGCGGGGGACGTTCATCAGCACGAGAAACCATTTCACGTGTAGTAGCAGGAGCTTTAGCCAAATTGGCATTGAAACAACTAGGAATCAGTGTCACAGCTTATACCTCACAGGTAGGACCTGTCAAACTTGATAAAGATTACAAAAGCTATAACCTCGACTTGATAGAAACAAACGATGTGCGTTGTCCCGATCCGGAGAAAGCCAAGGAAATGGCAGAACTTATCTGGAAAATCAAAGGAGAAGGCGATACAATAGGCGGGGTAGTGAGTTGCGTCATCAAAGGATGCCCTATCGGACTAGGGCAACCCGTATTCGGTAAGTTACATGCCGCACTAGGAAATGCCATGTTAAGTATCAATGCCGTAAAAGGTTTCTCTTACGGACAAGGTTTTGACTCCATGGAGCTAAAAGGCAGTGAGCAGAATGATGTATTTTATAATAATAACGGAAGAGTAGAAACAAAAAGTAATTATTCCGGAGGAATACAAGGAGGCATCAGCAACGGGCAAGACATTTACTTCCGTGTGGCATTCAAGCCAGTTGCCACAATTCTGATGGAGCAACATACAGTAAATATCAACGGCACAGACACGACCATGAAAGCCAAAGGGCGTCATGATGCCTGCGTACTGCCGCGTGCCGTCCCCATTGTAGAAGCCATGGCTGCCATGACCATTTTGGATTATTATCTGATAGACAGAACTACACAACTATAAGAATCATTCAATTATGGAAATAAAACAATACATTAAAGAAAATGAAGCGCGCTTCATGGAGGAACTTTTCAGCCTCATCCGTATTCCCAGTATCAGTGCTTTACCCGAACATAAAGACGATATGCTGGCCTGTGCCTTACGTTGGAAAGAACTTTTGTTGGCAGCCGGAGCAGACGAAGCCATGGTAATGCCCTCACAAGGCAATCCATTGGTATTTGCACAAAAGCATGTAAGCAATGATGCTCCTACCCTATTGATTTATGCCCACTATGACGTAATGCCTGCCGAGCCGTTGGACCTGTGGAAAAGCCAGCCTTTTGAACCTGAAATTCGTGACGGACACATTTGGGCACGTGGAGCTGACGATGATAAAGGACAAGCCATGATCCAAGTAAAAGCATTCGAATACGTAGTAAAAAACGGACTGCTGAAACACAATGTGAAATTTATTTTCGAAGGTGAAGAAGAAATAGGTTCTCCCAGTCTGAATACCTTCATCAA
>PPYF01370647.1_pt1 | contig 16784 bp, 19 predicted proteins | sample 1559871 | NCBI WGS metagenome assembly PPYF01 (sample SAMN08240021, study PRJNA423297) | Human gut metagenome, whole genome shotgun sequencing project.
GTGATATCCGGAGCCAGGGCGGCAACCTGCTGTCGATTGTCCAGTTCGATAACCCAGGCACGTCCTTTGCGTGCCTGACAATAACCGCTGATGCCCAGAGCGCGTAGCATCTCTGCGGGCGGCGTTTGTTCGCTCGTTGGGCAGGCCGGGAAGTCGAGCGTCAGCCAGTCACCGCTACGTGAGACGGTCAAACGCCCGGAGAGCGTGTCAAAATGGAGGCGCTCGTCGGGATAATGCAGATGGTTGAAAATCACATGCGCGGCGGCAAGCGTCGCGTGGCCGCAAAGATTCACTTCAATACGCGACGTAAACCAACGCAGAGCAAACCCACTTTGCTGTTTGACGATAAAGGCCGTTTCCGATTGGTTGTGCTGCTGCGCCATTTTCTGCATGGTCTCATCGGGCAGCCAGTCGTCCAGGATACAGACCGCCGCCGCATTGCCGCCAAAGGCCTGTTGGCTAAATGCATCAACCAGATAAAAATCAATTTCGTGCATATTACTCCCCGCATTGCCCACTCTTGTTACAGCAAACTGACACGAATTATTCACATCGACAAGCCTGTTGAACTCAAAATAACGTGACACTGTCACACACAGATAAAAATGAGATATATCTCACAAAATGTTTGTATTCAGCGCAACAATCGCTTTAAGATCGACCATCTCCCCATTTCTTTAACGCTCCCGGTGCATTTATATGACAACTAAAACGGTCTCTCGTCGGATCGCGTGGCTTCGGGTGGTCACGCTGGCCATTGCCGCTTTTATCTTCAATACCACCGAATTTGTTCCCGTTGGCCTGCTCTCTGACATTGCCGGCAGCTTCGGTATGCAAACCGCAGAAGTGGGGATCATGCTGACCATTTACGCTTGGGTGGTTGCGCTGATGTCGCTACCGTTTATGCTGCTGACCAGCCAGATGGAACGGCGCAAACTGCTAATTGGGCTGTTTATTGTGTTCATTGCCAGCCATGTGCTGTCATTCCTCGCGTGGAACTTTACCGTGCTGGTGGCCAGCCGTATCGGCATTGCCTTCGCCCATGCGGTGTTCTGGTCAATCACCGCGTCGCTGGCGATCCGTATGGCTCCCGCCGGGAAACGCGCTCAGGCGCTGAGCCTGATTGCCACCGGTACCGCACTGGCGATGGTGTTTGGCATACCGATTGGCCGTATCGTCGGCCAATACTTCGGCTGGCGAACCACCTTCTTTGCCATCGGCGTAGGCGCGCTGATCACCCTGCTGGCACTGGTAAAATTGCTTCCTCGTCTGCCGAGCGAACATTCCGGTTCGTTGAAAAGCTTGCCAATATTGTTCCGACGTCCAGCGCTGGTCAGCATCTATCTGCTCACCGTGGTCGTCGTGACCGCGCATTACACCGCTTACAGCTATATTGAGCCGTTCGTACAAACCGTGGCGGGACTCAGCGGCAACTTCGCAACCATTCTGCTGCTGGTGCTTGGCGGTGCGGGGATTATTGGCAGTGTGGTGTTCGGTAAGCTCGGTAACAAGCACGCGTCAGGATTGGTCAGCAGCGCCATCGGCCTACTGTTGGCATGTTTACTGCTCTTGATGCCCGCATCTCAGGATGCCAGCCACCTTGCGGTGCTGAGCGTCTTCTGGGGAATCGCAATTATGGTGATTGGTCTGGGTATGCAGGTTAAAGTCCTGGCGCTGGCGCCAGATGCGACCGATGTGGCGATGTCACTATTTTCCGGGATCTTTAATATCGGCATCGGTGCTGGCGCGCTGCTGGGCAGTCAGATAAGCACCCATTTCTCAATGTCAGTCATCGGCTACGTTGGCGCGGTTCCGGCGCTGGCGGCCTTTATCTGGTCGGTGGTGATTTTCCGTCGCTGGCCAGCGACATCGTTGGAAGAGCAGGCCCATCAACACTAAACATATGCGGGGCCGCAGACAATGCGGCCCCGCATATACATCAGGCGTGATAGGTAGAGATAATTTCCAGTACCCCGTTAATAATAAACTGTACGCCCATACACACCAGCAGGAAGCCCATCAGGCGAGAAATCGCTTCAATCCCACCTTTACCGACCAAGCGCATAATCGCGCCAGAACTGCGTAAACAGCCCCACAGAATAATCCCCACGAGCGCAAAAATAATGGGCGGAGCGACCATAATGACCCAGTCGGGAAAATCGGCGCCGTGCTTTACCGTTGACGCCGAGCTGATGATCATCGCAATGGTCCCAGGCCCCGCCGTACTCGGCATCGCCAGCGGAACAAAGGCGATATTGGCGGTCGGCTCTTCCTTTAACTCTTCCGATTTGCTTTGCGCTTCCAGCGATTCATGGGCCTTTTGCTGCGGGAACAGCATGCGGAAGCCGATAAAGGCAACAATCAGCCCCCCGGCAATACGCAGACCAGGTATAGATATACCGAATGTATTCATCACAACCTGACCGGCGTAATAGGCCACCATCATAATGGCGAACACGTACACCGACGCCATCATCGACTGACGATTACGTTCTGCACTGTTCATATTCCCCGAAAGGCCGAGGAACAGCGCGACGGTGGTGAGCGGGTTCGCCAGCGGCAGCAGCACCACCAGCCCAAGCCCAATTGCCTGAAAGAGTTCCTTCATAGATATCCAAAAATCCTGTCTGTTTTACGAAAAAAAACGCGCTGAGCGCCGGGCGTTGACCGTTCAGTGCAGCAGCTTTTGCTCTGACACGGTTAACTACAGGATATCCTATTTACCGCCATCTGAACCGTTTTAGCAATTCGTGGCATCCCGCCATTCATTCAGTTGACTTATGGTTGCATGGGAAATAATATCCTCCGCAACTAAAGTACTTGCCAGGGCAACCAAAGTGAACAGCACAAGCAATCTCTTCAATGAAATGATTCCACTTGGGCATTTGATTCACATGGTTAACCAGAAAAAAGATCGCTTACTCAACGAGCATTTATCGCCAGAAGACATTACCGCCTCGCAGTTCCGGGTTCTGTGCTCCATTCGCTGCCAGGGCAGCATCACCCCAGTGGAATTGAAAAAGACCCTTTCGGTGGATTTAGGCGCACTCACCCGCATGCTGGATCGTTTGTTGTGTCGGGGCTGGATAGCCCGGTTACCCAATCCAAACGATAAGCGAGGGGTATTGATTCAGCTAACGCCTGAAGGCGCGGCAATCTGTGAGCAATGTCATCAGCTCGTTGGGCAAAACCTGCACCAGGAATTAACAAAAAACTTAACGGCAAATGAAGTGGCAACGCTTGAGCTTCTACTTAAAAAAATATTGCCGTAAACAGAAGAAGAGGTAAGACGATGTCCAGACGCAACACCGACGCTATTACTATTCATAGCATTTTGGGCTGGATCGAAGATAACCTGGAATCCCCGTTGTCGCTTGAGAAAGTGTCCGAGCGTTCCGGTTACTCCAAGTGGCACCTGCAGCGGATGTTCAAAAAAGAGACCGGTCATTCATTAGGTCAATACATCCGCACCCGTAAGCTGACGGAAATTGCCCAGAAATTAAAAGAAAGTAACGAGCCGATCCTCTATCTGGCGGAGCGTTACGGTTTTGAATCGCAGCAGACGCTGACGCGAACGTTTAAGAACTATTTCGATGTGCCACCGCACAAGTATCGCGTCACCAATATGCACGGAGAGTCTCGCTACCTCCATCCCATTGATCACTGTGTTTGTTAATCGCCTGCCAAAAGACGTATTGAGGAAATAATGAAACTGTTCGCTTCCGTTGCCTTCGCCCTACTGGCGGTGGCTGCAAGCCCAAGCTATGCGGAGCAACAACTCCCGGCACAAAATAACGCCCATCACACTATGCTGATGCCATCTGCCAGCAACCAGTCACCGTTTGATTTTAATCATATGGCCGCCGGTAGCGACAAATCGGACGAGCTGGGCGTGCCGTACTACAACGATAATCATCGCTAAACGCAATTGCCCCGCCAGCGCGGGGCTTTTTTTTATCCCTTCACCGCACGACGCAACCCCGGCAAACGAAAGCCAAAGACGTTAATCAACAGTCCTGCCATAATCAACACCGCCCCCGCAAGCTGCATCAACGATAGCGTTTCCCCCAACAGCAGCGCCGCGCTCGCCAGCCCAACGACCGGAACCAACAGCGATAACGGTGCCACTCGCCAGGTTTCATAGCGCCCCAGCAAAGAACCCCAAATTCCGTAACCGACAATACTGGCCATAAATGAAAGGTAGGCCAGCGACAGAACCGTTGTCATATCGATATGGATCAAGCTCTCGGCCATCAGGTCCGGCCCTTCGAAGATCCACGAACTGAGCAGGAAAGGAATAATGGGGATCAGCGCACTCCACACCACCAGCGACATCACGCCGGTTTGAGAAGGATGCAGCATGATTTTTTTGTTGAAGATATTGCCGCAAGCCCAGCACAGCGCCGCACCCAACGTCAGCATAAAGCCCAGCAGCTTGACGTTTTGCCCGCTCATGCTCGTTTCTATCAGTACCAGTACGCCGAAAACCGCCAGCGAGATCCCCACCAGCTGTTTGCGCTGTAGCCGTTCACCAAAGACAAAGGCGCCGAGAATGATGGTAAAGAAAGCCTGGGCCTGTAAGACCAGTGATGCAAGGCCCGCCGGCATGCCGAAATTAATGGCGCAGAACAGGAAGGCAAACTGACCAAAGCTGATGGTCAGCGCATAGCCCAGCATCAACGACAGCGGCACGCGAGGACGCGGAACGAAGAAAAGTGCGGGAAAAGCCACAAACAAAAAGCGTAAGCCAGCCAGCAGCAGCGGCGGCATGCCGTGTAGCCCGACTTTGATCACCACAAAGTTCAGCCCCCATATCACCACCACCAGCAGCGCCAGTAGCCCATCTTTACGCGTCATACTCGCCTCAACGTTTATTAAATTTATGTAAACACAATCAAAGTAACGAAAAATTTGCCCCAGTAATAGATCATTATTTTTGGCGGGATGAAATCGCACTTCCCGACACCTCCTCCGCTATACAAGCTTCTTATGGCGTGATATTTGTGAAAGAGATAACAAAACCAATACCACAACACCATTTGGGCAAGAAAATGAAACCAACCACCAGACGATCCACGATTGCGCTGCTGGCATCGTCATTGCTGTTAACCATCGGGCGCGGTGCCACACTCCCATTCATGACCATCTACCTCACCCGGCAATATGCCATGACGGTAGATACCATCGGCTATGCGATGTCCATCGCGCTGGTGGTCGGCGTAATCTTCAGCCTTGGCTTCGGCATTCTGGCCGATAAATTTGATAAAAAGCGCTATATGCTGATCGCCGTGATGTTTTTCATCGCCGGCTTTGTCGCCATTCCGTTGGTGAATAGTATTCCTTTGGTGGTATTCTTTTTCGCGCTCATAAACTGTTCCTATTCGGTCTTCTCAACCGTACTGAAGGCCTATTTTTCCGATACCCTGGCCGCCAGTACCAAAACGCGCGTATTCTCACTTAACTACTCATTTTTGAACATCGGCTGGACCATCGGCCCGCCGATTGGCACGCTATTGGTAATGCACAGCATTAACCTGCCATTCTGGCTGGCGGCGATTTGTGCCGCTTTCCCTCTGCTGTTTATTCAACGCTACGTTGAGCGCGTCACTCCCGGTGAGATGACGGAAAAGCCGGTCGCCTGGTCGCCTTCCGTACTGCTGCATGACCGGGCGCTACTGTGGTTTACCCTTTCCGGCCTGCTGGCCTCCTTTGTTGGCGGCTCGTTCGCTTCCTGCTTGTCCCAGTACGTCCTGACCATCGGCGACAGTACGTTTGCCGAAAAAGTGGTGGCGGTGATTCTGCCGGTCAACGCCGCAGTGGTGGTTACATTGCAGTACGCCATTGGGCGCAAATTAACGGCGAATAACCTGCGCCCGTTAATGACCTTTGGGACCGTCTGCTACGTACTGGGGCTGGCTGGCTTTATGATGTCAGGCAACAACCTGGTGTATTGGGGGCTGGCGGCGGCCGTTTTCACTATTGGCGAGATAATTTATGCTCCAGGTGAATACATGCTGATCGATAACATCGCACCACCGGGTATGAAAGCCAGCTACTTCTCCGCCCAGGCGTTGGGCTGGCTAGGGGCCGCATTCAACCCATTGCTGACCGGGCAGATCCTTACCCACTTCCCACCGCTGACCCTGTTCCCGATAATGATGATTGCGATCATCCTCGCATGGGCGCTGATCTTCCGCGGAATAAAAGCCAGCGCCTGGCGCCCGGAGCTGAACGCCATCTAACCCCGCGAGCAGCAAAACGCCATCCGACAATCGTTCCCGATCATCGGATGGCGCAACATGATTGAACCGTTATCTTATGCCCAAACCTCGGCGGCAATCCCCGTCACCAGGCGAACCTTCTCCCACTGCTGCTGCTCGGTGAGGCTATTCCCTTCTTCTGTCGAAGCAAAGCCGCACTGCGGGCTGAGGCAAATTTGATCCCGAGCGACAAAGTTTGCCGCCTCATCAAGACGCGCTTTCACTCCTTGTGCATTTTCCAGCTCGCCGTTCTTCGTTGTGATCAGCCCCAATACCACTTTCTGTTCACCTTTCGGCACAAAGCGTAGCGGCGCAAAGTCGCCGGAACGGTCATTATCATATTCCAGGAAGAAGGCATCCACTTTCACCCGGCCGAACAGGATTTCAGCCACTGGCTCATAACCCCCTTCAGAGATCCACGTAGAACGGAAGTTGCCACGGCAAACGTGCAGACCAATAATCAGATCGTCAGGTTTCCCCTCCAGCGCGCGGTTCAGCACATCAGCATAGATGGCCGCCAGCTGATCCGGGTCATCGCCGCGTTCACGAACCTGACGGCGCTGCTCATCAGAGCACAAATAGGCCCACACGGTGTCATCCAGCTGCAGATAACGGCAGCCCGCATCATAGAAAGCGCGAATCGCATCACGCCAGGTATCGGCCAAATCGTTGAAGTAATCAGCCAGATCCGGATAGACCGTCGCATCAATATCTTTACGCCCGCCGCGGAAGTGCAGCACGCTAGGGCTTGGAATGGTCATTTTTGGGGTTGCATCGCCGCTAATGCTTTTCAGAAAGCGGAAATCTTCCAGCATTGGATGTTCACCGAATCCCAGCTTTCCGGTCACGCGAATACCATGCGCACGGGTTTGTACACCGTTGAACTGGATGCCTTTGTCGGCGTCGTAACGCTCAACCCCCTGTAGGCCGTCAAAGAAGTCGAAATGCCACCAGGCGCGACGGAACTCACCGTCGGTGACCACATGCAAACCGCAATCACACTGATGTTGTACGACGCGGCGGATCTCCGCATCCTCAACGGTACGCAGCTGCTGCGCGTTGATTTCACCGTCGGCAAACTGCTGACGCGCTTGCTTAATGGCCAGCGGGCGTAAAAAACTGCCGACGATATCGGCGCGATAGGGAGCGTGTTGATGTGGCATGCGATTCTCCTTATTCACCCGGACAAACTGGTTGCCCTGGGTGATAATGTATTATTTGAATTATTTAGCCTTCTGGATGGCTATATGTCCAAATACTGTCATCCGTGACCTTCGCTGGCAAACGAGAAAATTTCATCACCCGTGAAAAAGATTCATGTTCCGGTATTAAAGGCAAAACCTTCATCCTGCCAGCCCGTCATGCCGCCAATCATTAATTTTACCGGTCGTCCCAATTGCGCCAGCTTCAGCGCTGCGCGGTCGGCACCGTTACAGTGCGGTCCGGCGCAATAGACCACAAACAGCGTGTTCTCTGGCCACGCCTGCATTTTTTCGCGGGTAATAGCCGCGTGGCGGAGGTGTATAGCGCCAGGGATATGACGCTGGGCAAAGGCTTCCGGGCTGCCGACAACGTGAAGCAGCACAAAATCGATATCAGACTGCCGCATTGCCGCATGAACATCAGCACAATCGGTCTCCAGCGCCAGCCGTTGGCGAAAGTGTGCAACAGCCTGTTCCGATGGCGCGGCGGGGTGCTCAGTTACATAACTCATCGTTTATTCTCCCGTTATATGTTAACTCTATGGCAACAACCGCTTGAGTATATACAGACCGTATGCACGAGGACTGCCCGCAGAAATGACAGAAAACAGCCATAAAATGACAAAGTTAGCCCCTCAGGTGGTCGTGCTGGCGTACGACGGCTTATGTACCTTTGAATTTGGCGTGGCGGTCGAGATCTTTGGCCTGCCGCGACCAGAAATGGGGAACACTGGTATCGCTTTGCCGTGGCTGCAGTTGATGAAGGTGAGCTACGCGCCACCGGCGGCGTGCGGGTGATGGCCGATGGTAACCTCAGTTTGCTGGAGCACGCCGACACGATTATCGTTCCCGGCTGGCGCGGCATCGACAGCCCGGTACCGAACGCGCTTTGTCAGGCGTTGCAGCGAGCAAATCAACGCGGTTGCCGGATGCTATCAATCTGCTCAGGTGTGTTTGTCCTCGCGGCCGCCGGGCTTCTGAGTGGGAAACAGGCGACCACCCACTGGCGCTACACCGAAGAGCTGCAGCAGCGTTTCCCGCAGATCCAGGTCGTAGAGGATGTGCTCTATATTGCGGAAGATAATGTCTTTACATCCGCAGGTAGCGCGGCAGGAATCGATTTGTGTCTGCATGTGGTACGGCTGGACTATGGGCTGGAAATCGCCAATCAAGTAGCCCGGCGTTTGGTTATTCAACCGCATCGCGATGGCGCGCAGAAGCAGCAGATTGAACAACCCGTCGCGCGTTCCCGGGAAAGCCAACGCCTTGGAATGCTGTACGATTTCCTCCATCAGCATCTGGCGGAGAGTCACAGCGTACGCTCGCTTGCCGAACGGGTGGGAATGAGCGAACGCACCTTTCTACGGCGTTTTCAGGATGCCACCGGTCACACCCCTGCCCGCTGGCTGCTTGAAGCGCGGCTACAGCTGGCGCAACATCACCTGGCCACCGGCCGTGACAGTATGGAAAAGGTCGCAGAGATCAGCGGATTCGGTAATGCCCGGAATCTGCGGCTGCGTTTTCAGCAACATTTAGCAATAAGCCCGCTGGCCTACCGTAAAAAGTTTACTGCAACAAATAATTAATTTAACAAACCAGGCCGTTAGTCTACGTTTAAATGAGTACGCTAGAGGATGTGTATCATCGATCGTTAAAGCGGAGGTCATTATGCCGGATAATATGCAAATATTTGTTATTGCGCTCGGTCTTATTCTGTTTTCCGGTTTTCTGACAGCCTATTTGAGCGGAAAATGGAATGATTAACGGGCAAAAAAAAACCGCCAGTAATACTGGCGGTATAAATGCTTGCATGGATAGATTTTCATTCTACAGCTACCCTCCCTCCTGGAATGGATAACTGGTACTGGCAGTTACTCTATCACCGCAATATTCAACTAATGTTAAACGGCGAGCACATTCATTAAGCCCGGATTCTTCCACGCTTTTTTGCTCTGGCAGTTGGCCTTACGCCCTGCCCACAATCTGCCGGAGCGCGACTCCTGTAAATCCTGATGCTCGGGACGAGTAGACCAGATAGTTTCGCGACGCGCTTTACGCTGTAATTTATTCATTATTGCCTCCGGGCAGAGTGTCGATATTAAATCCATTAACTCAACAAGTTACGAATCAATAATAGCAAGACAAATGCCGAGTTTCTTCAATAACTGAACGCATTTGTAAAGAGTGCGTGCGCCAGCGCCAGCCACGCAAATTTGCTATTGTCCCCTACCGAAAATGTCAGGTTGCGTAACTGTTAACATTACGTAAACTGACGCTGTTGTCTTCACTCCAGGGAAGACAGCATGAATGCTCTATTTTATTGTTCTACTTAACCCGCCAGCCCTGTGTGCGGGTTTTTTTTCTATTTCCCGACCTCAACGCGTTCGGCCGGGAGTGTTGAGAATAGAAAGCGTTAATCGCTTAAGCCGCGGTTTTTTAACATCGGCGTAATTAACGGATCGTGTCCACGCCAGTCGTGATAAAGCTGTTCAAGGCAACTGCTATTACCGCGAGACAAAATAGCTTCACGGAAACGCTGGCCGTTTTCACGATTTAAGCCACCGCGTTCAACAAACCACTGGTAACCATCATCCGCCAGCATCTGCGTCCACAAATAAGCGTAATAGCCCGCAGCATAGCCACCTCCGAAAATATGTGAAAAATAGCTGCTGCGATAGCGCGGCGGAACGGCGGCAAGGTCAATATTTTCCCGACGTAACGTCTGCGCTTCAAACTGTTCCACATTATGCGGTATTTCTTTCACCGTCACGCTGTGCCAGTTCATATCCAGCAGCGCCGCACTCAACAGTTCGGTCATGTCATACCCTTTGTTGAAGTGGGATGCCCGGAACAGGCTATCGCGCAATGATTCAGGCATCGGTTCGCCGGTTTCATAATGACGCGCGTAGTGCGCAAACACCTTGGGATGACTGGCCCAGTGCTCATTGATTTGCGAAGGGAATTCCACAAAATCGCGCGGGGTGTTGGTGCCGGAAAGCGTGACGTAGCGCTGATTGGCGAAAAGTCCGTGTAGCGCGTGACCAAACTCATGGAACAAGGTGATGACGTCATCCCATGAGATCAATGCGCTTTTCCCTGCGGCAGGTTTTGCATAGTTGCATACGTTGTAGATCACCGGGCGCGTCCCCAGCAATGTCGACTGCGGCACAAAGTTATCCATCCACGCGCCACCGCTTTTACTTTCCCGCGCGAAGAAATCACCGTAAAACAGCGCCATTCCTTCACCGTCGGCATCGAAAATTTCCCAAACGCGGACATCCGGGTGGTACACCGGCAGATCGAAACGTTCTACAAAGCGAATGCCAAAAAGCTGGCTCGCCGCCCAGAATACGCCTTTGGTCAGCACATTTTCGAGGGCAAACCAGGGTTTAATTTGCGCTTCATCAATCGCATATTTTTCGCGCCGCACCTGTTCTGAATAAAACAGCCAATCCCAGGCCTGGGCGCTAAAGGTCGACTCACCTTTATCGACAAGCGCCTGAATATCAGCCAGCTCGCTCTCCGCACGAGCTCGCGCCGCAGGGGTGATTTTACGCATAAAATCAAAGGCGGCGGTGGGCGTTTTCGCCATCTGATCGGCCATGCTCCAGCTCGCGTAATCGGCATAGCCCATGAGTGCTGCCTGCTTCGCGCGGATGGCCACCAGCCGCAGCAAACGTTCGCGGGTATCGTTGTCATCCCCCTGCTGGTTACGCTGCCAACCGGCTTTAAACAGTTTTTCGCGCGTCTCGCGACGACGAAGCGCCGCCAGCGCAGGCTGTTGAGTGGTGTTAACCAGAGGGATCAACCAACGATCCGTAAGCCCCCGCTCAGCAGCGGCCGCTGCAGCCGTGGCGATCTCATCATCGCTAAGACCGGCCAGCTCTGCGGCGCTTTCAACGATCAGTCCACCCGATTTCGCGGCACCGAGAAGACGCTGATGGAATTGGCTGCTTAAGGTCGCGGCTTCGGTATTTAAGGCTTTTAGCTCGGCCTTTTGCGCCTCCGCCAGCGTAGCTCCCGCCAGAATAAATCGTTGGTAAATCACCTCGACCAGACGCAGGGATTCTGCATCAAGACCCAATTGATGGCGCTGCTGCCACACATGATCGATCCGCTGGAATAGCGCATCATTGAGATAAATATCATTCGCTAAATCAGCCAGTTCCGCCGAGAACTGTTCGTCCAGCCGCTGGATCTCATCATTGCTGTGTGAGGCCGCCATTGCAAAGAAAACGGCGTTGACGCGGGACAGCAGCTCTCCGCTTGTTTCCAGTGCCACAAACGTGTTGTCAAAGTCAGGCGCAGCGGGGTTGTGCGCAATATCGGCAATCTCCTGACGTTTACGCTTTAAGCCTTCATCAAAAGCCGGTCGATAGTGGCTATCGTTGATTTCATTAAACGGCGGTGCCTGGTAAGGCAGCGTACTGCTAGCAAAAAATGGATTCATGGCCGACATCGTGTGCTCCTGATTAAGACTTTGCTCTAGAGTAGCAAGCTATTGATAGACCGCAATGATTTCTCAGGCTGTCGCGGTATCTTTCCCCAGATAAAGATAGCGTGCTATCGTGATGACACACTAACGCGTTGAAGGAACAGAAAGATGATCGTACTGGTAACCGGGGCAACGGCGGGTTTTGGCGAAAGCATTACGCGTCGTTTTATTGCCAACGGGCATAAAGTGATTGCCACTGGCCGTCGTAGCGAACGTTTGAAAGCTCTGCAAGATGAGCTGGGTGATAGCGTACTGACCGTACAGCTTGATGTGCGAAACCGCGCGGCCATTGAAGAGACAATCGCCAATCTTCCTGCGCAGTGGCAGGAAATCGACATTCTGGTCAACAACGCCGGCCTGGCGCTGGGTCTGGAGCCGGCGCACAAAGCCAGCGTTGAAGATTGGGAAGATATGATTGATACCAACAACAAAGGCCTGGTGTATATGACGCGTGCCGTTCTGCCGGGAATGGTCGAGCGTAACCGCGGACATATTATCAACATCGGCTCCACCGCCGGAAGCTGGCCTTACGCCGGCGGCAATGTTTACGGCGCCACCAAGGCGTTTGTTCGTCAGTTCAGCCTTAATCTGCGTACCGACCTGCATGGCACCGCCGTCCGCGTGACTGACGTTGAGCCGGGCCTTGTGGGTGGCACCGAGTTTTCGAATGTGCGCTTTAAAGGCGACGATGCGAAAGCTGGCAAAACCTACGAAAACACCAACGCGCTGACGCCGGAAGACGTGACAGAGGCCGTTTGGTGGGTCGCAACGCTGCCAAAACACGTCAATATCAATACCGTCGAAATGATGCCGGTAAGCCAAACCTATGCAGGCCTTAGCGTCCATCGCCAGGCTTAGCATTAATTCCCGGCTCGACCGTCGGTCGGGCTGGGCTACAAAGCAAAAAAAGCGTAAAATAGCAGCTTAATCAGCTGATAAGAACGATTCAATGGCCGCCGAAACCCAACTGAACCCTACACAGCCCGTCAACCAACAGATTTATCGCATTCTGCGTCGCGATATTGTGCATTGCCTTATTGCGCCAGGTACCCCGCTGTCCGAAAAAGAGGTCTCTTTGCGGTTTGACGTCTCCCGTCAGCCGGTACGCGAAGCATTTATTAAGCTTGCCGAAAATGGCCTGATTCAAATTCGCCCGCAGCGCGGTAGCTACGTAAATAAAATATCCCTCTCGCAGGTGCGTAACGGCTGCTTCGTACGCCAGGCGATTGAATGCGCCGTGGCTCGTCGGGCGGCAACGATGATCACTGATGCACAAAGCTATCTGCTTGAGCAAAATTTACATCAGCAGCGTATTGCCATTGACCGCCAGCAGCTCAATGACTTTTTTCAGCTTGATGATGAATTCCATCAGTTGCTTTCCAGCATTGCCGATTGCCAACTGGCCTGGGACACTATTGAAAATATTAAAGCCGCCATTGACCGGGTCCGTTACATGAGTCTTGATCATGTATCATCCCCAGAAATGCTGCTAAAGCAGCATCACGAAATATTCTCAGCATTGGAGAAACGTGATGTCGACGCCGTGGATAAAGCGATGACGCTGCATCTACAGGAAATTAGCGAGTCGGTATTGCTTATCCGTCAGGAAAATCGTGACTGGTTTAGCGAAGAATAGAAAAAAGGCCTTCTTCATGAAGGCCTTTTTTATTAGCGAACCACCATCGTTGGGATATTGGCGTAGCGCAGGATAGATTCAGCGTTTGACCCCAGCAAATGGGTACTCATCCCCCGCTGACGTGAGCCAATGACAATCACGTCATATTCACCACTTTTACTCTTCGCGAGGATCTCGTCGCGTATATTCCCAAAACGAACTTCGGTATGCAGTCGCTCCGCAGGCATGTCAAATAAACGCTGGAGACTCACCATTTTCTTTGTTGATTCTGCCAACATATAGTCTTCAAACTTTTTAATATCTGAAGCGAAACCGCGTAAAATCGAGCGATTACTGTTAGGCAAAACATTAAATAAGGTAATTTCACCCGTCTCACCGGCCAGGTAAACGGCATGGCGGATGGCTTTATCACTTAAATCCATTTCAAATACATCTACAGGCATGAGAATTTTTTTGTACATAGCCCGAGCTCCTTATTACAGATAGTCCATTAATCTCCTGCTATAACCATGCCACAGTTATTCTGCTGGATATAGCATTTTTTGTTCATAATGATGAAACAAACGTGAAAATAAACGTCTGTTATTTCAATTGACTTGAGTTATTTTCAAGAAATGTAATATCCGCATATTAATACATGCGGATACCGATAAATCATTCTACGCCCTTCTCATAATACCGGAATGCAACTGACCACCAAGGCAACCCACTCTGATCATCACATATGTCCAGCGCCAAAGAGTGACGTGTTAGTACACAAGCGGTGGTCATCTGCGCCACCACAAAACGGCAGCAGGGAATTCGGTGGGCTTAAGCAATGACCAGCTGTCAGGCTCCCGGGAACGCCGCCGTATCGGGGTGTTCTTGGTTGTTGAGAATATTAATAGCCATTCAGACCATTGGCGATGCGATTCAGCGCCTGCGTTTGCTGCCAGGCATTCATATTCTGTTGCGCCTGCTGCATTTGCTGATTGGCCAACTGCTGCTGTTGGTATTCCTGCTGTTGCTGTTGAGCGGCATACTGCTGAAGCTGCGCGCTAGCTGAAGCCCAAGCCTGCCGCTGCTGCTGGGCCTGGATAGACTCTTGCTGGGCGGCGTTTGCACCTGTTTGCGCAAGCGTCGTGCATGTTCCCTGATCGATGGTCAAGGCATTACGTGCCTCGCGGCTTTTACCTTCATCAATGACTTCGGCAACACGAGCTGAATCCCCTACAGCCTGCGCATGTCCTAATTCAGTACAAAGTGCGGTATCGGTCAACTGAAAGGCTGGAGTGGGTGGTGTGGTGGCACAACCAGCGAGTAAAGTCGCAGACAGCAAAACGAACACGTTGAGTGAGACAGACTGTTTCATGATGATCCCAGAGCGGAGTATGCGCTCCGACGCAGGCCAACCTCTCTGGCTGGTGTGGTGGCAATGTGCCACCACATTAAATATATGACAATTTAAAAATCATCACTGCGATGAATGAATGAGTTCTCATTGATAGCCGTCAATTTTTACGAGAGGAATATTGCATTCACGCGACGTCCCACGCCACTCTGCAGAGATAGACCCGTGGCCATAACACTCCTTGCCTAGTATCGCGAACGTGGTGTGAATCAGTATCTATACACCGTCATTTCGGACCAAAATACTTCTATCTTTGGCTGCTATTCATTTCAAAGACGGAAGTCATAAGTCTTATTTCTTAGCCGATTCCCGGTTGTTTTTTTCATCTTTCAATAGTTTGATAATCATTCCATTAATCGACTGACTCTCATCTTTTGCCATTTTTTCAAGAAAAACATAGAGCTCTGATGGAATACGTGAGGTGAATTTTCTGATGTCGGCCATAACCACTCCTTTTGTGTGGTGGCACTGTGCCACCGAAGAAATCATTCAACAACCCAAGAAAAGCTTCCGAAGCGAGTTCATTCACAATGCTTGATGGGGATCAATTCAGGCCGTTAACATTCTGGAATTGTTTCAACGGCGCATATTTCCAGAACGGGCAACGCATAGTCTGCGAGAAACAGCTAATAAGATGGGAATATAGTTAGCGGATAACCGTATAAGAGAGCCACGCAAAGAGAACCCTGGTGTTTCCAACCGAGAGAGAAAAGACAAAAAACTGCACCTTACTTCGTTGGGTGTCCAACTTTTCGGGTGCAGTTCATGTTAAAGCGACTTTTCGGTGTATCTAACCAGATACCGGAATAAACGCCCTTCTATCAAGCGGTATATTCGGCAACGGTCGCTTTCGCGCCTTTGCTCAGCAGAGACAGATAAGCATTAATCACCTGGTCGACAAACTGACCGTTCAACGGCAGGTCTTTACCAAAGATAGCCTCGATAGCCAACAGCGCTTTCACGCGGGACTCGCCCTCTTCGCTTTGCGCAACCGCTGCCTGAATGACTGGCAGCAGCGGGTCGCAAACTTCAATCGCGTTACCCTGCTCATCCACACCGCCAACGTAGCGCATCCAGCCGGCGACGCCTAACGCTAACAGAGTGAAGCTGCTTTTGTCTGCCAGATGCCAGCGCACGGAGTCGAGCATACGCTGCGGTAATTTCTGACTACCGTCCATCGCGATCTGCCAGGTACGGTGACGCAAAGCCGGGTTGGTATACCGCGCAATCAGTAAGTCCGCGTAGCGCGCCAGATCGACGTTCTGCACTTTCAGCGTTGGTGCCTGTTCTTTTAACATCAGGTCATGCGCAGCGCGGCGATAGTTTTCATCGCCCATACAGTCGTTGATATGCTGATAACCCGCCAGATAGCCCAGATACGCCAGGAAAGAGTGACTGCCGTTTAGCATACGCAGTTTCATCTCTTCAAACGGGATCACGTCGCTCACCAGCTCTGCCCCCGCTTTTTCCCATGCCGGACGCCCTGCTACAAAGTTATCTTCGATAACCCACTGGCGGAACGGCTCACAGGCCACGCCTGCAGGATCGCGAACGCCGGTCAGCTGTTCAATTTTATCCAGCGTTTCTGGGGTTACGGCGGGCACAATGCGGTCAACCATGGTAGACGGGAACGTGACGTGGGACTCGATCCAGTCTGCCAGAGAGGCATCCACGGCACGGGCGTAAGCACACACCACGTTACGCATCACATGGCCGTTTTCCGGCATATTATCGCAGGACATCACGCTGAATGCCGGGAGCCCCGCCGCCTTACGACGCGCCAGTGCTTCTACCACGACAC
>PPYF01654099.1_pt1 | contig 16777 bp, 17 predicted proteins | sample 1559871 | NCBI WGS metagenome assembly PPYF01 (sample SAMN08240021, study PRJNA423297) | Human gut metagenome, whole genome shotgun sequencing project.
GTTTATGCTTTGTTGTGTAATGCAGGCATCAGCGGTAAACAGACAGGATTTTCTGGATGTATCTGGAAGGGAGCAGCATCAATAAAATCGCAGAAATCCTTACAAATGAGGGAGTAAAAACAGTGACAGGAAACACCAGCTGATATGCTTCCGTGATTTCCAAGATGCTAATGAATGAGAAATATATGGGAGATGCACTTCTGCAAAAAAACTATACGGTGGATTTCCTGGAGAAAAAGAGGGCGGTCAATAAAGGGATTGTGCAACAGTATTACATCGAAGGAAACCATGAAGTGATTATCCCTCGGGAACTGTTTTACCAGGTGCAGGAGGAGCGGGCCCGCCGGGCGAATGTCTACCGTCCGGCAAACAAGAAAGGAACCACCATCCGGGAAAAATACAGTTCCAAGTATGTACTGGCCGACATCATGTACTGTAAGGAGTGCGGGCAGTCTTACCGCAGACAGGTATGGGTGAACGGCGGGATAAAGAAGCCTGTGTGGCGCTGCTACAGCCGCTTGAAGAGCGGAACCAAGAAGTGATTATGGTGACCGCCAATTCCTTGGTAAAGGATGAAGAGGAGTTTTTCGATGCCTTCCGGGATAATGTCATCCGGATCCTAGGCAGCTACTCGGACAACGTGGAACCAACCGAATATGATGAGAAGATCGATGCGCTACAGAAACAGATGTTGGCCCTAATCGAGGACAGCGCCAAAACGGAAAGCGTTGATGAGGAATTCGACCGGGCATACCGGGAGATCGCGGACCAGATCCGGGCTTTTAAGAAAAAGAGGACGGAGTTGATTCGGGAAAAGCAGCTGGCCGAAGCTTACGATTAGAGAGTGGAAGGCATGGGCCAGTACATTCGGAAGACCAACTACCTAAAACGTCAGTTTGACGATGAACTGGTCGGGCGGCTGATTAAGGCTATCAAGGTAATCAGCAAAGATAAGATTGAAATCCAGTTCCACTCAGGGATTGTAATGACACAGAGAATCAACGATTATGACTAAGACCGGCGGCAGAATCAACTGGTTCCTGCCTGCCGGGATCCTAACAGTGGCAAGAATAAAGTCCCCAGACACAAGGTGATATTGATATCTCTATCACATCTGGGGGTTTTATTGTTGGCATTACAGAGAGGAATAGTAACGATAGAAGCGGAGGAGCAATAGAATGGTATCGGAAGAGTTGAAAAAGATGTTTGAAGGGCGTATTGTAATGCAGGATATGCACTATGTGGGGAAAGCCTGCTATGGGAGACTGGAGGAGAATCTCAGAGGAAAGATAGAGCTGGGCCAGGGCTTCCTGGACAGTGGATATACCCGTCTTACCGTCTCTGTGCTGGAACGGACCAATGGGCTGGTGGATCAGATGAAGTTTTTAATCAGTGATGTGACCGGCCTGAAACAAGAAACGGAAGGGGAACAGATGGCAGGACCGGAACTGAGCTCGTATAAAGATTCTGTCTGGTGGAATTGTGAGATGGAAGAGGCGGATTACCAGAAGATAGCGGAGGCGGTCAATGGATATCTGTCCCTGGTTCAATCGGAAAAACTGGAGCAATGGCAGAAGAAAGGAGAATCCCAGGGACAGGAAGCACAGATGGGAGCGCTGTCGGGTAATATCCTTACTTAAATCATCGGAATCATATTTAATATAGAAGGAATGAGGAAGGGAGAGGAGCATTCATAGAAGATGTGAAAGCACCGGTGGCTGGTCTGGCACATCTGTTAATTGGAGAATTTGTATTTCAGGATTCAAACCTGGGGCAGTTAAACTACCTTGCCGTAAAGATTGGTTCCTGGTCGGAACAGGAACGGGCTGTCTTTGAGGCTGTGCTGCAGAATGTATTGCCGGATTATTTGTAGCAGAGGGACACCGGGGACAGGGGATTGGTCATCAGCTGATTTCAGAGGTAAAGAGGAAGAAGCGCCTGTCGTTGCATGTTTATGAAAAGAATACAGGCGCTGTGGCATTCTACCAGGCGGAAGGATTTCGTGTTGAAAACAACATGACAGAGAAAGAAACTGGGGAGCAAGAGTGCCTGATGGTATTTCATGAGGGCGGTGAGTAAAATGGGGTGTGAAGATGAAAAGAACTATAATAATTACCGGGGCCAACTCTGGTCTGGGCTTTGAGAGCGCTAAGAAGATTGCTAAGGCTTCCAACTATTTTTATTTGATTATGGCTTGCCGAAATATGGAAAAGGCTGAGCAGGCAAAAGAAAAAAAATTATACAAGAGAGCGGCAATCCTAATGTTAGATGCATGGAGTTGGATACGTCATCATTGGCTTCCGTAAGATGCTTTGCCAGCGCTTATGAGAAAGAGGATTGTGGTTCTGTTTATGCTTTGTTGTGTAATGCAGGCATCAGCGGTAAACAGACAGGCATAACGAAAGACGGTTTCGACATCATATTTGAAACAAATTATCTGGGACATTTTCTTCTGACAGAGCTAATGCTCCCACATATAGAGACCAATGGAAAGATTTTTGTAACAAGCAGCGATATGCATGATGCGCCGGGACGTAAAATGCAGTGGATCGGAACAGAGAAGCTGGCACATCCAGATTCCTTTATGGCCACTGACTCAATCCGATATTTCTATTCCAAACTTTGTAATTTGTACTTTGTTTATGAATTGGCGCGGAGACTGAAAGAAGACCGCAAGATTTTGGTGAATGCTTTTAATCCGGGACTTATGCAAACAAATTTTATGCCTCTGAACAAATTTTTCATTGAATTTGTGAAACGTACAATGCCAAAACGGTTTGGAGATTTAAAAATGTCATCGAATGCGTTGGTGGAGCTGGTGACTTCAGAAAGATTGGTAACGGGTTCCGGTCTTTATTATGACAGGTGCATCAATGCCTGCCGTTCGTCAGCGTTATCGTATGATATAGACAATGCAAAGGAACTATGGCTTGCAAGCGAGGATTATATAAAATAAGAACCGGTAGATTTATATTCTCATCTAAGGTAGACTATGAAAAAACAAATATCTCATTTAAACTTTGCTTTTATGTTTTAACGCTGTCAGTTTTAACTTTAATAGGATGTAGCAGAAAATATGGTAGCTTGACTGAAAAGCAGTCATCAGAAATGTATATTTCAGAAAACACAAGTCAAATCGGAGAAACATCCATAGAAAAAATAAAGCAAATCGAGGAGCCAACATACAAAATTCGGGCAAAAGTTGTTGAGCCAACGATAACGGAGGTAGATTGGTCCGGCTATTTTGAAGAAATTAATGGTACTGGAGTAATACGTTCTTATATTGAGGAATATGAAAAAAATTTAACTGTTTGTTTCAATTTAAAGGATCCAACTTTTAATATGTTTTTGGTTGATTAAGTTATATATGGATAAAACAATAGAGGTTCCGCTAAGGGACAGTTATGCTCTTTTGATATCATTATTACACACCCAACACATACAGAATGTTGCGTTCTGTTGCAGCGAGTGGATGGTAAGATAAAATGAAAATACTGAAAAATCAGATTCAATGCAGGGGTTGCGGAGAGATTATTGAATCGAAATGTGAACATGATTTTGTAACCTGCTCCTGTGGTAAATGCAGTATAGATGGAGGCAATGAATATTTAAGGCGATTGGCCGCAAACAAAGAAAGTTATACTGAGCTGTCAATTTTAGAAAAATAAGTGAGTAAGCAGAAGCGTGAAGGCTGTTAACCTTTGCGCTTCTGCTATTTTAGGGAGGGAATGCTATATGAAGAATGTTAAAGTTTTATCTGCAATGCCGTTTACGGAGGGAGAATTCCCAAAGAAAAGAGTAGCCGCATACTGCCGCATCAGTACAGAATTTGAAGAGCAGCACAGAAGTTTAGCGGCACAGATGGAATATTATAAGGAGAAGATTCAGAGCAATCCTGATTGGGTACTAGTTGGAGTTTTCTTTGATTGTGAAAGTGGATTAAGAATTGAAAAACGAAGTGGGCTGAAAAAGATAATGGAACTGGTGCGGTTAGGACAGATTGATTACATATTGACAAAATCCATCAGCAGAGTGTCAAGAAATGCGTTGGATACATTGCTCATTATTCGCAAATTGAAAGAAAGAGGTGTTGACATGTATTTTGAAAAAGAGAATATTCACTCCATTAACAGCGCAAAAGAAATCGATATTGTGGTTGGCGCCGCACTAGCACAAGAGGAAAGTTATAACCTAAGCGAAAATATCAGCTGGGGATATAAGAGAAAATGTGAAACAGGTGCTAAGAGCCTTCTGCTGAAACCGGTCTATGGCTTTTGTTGCAAAAATGATGAACTGGTTATTGTGCCGGAAGAGGCCGATGTGGTTAAAGAAATTTTCAATCTATATTTGTCAGGAAAAACTGTTCGGCAGATTAAAACGCATTTAGAGAACAGTCACATATTGTCGCCCAGCAAAAAGACAGTTTGGGCGGATAGCACAATCCGAAAAATATTGAAATGTGAAAAATATAAAGGTGATGTCATGTTGCATAAAACGTACACAGACAGTTATTTGACTGGGAAACGAGCCGTAAATTATGGACAAAAAGCAAGATATTATGTGACGAACAATCACATTAGTATCATTTCACCAGATATATTCCAGCGGGTTCAGGATGAAATATTTTGCAGGGCGCAAGTCGTTATAGATGAGCAAGGTAAAAAGTTACATACCGGAAATCGATACAGCGGCAAATATTTGCTGGGTAACTTTCTGAAATGTGGGAACTGTGGAACAAGTTATTACCGCCGCACAGAACGTGGAAAAATCGTGTGGAGGTGCGGAACGAGGATGGAAAAGGGCCGGAATGCCTGCCAGCATTCGGTGACATTGCGTGAAGAACGGATTCAAGAAATTTTGGCAGAAGCCGTCTGTGGTGGTGTGTACAATGAAAAGGTGATTAGAGAAAAGGTACAAAGAATTGATGTTTACGAATCGCAGATTATTATTTGCTTTTTGGAGAAGGGTGAATATCGAATTTGTGAATTAAACTAGATGGTGATAGTTTTCGTAAAAATAATAAAAATAGAAGTCTTTAGAAAGGGATTGCTTACTTTGGTGCTATATTTGGTTACGGTAGTAGCACAAAAGTGAGAAATATCTTTTATATCCGTGCGGACAGTGGCCTATTATCGCATCAGCATTTTATAGGAACAACAGCTATAAAATCAAGCGGATGGCGCTAAGACCGGTACGGCCATACGGTGTGGAACACCATGGTAATTGATAAAATGCTAACCAACCAGAGTGTTATAGGATGCATAACTTGTATAATCTCAAAAAAATGATATAATTTGAAATATCGGGAACTATTATAATAACCGTTTCAAATTATATCACTTTTTAGGAGTAGATAATGCGAGCAATTAGTGGGAACTTCCATTTTTATTCTGATCCTATCACGAAATCGAGACACTGGATTTTTGAACCAAGAAAACTTTCTGATGTAATAAATTATTTTAATATAGATGCAGAGATAACTTCTCTGCTGATACAGGCACATTCCACATTAGGACGGTTAGAGGGAATTTCTAAGTACGTTCCTCATATGGATTATCTTGAAGATATGATAATCCGCCATGAAGTGTGTATGTCTTGTTTAGTGGATAACCTACTGATTACCCCGGCAGCTATGCTGCGCAGCGATATTAATACTGTAGGTAAGGGTTGCGCGGTTAATCTTTTTCGTGCAGTAAAGGATTTTGAGATACAGCCTTTAAGCATACCGCTTTTTTGTAAACTGCATGAAGTTGCAATGAAGGACGCTATCTGGGGAACTTCCGGTAGAATCCGGACACAGCTTTTTCTTATGCACCCCTATTTTCATGCTGACATGGAAGACTACAATCCACCGCTTCCAGAGCGGGTAAATGATTTGTTGAATGATTTAGTAACATTTTCAAAAACGAAAGGACAAACCGATGTCTTAATAAAAACAGCACTTATTTATTACCAATTTGAGACAATCCATCCGTTCGAATGTGGAAATGGATTGATAGGAAGATTGTTACCGAATATAATATTAATGAAAGAGAGAGTATTGTCGCGACCGATATTGCCGCTGTCAAATTATTTTTATCAAAATCAAGAAGAATGTGAAAGACAATTTACAAACAATCAGCATTTCGGTCATTTTAAAGATTGGGTAAAGTTTTTTCTTCAAGGGATTATCATATCTGCAGAATTGGTAATAAGACAAATTGATAAGGCAAATGCTTTAAGGGAGGAAAATCTCAAAAAAATAACGAAGCTGGAACAGTCAGCATCGATATTACTTTCTTTTTGTGATTATCTTGAACATAAGCCAGTCATAAGTGTTCAAGAGAGTGCAGAGTTTTTAAATGTTTCATATAATACTGCGACAAAATATGTTAAAATCATGGAAGAATTAGAAATATTAAAACAGGTAAACGAGCAGTCGAGATATCGTATTTTTAATTATGACAGGTATATGAAAATTTTTGATACGCGTTTAGGAGGAGCTTGAATGGATGAATTATCAGCAGGCGATTACAAGCCATTTTTAAAGGAGATTACCGAAAAAATCAGGAATAGTCAATATGAAGCAATGAGGACACTAAATACAGCACTGATTCGCCTGTATTGGGATATTGGCAAAGAAATATATGAGCAGCAACAGCAAAAAGGCTGGGGAAAATCTATTGTAGAGGTATTAGCTGGTGAATTAAAAAAAGAATTTCCGGATGTGAAAGGATTTTTTTCCAGAAATCTTTGGAATATGCGTAATTTCTATATTACCTATCAAGCCGATGAAAAACTGCAGCCAATGGTTGCAGAAATAAGCTGGACAAAGAACCTGGTGATAATGGAAAAGTGCAAGGAGGATTTAGAACGCGAGTTTTATATACGAATGACATAGTGATATTGTTGGAAAAAGATATGCTAAGTAATCTTATAGAAAACTATTCCTTAGAATTTTAGGTTGGATCTAGTAATTACATATAGCAGAGATGCAAGATTGAAATGGAGACTTAATCTTAGATATTTGTGAAAATCAGAATGGTCAAGGCTTAATTATAAGAACTGTTATTAGAAAATGGAGTATATTGAAAGAACTGTGATTATGAAGAAAAATTATATGCAAGAATTAATGGCGTCAGTTGGTGTATCAGGTTATGAGGAAAAGATTCGCTCACTGCTTATAGAAAAATTATCAGGTGCCTCGGCTGATATACATACGGATAGTGTTGGTAATTTAATATGTTTTAGGAAAGGAACTGATTCACGACGTAAGGTTATGCTAATATCACATATGGATGAGGTTGGCTTTCAAGTGATGAAGTTGAATAATGATGGTACTGCAAAGCTTAAGTCATTAGGTAATGTTAAAACTTGGAATTCAATAAATCAGACTATCATAACGAGTGACGGAAGGGTAGGATTAATAACCTGTGATGATCCAAGCGATATAAAACCATACGATTTTAACAAATTGATTGCAATACCTATTAGCGGTGAATTTAAAATTGGTGATGTTTTATGCTTTAATTCTAATTTTATTGAAGGAAAAGATAATATAATAGGTAAAGCAATAGACAATCGAGTTTCCTGCTATAGTATGTTAGAATTAGTAGTTGAAAGTGAACAATACAGAGATGATGTTTATTTTGTTTTTTCAACACAAGAAGAAATCGGGATGAGGGGAGCCAGAGTTGCAATTACATCTTTGAATCCAGACATAATAATTGATGTTGATGTGTCACCGATAGGAGAGATGAATAGTCTTGAAATAGGCAAGGGAGTGGGGATAAAAATCTCAGACAGTGTAGGCGTTACCGATCCGATGTTGGTAAAATTGTGTGAGGTGATTGCATGTGAAAACTCTATAGCATATCAGCTTGAAGTAAGCGACTGCGGCACAACGGAATTGATTATTACCAATGAAAAAGATAGTGGTGCAAAGCGGATAGGGGTATCTATTCCCTGTCAGAATATGCATACAGCGTTAGCACTTGTCAATAAGAAAGATATTGAGAATTGTATAAAGCTGCTAAAAAGAGTTATGTTAAAAATTACAGAAATGTAGATAGAAATTAAATAGTATTGGCGGTGCAAGCAGTGATTTAGAGATATTATATTAAAAAAGGCTGACTTGAAAAATAATGGGTTTTAAATTGAAATATTTTTATTAATATGATATACTATCATAGATTAGATCATACCACGTTGACACGGAAAGTCGAGTCAATACTATATTTGAGGAGGTACTTGTAATGAAGACAATCAAGTTAGCATGGAAAGCTAAAAAAGCTAAGGACAGTGCACGTGTTAATCAGATGTATTGTTTCAAAAATTGCGAGAAGAATCAGAATTAATAGATTTTAGCCTAACTGGTTGAGCTATTATAGATTAATAAATTCTTGCGCAGGAATTTGGGTGACATGAGGTTGTGTTGCTCGTAGTAGTCATACAAAGCAGTAGCACGGTAGTCATGCCGTGCTACTGCTTTTATAACAGGAGAGAATTATGGAACCATTATTCGAAGAAGAAGACGTGGAAATGGAAGTGGATTTAAACAAGAGATTCCATTTCCCACCTGAATTAGTTATAAAAAGATATGGAGATTATAACCTAGTTATATATACAGAAGGGGTGTTGTGGCTTGTTTTTACTGATGAAGAGAAGTTGATATTTGATTTCTTGTTATCAGGAGGAAGTATTGCCGAGGCACTTGAGCAGTTTGAAGAGGATGATGTAGTTAACGTTATTTCTCAAATTGAGGCTAAGCAATTTGAACATCCAATCGTGAAAGAAGCAGATGAAAAAAATATATACATATATTTGACGAATAATTGCAATGAACGTTGTAAACATTGCTATATGTATGCTGGAGATATCAAAATTCAAGAATTAAGTTCAGATGTCTGGATAAGGGTTTTGACAGAATACAAAGCATGTGGCGGTCAGGGTGTGACATTTACAGGTGGAGAAGTGACTGTATACAAAGGCTATAAGGAAGTGTTGAAGAAGGCACATGATCTGGGGCTAATTGTAACAGTTCTTACTAATGGAATCGGATGGGATGAAAATGAAATTTTAGAATGTTCTTCGTACATCGATGAAGTTCAAATTAGTATTGATGGCTATGATAGCAATTCTTATTATGAAGTGCGCCGGTTTGATGGCTTTGATAAAGCGATTTCCACATTAATTAAGTTTAGTGAAAGTGGAAGCAGAACTTCTATGGCGGTTACACCGCTATATGATAATTTGGAAGAGTTTGTCATACATTTTGAGCCTTTCGCAAGAAAAATTATAGAAAGGTATCCTCAGATTTATATTCGTTTTAATCTTGAATTATTGGACGGACGAGACATTAAAAAAACACAGATAGATAATGAGGTATATCGTAGGCAAATCAGAACATTAGTAGAGCGATTATATCCAGATTATTATACAGAAACATTCCCACTTAATTATGAAGGACATATTATCAGAAAAAATTGTGGCTTTGGGGAAATTGCCATAGCAGCCAATGGGGACGTATATTGGTGCAATAGAATTCACGAATTGTCTAGCAAATGGAATGTTTTGACTACAGGCATTAAGGACGTAATGGAGTATTCTCACGAAATTAAGATAAAGACGGATGTGGATCATTCAATAGTGTGTCGAAAATGTGAAATTCGTTATATCTGTGGTGGTGACTGTAGGATGAATTATTCAGGAATCAATCAGGTGGAAAATCATACTGGTATGTGGGAAAATGTATGTCCAAAGGGCAATAAAGAAGCTATTTATAAAAAGATGGTTTTGTGTAACGAGTACTTTTATACAAACTTATCTGGGGAGTAAAACAATGGCAGATTTAATCATTAACATCAATTTTGAAGAAAGCCGCAAAAAACAAGGTCTTGTGATTGAAGTATATGAAGGTGTTATTCCTCATCTTAAAAGCAAGCAGTTTTCTGGTCCGCTTCGAAGTGTGAATTTAGCTTCTATTTCGGATGTAAGTAACTTATCTTCTGTAGAGTTAGATGGAGTTAAGAAGATGTTTAATGATTCCGAAAATTTGCAGATAAATAAATATCAATATCTTTATTCGCTTCAAAAAGTTCCATTCTTGAGCAAACTGGCTGTAAAAGGATGCTTATTCTATAAAGATCGCAAGACACCTATGTACCAGGTAGAAAATATGGTGCTTAGTTCTGATATGCAAGGTGGTGGGATTGCGATAGCTGATTTTGTGTATTGCGCATCGAAAACAACATTGTATATTGATTACCAGGTACGAGCAGAACAATTAAATGCACGTGATGTATTTCCCTTATTTTATATCGACACCACTACTGCAGACTATTCATCCGAATTGTTTTTCGATTATGGAATGGATATTGTCAAGTATACACAGAGAGATAGAGTTTTAGGACAGAGCGGTGGTTATAGAAACTATGGATTTGAACAGGGAATAGTCGACAAATTGAAGCAAAATCATTGGGCTTTTGTGGATAGAGCATATTTCGCATATGAAGGCAAAGATATTACATGTGATTTGATTAGCTTAGAAAATTGTGGAATACAGCTATATACAAATAGTAAAAAGAAGATAAGTGCTAGTCGAATATTAAATGCCAGTATCAGCTATGATATGGACTGGTTTGAAATAAAAGCTGAGATTTCTATTGGCGATAAAAAAGTTGATTTATCGGAACTTATTGATTTTAAGAAACGGAAAAACGATTGGATTGAGCTAAATGGACAGGTAGTGTTTCTTCAGGATAAACTAAAAAAAATTAATGAAATTTCTGCTCAGAAAGATGGAGGTAAAATCAAAGTACAAAAGCAGGAACTTTTGAATGTGCTTGATATAGCTGACACGTTTGGCATAAAGGAAATTTCTAATCTTAACAATTTAATCAGCTATGAGAATGTGAAAATAGACATACCTCTCCATATTGAGCAGATATTGAGAGAATATCAGGTAATAGGTGTCAAGTGGCTTCTGTCATTAAGAAAAAATGGATTTGGTGGCTGTTTAGCAGACGATATGGGACTCGGTAAGACGCTGCAGATAATTGCCTATTTGTCAGATCATTCACTAGATGGAACTCGTTCGCTAATTATTGTACCAAAGACTTTGTTGGAAAACTGGAAACGAGAATTTTTGAGATTTGCACCTGAAATGAAAGTGTACATTTATCACGGCAATTCACGAAGTGTAGATGAAATCCAAAATTGTCAAGTAGCTATCACTACCTATGGAACATTGATAAACGATTCTGATAGACTAAATTTATACCATTTTGGAAATATGATAATGGATGAGGCTCAGTATATAAAGAACTCTAGAAGCAAGGCATATCGAGCAGTTAAAGCTATAAAAGCCCAAACGAAAATTATCATGACTGGAACACCAATTGAAAATAATATTCACGAATATTGGGATCTGATGAAAGTTATTAATTCGACTGAGATGTCCTTTAAAGCAATTAGCAAGGGGGTGGGACAGGAACAGATTGTTTCAAAGGTACGATTCATGACAGGACCGTTTCTGTTAAGGAGATTTAAGCAAGATGTATTAAAAGATTTACCAGAAAAACAAGAACAGACGGTTTACTGTAACTTCGATGATGCGCAGAGACAACTTTATGAGATAATGCTTGATTCTATCAGGCACGAGTTGAATAGAAAAGCAGATCGTTATGAGATGAAATCAAATTCTATTGTTTTGAGTGGCCTGTTGTATCTTCAGGAAATATGTTGCCATCCTAGGCTTATTCCTAAAGAATATAATATAAATGGGTGTTTAGAATCTGCTAAGCTTGATATTTTAATATCAATGGTCTTGGAGTTATATTCATCAGGTCATAAGATAGTTGTTTTTAGTCGATTTACTAAAATGCTGGGAATCATTAACAGGGCTTTGGTCAAGTTACATATTAATGTCTTTTATTTGGACGGAAAGACACGCCAGCGCCAAAAAATTGTTGATGACTTTGAACAAAGTAGGGATGGAGTTTTTCTGATAAGCTTGAAAGCCGGTGGAGTGGGTATAAATCTCGTATCTGCAGATGTAGCCATAATATACGATCCATGGTGGAATCCGGCTGTAGAAAGGCAGGCGCAGGACCGTATTTATAGAATTGGACAGAAAAAGAATGTGACAATATATAAGTTAATTGTAGCTAATACAATTGAAGAAAAAGTTCAATTGCTGCAAGATAAAAAGAAAGAATTGTTTGATCAAGTTGTTAGTGGCCACGATATGCCTACTAATATTACTATGAACGATCTTGAAGAACTTATTAGAAATGCATAAGAATGTAAGACGTACGCAATTGTGGTGAGGTTTGCAGAATAATAAACGTAAGGACAGTTGATTTTTAATACAAAATCTAAAACACATTTATTGGGAGGCTTGAGAATAATATATGGGGTATGTAAAATGGTAGTGGGCTATTACAGTCAGCTACCTTTTTTAAATGAGCATTTGAAAAAATTTATGCAGGGCTTGACACAAGCAAACGAAACGTATATAGGTGATGCCTTACTACAGAAAACCTACACAGTGGACTTCCTGACCAAGAAAAAGGTCATGAACCGGGGGATTGTTCCACAGTACTACATCGAGGACGACCATGAAGCGATTATCCCTAAGGAACTGTTCCATCGGGTGCAGGAGGAAAAAGCCCGCAGAGCCAGCATCTACCGGCCCGCCTCCGGGAAAAAAGGCGCGGAAGTAAAAGGGAAATACAGCGCCAAGTATGCGCTGTCAGACATCATGGTCTGTGCAGAATGCGGGCAGTCATACCGCAACAGGTCTGGACGAAATACGGACAGAAACGAGCCGTGTGGCACTGTGACAACCGTTTAAGGCACGGCTCCAAGCGGTGCAGACATTCCCCAACCTTAAGGGAAGAAACCCTGCATGAAGCGATTATGGTAGCTATCGACAGCGTGGTGGAGGATCAGGGCGAATTTGTGCAGGCGTTCCGGGAGAATGTCATCCGGATTATAGGGAGCTACTCCAAAGAAGCAGAACCAACAGAATATGACGAGCAGATCGAAGAACTTCAGCAGAAGATGATGAGGCTCATTGAGGACAGCGCAAAATGGGAATGCGCGGGATGAGGTATTCGATAAGGAGTACCACATCATAGCGGATGAGATAAAGGAGCTGAAGAAGAAAAAAGCTAAGGTTGTCCGGAAACGGCAGCTGGCAGAATCCTACGACCAGAGGATGCAGGATATGGAAAGCTATATGAAAAAGGCAAGATATCTAAAGAAAGAGTTTGACGATGACCTTGTGAGGCGACTGCTGCGGGCAATCAGAGTCATCAATGAAAGCAAGATAGAGATACAGTTTCAATCCGGCATTGTGATAACACAGCGGATGGATTTTGAGGACTGAAAAGCGGCGGGAGCCAATCCAGAAGGGATGCTCCTGCCGAGTACATAAACTCTGTTAAGAATAAAATCCTCAGACAGCGGGCTGAGGGTTTTATTGTTGGCAGAGGTCGCTACCAGCGTAAATTCACAGGTACTTTGACTTACCATAGGCAAGGGTTCAGATGGTAAATATATGCTTGACATGATATAATATGTTACAGGAAAGTGGATATAGAGTGTTTATATAATGTGTAGTAAGTAGATAAACGAGGTAGGAGAAAACTGCGAATGGAGTTATTATACGTATGGATTAATAGTAATGATACTGGGTATATAAAACAGGAAGGCTTTAATTTTTCGCCTGAATATAGGTTTATTATGGAATATTCAAAGGAAAGTTGGATTCTCAAAGAAGATAATTCATTTCTAAAGAAGATAAGTATATTTAAAACATCTGTAATTGAAAATGTTACAGCCATTATAGGCGAAAACGGTGTTTCGCTGGATATGCAACCGGAAAAATATCAAGATTTTTTGAAGTTAATTTCAGAGGGATTTGAAAATGGAAAGCATAATGATGTTGTCCAAGAGATTATTAGAAAAAATCAACTGAATAGTACAACATATATACACAGTTTATATGAAGAAAATAAGAATATTTTTGAGTCAGAATCAGAGGTGGAGAACATGGTGTACTCAAACTATTTAGGTGATGATGAGGTAGGGCTAAGATCATTAGGAAAATTGACGAGAGACATAGTTGAGGAGCTTAAGCTATATGAGAAATTAAAAGGTAGATAGAGTGTGAGACTGTTTTTTGTAAATTACATATACTGTTAATAATAAAGTCCTCAGACATAATGAACTGAGGATTTTATTGTTGGCAGTATTCACTACCAGCAATCATTTCTTTATTCTGGTGATGCTATGCGCATCCCCAAATCTTAAAATCTATGGTATAATCTAAAAGCAGGACAGGGAAAAGTCGAGTGTCAAAAAAGCTCGGTGCCTATTTTGGCAGGAATTATAATGGTTCCGCCAAGGTTAAACTGCGCCTTTCGGGAATCTTTTTCACAGCCTCAACACACGTCGAGACAATAGTGTTGCTTTCCAAACTAGATTCAAAGAAATATATTAGTGTAGAACTTCCGATGGATGATATGGATTTAACAAGTGCTGAAAGTAAGGCAACATATAAACAAATTCAAAACTATGTTTTGGAAAAGTTTGGGTTTAAAGTATCTACTCTGTACATTGCACAAGTTAAGAAAAAGCATGGTTTAGAAGTTAGGGAACACTATAATATTTCAAAGAACGAGAACCAGAAAGTTCCACAGTGCTCAATTGAAAAGGAAGAAGCTATTTTAGATGCGTTGAAGCATTTTAAGATGTTGTATTATTAAAACAATAGGGGGCATAGACAGTGGCTAATATTGAAAGTATTAAACAAAAAATACTACAACTGGATGCAGGTTCATTTCAAAATCTTTGTGATTCTTATTTATATAAAACAGGCTATCCGAGTATAGTATCTCTTGGTGGAGAAGCAGGTACACGAAAGACCACTTTAGGTACACCTGATACTTATTTTATTGCATCAAATGGAAAGTATGTTTTTGTTGAATACACAACTCAAAGGACGAACTTATTTGCAAAAATTAGTGATGATCTTGAAAAATGTCTTGATACAGCAAAGACAGGTGTTCCGCATGACAAAATCTCTGAAATTATTTATTGTCATACTTCATCAAACCTTACACCCTTTCAAGATAGTGAAGTAAAAAAACTGTGTGAAGATGTTGGAGTTAAGCTTATAATTATTGGAATTGATAAGCTTGCAGAAGATATATATCTTTTCCATCATAATCTTTCACGTGATTTTTTGGGAATATCAATAAGTACAGATCAAATTCAATCATATGATGAATTTATTAATAGTTACAACGCAAATAGAATGGCTGCTCCAATTGACACTAAATTTCTATTCAGAGAAAAAGAATTTCAAGATATCATCAATGCTTATCTTAAAGTGGATGTTGTTATACTTAGTGGTTCATCAGGTACGGGAAAAACACGTTTAGCTTTGCATTATGTAAAAAATCATGCAGATGCTAAGAATGAAAAGACTTACTGTATTCATAGTAATGCATTACCAATATACGAGGACTTAAAACTTTTTTTAGATAGACCAGGAGATTATTTTCTTTTTATTGATGATGCCAATCAATTGTCAGGACTGCAGCATATTATCCGATACGTTAGTATGAAACCAGAGGGATATAATGTAAAAATACTTATTACAGTGAGGGATTATGCACTTCAAAAAGTGATAAACGATGTTCGAGCAATCACTTCTTATGAAATTGTGAATGTAAATGTATTTTCAGAGAATGAGATTAAGGAATTACTTGAAACTTCATTGGGCATTTTGAATTCAGACTATCAAGAACGAATTATAAGAATTGCAGAAGGAAATGCTCGTATTGCTATACTTGCTGGGAAAGTAGCATGCGGTTCAAATCGTTTGGAGTCTATTGATGATGTGTCACAATTATATGAAGATTATTATGGTTCTAATTTAGAAAATAATCAATTTTTTATAGACAAAAATCTGTGTATAACTTCTAGTATAATTGCTTTTCTTGAAGCAATTCATTTAGATTATATTGATGCACTTTTACCAATTTTACAGGAAAAGGGGTTAAATCGAGATAGTTTCATTGAAAATATCCGTATGCTTCACGAGCGGGAGATTGTCGATATTTGTAATGATAAAGCTGTTCGTTTTTCTGATCAATGTTTGTCTAATTATTTGTTAAAATATATTTTCTTAGACAAAAAATTACTTAGTTTGTCGGAAATGATTAAAGCTTGCTTTTCAAGCTACAGAGAGAGAACTGTATCTTCTGTTAATACGTTACTTAATATCTTTAGAAATAAAGAGCTTTTAAATTTTGTTGAGAAAGAAATAAAGTTATTATGGGATGAATTATCAACAGAAAAATCGCCAATCTTCTTTGAATTTGTAAAAGTTTTTTTTCGTATTAATCCTACGGAAACACTTTTGCTTTTGCAAAATGAAATTGAATCTGAAGAAAGAGTGATTTGTGAATGGAGCGATATAGATACTGAAAAAAGAAAAAACTATCAGCATGTAGAAAATGATATCATTAAAATTCTTGGTGGATTTGCAGATATGACTGATTTGCCAACCGCTTGTGATTTGTTTTTTCAATATTATCTAAAGCGACCAGATTTATTTATGGAATTTTATCATGCAGTCAATATATATTTTGGGATTCATAGGGATGCCATACGGTATGATTTTTACACTCAAATAACATTTTTTGAAAAAATAAAAGAATATTCAGATGACTGGAAACAAGAATTTATTGTTAGTTTCTTTTTACAAATAGCAGAAGAATTT
>PPYF01469963.1_pt1 | contig 16776 bp, 18 predicted proteins | sample 1559871 | NCBI WGS metagenome assembly PPYF01 (sample SAMN08240021, study PRJNA423297) | Human gut metagenome, whole genome shotgun sequencing project.
AGCTTCTTGAGGCCCCACGACTCCTTGTTCACGATCTGACCGCCGTTCTCGGTGATGACACCCTGGAATTTGTCAGCGACCTCCTGCACCTGCTGATCGGAGAGGACCGGCGTGACAATGAAAACGGTTTCGTAATTGTTCATGACGTTTTTAATTAATTGTTTTCGTTCCCTTTTCGGGACCGCAAAGATAGGTATAAATCGGGAAATATCAAACTTTTCGCGCTTTTTTCGCACTTCGGCTTCCGATCTCCCGGTCCGTCCGCCCCGTACGGAGCCCGTCCGGGACGGGCGTCTTGCCGGAAACGGCGCGCGGAGGGGCTATTTCTCCGGGAATCCCTGCGCCTTCAGTGCGATCTCCTGCCCGTCGGGCGTGACGAGGAAGCAGCCCGTCGGGTCGGGCGTGATGTGGCCGATCACGTCCACCAGTCCGAGGCGCATCACCTGCTCCTGCATCGAAAGGGGCACGGTGAAGAGAAGCTCGTAGTCCTCGCCGCCGTTGAGCGCCGCAACGACCGGATCGGCGTGCATCTCCTCGCAGAGCGCCGAAGTCTGCTGCGCGATGGGGATGCGTTCGAGGTAGATGCGGGCGCCGCAGGAGGAGGCCTTGCAGAGCTGCATCAGATCGCCGGCCAGACCGTCCGTGAGGTCGATCATCGCCGTGGGGACGATCCCCTCCTCGGCCAGCGCGTCGAGGATGTCGGTGCGGGGGCGGGGCTTGAGGTATTTTTCGAGCAGGTATTCGTATCCCTTGAACTGCGGCTCGGGATTCGCCACGTCGGAGAGCACGCGCTTCTCGCGTTCGAGCAGGCGCAGCCCCATGAAGGCGGCCCCGAGATTGCCCGTGATGCAGATGAGGTCGTGCAGTCGGGCCCCGCTGCGGTAAACGATCCGCTCCTTCGGGGCGTGTCCCAGCGTCGTGACGGTGACCGCAAGGCCGGTCATCGAGGCGCGCGTGTCGCCGCCCGCGAGGTCCACGCCCAGCTCGTCGCAGGCGAAGCGGACGCCTTCGTAGAGGTCGTCGAGCGCCTCGACGGGCAGTTTCGCGGAGACGCCGAGCGACAGGACGATCTGCGACGGGCGGGCGTTCATGGCCAGAATGTCGCTCACTCCGGCCGTCACGACCTTGTAGCCCAGGTGTTTGAGCGGGAAGTAGGTGAGGTCGAAATCCACGCCTTCGAAGAAGGAGTCGGTCGAGCAGAGCAGCTCCTCGCCCGCGGGGGGCGCGATGACGGCGGCGTCGTCGCCGACGCCCCGCAGGGTCGAAGGGTTCTTCGGCGAAAAGCCGTGCGTCAGGCGGTCGATCAGTCCGAACTGTCCGAGCGCGGCGATCTCGGTGCGTTTCTTGGTCTCCATGTGCGAGTCGAATTTTCGACAAAACTAACGATTCTTTGCCGTTTCTCAAAAATTAGCGTAATTTTGTCCGTTCAATCACAAAAACGGATTCGGATATGATAAACATTGTCTTATTCGGCGCTCCGGGCTGCGGCAAGGGTACGCAGGCGCAGCGGCTGAAGGAGCACTACGGCATCGACCATGTTTCGACGGGCGAGGTGATCCGCGACGAGATCCGCCGCGGCACGGAGCTGGGCCGCAGCATGGAGCAGTACATCAAGGAGGGCCGGCTGGCTCCCGACGAGATCGTGATCGGCATGATAGCCAACTACGTCGCCGGCCACAAGGAGGCCAAAGGGTGCATTTTCGACGGGTTCCCGCGCACCACGGTGCAGGCCGAGGAGTTCGACAGGATTCTGGCCGGGCACGGACTGAAGGTGGATATCATGGTGGACATCCACGTTCCCGAGGAGGAGCTGGTGAAGCGTATCCTGCTGCGCGGCAAGGATTCGGGCCGTGCCGACGACGCTTCGGAGGAGGTGATCCGCGGGCGGCTGGACGTCTATCGCAAGCAGACGGCCGTGGTGGCGGATTACTACGCTTCGCAGAACAAGTATGCGTCGGTGGACGGCGTCGGCACGATGGACGAGGTGTTCGGCCGCATCGCCGCGGTGATCGACGGGCTGAAGTGATCCGGCGCTCCGTCACGAAAAAAGCTGTCCCGAAAGGACAGCTTTTTCTTTTCTCGGTTGCGGGAGCGATTCGGACCGGCGTTCGGCCGTCCTCCCCTTCCCGGCCCGTCAGAGGGCGTTCACGTGAAGCTGGATGGCGCTCTTGAGGTTGGCGGCCTTGTTCTTGTGCATGATGTTGTGTTTGGCCAGCTTGTCGAGCATAGCCGTTACCTTCGGAAGCAGGGCCTCGGCGGCGCTCTTCTCGGTCGTCGCGCGCAGAGCCTTCACGGCGTTGCGGGCCGTCTTGTGATACAAGCGGTTGTGCGCACGCTTGGTCACCGTCTGACGGATTCTTTTCTTCGATGACTTATGGTTTGCCATAATTCGTTGTGTGTTTATTTTTACTTCAATCTTTATCCCTGCGACAGCCGTGGCTGCTTGCGGATGGACCCGGGGTCCGCTCCTGTAATGAATAATACCCGTCGGACGCCCTTCCTTCCGTCGCGTTCCGTTCGCGGGTCCGCCTCTTTCGCGCGCCGGCTTCGCAGCCTGCCCCCCCCCGATACGGATGCGCCGGTCGTTCCGGCATCCCTCGTGTAGCCCATAGCAGAATCGAACTGCTCTTTCAAGAATGAAAATCTTGCGTCCTAACCGATAGACGAATGGGCCTTTACCACTATCGCCGACCCCGCAAGGGGAGGCTTTAGCGGTGCAAAGGTAAGCAAAAAAGCGTACGGTGCAAAAAATATGTCGAAAAAATCCGTTTTTTTGCCTGAAGACCCGCTCCGGGATGCGCCGGAACGCATTTTCGCGGGATCAGCGGAGCTTCACGGTGCGGGTCTCGGGGTCGAAACGGGCGCTTTCGCCCGCGAAGAGGCGTTCGATGAGGCCGCTGCGAGCCATCGCCCCGGCCGGGAGCAGGTGCAGGGACGGGGTGTCGATGAGCGCGACGGCGTCGCAGAGCGACAGCGCTATGTCGAGGTCGTGCGTCGAGAAGAGGATGCACTTGCCCTCGTCGCGGGCCAGCCGCCGCAGGAGCGAGGCCAGCTCGTAGCGGTTCGGGAGGTCGAGGAACGCCGTGGGTTCGTCGAGCAGGATGACGGGCGTGTCCTGCGCCAGCGCCCGGGCGATCATCACGCGCTGGCATTCGCCGTCGGACATCCGGTCCATCGTCTTGCGGGCGAAGGCGCTCATGCCGACCAGTTCCAGCGCGCGGTCCACGGCGGCGCGGTCGGCCGCCTGCATCCGGCCGATCCAGTCGGTGTAGGGCGCGCGCCCCAGCGCCACGACGTCACGGCAGGGGAGGTTGGCGATCCGGACCTTGTCGGTGGTGACGAAGCCGACGGTCCCGGCCCGCTGCCGGGGCGGGAGCTCCGCGAGCGGGCGGCCGCACAGCTCCACGCTGCCCCCGGCGACGGGTCCCAGTCCCGCGATGGCCCGCAGCAGGGTGCTCTTGCCCGTTCCGTTGCGGCCGATCAGGGCGGTGAGGGTCTGCGGGGCGAAGTCGGCGGAGACGTCCTCCAGCAGGCGGCGGTCGCCGTAGGCGAGCGAGATATGTCGTAGTGCGATGCTCATTCAGAACAGGTTGCGGTTACGGGTTACGACGAAGATCACGACCGGAATGCCCATCAGGGCCGTGATGGTGTTGATCGGCAGGGCGAAGTGTTTGGCCGCGAGGTCGCAGACGAGCAGCAGTGCGGCGCCGGCGAGCATCGAGGCGGGCATCAGTATCCGGTGGTCGGCCGAGGCGAACGCCATGCGCGCGAGGTGCGGAACGGCCAGCCCGATGAATCCCACGGGACCGCAGAACGCCGTGACGGTTCCGGCGAGCAGCACGGTGGAGAGGAAGATCAGCAGGCGCGTGCGCCGGATGTTCAGTCCCATCGTCCGGGCGTAATTTTCGCCCAGCAGCAGCAGGTTGAGTGGTTTGATGACGGCGACGGCGAGTACGAGGCCCGCCGAGACGACGGGAAGCAGCAGGGCGAGCTGGCTGCCCGTGACGTCGCCCAGCGATCCCATCGTCCAGACGACGAACGACTTGAGGGCGGCTTCGTCGGAGAGGTATTGCAGGATCTCGACGACCGAGGCGACGCCCGAACCGAACATCATGCCGAGGATCAGGATGACCATGATATCCTTGATCCGGCGGCTGACGGCCAGAATTGCCGCCAGCACGAGCGCCGCGCCCAGCCAGGCCGCGCCGGCGATTCCGAGCGACTGGACGAAGGTGTGTCCCGAGACTCCCAGCAGCGGGGCGCCCAGCAGGAAGAGTGCGACGCCCAGCGAAGCCCCCGAACTGACGCCCAACACGTAGGGGCCGGCCAGCGGGTTGCGGAAAAGCGTCTGCATCTCCAGGCCGCTGGCGGCGAGGGCGGCCCCGGCGGCGAGGGCCGTGACGGCTTTCAGCAGCCGGATTTTGAGAACGATGTCCTGAAGGGCGGGGTCGCCCGCCTTGCCGGTCAGCGCCCCCCATATCTCGCCCGGGGAGACGTACACCGATCCCACGGCGAGGTCGGCCACGAACAGCGCGGCGGTGAGCAGCGCGAGCAGCGTGAAGAGCAGGGCGGTTCGGGTCATCGGTTATTCGAAAGAGTTATGGAGGTCTTCTTTTCCGTTTTCATTTTTCGTCTCCGTCTTCGTTCCGGTAGATGCGCGAGCTGCGGATTTGTGTATTATCCGTCTGTTTGTCAGTTGATTGACTGGCTGGCTGGCTGCTGCGGCAGAGATTTCGGAATATCGAATACGGCGATTCATCAGCACAAAAGTAGAAAAAAATGGGACAGAAATATGTTTTTTTGAAAATTGTCCTTATATTTGCAGTCCCAAACCGGGGCTAACAGCCTCGGTGGCGGAATCGGGGCGTAGCTCAGTCCGGTTAGAGTACACGTCTGGGGGGCGTGTGGTCGCTGGTTCGAATCCAGTCACCCCGACTGATGAAAAGGCTTGGTAATCTGATGATTGCCGAGCCTTTTTTGTTTGCGTATTCTGAACGGAAATAGGGCGGTTGACGCGCTGGTTGACGAGAAAAGTCAACCGAGAAGTCAACCACAATCCAATGAAAACAACTGTTTCGGTTGTATGTTACCATCACAAAATTCTGACAAACGGAGAATCACCCATCATGCTCCGTATCTGTAAGGGCGGCAAACGGACGATGAAAAGTTTGGGTATCTCCGTACACGCCCGCTATTGGGACTTTGCCGCAAACCAGCCCAAGAGAAACTGCCCCAATCGGAATTACATTCAGCAGGTCATTCTGCGTGCTGTCGGCGAGTGCAATGCGCTTGTGCTGTCGAAAGAGGCTATGCAGGAGGAGTTCACGCCCCGCACGCTCGTCCATGAATCCAAAGAGGAGATACGGGCGCAGAGTGTCGAGGAGTTCTATGTAAAGTTGATTGCAGACCTCAAAGCACAAGGGGCGGTAGGAACGGCCTATGCCTATCAAAATTCCTATGGTGTGTTGCGCAGTTTCAACAAGGGGCGTGCATTGACTTATACGTTCGGTATGATTGACGCCGTGTTTTTGGAAAAGTTCGAGGCTTGGATGCGGGCGAGAGGGAATAAGGACACCACATTGAGTTTTCAGATGCGGACATTGCGGGCCGTGTTCAACCGAGCAATCAAGGCAAGGGCAGTTGCCAAAGAGAAAAACCCGTTCGGAGAGGAGTACAAAGTGAGCAAGTTCGACACGCGAACCCCCAAACGGGCATTGAGCAAAGAGGAGATAATGAAAATTGTCAATGCGGATTGTTCTGCTGAAAGCGATTTATACCGTTTGGCACACGATGTATTTGTATTCTCCTATTTGTGCGGCGGTATTGCCTTTGTGGATGTGGCGAATCTTACACCTGCCAATATCGTGGACGGGCGATTTCCTATAAGCGTCAGAAAACGCATGGGGCAATCAATGTACCGTTGTCAGAGTGTGCCATGCAGATTATTGGACGGTATAGCGATTATTGCGAACATGCAGGGTATCTGTTCCCTATACTCGATGGGCGATTGCATATAACACCCATTCAGAAAAGGAACAGGGTGCATAAGGTCTGCCACCAAGTAAATGTGGAGTTGCGAAAATTGGCTCAAAATCTGAAAATATCAGCCGAGGTTACAACCTATGTGGCAAGGCATTCATTTGCTACCGTATTGAAGAAATCGGGTGTGAATATCGGTATCATATCCGAGGCGTTGGGCCACCATAGTCTGAAAACCACACAGATTTATTTGGGAGCGTTCGAGAACAGCCAAATCGACGCGGCTATGCAACACCTGCTATGAACGAATAAAGGGGCTACGGTGCAATCCGTAACCCCTTTTTCTCCTACTATGGCAAGTAGATTTATGCGGCCTCTTCGTCTTTTGCAGGTTTTGCGGCGACCTGCGGCTCTACTGCACCCTCACGGTAGGCATCTGCCTCGATGGGCGAGAAGCGTTCCTTGTAGAACTGAATCAACGCGCCTAACGTGTTTTGCACACCCTCTCGTAACACCTTTCGCATCGGTGCGCTTCCGAGGAACACCACGTGTTCTGCCACGTTCTCTGGTTGGTAGCCGAGTGTCATACACTCGCGGCAGAATTGTCGGCTGTCCAAAAGGATGTTCACCTGCTCCATGAACTCAATCCAGAATTGCGACGGGTCTGGGTAGAGGGCAGGCATAAATCGTTGAATACAGCTTGCCTTTACCTCGTTAGTCTTGCTGATCTGCACCGTGAACACGGGCCGAGCCTTGCCCAGCACTTTCCACAGGGCGGGAATCTCGTGCCGCTTGTTGGCGTTGTACTCGCGGCGGCGTTCCGTCTTGGGTGCGTTTACCTTAACGGCGTTGTTCTTGTTCTCGACGTTTGCAGCGACCTCGGCTGCGGGAATGATAGCATTTGCCATATCTTTTAAGTACTCCTGTTACGGAGGGGCATCTATTATTCTGCTCGCCTTGCCCGAGGGCTTGCAGGTCGTTAGGCTTATCCCTTTCGACACTGCAAAGATGTGGGCAAAATTTTCAGATTTTAGGGAGTAAAACACAGGCCGATTTACTCACCCTCATCTTTGGGGAGATTCAAATCACCCGTATAGCTTTTGGGTCGCCGCTGGTTGAAATCGAAATCCCCATATTGTTTCAGAATACCTTTCAGCGAGGAACTCTCGAACATGAAAGATTCGTTTGAGGTTAATCGACAGAAATAGATGATGCGGGAGATAAGGAGCATTTTACTGTACGATACGGTCTCGCCTTTCTTGGCTCTTAAATCGGGCAGGCCGAGGACATCGAACAATACCTTGAATAGTTTGTACATCAACACCTGCTGTTGAGCCGCCCCTAACGATTCCGTATAGCTATCCTGCAAAATGCCATCCGTCCATACCTTTAATTGGGGAGTTTCTTCATATTTATCAAGTTCCCACTTTACGAAATGGCGTAGATTCTCCAATATCAAAGGGCTGTTGGTCTCGTAACGTTCGCTTTTGCGTAACTCCTTATCGTCCGACAGGTAAAGAACGGCTTGTGGATGATTCTGCAAATAATCGTTGATTTCAACCAATATATCGTAATCCGTCTTGCTGGCGTCTACTGCATTTATTCCAAAATCCTTCGTAATATCGTAAATGAACAGCAGGGCGAACCAGAATTTTTCTACATCCAATTCGTACCCCTCTATTGTGGCGATAATATCTTTGTTATCGAGGAATGCTTGATATTTGAATGGAGGTTTGATAGCATCAATTACCAATCGGCTGTGAAAAAGCATAAGCCAACCATTGTCTAAATATTCTCCATCGTACCAACAGAGTTTATCGTAGAGTTTGAGTGCATACTTCATTTCTTCGTCCATGCAATTTTGCGGTATCGTATAGCTCATAGTCGTACAAATTTTCGGTTTCTCAAAGATAATGAAAGCCTGCACGAATAACAAACAGAGGAATAACAGAACAAAATAGCATGGACAATTGTTCTATTAGTTCACAAAAACAATATTTTACCTACCTATTAGGACAAAAAACATGTTTTATAGGGTTTTTAGAACAAAATGCAGGGGCGGCTCCAATTATATGTGGCTTTCAACGAGGTCTGCCTATGTGTTCTTGTCGGTCGATTCAATGGTATTCTGCCGAGTAAAATATTCTTGAAAGTTATTTCAAAATATTTATTAAATTATTTGACTATTAATTGAACTTTTATTATCTTTGCATATCATTTCACAGACAAGGGCAATTCTTGTTTCTTCCATAGAGAATATGTTATAGGACGGATAAGGGCGGCATTATATGCTGTCCTTGTCTTTGGTTGATAGTCGCATATTTTTTGTGTCGGAAATGAAATTCCCTTATAAAAAGATATTTCACACACAGAAAAAATGCGGTGAAATCCTATCCTATTATCAATATTATATGGAAACAAGAATTATTACAGCCTCTACCACTGCCAAGTGAATAGAGCAAATTCCAGAACTGGAAAACAGACTGCCTGAAAACTGTATTCTGGACAAGGGCATCACAGGATGCGGTGCAACAAGACTCGCTATTACAAACGAGCGTTCGACTTTAATTGCCGCCCCGACGGTCAATCTTATCAAAAACAAGATGCAGGAACACCCCGACCTTTTAGGCGTTTACGGAGGTGTTACGAACCAAGAGATAGCGGACTATCTGCAAACGCACGACTGCTGAAAAATAATGGCTACATACGATGCTATTCCGCGAATTGTGGATGTGGCAGGAACCGAGATTTATAAAAAGGCGTTCTTATTGGTGGATGAATACCACCGTCTGCTGTTCGATTATTCATTCCGCCACTCCGCGATTGCTGGTTTATTGGAACAGGCTCCACGCTTTGCAAGTAAAACCTTTCTCTCGGCTACACCTATCGAACGAGAGTTTCTATTGGACGAGTTACAAGGAATCCCACAGGTAAAGATTATATGACCGCATGCCGAGCCGATGCAGATACGGTTGTGAGAAGAAACCAGCCCTTTGGCCGCTGTCGTTACTTTGTGCAAAAATGCCATAGCACAACAGGTCGATTTCAACCTGCATTTTTTCGTGAACAGCGTAACATTTATCGGTAAGGTGATCCGTCATGCAAAACTGACACCCGACCAAGTAAAGATAGTCTGCTCCACAAGTGGTGAGAGTTACGACCGCAACAAGGAGAAGATAGACGGATTTTCGATAAGTATGCCCAGCGGCCAGCCCTGTAAAATCAATTTCTACACCTCTACTTGCTTTGAGGGTTGCGATATTTTCGATAAGGTAGGACGCACCTACATTGTAAGCGATGGTACGGCCACACATTCTCTTATGGATATTTCGACCACGATACGGCAGATTGCAGGACGCATCAGAGATACTCAATATAAAGAGATAACACATATTTATTCCAAGTCCCGATACGGTCGTGATGTCAGCTACGAACAATTCAAGGCATCGACAGAACAGGAGATAGACAAGGCAGAACGCTTTTTGAAATGGTATGCTACGGCAGACGAAGATATAAAACCCACTATTTATTCGGATATGAAATTTATCAATACAGAAACGATGACATTAGACCGCAACCAATTAAAATTAGAACTGCTGAATTTCCGCAACTGAAAGGAGATTTATGCAGACAGTCGCAACCTCATTACAGAATATAAACGTAACGGCAACGAGATAACCTCGACAGATAAACATGATATTCGTATTGCCAAGTTGGAAACGAACAGTAAGGCCAAGATACCTTTTAAGGAGTTGTTCGATAGATATGCCGAGTTGAGAGCAAATAAAGGTATGTTCTCGATGAACGGCTTTGCGGCAGACCTTATCGTGAAACGTAATCCGCTTGTTCGGGAGAGTTACGAGAAATTAGGTGCGGAACGAGTGCGGGAACTGAACTATAACCAGACGCAGATAAAAAGGGAACTGCTGAAATACGAAAAAGCGGAGTTGGCCTATAAGGTCGTACAGCGTATAAAGAATGACTTACCGCAACAGACAGCCGTACCAGCACGAATCATAAAGGCGAAATTACAGCAGATTTACAATGATTTGGGAATCAAGCAGACCGCAAAGGCAAGCGATATAGCCGAGTGGTACGATGTGGATACTTGTTATAGGAATATCAACGGCAAGAATACAGCATGTGTTATCCTTATAAGGTGTAGGCTTGTAGCAAAGAAAAAGATTGCGGCAGAGGACAGATAAGATTAAATGAAACTCCGACTAATATTTAGCTGGTCAGAGTTTATTTATCTATCGGTAGATTAGAACGAGTTTTCCTTATCTTTATCTGCCTGAAAAAAATCATGCAATTTCCGTCCAATTTTATCTTTATTGAATGACCGTTCGTGTTTAATCGGAAGCGTTGAAAGAGAAACCTTTGAAACTCCATTTTTAAGCAACTCAACCTGCTCCTCTGTCATTGGGAAAATTGCAGTAACTCGTAATTCTGATATAGGGGCCATTATGTTATTTATCATAATTCCATACTGGCTGGATGATGATGCAACCGATGTTCCCGTCAATTTAATAATACTATCATCAAAACAGCGGAACATTAATATAGGATTTTCTGGATAAACCAACCTATCTGATGTTACAGCAACCACTAAATAAGGTTTTCCCTCTTGCCATGTTGCAGAATATTCAACACTGCACCCCTCTGCCTTTAGTGCCTTATAAGTATATTTTACAGACTTTGAAAATACATTTAGAGAAAATAAACAAAATAAAATGATTAATAACTTTTTCATATCAAAATTGATTGCTTACCCAAATATACAAGAAAATTCATTACAGACAAAATCCAACCTAAATATACCCCCTGCACAAACAGATACTCCCTATCAAAGCCCCCCCCCTTATTGAATGTGAAAATTAAATCAAAACCATGAAAACATTGGACAGAAAGGCGTCAGAAATCCTGCGTGGATTACTGGCTTTGCAAAAATCGAAAATCGACAACTCGGATGGTACATATATGCCTATCCATATCGAGATTATCGACAGAACCGAGAACTACACCCACATTTCGCTGGCTCATTACGGACAGCAGAATGGAGATGCCATGCATGACCCTGAAATGATTATCGCCCTGCACAAAGAAAGCCAACAATTCGTTCCCTACTATTACCGTAACGATTATATGGGTATGGAGCAGTACAGCGTTAGATGGACGGAAGAGGGTGTTTTGCTGAACCGTCGTTTACAGGCAGACCACACGACATTCGCTAATCAATGGTTACGCAACATAGCCACACAACAGCACCTATTATGACTGCACAACGATTGGTGGAGAACTGCGTACTGACGAATCAAACCGCAGTCGTGGATGAAATGCTGAACAAGCACTTGTTACCAGAAGAATATATCTATCCCTTTGTGGGTGATGTCATGGAATGGTGGTTGATTGATAGCTGGTTGGCAGAACGTCTGAAAAGAGAGGGAGAGGTAATCATTGAGGAATACGGTTGCTGTTGGTGGGGCAGATTAGCGAGCGGACAAGCAATCTGCATGGATAGCGTGATACAGAAGATTGCAGGAGAGTAAAACACGGCCTGCATATCAACATAGTAAATTTGTAAATTACAGAGATTAGGGGCATTGCAAATTCGAGAAGATTTTGTAACCTCTAATTTCTATTTTTATGATGGTGTAAAGTCGATAATTGGATGCAATGGTTAATTGCAATACGTTGTTTTCGACCTTATGCGCCCTTAATCTTGCAAATGTTTCCCTCAATTTACGAATAACAAAGTTTTGAATCCATAAGCCGTGCTATTGCAAGGAAACTTTGTTTTGACGAATTTTGATATGGCAACAACACCCCATTGGTAAGATGTTTTGCATTTTCCGCTGAATATGCTACTTTTGCAGTAACATATTGAATACACGGAAAGTGTTGCTTGTTCCTTTAGAGTGAACGTAGGAAATTCAATCTGAAGAGGGAATTAGCTGACATCTTACCGCGTCATATCCATCAATGGATATAGGCGTGGTGTTGTTGCTTATTTTATCTTCAAGGTTTCCTACGACCTACTCTAATAGAATAAGTTTTCAGCACCACGCTTTCTGTTTCATTAAATCCAAAAATTAATCGTCGCATAGGTGCAAGAGCGACAACCTAAACTTATTGCAACTATGAAAAAGTTGTTTCTTATCGCAGCCGCCATGTTTGCGGCAGTTTCTTTCTCGGCTTGTTCCGATGATAAGGATGAAGCGTCCATTGTCGGAGAATGGCAATTAACCCATTCTGTCGGTTACGTAATTGAGGCAGGAGAACAGTATGATTTCGACAAGACATTCCCCAATGATGGTTACTACACAGGGTACATCTTCAATGAAGACGGGAAGGGAACATATTATGCAACATATACCAGCTCCACTACTCCCGAAGAATCAACCCCTATTACCTACTCTATTTCGGGAAAGACGTTAACAATAACTGCATCGGGCAATACACAGACCTTTGAAATTAAAGAACTATCCTCTGCAAAACTCGTTTTATATGAGAATAATTTAGATGCAGAATATGTTGAAACAAACACCTATAAAAGGGTAAAGTAAAGTATTCGCATAATTAGGGACAGACTTGTGCAGACGATCTATATTATACCGCTCTGTCCAAGTTTGTCCTTTATAATCTCAAAATATATCAGTTACCAGATTAGCCAAATGCCACAACTGTCTTTTTCAGTACTCCATTGTACTTGATATGCTGAACCGAATATAGTATCTATAAGGATAAAGTTATAATTATTCCCTGTTGGATACAATTCATATCTGCCAACAGTTGTACAATCAGGAGAAACAGCATCACAAACGGAATATTCGAAACGACTTTTATCATCATTTATCCCAATTTGAAGAGCTGTTATACGTCCCGTTGCTGTGTTCAATTTTAGAGAATTATAAATATTGGATGTTCTGTATACTTTGTATCTTCCGACTCGATTTTTCCAAAAAGCGTCATCTGCAATATGATATACATTTTTCTCTATGTTCGTTAGCAGGCTATCGCGCTGAATCTCTGTTAAAGGTTTTACAATAACCTTTTGTAAAGAATCGATATCTTGTCCATACACACATAATGCTCCAATAAGGGAGATAATAGTTAAATACAAATTTTTCATAATGACAACGAATTATATATTCTATCAACAAATATAGAAATTAGAACAAGTATTTCAAATTTTTTTTGTATATTTATATCATAATTAAACATATAATTAACAACATAAATTTTAGCTAAAATGAAAAGAAAAACACCAAAAATTGAATGAACAGCAGGTACGGAAACAAAAGAGGGCATGGAATTATCCTATGTTGCCAAATCCGTGAGTTATGACGATGATTCTGCAATGACGCTTATTGTTGCACGCCAAAAAGATAATCCTACACCCATAGAATTTTGATATATGTTTGCATTGGATATAGACCCAGCACAAGAAGTATCCATGACTTTTCAGAAGCGAGGACGAGGGTTTGCAGGCATGTCTTTTCTGATAAATCCAGCAATCGAAATACCAGCAATAGCCTTTCCGAATATCGTAACGTTTACAGAATCTTCTACAACCTTGAATATGCTTCAAACGCATATCGACAGCGATACAATCATATTCGACTATACGACAAGAGAGGGCAAACAGAACGTTTTCAAATTCCCGCTGACTGGATTCAACGAGAAATATTTAGAGCAGTTCATATAAAATTATTATTATTTTTGCAAAATAAATACTTGGATTATGGAAATAAACGAAATACGTGAAATTCTTATTTCACACAAAGAGAAAATGAACGAGTGTAAAGACCAGCATCGTTTATATATTCTCTTATCATCAATCCAATCAATAATGTTACAATTAGGATTTTTGGAAAACAATCCTCTATACCAATATAGTCAATTATTAAAAGAACAATTAGTTTCCGACGAAACTTTGCCAATTGGAATAGATGCAGCTAAAGAGGATACAGATTTGTTACTCCAATGCTTAATTTTAGAATTGCCAATATGGTGCTCTGAAAAAACAAAAGCAACACAACATTCTTAAAAGGAGAGCAGGGAGGAGGGGAAAATTTTCCCGCGCGTTTCTCCTTGTTATCAGTTCACTAATTGTTTAACCATGATTGACTGTCGAATCAACCGATAAGTCAACTGCTTCTATTTCCTACATTGTAATTGATTGATAATTTGTTGATTACATTAGCTTTGAGGCACGTCTGGGGGCGTGTGGTCGCTGGTTCGAATCCAGTCACCCCGACTGATGGAAAACCCATGATATTCAATCGAATATCATGGGTTTTTCTTTTGTGATGTATGGCCGGAAAAATGGCGGTGGTACACAAGTGGTACATAAATGGTCGCTATCCGAAAATTTGAGTAATATTGTCTTTCTGATAGTTATTCTGTTTCAGTAATTGAGTTTAGTAGATTAATAGCTTTGATAATATGGCTCCACCCTGCACCTTGATAGATTTGATAATAATGGATGATAGCTGTAGCTAACTTTGTATTGTCTACATAATCTATATTGAAAGTTAGTCTATTTTCAGATTGTGTTTGTCCGCGTGATATAATTTTTAATGGGTGTCCTGTTCTTTCAAAACTTTGTGCATAGCAATAAAATAGATCTGCCAGGCCCCAAAGAGAGGCCTTTTGAGTATATTGGGAGGGCTCTTGGAACATTGTTGTTGGAAATATTTGGGGTATATGGTCTGCTATTTCTTGAATAGACAGTTGTTGGTTGATAATTTGAAGATAAAATTTGGGATCAATTGATCTGATATAAATGAGTATAAATGTTAATTGTGGAAAGATATAATGATTACTACTACATGAAGATAGCACCAGACGGGTATGTACAAATAATTTCTCAATTTGCCGTAATGAAAGGTTTTTAGCTTTAATAATTTCCTTGGCACATTTTAAGAGACGTTCTGGATCACTTCGAAATTCACTATGCTGGTATCTGTCTCGATTTTCAAGAAATCCTTGAAAATTGAAATATTCGTATAAATACTTGCAATACGATTCGACATCAGGCTCAGGTAATAGATATTCTACGTCAATAAACCTGCGTAAATATTCTTCGGCATTAATACGATCGCTGCCATAATGCCCTCGTATAGAATTACTCAACTGTTCTTTATCGATAGATAAGACAAAAACAATCCCTTTTATTGAGAAAAAATGTTTAATCTTTTCCAGAACTTCGACGGCATAGTCCGGGCGACATCTATCTAATTCATCTACGATGAAAATAAGCGGTTTATTAGGAACAGATTTTTCAATAAAACTGGATAGTTCTTCTTTGAAAGTTACAAGTTTATTCTTTTTATTCTCATATTCAATAACCTCGGTTTTGAATATCTCTGCTCCAGCCTTGAGGGCGTCTTTTGCGGCTTCTGCTAATTCATTACCGCAATAATGTTTCACAATGCCTTTGGTTAATGTTGGAATAGCTTTGATAGCGATTTTACTCCCAATGTCCAATATTGAATTTAATGTCTTGGCTGTTTTGGAAGTCTTTAATTGCTGTAGTTCTCCCAATAACGCAATCATTGGGTCAGAGATAAAGTCATTCTCCCATGCATTGAAATAAATCGATGTTATCTCTTGTTGTTTTAAGTATGCTGCCCACATTTTCATCATAAAAAGTCTGGATTCCCACCGGCAGATTTGCCACACACTCTACGATCATTGAAAGTCTGCCGTTGTTCCAATACCTTACATAATACTGCGAGTAGGACGGTGCCGAGGGAAGGACATGTCCGCAAGCCATTTCTCTATCAGTCAAATCCCGTATATCCAACGTATAGAACATCCATCCATCTTTTTCGAAAACCGCCTCCAGAGATCTGCCTGAAAAAACATCAGCTTCCAACCTGGTGTCCAATATCACATCGGGATATTCCCTCTCACAGGAATAACCGTTCATTGGAATGAGCAGGTTACCTGCCATTACCGCCATAAACAAGGCGGCATATCCTTTAATTCTGTTTATGAATTCCGTATCCATACATCATTTCATTTATTTGTCTTATAACTGACCTTCAATTCAGCTATTAATCCTGTATTCATACATTCTGTCTCAGTCGTAATAAAAACGGCAAGTGCCTATAATTGATACCAAAATACTAAAATGGCGAGAGCGAAGGCAAAACGACAGTGTGAAATATGTATAAATAATTATAAAATGCAACTTTAATATAAGTATATGACTTCTGCTTCAAAAGAAAGAAGCTATCTTTATAGAGAAACAGACTGAACCATTAAATTGAAAGAATAATATGGTGCCTAAGATTTATTATTTGAATGAAGCATCCACTACAGGTATCTGCATATTGCTCGTATTGAAGTTATTGTTTCCCGAAATCATAGCCGGGACTTGGTTTGTGAGTGCGGTCATCATATTGATGGCCATCATTCTTTATTGTGAAATGAACAGAAAAAAAGAGCATCGCCCCTTATTGTACACCATGCAGCGGGAACTCTTTCTGACTCCTTTTCTCTGGTTTTATTATTATTATGAGAAAGCGCTGTTTATAGTCGCCATATTGTGCTTCTTCACCGATTCCGACGATTCGCCTCTGGTTATGTTCATGCCTTTTATTCTCGGCATATATATCGGATTGAAGGTTGCTGTCAATCTGATTGAATATGCAAGAAACAAAATATTTAACACATTGATTTACAATAGTTTAATTAGTTATGCGATTAAATTTACCAGATTTACAGAATATATATCTAAAATGGAAACAACAGCCAAACAAATGAAAATAAATGCGCTGTTTTATA
>PPYF01470651.1_pt1 | contig 16773 bp, 20 predicted proteins | sample 1559871 | NCBI WGS metagenome assembly PPYF01 (sample SAMN08240021, study PRJNA423297) | Human gut metagenome, whole genome shotgun sequencing project.
TATATGATTTTGCAATTGGAGGAAAGGGTTTTTTCTGTATACAGACGCCAAATGGGATTCAGTATACCAGAAACGGTTCCTTTGCCGTGGATTCTGAAGGATATCTTGTACTGGGGGAAAACGGCAGGGTGCTTTCAGCCGGGGGCCAGCCCATTCGGATTCAGAATGAAAATTTTACTGTGGATGATAAAGGGCGCATTACAGCCTTTGAACAGACGGACGCAAACGCGGAACAGATGGATTTGGGGACGCTTCAGATTGTGGATTTTGGGGATTACGGACAGCTTCATAAGGAGGATAACGGGCTGTTCTCCGCAAACCAGGCAGGGGCGCAGGTAAGCGGGGAAGAAACACAGATTCTCTGGAAGACACTTGAGAAATCAAACGTTGACATGGTGGATGAAATGACTGCAATGATGTCTTCACAGAGAGCGCTTCAGAGTGCGGCCCAGGTATTAAGAATGTACGATCAGATCATGGGAAAATCTGCATCTGACGTAGGAAGGGTATAAGGAGGAGGAATATGAACCAGTCATTTTATGTGGGAGCCGTTGGCGCCGGAAGCTGCACGGAAAAGCTCAGCGTCATTGCAAATAATCTTGCCAATGTAAATAACAATGGATTTAAGCCTAAGACAGCTGTTTTTTCCGACCTGATTAACTACAATCTCAATGATTCCCCCGGCGCGGTGACACAGCTGCAGGCAGGAGCCGGTTCACGTGTTGAAAGGACATATACCAGTTTTGACAGCGCGGGAATTACTCAGACCGGGGAGCAGTATGATTACGCAATTTTAGAGCCCAACGCATTTTTTAAGGTCCAGGACCCGGGAACAGGGGCAGTCAGTTATACCAGAAACGGACACTTTCATCGGGCGGAGCGGGAGGATGGCTTTTATCTGATGACAGATGCCGGAAAGCTGGTTTTGGACCAAAACAGCCAGCCGCTTAAACTGGAAGTGACGGATGTGGAAGAGCTGCGGGCGGAGATGGAAGAAGGGTATGAGAGGGATGAGGAAGTAACGGATGAGGACGAGAAGCCAAAGGTCAGTCTATATACGTTTCAGAATCCCAGCAGGCTTGTGAGCACGGGCAGCCAGGAGTATGTTCCCAGGGACGGGGGCGTGGAAGGGGTTTTAATAGAAAAACCGGCCCTGGCACAGGGCGCCCTGGAAGTATCGGGAACAGATATGGCAAAAGAGATGACCAGGCTGATTGAATGCCAGCGGGCATTTTCCTATGCACTGCGCATGGTAATTACATCAGATGAAATTGAGGGGACCATTAACTCTCTGCGGGGATAGGGAAAGCTGATGAATAAACGGTAAAGGTGAGATGGACATGAAGATAAATGATTACGGGGAACTGAAGCTGCAGGAACTGGATGTGATGCGGGAAATCAGCAGTATTGGCACCAGCCATGCGGCCACGGCTCTTTCCAAACTTCTTCAAAAGGAAATACGCATTACCCTTCCCCAGGTCAATGTCCTGGGATATGAGGACGCGGTGAACCGAATTGGCAATATTGAGGAAATCGTAGCAGCGACCCTGGTTAAAATGAGCGGGGACGTGGAAGGGCTGATGCTGTTTCTGTTTAACATGGAATTTGCCAATACGCTGTTGGAAAAGCTTCTGGGAAAACGCTTCTCCAGTTTTGAAGAACTGGACGATCTGGCTTATTCCGCATTGGAAGAGGTGGGAAACATCGCGATTTGTTCTTATATAAATGCCTTTGCGCAGCTGGTGAAGATGGATATACGGCTTTCAGTGCCCAGCTCCACCGTAAATATGCTGGGCGGCATATTGACGGTTCCTATGGCGGAATACGGATATGAGACAGATAAGCTGATGTATTTTAACTCGGATTTTATTATGGATGAAACGCGGCTTTCAGACTGGCTTTTAATGCTTCCTGATATGAAGTCTTTAAATGATATTTTAGAGAAGTTAGGAGTCTTATAATGCAGGAGAGGGAACTGAGGGTAGGAATTGGAGATATGAAATTTACCAGAGGCACCGGGAAGATTATTACATATGCTCTGGGCTCCTGCATCGGAATCTCGTTTTGGGACCCCTTTTTACATCTGGGAGCGCTTCTTCATATTATGCTTCCTGAACGCCATGACGCGGAGGAGGGGAATATTTATAAATACGCTGATTCCGGTATCCATGAGACAATCCGGAAATTAAGCGCTTTCGGCATGGTAAAATCCAGAACCGTGGTTAAAATCGCCGGAGGCGCGAAGATGTTTGAAATCCGAGGAAATGCGGAGTTTGGAAATATTGGCTCCAGGAATACTTTTATGGTAAAAAAGATACTGCAGGAAGAGAATATGAGGATTTCGGCAGAGGATACCGGCGGCGCCTTTGCAAGGACCATGATATTGGATATTGAAAGCGGTGATGTTGCAATCCGCACAATGGGAAAGCCTGAGCGGCATTTATAGAGGAGGTAACTGATGAAAAGAGAAAAGGAAGGAATTTTGCTTGAATCCGGAACAAATGAAATTGAAATCATGAAATTTACAATCCAGAATGAGTTTTACGGCATTAATGTGGCAAAGGTCAAGGAAATTATGATGAGTCAGAAGGTAAAATCCATGCCCCATGCCAATCCGTCCGTAGAGGGAATCTTTAAACCAAGGGATACGCTGATTACAGTGATTGACCTGGCATGCTATCTTTCGGGAGCGCAGGTGGAAAAAGGGGCCAGGGATTTATTTATTGTGACCAACTTTAATAAGATGACAGTGGCGTTCCGGGTTCAGGGGATTGAGGGAATCAGCCGCATATCCTGGGGAGATATCCAGAAACCGGATAAGACCATAGCCAATGGGGATGAAAGCATAGCCACAGGGATTGCCCAGTGCGACGGGCAGCTGGTTACTATTTTGGATTTTGAGAAAATCGTGGCGGAGCTTGCCCCGGAAACCACCATTCAGGTTTCAGAGGTAGATGCCATGGGGGACCGGCCTTTGAACGAGGCGCCCATTGTGATTGCGGAAGATTCTGTTCTGCTCAGGAAAATGATTGACGATTCACTGGAACGGGCAGGCTTTACCAACATACATAATTTTGGAAACGGAAAGGAAGCCTGGGATTATCTGTCATCCATTAAGGATGAACCTGATTTATATGAGAGAGTCAAGCTTATAATAACAGATATTGAGATGCCCCAGATGGACGGGCACCGTCTCACAAAGCTTATTAAGGATGATTCCAGGCTTAAGAAGATTCCTGTTATTATCTTTTCATCTCTGATTGACGACCAGATGCGGAGAAAAGGAAAGGAACTGGGAGCCGATGACCAGCTGGCAAAACCGGAGATCGGGCGTCTGGTGGCGACGATGGATAAGCTTCTCAATGAATATGAAGAGAAAAGGGCAAAAGCAAGAGGGTAGTATGGATATGGAGAAGGGGAAGCGCGCCATAGTCCGGATTCTGTCAGCTGTGGCTGCCTTTTCACTGTTCTCCCCCCTCCATTCTCTGGCCGCAAAGGGGACCTGGGAACTTCAGGAGGATGGAAAACGGTGGAAATATATGTATTCTCCCGGAGAGCCTGCTGTGGACCAATGGATTGAGGACCAGGGAAAGGAATACTATGTGGATTCCAATGGATACATGCGCACAGGATGGGTAACTGACAGGAAAGACAAGCAGCGCTATTACATGGGGGAAGACGGAGCGAAATGTTTTAATCTCTTTACCCCGGATAACCATTATGTGGGGCCGGAAGGAGTCATACTGGAGGAGTTTGACACTTACCGCAGGAAGGTATCAAAGCAGCTGAAGACATTTGTTGATAAAAAGGCGGCGGATATGGAACAGCCCGGTTTTCTTCTGGCGGATTTAAACGGGGACGGATACAGGGATATTGCGGTATTTGACAATGCAATATCATCTAAACGTGTTTTGCTGGCAGCAGTGTGGATGCCCGAGGAGGAAGAACTGGCCGTCTCATCAAAGTCGGACCCCGATGCGGCGGAGCAATCCTTCCTCACCTATAATGCGGAACAACAATTAACCTATCTTACAATCGTGGAGGACAATGGGGGAAGAAATTATTTTTTCCTGAAGGAAGGGAGCTGCGATTTTGAGAATATATGGAGCCTGGAGCTGGAACAGGATGACTGGGGAGAGCCTGTGTATTATGTCAACGGGGATGAGGCGGATGCAGAGGAATGGGAGGACGTGGCTGAAATGGCGCAGACCCAGGCTGGGGCGCCGTTTTCTGAATACCTGCTGCCGGTAAATGAGGAGAATATAAAACAGAAGGTGGATTGCAGTCCTTCTGAGAATGAGCTTGCCCTGTGGCAGCGTTAAAATGTATCTGAAAACAGTCCGTTTATTTTGATATGAACATACACGAAAGAATAGGGAGGAAATATTTTGGCTATTATCATAACTGTTTCTAATCAGAAAGGCGGTGTGGGAAAAACCACTACCTCAGCCGCGTTGGCAACAGGAATATCTTCCAGGGGCAGGCGGGTGCTGGGGATTGATTTGGATCCCCAGGGAAATCTGGGTTTCTGCCTTGGGCTTAGTTCCTCTGATATGTCCACAGTGCTGGATGCCTTAAAAGGAAAGCTTCCAATACAGGAAGCCATCATACGGACAGAATACTGCGATATCCTGCCCTCTGATATTACACTCAGCAGCAGCGGCCTGGAGCAGGGAAATTCCGGAAGAAAAGAATATCTTATGCGCGATGTCCTGATGCCCGTAATGGAGAAATACGATTATATTATTATCGATACACCGCCGGCGCTGAACCTCCTCACAGTGAATGCTTATGTGGTATCTGATTTTTTAATCATTCCCATGGCGTCCGATATCCTTAGTCTGGTGGGGCTGTCACAATTAAAGGAAACCATAGAATCCGTGCAGGAAAATCTGAACCCTGAATTAAATGTGCTGGGGATTTTATTAACCCGTTTTAACAGGCGGACGCTTCTTTCAAGGGATGTGCTGGAAATGGCGCAGCAGCTGGCCAGGCAGATGAAAACAACTGTATTTGGCACGAAAATACGAAGCGGGGTTGCAATTGCTGAAGCGCCGGCCCATGGGGAAAGCATTTTTGATTATAATCCCCGTTCAGCAGCGGTAAAAGATTATCAGGAGTTGATTGATGAGATTGCAGAGAGGATTCACTTAAAGGAGGCGGCGGGATATGCCAAAGAAAACGAATAAGACATCTCATGTATTGAGCCTGCTTACCAATGGCGCAGACCCGGAGGAAATTTCCGGACAGGATTTGTCCGGAGAAAGAAACACTAAAAAGCAGGAAAAGGCGGGGACGGAAGCAGCCCCCATGGACTCCGTGCAAAAGGTATCTTCCTCGGGAGATAAGATGGTAGTTGTGGTGGATGATCAGGAGGAGAATATATCAAACAAGATTTTTGATGATTTGGCAAAACAGTTGGATAACCAGGAAGCGCAGGACAGAGTTCAGGAAGCGCAGGACAGAGTTCAGGAACCTCAGGACGGAGGCCGGGAACCTCAGGACGGAGGGCAGGAACCGCGGGATGGGGACCATGATTCCGGACAGGAGGAATGCCACATTGAAAATGTTATGGAAAATATCATTACGCGTATGGATTTAAAAAAATATATGGAGCAGTACGGTGTGTGCAGATGCAGCCGCTGCTGCGCAGATACAAAGGCATTGATTTTAACCAGGCTTCCGTCCAAATATGTTGTGGTCCATGAGGATTCGGTGGCTCCAATGATAGGATTCTATGAAAATAAATTTAAAGTCAGGATTTTCACTGAGATTCTGAAAGCCTGCCTGCAGGTCAAGGAAAAGCCGAGACACGGTTTATAAGCTGAAGTAAACCGTGCATGGGGCTGCCCGGTCAGGGCAGCACAGAAGTAATACATAAGATAAAGAAGAGTTCCAGGGGAGTGAACCCAATGTTGAAAAAGCGTTTTGGTATAAAATCATGGTTTTTGACTGGTATTCAATGCAGTGTGGGAGTAGCGGTAATTGTAATTAGTGTTCTGGCAGCTGTGATTACCAGTAATGGCGATACGGAAACGGCAGGAGAGGATTTAACAGCAATTGTACCATTAGAGAAAGATGTAATCGCATCCGTTTCGGGTGAACGCCAAGAGGCAGCTTCTTTGATATCTGAGGAAGAAGAATATCTGGGAGAGATGGAGATAGCTGCTTACTGCAGCTGCGAAATCTGTATAAAGAAGTCCGACGGCTATCTTACCTATTCCGGGCAGAGGCCTGTACAGGGGATTACTGTGGCTGCCAATCTTGAAGTTTTCCAGATAGGAGATAAGTTAAGGATTGGAGGACATGTATACGAAGTACAGGATAAGCTGTCGGCCAGGGCCAGAGAAACCCTGAGTCTGTTTTTTGACAGCCATGAGGAAGCTCTGGCCTTTGGAAGGACAAGGCTTCCGGTATATATATTCCACCAGAAGGAAATTCATGAAGGGATGCTGTTAGGGGTATTTGATATCACCGGTTACTGCGGCTGCGAAGTGTGCTGCGGAAAGAAGGAGAAATATTTAACAAAAACAGAGACCATACCAAGAGCCGGATATACTGTGGCGGCAGATCCAAGCATTCTGGAAATGGGTACAAAAGTGGAAATCGGTGGGATTGTCTATACAGTAGAGGATACAGGGGAGAGTGTGACAGGCAATGTGATTGACATTTATTTTGATACCCATGAGGAGGCAGTCAGATTCGGAAGGCAGAGAAAGGAAGTTTATTTAGTTCAATAATAGGAGATATTTATGGAACGATTAATCTACGAAGGCCGTTTTCTTGTCAATACAGTAGGCGGGATTATGCGTCAGGATGATTTGCGGGTAATGTACGGCAGGGTAAATTGGGAAAAAATGTTTCGGGAAGCGGATTACCATAAAATTGCTAATATCATATATTTAGCTTCATTGGGAAACGGCGACAAAATACCGGAGCGGTGGAGGGAACGATTTTTTGAACGTTATCAGAAGGCACTGAGGTTTGGGGATGTGTACAGGGAGGCTCAGCAGGAAATTTTGATGATGATGGAAATGATGAATCTTCCCTGTTTTGTTATTTCTTCCTGTGCTGTCCGTGAATTATACCCGGTTCCGGAGATGTCGGCCTGCGGTCTGCTTAAACTTTTGGTGGATGAAAAGAGTTATGTGCTGGCCAAGGGGTATATGGTGGATTTGGGTTATGAGACAGACTATTCTTATAAGGGATATGGAGAACATATGAAGAATGCAGCCGGCTTTGATATGGAGATTTATTATAAGCTGCCTTTACGCACCAGGCTGTATGATAAAAATATGAAGCTTATGCTGGAGACCGCGCCTTTTTGGGGCAGATATAAATATGTGAGGGGCTTTTCCCTTGAAAACCAATTTGTATATATGTGAATTGGGAAAGAAAATCCTTCAGATTGCATATATGTGGTTTGGGAGCAAAGGTGAAAAGGCATCTGACGGCCTGCCTGAGGATATAAAAGTATACGATATTCTGGAGAACCGGATTTTGAGCAGAGGTGTTCTGAACAATGAGACGGACCAGCAGGCATTAAAACTGGAGCGTTTAGTCCAACGGGAAATTAATAGGGAACAGTTCCGGGAAAAGAGGGCTGCTTTCACTGAAAAGTGGAGAAAGAGACGGAAACACACAGGACGGATGTTGAGATGGGTATTTCCGGAATATAAATATATGTGCGTTATCTATCCCATACTGGAGGATTTTTCAATTCTTTTGCCAATCTGCTGGATATGGAGGGGAATTCGGCAGTTAAAGGGATTGCTCATAAGCAATCTGTTTAAAAAAAAGAAGCCGGATTGACATTATTCCCGGACTTCCTTTCTGTGCTGCTCCAATATCTCCTGCAGGGAATGGATGGAACGGATGGAAGGCAGAAGAGATGCTTCGTTTGTTTTGGCTGCAATGGCCAGCTCCTCCCGCATGATTTTAATATCTTTGGGGGCGTCAATCGCCAGACGAACCCCCATAGATGAAGTCTCAATCACTGTAATTCTGATATGCTCTCCTATTAAAATACTTTCATTCGTTTTCCGGTGCAGTATCAGCATGGCAATTACTCCTGTCTTGTGTTTTTTTTGTAATGCTGGAAAAGGTATTCAGCTTATGGCGGTATCCGTAATCGGTATTTTCTAAAATTACCTGACGGGCCGCTTTTGTTTTAGGATTGATAGCCAGCGGGCATTTGAGGTTTACAGTGTCCTCAAGGTAGTTGTCTTTTATAACACATACTGCATAATAGGAAAGCTCATTGCAGTCTTCTGTATCCAGTGCGGACAAATCTTCCTCTGTAAGGACAGGGGAATAATCCGGGCATAGAATGGTTGGCGCAATGACTACAAAAGCCACCTGGGAGTTTTCAACGGACTGCATTAAAAGCAGGGAGTCATTATCCTCATCCAGGCGGAGAGGAAGAAATTGTTTAAGTTCAGGGAAGCCAAAGAATCCTTCTGCCACCACAATTAAATCCGACGGATTATATTCGGTTTCTCCATAATAGCCGGTTTGCGTTTTCATGAAAAGTCTGCCTTTCTTTGCTGCTGTTTATGATTGTATATCAATCGCACTTCCCATGGCGTTCTTACGGGGAGGTACATAGTTAAATTCACCGGTGTACTCAAAGTGAATTTCAGGGTACTGTGTCACAATTGTTACGGACAGGGGCGGGATGTAAGAAAGGTCGCCTTTTGCTATGCGGAATTCAAAAGCCTCTCTTTGTACCAGGTATTCTGAAACGGTCTCCATGGAGGCTGTACCAGGTGCCGCGGATTCCTCAGCATCAATTGAAGTAAAACTGGCTATTGAGACAGAAGGATAGCCGGATACAGAGGCTGTGCCGGAACCCAGGCTGTTTTTTTGATGAACAGCCTGGAATGCGGATACCCCCTGGGGAAATCCGGCTCTCTGTGACGGGACGGGAGCAGGGGAGCCGGAAGGGAATGCCTGCCTGACCTGATTTATAAAATCAAAGCCGGAATAGCTCCCCCTGCCGCGATGTTGGTGCTGGTATGCGCGATGAAGGGACAATGCCTTCTGTCGCTCTGCTGCCACCCTATCAGATGGAATCAGACGGGCATTCTGTGTAAAACGAATGGATTCAAAGGGTATCGAAGTAACCTTAATAAGCGTTCCCATGATATCACCTCCAGTCTGAACATGGGAATCAGCGCATAAAATCAAACAATGATGTTCCTATCATATAGGAACCAACCTTTAGCGCGGCTTGGTAGGATTGCTGATAGGAATACATTTCAATGATTGAATCATAGGGATCCGCCCCCAGCTTGTTTTTGTATTGCTCTGTCAGGCTTACCTTGTCTGTTGTCAGTTTATCCTCCACATTTTCCAAAATGGCATATTTGTTGCCCAAATCACTATATACCGTGCTGAGCCGGTGCTCGGACACAGTCATTGTATCCATGATTGCCCCAAGGGATTCTGAAAATTCGGTTTTGCTCCCGCCGTCCATGTAGCCGTTTACTGTCTGCACGGCCCGCCCCACTAATCCAATGGGGCTGTTGTTTAAAAGATCCTTTATTTGATTCCGCAAGCCGGCCGGGTTCGATTGGTCCATTGCCCTTACAGCATCGGAGGACAGGCCGGTGATAGCGTTCAGGCCGCCTGTATAGGTATCCATCAGGGTTTCGCGGTCAGAGATTGTTCCATAGCCTATATCCATCCTTCCCTGTTCTTTCATGGAGCGGACAATAGCATCAAGCGTCTGGCCTTCATCCAGGGCAGCGGACCCTTTGCTGCCGCTGAATTCATACTTATAACTTCCGTCCGCCTGTTTTGTCAGGGTCATCACCATTTTAGTCGTTTCCGTATCACCGGAAAATCTGTGGGTATAAGTCAGGGTCTTTCCATCCGCGCTGAGGGAAAAGGGAGCAGTGGACACATCATTCCCTCCATAAATATAAAAATCCTGATATTGGGCATTTAAATCATTGGCCATGGTCTGCTGAAAGGCCAGAAGCTCATCCCTGGTAGTCTGCACCAAGCCGGGGTCGGCATTGTTTGCATCATTAAGGATATATTCTACGCGGCCCTTTGCTTTTGATAACCGTGACTGAATATCCCGGATGCCCAGCTCCTGCTGGTACAGGCGGTTTTTTACATCGGGTATCAGGTTCAATTTACTCAGTGTATCCAGATACTGGTTGTCGATTTTTTTTCCCTCATAGTAAGCAAGGGGGTTATCAGCAGCCTTTTCATAAGCCTTTCCACTTGATATCTTATTCATACTTTTATTAAGACGGCTGTGGACATCGTTAACAGAACCACTGAAATTACGGTAAGCCGCAGTAGTTGTAACACGCATAATAAACAGTACCTCCTTCTCTATATTATCTGCCTACCAGGCCGGTATTATTAATCAATGTATTAAGGGCCTCATCTAAGACTGTCATCAGCCGTGATGCCGCATTATATGCAGAAATGTAGGACATCATATTGGCTCCTTCCTCATCCATGCTGACGCCGGAAATAGAATCCCTGGAATTCTGAATGCCGTTTAACACGGTAACGTCTGTTTTCAGGGTATTGGAGTTATAACTGGAATCATTGGCCAAGACTGTGGAAATATTATTCATATAATCAACAAATGATTTGTTATCCAAATCCGCATATGTATCCGTCATGGAATTGAGCATATCCAAAATGGTGTCTGTGGGATTATTCCTCATTTCGTTAATATGGGCTTTGCCGCTGATCCAATCCTCACTTATACCGATATTAAGAGCCGTAATACCTGCCGTGGAGTTGTTCTGCTTATTGGCAAGAAGTACTCCGCCGCCTTGGCCGCCTGGTACAAAATCGTTTTTATTATTAATTCCATTTATGGTATTGGCAAAGGTTTTAGCCAGGGTATCCAGCCTGTTCATATAATATTGATAACCTCTTACATCATCAATGACAGCGGTTTGGTTAATCGTTTTACCGGTACCGGCTTTTCCAAGCATATCAAGACTGGCCTGGATGGAGCCTCCGGACAGCTGGACTCCGGAGGCAGAAGCGGATGCAGACCGCGTCCCGCTGGAGGAGGCGGCTGCCGTAAATTTCACAGATGCCTTTGCGGGAGCATCCTGACTCCCCCCGTCAATGGAAAGGGAGCCGTAATTTTCGCCTTTTGCGCCCTCTGTTCCGTTGACAAGGGTGAGGCGCTGCTGACTGCCGTCAGCAGCTGTATAAAGGAGCTCCACCTTCAGGTCGTCCGGCCAGTCCTTTCTTCCTATAATATTGCCGTAGTGGTCGTATTCATATAACTCTTCCGGAGCGTTTTCCATGGTAACGCCGTCCGTGCCCAGTTTAACGCCGTCATGGTCACTGTCTTTAAAGTAAGAAACCTCAATAGGTATATAGCTGGAAAGGGTATCCAAAAGATTGTTCCTCTCATCCAGCAGCTCCAGGCTCTGCTGTCCGAGAATCTGGTTTTGTTTAATCTGCCGGTTTAAATCCCCAATCTGCTGCAGAATCTGGTTGACCGTGTCTACAGCGCCATTCTCGCTGGTGCCTTTACCGTCCAGCTTTGAAAATTCTGATTTTTCAGCAGACTCAATCTGCCGCGCAGCGTCATTTAAAAGATTGGTGAGTTCGTTCATGCGGGAACGAAGGTTGCTTTCAAATACTGTGTCATGAAATTTGTCTAAATCCTGCATGTCAGTGAGGACGGCCTGAATATCGTCAATGGCTGTGCGGATTCCATCAATATTACTTTCATCAAACGGCCTTGAAAGAACGTCCAGGGAGGTCTGCATGGATTCAGCGTAGCCGGCCTTTTTCATCTGAGTCCTGTACTGGGCGTCCAGATACGGGTCACGTATTTGGGAAACCTTGTCCATATGGACGCCGAAACCCACGGCTATCTCAGAACCGTTCATATAATGGGCAATGGGCTTTGTATAATTCAGGCTGGAGGTTTCCAGCTGCTGGCGGGTATATCCCGCCGTATTCATGTTTGACAGATTCTGTCCGACTATATCCAGCCGCTTCTGATTCGCCTGCAGGGCGGAAAGAGCAGTGGAAAAACCGGCAAATGTAGCTCGTACCATATATCATGCTTTCCTTTCAAATAGTTGGTTTGACTGTCCATGTTTCAAAAGGGCCTGCTGAAACTCAGCCAGACGGAGGGTAATGATCCGCTGCGCGCTGTCCTTGGCATCCAGCAGAAGCCCAAGCTCCCTGTCCAGGTCTGTAAACAATGGAAGCAGGCGTTCCTTTTGCGCTTTGGGTAATCCGGAGAGTATCCCGCGGAACGTAAGGTCTTTCCAGCCCATGGCTTCCATACAGCGAAGCCTGCTCTGCTCCAGGCCCCGCAGTTTGAGAAGAAATACCTGTTCCTGTTTTAAAAATTCATCCATTTTATCGTGCCGCCCTTCCGAAGCGGAAATTGCTTTCTGCTCTTCAATCTGCCGGAGTTCCTTCACGGTATCCGTAATCAGAGTGATGGAACAGGCGAATTCATTCAGCGTGTTATCCATATTCCCTCCATTTTTGTTACCGGTAGCCAAGCATATGTTCGGCTATGCGCCTGGAATCCGGCGTATAAGTCCCGGCCTCGATTTGCTGCTTTAAAGAGAGAATCCGTTCCCTGCCTGCGCCTGCTTCGAGCTTGACAGCTGTTTCATGGGCCAGGGCGCGGGCAAAGGATGCGTCATCCGGAGAATGAGAGGATTCCTTAAGGGATACCCTGTCAAAATCACATGTCAGGCGCCCCGCAGATGCTCTGGACGGATTTGCAGAAGAAGCGGGAGAAACGTAATCTAATCCCCCGGCTCTGTTTATATATGGTTTAATATTCATAAAAACCTCCTTCCCTTTATGGATGAATCCATTATCTCACAGACAAAACCAGATGTTTTGCCAGAATGAAGCTTCCGCATGCTTATTATATCGGCTCTTTTTTGCAGATAATAAGGCCTGAGTGAAAAACTATCTAAATATTTTTTAAATATAGTGCTAATGGAAAATGAAAATATGCCGATATTAAAATAGGAATAGAATGGTCTTTATTCATGGAGGTATTATGGCAAATATTTTGCAGGTAAGCAATATCCCTGTCAGGCCTGACAGAAATATGCCGGACGGACAGAAAACCGGAGGCTATGAGGAAAACCGGCAGGTTCACAATCCGGTGGATATATCCCGTGTTGTACGGGCGGACGGACAGGAAACAGAGGACGCAGGGAATACGGCATCAGGGAACGGTTACAGCGTTATAGACTATGAAAGCAATTACGGAGCTTTTATTAAAAAAATCGGAGAAGGGGTTCAGACATCCAGGCTGTTGGAACAGCTGTTTGCCCGAGAGGGGACCGGTCTTTTATCAGGGGATGCAGCCGGGGTGGGAGAACTTGTGGAACAGATGATGGCCTCAGTCCGGCTGGAGACGTCGGAAGAGCTTTTATCCTTTTTTAAAGAACAGCAGTCTGTGCAGGCAAAGTTTTCAGGCGCCTTTTTTGACGGGCTGAGGAGTATTCTGGGACAAGGGGCGTCTGACAGCTTAAGGGAAGCCGTCCTTTCCTTTTTAAAAGTTTATAATGATTTTTCATCAGGGGAGCATTTTCTCCATCAAATGCGGTCCATTGCGGAGGATATAAACCAGCTGATGTTTCGGGGCTTTAGAGATGAGTTTGAACAGATACTGGATGGCATGGAGTGGGGGGCTGAAAATGGGGATACGGCTGCTAATACAGCGGTTTTAAATAACAGCCTGATTCCCTTTTTATCTAATTACATATCCAGGACACATGACTACGGGGCGGTCAGAGATGCAATTATGCTGTTTGTTTTCCATGCCGTGCGGTATGAGAACGGAAGCAGGGACAGGCTGGCTCAGCTATATGAGCGCATGACCGGAAACCGTGAATATGAGCGTTTTGACAAAAACGGAGGGGATCAGGCTCTGTCCCGGATTTTGGAGACCCTGAAGCAATCAGAAAGAGAAAGGGCTTTTTCCGACGCGTTTGCCGCGCTTCTTTTAAAGGGGGCAAAGGGACAGGGGGGATTGGAGAATGTCCAGCAGTTTCAAAACGCGCTGGACGGAATGCTTTTGAATGAGAGCGTGTATATGCCTGTTTTGCATTTGCTGCTCCCTTTCAGGTTCAGGGAAAAGGACGTCATGTCGGAATTATGGATTAATCCGGATTCAGAAAAAGAGGGGGATATGGGGGGACGCAGGATTAAACTGCTGCTGAAATTTGATGTGCAGGATTTAGGGGGATTTCAGCTGTTTTTGTCCCTTCAGGACAGGAAGGTGGACATGCAGCTGGATGTTCCGGATATTTTGGTTAAAAAGCAGGATGTAATCCAGAAAGGCATTGCCGAGATTTTTAAGAAAAACGGTATGGGAGTAAACCGTTTTCTGGTAAAGGGGAAAGACAGGGATATAGAAATCCAGGATGCTTTCCCGGAAATAAGAGAGAGGGGGCATGGAGTCAATGTCAGAATTTGACAACCTGATTAAAAAAAGAGCGGTTGCTTTAAAATACGATTCAAAGAATAACCGGGCGCCGATTATTGTAGCTTCCGGAATGGGGTATCTGGCGGAGAGAATTACGGAAGCCGCCGCTGAGGCGGGAGTACCTGTATACGAGGATGATTCCCTGGCAGTCCTGCTGAGTCAGATGAAACTGGGTTCAGCCATACCGGAGGAACTGTATCAGGCGGTGGTGGAAATATATTTGTATTTTTTGGATTATAAACCGGAGGAGGGGCTATGAAAATACGGCGGATAGGAATGGCTCTGGCCATATGTTTTCTGATGCTGGGAATGTCGTCAGAGGCAGAGGCGGCAGCCAGGCCCATCCATACTGTCAGCGTGAAAGTGAATTCCAAACTGGAACCGGGAGGGCGTCTGCCTTCAATCGGGATTGGGACCCGGAGCCTGAAGGACGGGGAAATAAGCGTTTCGGGCAGCAACAGTAAATATCATGTGACGGAAGCTGAGTGGGTGGACAAGGGGGATAAGGTAATCAAAGCCGCGGATGAACCGCGGATGAAGGTGACTCTTGAACCTGCTGATGTGGGTGAGGACTACTTTCTGGCAAGCTATAAGAAATCAGACGTAAAAGTCAGCGGTGGAACATTTGTATCGGCAAGGCGCGATGGAGACGCCCTGGTTGTAACCATTCGGGTAAACGGCGTAAAGGGAGAGTATGACCCGCCCCCTGATGCATTCTGGCATGAAGATAACCTGGGGGAAGCCAGGTGGGAGAAGCCGGAAAATACCTCGGGATATTATGAGGCGCAGCTTCTGAGGGATGGCAGGACAGTTTATAAACTGGCAAAAGTATCGGGCCTGCGCTATAACTTTTACCCCTACATGACGGAAAAGGGCATGTACAGTTTTAAAATCAGGACCGTACCGGAGACAGAGGCGCAGGTAAAGTACGGGAAGAAAAGTGAATGGATTGAATCAGGCGAGCTGGAGATTACGGACCGTTATGTTTCCGATGGAAAAGGACAGCAAAACAAAGAAAGCACAGTGGTAAAAGGAACAATGGACACCGTTGGCTGGACAGAAGAGAACGGCGTCTGGAGGTACCGTTATCCCAGCGGAGAATTGTGCCGTGGAAGATGGGCTGAAATAAACGGGTATTGGTACTATTTTAATGTGGACGGCATTATGCTTACGGGCTGGCAGCAGATTGGAGGCAGGTATTATTACTTATATCCCAATGGACAGATGGCGGTGGGCTGGGCCAGGCTGGACGGACTTTGGTATTTCTTCTGCACGGAACAGGAAGGAGAGAACCCGTTAGGCAGTATGGCGGCGGGAGGCTGGAGAGTCATAGGGCCGTATTATTATTATTTCAATGATGACGGTTCCCTTTACACCGGCTGGCTGTTTAAGGACGGACATTGGTATTATCTGAATACAGTGGATAACAGCCTTCTGGGAGCTATGTTTACCGGATGGATTAAGAGGGATGGAAAAACATACTTTGCGGATTCAAACGGAGAAATGGCTGAAGGATGGTGCTGTATTGACGGAGCCTGGCATTATTTTTATCCGGGCTCCGGGGAAATGGCGCATAATGCAGAGATAAACGGATTCCGTGTAGACGAGGACGGTATCTGGAGATAAGGAGGCAGGGATGAAAAGAAGATATGGTCTGATGCTGGCATTTGCAGCGGCATGTATGGTTACGGCAAAGCCGTGTATTTACGCGGAGGGAGCCCAGTCCAGCGTGATTGAGAAGGTTTCGGTAAATCTGAAAACTGACTACGGGGAAGCGGGAGTAATTCCGGAGCCGGTAATCACTGTAAGCACAAAGGGCTGCACCCTGGAGGATATTCAGTACAGGACAGACTATGAAAAATGGAAACCGGGAAAAAAGGTGAGGATAGAAATCACGGTAAATGCAGATGACGGGAAATATTTTCCTGCTTCCCTTAACCGCTCTGAATGTAAGGTAACGGGAGCCGATTTTGTGTCGGCCCGCGCCCTGGAGGACGCGAGACTGCAGATAAAGGTGGATTACAGACCTGTTTCCGTATTGGGAGAGACAGAACGGGCGGGCTGGAGCAGCAGTTCCAAAAAGAAGGCGGTATGGAAATCAGTGGAGTATGCCCCAGGGTACACGGTAACGCTCTATGGGGATAATAAGGTAGTAAAACGGATGACAGTGGAATCCAACAGCGCTAATCTTGCGGAATTTATGGAAGATATGGATAAGACATACTGAACAAAATCGCTACGCGATGGCCTGCCAAGGTTACGCATAGCGATTTTTCTTTTTCATAAAAAAGCAGTAGTAAATG
>PPYF01224898.1_pt1 | contig 16770 bp, 17 predicted proteins | sample 1559871 | NCBI WGS metagenome assembly PPYF01 (sample SAMN08240021, study PRJNA423297) | Human gut metagenome, whole genome shotgun sequencing project.
ATGCCCTTGGTGACGATCATGTCCTTGATGGCGATCGGCACACCAGCCAGCTCAGGCAGGGCGGCCTTGTCTTCGGCGGACTTGGCGTCGAAGGCGTCGGCCTGCTCGAGAGCCACATCGCCGGAAACCTTCAGGAAGGCCTTGATGGACGGCTCGGCGGCTTCGATCACCTTGAGGTGGGCTTCGACGAGCTCACGAGAGGTGACGTCGCCCTTCTTGATGGCAGCGGCCTGCTCGGCAGCAGACAGTTTGACGAGAGTTGCGGTTTCGTTGCTCATCGATTACTCCTCGCTTCCCAGGATTCGCGGTGCCACGAACATGCCGGCCTCGGTCTTCGGGCCACCGGCGAGCGCCTCTTCCTGCGTGAGCGGGGTTTCGGCGACGTCCGGGCGCAGGTAGGCTTCCAGCGGAACCGGGTTGGCGGTCGGCGGCACATCGTCGGAGGCGACTTCCTGGACCTTGTTGATGGAGTCTGCGATGACGTTCAGTTCGCCCTGCAGACGGGTGATTTCCTCATCGGTGAGCGCGATTCGGGCCAGATCGCCCAAATGCACGATTTCTTCGCGTGAAAATGTTGGCATGGCCATAACTATATGAGCCGTATGTGACACGCAGTTGTCGGGAAACCGCATTTTCCTACCCTTTGAGACCATTTCAGCAGGGCAGGCACTCGGGTCATTATTTGATATCCGCTTTTCTGGTGACGATGAGACCGCCGATCCATGCGGCAGGATTGTCGGCGCATGGCTACACGCCTGATACGGCGTGTTGGGCAATCCATGCGTGCATGGCCACGGCCGCCGCAGCGCCTGCATTAATGGAGCGCACGGAACCGAATTGAGAGATGTAGACCACATCGTCGGCCAATGCGAGGGCCTTCTCGCTCAATCCGGGGCCTTCTGCACCGAAGAGCAGCAGGCACCGCTTGGGGAAGGCATAGGCTTCCATCGGCACTGCGCCGGGAATAATGTCGAGGGCGATGACGCGGGCGGCTTGAAGCTCCTTGATGCGTGCATCACAAGCATCGATTTCGGCCAGCAGCTCATGAAGGTGCTTGTTGTCTCCATCCACAGCCACATCATGCGCATGGATGGCGGCGGCACCGGCCTTGGCTCGTTCATAGGCGATTTCACCGGCGATGCGATGATGCCAGCTTTCCACCAGTTCGGCGATGGAGGGGTGGTGTTCGACGTGCTGGTACAGTTCGGTCATCAACGCGCCCTTGCGATTCCACTTATGTGGACCGACAATGTGTACGCGCTTGGCCTGGAAGGCATTAGCGGTGCGGACCATGGAACCGATGTTAAAATCGTGGGTCCAGTTTTCCACCGCAACTTCGAAGTCGTGACGCCCTCGAGCGTCAAGATCGGCCTTAATGGCAGCAACGGTCCAGTAGCGGTAACGGTCCAATACGTTGCGGCGGTCTCCGTCGTTCAACAGCACCGAGTCGAAACGACCGTCATAATTCGAAGAAGTCGGATCATCGGGACGAGGCTCACCGGGATGGGTCTCAGACCACGGCCCAAGGCCGATTTCACGGAATTCCGGTTCACCTGAAGCCTTGGCAGCCAAAGAAATCTGGTTGGGTGCGTGCAATCTTTCTCCTCGATAACGCTATTCACCGGTTCCTCTTAGTCAGCTTCGCTGCTCAGCCCGGCTGACTTTATGCGAGGGACGTCAAAGGTGGATTTACCGCAGTTCGGATTCGTCGAAGACCTGGATGAAGGGGAGCGTTTGCTCGTCGCCGGTGGAGGGGTTGACCACATTGATGTCTTTGGCACCGCCACCGACCAGCGAGGCGATGGCCACGACCTTGGCACCCAGCTGCTCCACTATGCCAAAATCGAGGCTCAGCTCATTGCCGTTGCGCAGGGTGACCAGCGAGCTGGTCTGCACGTACGACTTTTCGGACAGCCAAGCATCCAACAGCACCACACGGCGGCCTTCGATGGAGGGGCCCTTGATGGACGGGTAGACGAAGTCCATCACGAATCCATCTAGGTCCTCGCCACGAGAGGCGGCGGCCTGGATCATGGCAGACACCATGGGCACAGATGCTGCGGTCAAGGCACCAACAGCATCGAAGTCATCAATCGAATAGCCCGCATCTTCCAAAGCGTCAATCAGTACATGGCCCATGACAGTGGCGGCACGGTGGTCGAAAGTCACCGCGGCAAGTTCGGAGAACGGACGGCCCACCACATGCTCCTTCAGCAAGGTGGCTAGCTGTTCACGCGGCTCCAGCATGGCAAAGTCATTATGGCTCTTCGCGACGGCAAGGTCCGGGGTACCAGTGGGGCGGAATCCAGATTCAGTCATGACTCCAGACTATCGCCTGAGGCAGTCAGATGAGTATCACCTTCATCGGCCGGCACCACTTCAGGGGCGGACAGTTCGCTCACATTGCCTTTATCTGATTCGATGATCGGTACTTCCTCGATGATCTTGGTCGGTTCGATTTTTTGCAGCTTGCGAGCGGTGGGCAACACACGGCGTTCCAAACTGGACGCGAACTTGTTGTAGGCGCTGACCGTCTTAGTAATCTGGGTGCCCAATTTGATGGCATAATCACCCAGCGTGGAGAACCGTTCGTACAGTTCTCGGGACAAATCGAACAGCTGCTTGGCGTCATCGGTGAGCGACTGCTGCTGCCAGGCATAGGCCACGGATTTCAGCACGGCCCAGAGCGTGACCGGCGAGGTGAGCGCCACTTTGCGAGAGAACGCATCATCCATCAGTGTGGGATCGGCTTCGAGCGCGGCCTGCAGTAGTGCCTCATTGGGGATGAAGGCCACCACAAAATCAGGTGCTACATCAAAGGCATTCCAATAGGCCTTTTCGCCGAGAGCACGTACATGCTCGCGCAACGCCTTGGCATGGGACCGCAGCAAATCATCGCGGCGGGCAATATCCTCGGGGCTGGCGGTGTCCGGGATTTCGCAGGCACGCTGGTAATCGGCATAAGGCACTTTGGCATCAATCGGAATGGTCTTGCCTCCCGGCAGATGCACGATCATATCCGGGCGCAACGTACGCCCATCGGCATCCGTGACCACCACCTGGGTGTCGAAATCGACATGTTCCAGCAATCCGGCGGACTCGACAATGTTCTTGAGCTGGGCCTCGCCCCACGCGCCACGCACCTTGTTGTTGCGCAACGCGGCGGACAAGGAACTGGTTTCCTTGTCCAAACGGGCCTGCTGATCGTTGAGCCCCTTGAGTTGGGCTCCCAATGCGCCCATTTCCCTCTTGCGGCCCTCTTCGATCTGCGTGACCTTGTTCTGCAAGGTATCAAGATTCTTGGCCACTGGCGCAAGCGCCTCGAGCACCTTGCTCTGTTCTTTCAAACGTGCTTCCTGTTCAGCACGCTTGGCCTCGGCGGCCTGAGCATCCGCCTGACGCTTCCGTTCTGCCTCCGCAGCTGCACGCTCACGTTCCTGCTGAATGCGAATCTGCTCAGCCTGCTGCGCCTGGGCAAGTTGTGACTTGGCGAAAGCCAATTGCTGGTTCACGCCTTCAATCTGAGCGATTTGACGAGACGCGCAATGGCCGCGGAAGCCTCCGCAAGTTTTTCATCGGCCACCTCGCCGCCCTGAATCGACGCCTGCCGCACGCAATGGTTGAGATGATCGTCCAGCAGCAATAACGCCACGGATTTCAGCGCCGAATTCGACGCCGAAATCTGCGTCAGGATATCGATGCAGTATTTGTCATCCTCCACCATCTGCGTGATGGCACGCACCTGTCCTTCGATACGGCGCAATCGTGCGATGACCTTGGCCTTGTCTTCGTCATAACCATGCATCGCAAACCCCCTGATACTTATCCGTCAGCTGAACACACCCCATTATATACCCTCTAGGGGTATAGGGTATACACTGTTGTTCAGTACAACAAACAAGGGGAAGGAACGGTTATGGAGCTCAGCATCTTCTCGGCCGCCACGGCGCTGATAGCGGCGGCCGCATTGACATGGCTGGTACTGCGGTTCTTCTTCGGAACGCAGAAAGCCACGGCCGGGGCCATGGACGCCTCCGGCGAACGCCAATCCGCAACAATCACCGTCAAGGGCGGGTACTCCCCCGCCGTGATCAGCATGCGCACGGGTACGCCGATCACGCTGACTTTCGATCGACAGGAGACCGGCGAATGCACTTCGCATGTGGTGTTCGCGGATCTGGGGCTTGACGCCATGCTGCCGGGCAACGCCACCACCGACGTGGAACTACCGGCGTTGCCGGCGGGCGAATATCCGTTTGCATGCGGCATGAATATGGTGCATGGGTTGTTGAGGGTTGAGGGAGAGGAGAGTAAGGACGGTGCGGATAAGGACGGGCTTCGCCCGCGTGCTGACGGCTCGGCCGAAGCCGAGGGGGTCTCTCCCTCAGACTTGCGGGTTGGAGCTCCGGTTGTGGATGCGGCGGAGGCCGAGCGGCGAGAGGCGGCTGAACGCGCCAATGAGATCAAGGCGCTGACGAAGCTGGTGATTGTGGGCGCGGTACTGACGTTGCCGGTATTCGCCGTCACCATGCTGCATATGGCCAATCCCGCGCTGGTGCCGCATTGGATGGTGAACCCGTGGCTGCAGGCCATTCTCATCACGCCGGTGATGTTCTACTGCGGGCGTCCGATCCACACGGTCGGCTTCCCCGCGCTGGCGCACCGCTCCCCCGACATGAACTCGCTGGTCTCGCTGGGCACTTCGGCCGCCTACCTGTATTCGCTGGTGACCTGCATCGCCCCGTGGGTGTTCCCGGAGGGCTCGCGCGAGCCGTATTTCGAATCGGTCGGCGTGGTCATCACCCTGGTGCTGGTCGGCCGCCTGCTGGAGACCAAGGCCCGCGAAGGCACCGGCAAGGCGGTGCAGTCGCTTATCAAACTGCGCCCGCGCGCCGCGCACAAGCTCAACGCCACTTCCGCAGACAATGTGGACGGCATCGAATGGCGTAATCCGGCGCATTTCACGGACACCGACATCGACGCCATCGCCACCGGCGACCTGCTGATCGTCAAGAACGGCGAGCGCGTGCCCACGGACGGCGTGATCGTGGCCGGCGAGGCGCGTATCGACGAATCGATGATCACCGGCGAATCCAAGCCGGTCTCCAAAACCGCAGGCGACCCGGTGACCGGGGCCACCGTGCTGCTCAAGGGCGACTGCGTGATGCGCGCCACCCAAGTCGGCGCGGACACGGTACTCTCGCAGATCGCGGCGATGGTGGCCCGCGCCCAGGCGACCAAGGCGCCGGTGCAGCAACTGGCCGATAAGATCGCCCGGTATTTCGTGCCGGCGGTGATGATCATCGCCATCTGGACGTTCGCCATCTGGGTGTCACTGGGCCCGGCGCCGCAACTGGCGCACGCGCTGGTCACCGCGGTCAGTGTGCTGATCATCGCCTGCCCGTGCGCGCTGGGACTGGCCACGCCGCTGTCGGTGACGGTCTCGCTGGGCTTGGGCGCCACCAACGGCGTGCTGGTCACCAGTGCCAAGGCGCTGGAACAGGCGCGTCGCATCGGCACCGTGGTGTTCGACAAGACCGGCACCATCACGCGCGGCGTGGTGGACGCGGCCGCCGACTGGGACAAGCCGAGCTACGAGCAGGACACGGCCCAGGCGGATCTCGGCATCGCCATCGGCACCGGCACGGACGTGGCGATGCAGTCGGCGGACGTGACCTTGATGAGCGGCGACTTGCGCGGCGTCATCAAGACCATCAACCTGTCCAATGCCACGATGCGCAACATCCGCGAGAATCTGGGGTGGGCGTTCGGCTACAACGTCATCGGCATTCCGGTGGCCGCCGGCGTACTCTACCCGTTCACCGGCTGGCTGTTGAGCCCGATGATCGCGGGTCTGGCGATGGCGTTGAGCTCAGTGTGCCTGGTGCTGAACGCGAACCGGCTGCATGGAGCGAACATCAACGTGGGCGTTGCCGATGGTCCCGCCGGTTCGGGCAGCAGCATGGCGGATGTCGAATCAGCCGGATCGGCCGAATCAGCCAACGCCGCCAACATCACCGGCTCCGCCACATCCAACGCGCCTCACGAGCCGACCGTCATCATCGACGATCGCACCACGCTGAATCAAACCAATCACGTATCTGACCAATCCAATAATCCAACCAACAAGGAGAACACTATGGATATGGGAATGCACATGCACCACACCGCCCCCGCGGACGGCGAAACCGCCACCGACCCGGTGTGCGGCATGACCGTGGCTGTGAACGCCGACGCGATCACGCGCGAGTATGAGGGCAAGTCCTATTACTTCTGCGGCGAACACTGTGCCACGAACTTCATGAAGGCCCCGCAGGTGTTCCTGGAGCAGTAGTCTCTGCGTTTACCTGATTCAACGACAATGGCCTCCGCCCAAAACGAGCGGAGGCCATTTGCATATATGAATCAATCAACGAATCAGTTGGCGAAGAAGAACACGAACAGCCAAGCGCCGATAATGGCGCCGACAATCGGGGCCACAACCGGGATCCAGGCCTCGCCCCAGCGGGAGGAGCCCTTGTGCGGGATCGGCAGGATGGCGTGCAGCAGACGCGGCATGAGGTCGCGGGCCGGGTTCAGGCCAGGGCCGGTCGGGCCACCCATGGAGGTCACGAGGCCCCACACAATGAAGCCGACGACGATGGAGGCGGCGGCGTAATCCTGCTTGCCCCAAGCCAGGGACAGGCAGCACAGGGCGCCGAAGACGAGCACCAGGGTGCCGAACATCTCGTTGAGGAAGTAGTTGGCCTTCTGGTTGTCCGCGTCAGTGGTGCAGAAGGTGCCCAGAATCGCCTCGGCGTCCTCGGTCTCCTTGTAGTGCGGGTAGTAAGTGATGTAGACGATGAGCTGGCCGAGCAGGGCGCCGAGCAGCTGGGCAACGATGTACGGCAGCACGTCGCTCCACGGGAACAGGCCGTTGACGGCCTGGGCGATGGTCATGGCCGGGTTGATGTGCGCGCCGGAGACGCTACCGAACATGAGCACCGGGAACATGACGCCGAAGCCGTAGCCCATGGCGATGTTCAGCCAGCCGGCGTGGTGGCCCTTGGTGTTCTTGAGCTCAACGTTGGCCACGGAGCCGTTGCCGAAGATCATCAGAATGGCGGTGCCGAAGAACTCGGCGGCCAGCTTGGTAAAGAGAGGATAATCCACTGCTTCTTCTTTTCTCTTCGCCGCGCAACAGGCATGGCTGACTGTTCACGGCATTCTGTGTGACTGGAAATCCGTTCGCGGAGCCGGCGACGCGATTTACGCTGGGCGCGAAAGCAAACGTGGTGATTGTACACTTTGCCCCACGACGAAATGCCGGCAAGATGCGATGTCGAATGTCCAGCCGAATGCAATGCCCAAAAAGCCATCGGAATCAGCCGAAGCGACCTTGAATCTCAGTGGTTGCGAATGACGTTGCGCAGAGGCAGGACGCTGGTGGGCGAGACGGACAGTTCGTCGATTCCTAGGCGCAGGAACGTATCGGTCAGGCTCAAGTCTGCGCCAAGCTCGCCGCAGATGCCGCACCAGATGCCATGACGATGGGCAGCCTCGATAGTCATCTGGATCATGCGCAGCACAGCTGGTGAATGCGGGTCGGCAAAGCGTTCGAGACTCGGGTTCTGACGGTCACAGGCCAGCGTGTACTGGGTCAGGTCGTTGGTGCCGATGGAGAAGAAATCGACTTCGGCGGCCAGCTCGTCGGCCATAATGACCGACGCAGGCGTCTCAATCATAACGCCGATCTGGATACTCTCGTTGAAGTCGATGCGCTCGCCGCGCAGCTCGCTTTTGGCTTCTTCAAGAATCCGCTTGGCGTCGCGTACCTCCTGCACAGAGGTGATCATGGGCAGCATAATGGCGATGTTGCCGTATGCTGAGGCGCGCAATAATGCGCGTAACTGGACTTTGAAAATCTCCGGGCGGGTCAGGCAGATGCGGATTGCCCGGTAACCAAGCGCGGGATTATCCTCGTGGCTCAGATTGAAGTAGTCGACCTGTTTGTCCGCGCCGATGTCGAGCGTACGGATGATGACCGGACGGTCGCCCATCTCCTGTGCGACTTGTCCGTATGCATCGAACTGAAATTCCTCGGTCGGCCAGTCCTCGCGTTCCAGATACAGGAACTCACTGCGGAACAAGCCGATGCCCTCAGCATCGTTGGCCAGCACGGCGGCTGCGTCAGAGGGACGGCTGATGTTGGCGTACAGGTGGACCCGCTGACCGGACTTGGTTTCGGTGGGCTTGCCCTTGAGCTTCCGCAGGAGGCTTAGGTGCTCCTCAGCCTCGGCCTTCCTGCGCCGGTATTCGGTCAGCGTGGCCTCGTCCGGGTCGACGAATACCGCACCGCTGGTGCCGTCGATTACGGCAACGTGACCATCATCGGCCGGGTCAAAGGCGTCGCCGATACCTGTGATGGCGGGCAGGCCCATCGTGCGCGCCAGAATCGCGGTGTGCGAGTTCGCTGAGCCCTTGGCGGTCACGAGGCCCAAAACCTTAGCGCGGTCGAGCTGCGCGGTATCGCTGGGAGCAAGATCTTCGGCGAAGATGATGTGGCTTTCGCCGTTCTGCGCGATCCCGTTCTGCACAATACCGTTCTGCACAGCATCGCCTTGTACACTGCCATCCTGCGCCGGTCACGCAGTTGCTTGAGCTGAGCGACGGCCGTGTCACGGGCCGCGCGGAATCGATCCATCTCGGCCTGCGGGTCGTCGATTAAGCGGCGTTCTACGGCATAATCTACGGCGGCGAGCACGCGGACCGTGCCGATAGCAATGCCAGCGGATACGCTGACGCCCTGTATCGTTCTCATTACAGGTGCTCCTTGAGGAATCGCTCGAACTCTGCAGCAGCGACAGCTTCATCGTTGCCCTGCACCCGAACCGTAACCTCGTCACCTTGTTGAACATCAAGTCCCATAACACCGAAGATACGCTTGGCATCCACGGATTTTCCACCGTAGGCAACGGTGATGCTCGATTCATATTCCTGCGCTTTGGCAACCAACCGGCCAGCCGGGCGGGCGTGCATGCCTTCGGGGTCGGATACGGTGAACGTGAATATCTGAGGCATGACGTTGCTCCTTACACGTCCGGCCGTCACGCGCGAAGACGGCCTTTCCGCACCAGCTACGGACTGATACTGGAAAAAACAAAAAACCGGAATCTTTCGATTCCGGTTGTCTGTGCCCCCGCAGGGATTCGAACCCTGGACACGCTGATTAAGAGTCAGCTGCTCTAACCAACTGAGCTACAGGGGCTTGGTTAGATGTTGAAGTATTCCTTGCAACAGGTGATAAATATACTCAGATTTGAAGCGAATGCAACTCTCGGCGTGTCGCGCCTATTTCCGGCGTTTTTGCTAATACAAAAATCCCCCATGCGGCGCAAACCGCACGGGGGATGATGCTTAAGCTCAGACTCTTGGTCTGTGTGATTCCAGCACTAGGCCGGAATGACTCACTCGGCCACGACCTTCACGAAGAAGGAAGCGGTGATCTCCGGGTGGAGGGCCACCTTGGCGGGGAAATCGCCGGTGGTCTTGATGGTCTCGACCTCGATGGCCTTCGGGTTCACCGCAGCCTTGTCGGACAGAGCGACGGCGATGGCCTCGTTGGAGATACCACCGAACAGCTTGCCGGACTCGGACACCTTGGCGGCGATCTCGACGGTAGTGCCCTCGATGGCGGCCTTAGCGGCGACGGCGTCCTCGCGGGTAGCGACGGCCTTGGCCAGACGAGCGCGCTTCATAGCGACGATCTGAGCCTCAGCGCCCTTGGTCCACGCGAAAGCGAGGCCCTGCGGGAACAGGTAGTTGCGGGCGTAGCCGGACTTCACGTCGACAACGTCACCGGAATGGCCCAGGTTGGACACGGTCTTGGTGAGAATAACCTTGGTTTCAGCCATTGTTCAAAGCCTCCCTAACTCAGCGACCCGAGGTGGCGTACGGCAGCAGGGCCATCTCGCGGGCGTTCTTGATCGCCTTGGACAGCTCACGCTGCTCCTGCACGGTCACGCCGGTGATACGACGGGAACGGATCTTGCCGCGATCGGAAATGAACTTACGCAGCAGCGCAACGTCCTTGTAATCGATCTCGGTGACCTTGGCGGCCTTCAGCGGGTTCGGCTTCTTCTTGAACGGCTTGACCGGCGGTTGCGGCCTCTTACGTGACATGATGTTCTCCTTATAAATCTTGATATTGATTGCTGCTGGCAGCGGGGAGGCAAGTACTGATCAGAACTCCGGGTCGGAATCGTCGCCGCCGAAATCGGAGGAAGCGCCGAACGTGGAGAAGCTACCGGCATCAGATGCACCGGCATTACTCCACGGGTCGACCGCAGGAGCGGACGGGTTGGCGGGAGCGGCAGACTGCTGGGAGTATCCAGCGCCACCACCCTGATAGCCACCGTTGTAACCGCCCTGGCCACCGGCATAACCACCTTGGCCACCCTGGTTGCCATAGCCCTGATTGGACTGCTGACCACCCTGGAAACCACCGGAACGACCCTGGAAGCCGCCCTGACCGGACGACTGGCGAGTCACCTGTGCGGTGGCGTAGCGCAGGGAGGGCCCGATCTCATCGAGCTGCATCTCCACGACGGTTCGCTGGGAACCATCCTGTGCCTGATAGGAACGCTGCTGGAGGCGACCGGTGGCAATCACGCGCATGCCCTTCTTCAGGGACTGGGCGCAGTGGTCGGCCAGATCACGCCAAGCGGAGCACCTCATGAACAGCGCCTGACCATCCTCGAACTGGTTGGTCTGACGATTCCAGGTTCGCGGGGTGGAAGCAATCGTGAAGCTCGCCACGGTCGCACCGCTGCCAATAGTGCGCAGCTCGGGGTCCGCAGTGAGGTTGCCCACGATGGTGATGACGGTTTCACCTGCCATAACGGTCCTTCTTACTTACCTTGAATACCAGCTGTTCAGCTGACTAAACGCTTGATTCAGCCCTTACGAAGAATCTTCGTACGGATCACGGATTCGTTGAGGTTCAGAACACGGTCAAGCTCATCGCTGGTAGCGGGCTCGGCGGTGTACTTCACCACGACGTAGTTGCCTTCGGTCTTACCGGCAATCTCATAGGCGAGCTTGCGACGGCCCCAGTAATCGGGCTCATCGAAAGAGCCGCCTTCCTTGGTGACGAGTTCCAGATACTGCTCGGTCAGCTTCTTCAGACCGCGCTCATCCAGCTCAGGATCGGCGATGAACATCAGTTCGTACTTGTGCGCAGACATCACCCACCTCCTTCGGACTATTCGGCCACGGACGTTCCGTGGCAGGAGTGTGTATGCGTGTTAGCCCATGACGCAGCACCAAACCGGCACCGCCTCTTCGAGCAACTTGGACAGTCTATATATGAGGCGGGACAGGGTATGCCCATATTCTTGCCGGTTTCGCGATGTCCACCGTTTTGGCCAAGCCCACGCAGCCCGCGGCTCCCATCACTCCCGGAGCGGCACCGGTAGCCGCACCTGGCGCGACCTCCACCACCATGAATGAGCAACAGAAGAAAATCTTCATCATCGTTGGTGCCGTGGCCGGCTTCCTCGTGCTGTTCGGTATCGTGTATGGCGTGCTGTCTTCCGCCGTGTTCAGCGCGAAGAGCGTTGCGAACAGCTATGTGGCCGCCATCTCCTCCGGCAACTACGACAAGGCCAACACCATCGCCGATCCTCACGTGAATACGAACCAGCGCGCACTGCTGACCAGCAAGGCATCCTCGGGCGAGAACACGCGCATCACCAACGCGCGCATCTCGCAGACCTCCAATAATGCCGATGGCACCGTGAGCGCCCAGCTGACGTACACGCTTGAAGGCAAGGAGGTCAACGGCAACTTCACCATCAAAGACAATAAGGTCAGTGTCGAGTTCTCCGAGTAATTTCGGCAATCTCAACACTCTTACGAAATAAGCACCCCGCCGTGGCGTTCGCTGCGGCGGGGTGCTTGTACACTGGTTAAGGCGTAAATCACACAGCGACTCAAACAAAGGATGCGAACGCATGTCGGCGATTCTTGAAGGCACTCCGGATAAACGACTCGTATTGGTCACGGGCCGCGCCTACCCCGAGCTAGCTGAGAAGGTGGCCGAATGTTTGGGAACCGAAATCCTCGAAACCACGTCCTATGACTTTGCCAATGGCGAGATGTACGTGCGTTTCACCGAACCGGTGCGTGGTGCGGACGTGTTCGTGCTGCAGTGTCATTCGGGCGATATCAACAAGTGGATCATGGAACAGCTCATCATGATCGACGCTTTGAAGCGCGCCTCCGCCAAGTCGATTACCGTGGTGGCGCCCTTCCTCGGCTACTCGCGTCAGGATAAGAAGCACCGCGGTCGTGAGCCCATCACCGCCCGTCTGATTTTCGATCTGTTCCACGCCGCCGGTGCAGACCGCATTATGACGGTCGATCTGCACGCCGCTCAGGAGCAGGGTTTCTTCGATGGTCCGGTCGATCATCTAACCGCCATGCCGGTGCTGCTCGATTACGTGCGTTCCACCCTTGATCTGGGCAACACCACCATCGTGTCCCCGGATGCCGGCCGTATCAACCGCCGGTACTATCTGCGAAGCCGTGCGCACCCTGAACGAATCCGGCGCCAAGTCGGTGACGCTGGTCGCCACCCATGGACTGCTCTCCGGCCCGGCCGTGGAGCGCCTGTCTCACTGCGGCGCGCATGAAATCGTGTTTATGGACACCGTGCCGATTCCCGAAGAGAAGCGCCTGCCGAATATGACCGTACTGTCTTGCGCACCGCTGCTGGCCGCGGGTATTCGCTCCGTGTTCGAGGAAGGTTCCGTGGCGATTCTGCTCGACGGCCTGCCCGAGGACATGCGTCCGCGCAATATCTATGCGTGATTGATACGCCGAAAATCCTTACGAAAAAACGCCGCTTGGCTATTGATCAAGCGGCGTTTTTTCGTATAGCTCCAATCAGATGAAGGCGCGCTCGCCGAAGATGGCGGTGCCGACGCGCACGATGGTGGAGCCTTCTTCGATGGCGTAGGTCATGTCGTGGGTCATGCCCATGGACAGTTCGGTGCAGTCGGCCGTGCCTTCGGCACCGGAGGCAATAATCTGGTCGCGCGTGCGGCGCAGATGCGCGAAGCCCGCACGAATCGTGCGCTCATCATCCACATGGGCGCCAATGGTCATCAATCCCTGCAAGCGCAGTCCGCCCATCGCACCGATGCGCTGGGCCAAGTCGATGGCGTGGCTGGGTGCACAGCCGGACTTCGATTCCTCGCCGGATTCGTTCACCTCCAGCAACACGCCGACCGTGATGCCGCGCATGGTGGCACGGCGGGCGATCTTTTCCGCCAGTTCGATGGAATCCACGGATTCGATGGTGTCCACTACCGGCAGCACCTTGCCAATTTTATTGGCTTGCAATTGGCCGATGAGATGGAAAGGAATATGCGTTGCAGCTGCGGCATTGGCCGTGTCAGCCTCAGCGGCATCAATCACGCCTAGCGAATAACCACGCTCCCCCAGTCGTTTTGCCAGACCGTCAGCCTTGACAGTAATCTCCTGTGGACGATTCTCACCAATCACGCGAATACCAGCATCGATAGCCGCCAGAATCTCGCCGACATCGCGCGTCTTGGTGGCAGCCAGCAATTGGACCGAACCGGCAGCACGCCCGGCTGCGGACTCCGCTGAGGCAATCCGGTCAAGCACGCGATGCACACCATCAGTAATCTCTTGTGCGCGCGCCTGATCGATAACTTCGTTGGCGAGATCCTTATGGTCCATGTATGCCGTCATTGCTGCCCCTGTTCGTAGATTCCCCACCATCGTAGTCTCATACGCGCACATAATGCTTGTTATTGAACAAAAGTGAAGCCCCCGCTGTTCATGCGCGGGGGCTTGGTGATGCTAGGCCGAGCGAGTGGGACTAGCAGGTACCGGACTTGCGGCGCTTGAGGATGATTACACCCGCAACAGCAAGTACCACGGCGAGGATGCCAACACCAAGCACGGCTGCACCGGTGTCAGGTATCTTCTTGTGCTTGCCGGAGTCTGCATCACCCTTGTTCTGGTTGGAATCGTTGCCTTGGTTGGGCTTGTCCGTGCCGGAACCGGGCTTATCGCCACCCTGGCCAGGCTTCGTGGTGCTCTTCTCAACCAGACCCGCGATGGCATCGCTGATTGCCTCAGTCGCAGCCTGTACGTCAGACTGGGCGGCCTGACCATCACTCGTCAGCGCATTCGCCGTAGCGACTGCCGAATCAAGCACGGCCAGCGATTCATCAGTCCACTTTGTGCGATCCACGGCAGCAGCGGCATCGAGCTGAGCGCTCAGCGCGGCACGATCTTGCACCGTAGCTACAAGCACCAGCTTCTTCGCTGCCTGCTTCAGCTGGGTTGCGGCATCCACCACCGCAGCTTCGGTGGCATCCTCAGCCTTATACACCTGCTGCGCCGAATCCAATACCGCCGCGTACTCCGCCCATGAAGTCTCGGTGTACTTGGAGGCATCGTCAGCCTTAGGCGAGTCAGCGAGCGCCTGCTTGAGCTCGGTCTTGTCGATCGGTGTGGGCTCAGGCGGCTCAGGCGTACTGTCGTCAATGGCATGAACCTGCCATTCGGCAACAGCCGGAGAAGCCGAGCCGGACGTGATAACCATACGCAACTTGGTAGTCTTGACCGGAGTGTTCCACGTGCCATCAGACCACCCCTTGGCATCGCCGGTGGCCCAGCCAGCAGACGGTGAATTGGCGGTCACAGTGTAGGTGGCGTCGGAAATATCCACGAAGTTGCCGGCACCGTTGTTCGCCAAGGCGTCCCAGTACTGCAATTCCCACGATGCCGGAATACCCAATCCGCCATCATCCGAGGTGAATTGCACGCGGCTAGAGTCGATAGTCACTTCACGGTCCCACTCGTAGTCGAGGCGCATCTCACCGGTGTTGGGCCAAGTGCCCCAGACATCCTCGTTGGCAATGGTGATATCGGGAATGATCTTGCCGTCGTTCAACGCGGCGGCACCCTTGACCCAGCCGGATGCCTTGCCGTCCACATCGGTGGCGGTGGCATCGCCCTCAATGTAGCCGGTCAGCGGCACGGAAGTGTCGGATGGAATGTCGGTTTTCGCCGAAGCGGACACGTTGCCGGCCTTATCGGTGGCGCGGTAGTACACGGTGGCGCGCGACGCGCTCGGTGCAGCAATCGGCTTGCTGTACGTGGCCCATTGACCGTCTGTGCCAATGCGGTATTCAATTGATGCGACACCGGAACCGGTGCCGTCATCAGCGGTCAAGGTCAGCGTGCGCTCCTCCGCATTCGCGGCGATGGTGGTCCAGCTCTTGCCTTGATCAGCGGAAATCTCCAGCTTGGCGATAGGTGCGGTGTCGTCCGTGGCCTGCACGGTGGCGAACGGAGCGGTGGTGAGCCACTCGCTATTGCCTGCGTTAGCAGTAACGGCAACGGTTACAGTCGGCTTCGTGGTATCAGCGGCAGGCTGGTAGCCGTCCTGCACGGTGACATTTACCGACACATTGCCCTGCTCGCTTGCCTCACCGGGCACGCCGGCGACCACGCCGTAGGCCGTAAACGAACCGACCTTGGCATACGAGGAAGCATCAACTGGACGCCAAATTACTGGGGAGGCAACGGTTGGGTTCCCGTACTTCACATCCACTGTGGCCGGCAGAGTAGGCGCAGTACCGGTGGCGGTGGTCACGCTCTTCGGCGCAGTGATTGCCGGCGATTCGCTGGAGTCGGAGCCGACTTCCCATTCAGCAACGGCCACGGAGGCATAGCCGCCATCCACAGCTTGACCGGTCATGTCGAGCTTTAAGGCAGTAGTGGTCACCGCATCGAAGGTGACGGCGTTGGGGTTGGCCTTGCCTGTGGTCGTTGTATAGGCACTCGGGTTGGTGACATCCTTCCATGTGCCGTCCGCGTCCAAGTACTGAATCTTCCACGAGGCGGGCGCGCGCAGAGCGTTGGAATCCACGTCGAACCAAACCTTAGACGAGTTGACGCGCACAGTGCCATCCCATTGGTAGACCAGAGAATCGCCGGACTGCGATTGCGGGATAGAACGGTAGTTGGTCCAGTGATTCGGCGGGACCACAGCGGTTTGCAACACACGGCCGTCGTTCACCGAACCCTTCCAAGCAGGCGTTTCAGTGAACGTGGCGCTCACCTTTGCGTACGGAGCCACGTTGGTGGAGGGCTGCGTTTTCTCGGCCTTGGTTGGATGGGCGGTGGAAACCATCTGGCCGTCGGCGGTCCAATCGACTTCATCAATGCACACGGCACGGCGGAAATCGGTGCCGCCTTCCTTGTCGCCGGTGTGATAGGTCACATACCATTTGTCGCCGAACTGGAGCACCGAGGGGTGCATCGTGGTGGCCGAGCCAGAAGGCACGATTACGCCTTGGTACTTCCATGGGCCGAGCGGGCTGTCGGAAGTGGAGTACTGGATGCAAGCTTGATAGTTCGATTCCACGCAGGTGGCCGTGCCCGAACCGGGCTTACCGCCGTCGTACACGTTGTAATAGGTATCGCCCTTACGGAACACCCACGCCGCCTCGAAGAATCCCTTCGGGCCGTTCGCGTTGCTGTCCGCGTCCTTCATGGTGTGGAGGTTCGGCGTGGTGCCATCAGCCTTGGTTTCCACCTCGGTGTATGAGGTGCGGCCGGTTGTGGCGTCCTTCTTCATCTTGATGGCGAGCTGAGTGCCGAACGTACCAAAGTGCAAATATCCGGTGCCATCCTCGTCCACAAAGAATGCCGGATCGATGGTTTCAATCTGGGTTTGCGATG
>PPYF01494572.1_pt1 | contig 16770 bp, 13 predicted proteins | sample 1559871 | NCBI WGS metagenome assembly PPYF01 (sample SAMN08240021, study PRJNA423297) | Human gut metagenome, whole genome shotgun sequencing project.
AATAAGGAATGGTCATATAGCCATTGTCCAGCTTATCTACCTGAGCTACATCAGCGGGATTATTCATGTCAGGCCAACGTTCTTGCTCAATCCTGAACCGTACAATCGCCATGAGCCGGTAATTCTTGTGCGTCATGGGACCAAAAGCAGCAATCAGCTCACCTGATCGGGTGTAAAACCCCACCGTATCCTGGTCTTCAACATTCAGCGTTTCGTAATACACGATGCTGTCTATCGCATTAATGGGATAGCGGGTCGGATTGGCTGACCAGACGCGCTGCTCAATACCCTCGGGGGAGAGCTTCACGTAAGCGACAAAAACATAGCGGGCATAAAGATAGCAGAAAAATACAAAAATAATATTTGCTAAATTCAACCAGATATTCACATTTTCACTTTGAATATTTGCTAGACAAGCTAAAAATGGCAGCATTGGAATAAATATACAGAGTAGTGTCTCGGCGCGAGTTACTCGCTTAATATAAATTCCCTGCGCTTCTTTTTTCTTATCTTGGCGTCGATTAATCTCATACCTAATAATGATGTAGACAACAGAGATAAAGGACAGCGCAAAAATAATTCCGGAGAAAATAATCAGGAAAATACGCATGACGGGTTCTCGTTTCGTGTGGTTGGTGAATAGGGTTCGGTGTTTGGGCCTATCGTATCGACTGCCGGGCGGCGCTACATCTTGATGTCCGCTAGGCCGGTGATTTTGTTGCGTCTTCTGTATAGCTTCCTGAACAGGGGCTGCGTCCACTCGAGGTTATCCCACGTATCAACCCACGCCAGATCCTGCGGGTCCCGCATATCGGGCCAGCGGTCGAACTCAAGCCTAAACCGTACGATGGCCAGCAGCCGGTGGTTCTTGCCAACGGGGTCAAGCTTAGCGATTTCCTTGCCTTTCTTGGTGTAGAAGGTGGCCTTGTCAGACCCTACCCCAGTCCATTCCAATTCTTCCTCCGCATCACCCTGGAAGTAGAAAACCTGGTCGATAGCCCTAATCGGGTAGGAGGTCACGGCAGCAAATGGAGAGAGCTTCTGTTCCACATCGTCTGGCGTGATTTTCGTGTACACCAGGTGAACGTGCAGAAAGTGGTAGGGGAAGAAGAGCAGCAGGATGAACGCCAGCAGGTTGAAGAGGATACCGAGCTCTACCTGCGTGTAGAGGTAGAGCGCGAAGAAACCTGCCGGGAGTATGGGCGTGAGAAGGCATATGAGTGCTTCACGGCGGGGCACGCGCGTAATGTAGATGCCTTCGTCGCGGAGCTTCTTGTCCTGGCGCAGGTGCCTATCATGCAGAACAATGATGGTGATGGCGCCGATGATTGATGCGAGGGTGCAGGTGCCCCAGAGTAGAAGGAAAAAGGTGTGCATGATGCGTGCTCCTCTTTCGCGGTGTTGGTGGTGTTCGTGCCGGTCGTGGCTCTTAGGATGTAGGGGGTAGTCGGCGCTTATCGAGCGGGCTACATATCAACGTCGGCAAGACCAGTAACCTTCTCACGACTCCTGAAATAAGGAATGGTCATATAGCCATTGTCCAGCTTATCTACCTGAGCTACATCAGCGGGATTATTCATGTAGCGGGTCGGGTTGGAGAACCAAATGCGCTGCTCGATACCTTCAGGTGAGATTTTTACGTAAGCGACGAGGGTATATCGAGAGAAGGCGTAGAAGAAAAGCACAAGAACAATACCTAATACGTTTAGCCAAATGCCCGTATTTCCAGTCTGACTATTAGCCATATAGCCCAGAAAAGGAAACATTGGATTAAATATACAAATCCATACCTCAAAGCGATTTACTCGCCTAATGTAAATTCCCTGCGCTTCTTTTTTCTTATCTTGGTGTCGATTAATCTCGTACCTAATAATAATGTAGGGGATAGAGAGAATAGACAGCACTAAGATAATTCCCCAGAAGATACTAAAGATGGTATCTAGCATGTTCTACTCCGCCTCCTGAACGCTAGCATAAGAAGAGGAATCCGCTTCTTCCTCTTCGGGAATAGAAATACCCACGGTCACGTATTTCTTCACCGACCACCCATTCATCGCCACCGACACCGCAAAGAACAGCGCAGGCAACCACTCCTTGCGGACCAGCGAATAGCCTAAGTATCCAAGCGCAATACACGCCGCCAGACCAGCCACGCCGATGCACACGGCACGCAGGATGCGGTACCCCTCGGTTCCCTCCTCAAAGCGGGTGCCCTGCAGGTAGAAGAGGCCCTCACGCACAACACGTAGGAACCCCGGGGTCAGGAAAAGCGCAACCGCCAGAGCCGCCGGATCGTAGCCTGCAGTCATGAAACTGGTCAGAGGAACCACGAGGCACAGAACCGTGAAAATAGCCGCCGACACAACACCCACTCGGGTTGAGCGCCTATTCATCTGTTCCATGCGTTGCAGGTCGGGAATATCGTCGTTAGGCTCAGTAGGCTGAATGAGGAAGTAGGTAATGAACATTCCACCAGCCATGTACCAGGAGGCAAAGTTCGTCTCAGGGGTCCACGGAGCCGGGTCCCCCTGGAGTACACCGAAAGCCGTCAGAACCGTCAGTACAATCAAGCCCACCGCGTTGATGGAGTAAACGAAAATAAAGAAGCGGTGGAAGAGGCCTCCGGTCGCTTTATAGCCAATATTTTCAGCGTTAATCATATCTATGTAAGCAAGATTCAGAGGGCTTAAAACGAAGAACAGCGCACCCCAAGGCCATACCCCAATAACGGCCATCACTAGAGATGCAAGAGCTATGAAGCTAAAGCAGAACCACAGGAAGATTAGCCATAGGATTCTGAAGGTTTCAGAGATAGCGTTCATGCTATTTCCCTTTCAACTATTTGGACTCTGCCGCGGCGCGGTCGAGGATGCGCTGCAGGTGTTCCGGGATCTGTCGGTACTCCCCAGCCTCGGGGGAGCCAATCTCGTACGTGCGGGCGTAGCAGATGACCTTAATCAGGGCGTCCATGTCCTCGTAATCACCGAACTCTACGAAGAGTTCCGGCACATATTTGGGCGGCCAAACGCCGTAACGCTCACGGAAGAGAATCATATGGTAAATGTAGGTGGCGTCAAAGAAGACCGGACTAAACGCCAGGCGGCGCTTACCCATCTGGCTACTGCTAATCACGAAGTAGCCGCCTTTACCGTTGGCTTGCATATGAATTTTCGTGATGCTGCTGTAGTCGAACTCGCGGGTTTTGAATCGCCAGTTTCGCCATTTCACGGAGGTCTCATTCTGCTGGATGTAAAAGGAATGCGCATGTAAAACCAAATACCAAGCGGGGGACCCAAGGAAGTTCATCATAAGAAAGAAGACTATTAAAGATTCAATATCCTCTGAAATCACAAAAGGCGTAACAATGCACATCAGAAACGTTAGTACATCTACATATATAAGAACCAGAAGAGGATTCTTCTGTCGCCGCCCCAGAGGAATGTAGCCTTTGGGTCGGTTGAGGCCGATGGAGCCGTTGGTGACGGTTTCGGCAAGGAATTTTCTGAGCATGGGGTGTCCTAGTGTGGTGGGTGGCTACATGTCGACGTCGGCGAGGCCGGTGACTTTCTCCTTTTCCCTGAAGTACGGGACCGTATCAGGGCCACTGTCTAGAGCATCCACCTGAGCTACGTCATCCGGATTATCCATATCTGGCCAACGCTCGTTCTCAATCCTGAACCGCACAATCGCCAGGAGCCGGTAATTTTTATGAGGCAACGGGCTGAACAAGGCAATCTGGGTGCCTGACTTGGCGTAGAACCCCACCATGTCCTCGTCTTCATAATTCGATGCTTTGTAGAACACGACGCGGTTGATCGCGGTGAAGGGATAGTGGGTCGGATTGGAGAACCAGATGCGTTGCTCGATACCGTCAGCGGAGGTCTTCACGTAGGCAACATGCACATACCGCAAGTATGCGATAAATATCGCTGATGCCAACAAACCCACTATCCCAAGCATCATACTTTCTGTGCCAGGTTCAAGAATGTAGACTACAGCCATAAGAATTGGGAGAGCCGGGGTCAATATCGTCATGAGAGCTTCGATCTGAGTAACCCGTCGAATATAAATACCCTCACGTAGCCGTTGCTTATCTTTCCAACGCTGCACCTCGTAATTAATGAGGACATAAAACGTCGCAATTGTTATGAGTGTAGCGAGGGTGCTCCAGAAAATCAGAGGGAAACTAGGCACAGTGGGTTCTCGTTTCGTGTGGTTGGTGAATAGAGCTCGGTGTTTGGGGCTATCGTATCGGCTGTCGTGGGGTGCTACATATCGACGTCGGCGAGGCCGGTGACTTTCTCTTTTCCCCTGAAGTACGGGACTGTATCAGGGCCACTATCTAGAGCATCCACCCGAGCAACATCACTCGGATTATTCATATCAGGCCAGCGGTCATTATCAATCCTGAACCGCACAATCGCCATCAGACGATAATTCTTATGAATAATCGGAGAGAAAGCAGCAATCAGCTTCCCAGACTTGCTATAGAAAGAGACGAGATCCTGACTATCTACAGCAAGTGCCTTATAGTATTCGATTCCGTCAATAGCGTTGACCGGGTAAACAGTTGTACGCGCCGACCACATACGCTGCTCAATACCTTCAGGGGAAATCTTCACGTAGGCAACATGGACATACCAGGCGTACAGCATGAACATAATTGACATAAGTATCCCACCCAGTTCATACCAAAAACCTGGAGACCCCTCCTCAACAAGATGGAGAAAGAAACCAAGACACGGGAACCCAGGGGTAAATATTGTTAGAAGAGCCTCGGCCTGATTAACTCGTCGGATGTACGCGCCTTGGTGGCGGCGCGCTCTATCCTTCCATCGCTGAATCTCGTAATTGATGATGATGTAGAGCGTCCCGGTTACCGAGATGAAAGCCAGGATACCCCAGATAATAATCAGGAAAATGCGCATGGTGGGTTCTCGTTTCGTGTGGTTGGTGAATAGGAAGAGCGCGCTCCGTCCGCGCATCCCCGGGAGCCTTTAGCCTTGTATGTCGGGGCTACATGTCAATCTCAGCCAGACCCGAGATATTCTTACGGAACTTGAAGTACGGAATGACTTCAGCACGGTTATCCAACCGGTTCACCTTATCCACGTCAGCCGGAATATCCAGGTAAGGCCAACGCCCGTACTCAATCCTAAATCGAGTCATAAGCAAGAGATAGTACTCATCATAATTGGGGTTCAACGGGTTAATGCGCGCACGCGACTTAGTGAGGAACCAGGTGCGGCTTGCGGTATCTTCATCCTTGGACTCACTATAAACAACGCTATCGATCGCGCCGATGGGGCAGATCCTCGACCCGCGAACAGGGGTGTGCTGCTCAATACCTTCAGAAGAAATCTTCATGTACGTGGCGGTGACACTCCACAGGTAGAACAACAGGAAAGCAGCCATGAGTATGGATGCAATGTCTACAAATGAGTTCGTCTCGGGGGTGTTGAGCGACAAAAAATAGCAGATAATCGGGAAACCCGGGAAAAAGACAATAATGTACGCCAGCAGCGTTTGCATACGACTAATGTAGATTCCTTCACGCTTTTTCTTCTCGTCACGGCGCCGATTAATGATGTAGGTGGCCAGGGTGAAAAGCGTGAAAATAGTCGTGATGATGGAGCACGCACCCCAAAAGGTAATAGCAAATTCTTGAGACATCATTTAGCTATTCACTCCTTCAGCCGAGTTGGAGTCGGCGATGGTAGCAGAGTACGCTTCTCTGCTTACTTCAGCTGTGCTCATGGTATGTACGTCCTTGTGTGGTGGTTGGTGAATCGCGCCGGGTGAGGCGGCGGGTACATCCTTAGCCTATCGCACCCTATCCACCGGAGGGTTAACTGGGTGCAATGCTTGGGTGAAGACCGAGCGACCATTCGTCAGAAGGGCCGGCTCAGCGGCGAATCGGCCCCCGTCGGTGCGCGGAATTCACCCCGCAAAACGCTAGAATCCGGGCCGTACGCGGCGTGTTGACAAACTAATATTTCAGCAAAAATCCCGCCGGAAAAACGCGGACTAGCCCACATGCCCTAAGCCTCAACTAGAAGGTGCACTCTGTACGCAAAAACTTTAACGTTTAACCTCTAGAATAAGAAAAGGTTCAAGGCGCGGCCGCACGCCGTACCAACACCGCTCACTCTGCAGAAACACCAACCTTGAAAGGTACAATCATGACCTCCAAGAAGTCCGCACGGCTTACCCGCCGCGCAGCCCTGGCCGCCGCCGGTGCTGGCGCAGCAACCGCCCTCGGTGCGCTGCTCACCCCCGCGCAGGCCTACTACAACCGACCCACCGTCCGTTACCGCCCGGCCTTCCGCTACACCTACCGTTACAACCGTTACGGCCGTCGCGAGCGCGTCATCATCGTTGATAACGGCGGTAACTAAACCAAACGCCCGACCGGGTTATCCTCGTGTTCGGAACATATACTAGGAGGCGGTGCCACACACTCGTGGCGCCGCCTTCGGCGTATCGTGCCGTACCCGCCGCGCGGTCCGCCCATCACCACGGATAGAGAGAACCCATGAATACGATCAAGCCCCTCACCCGCCGCTCCGCCCTCGGCCTGCTCGCAGTAACCGGCGGCGCAACCCTCCTCGCAGCCTGCGGTGCTCAGCCCCAGGCAATCAGCGGCAACGCATCCGAGAGTGCATCCGGTAGCGCATCTGCTTCCGCGGCGGCATCTAAGACCGCACGCACCGACTACTCCGGCGTCGCAGTTCTGGAGGGCTACACCTCCAAGCCTGCCGACTACCAGCCCGGAACCCGCACCGAGCCGTCCAAGAACGCCCCCGTGCCCGTGAAGCCCGCCGTTGCCAACGAGAACAGCGTGGAAGGTCTGTACCAGTCCATCGCGTTCTTCGGTGCCGCCATTGAGTACTACATGCGTACCGGTAAGACCGAGCCCCTGCGTGAATGTGCGGTTGACAACTCCGAGCTGAAGAACATGCTCGAACCCGAAGAAGGCACCCTGGGTGCTGGTTTGCAGCAGGGCAAGATTTGGATGCAGGACCCGTCCGCCACCATCACCATGCTTACCGCACAGCCCGAGCGTGATGGCGACGCCTACGACTGGGATATCCGCCTGACCATGGACAGCGGCGAGTTCATCGCGAGCAAGGACCGTGTGGAAGAAGCCTCCTCCGATTCGGACCGTAAGAACGATGTGGAGCGCACCCTGCACGGTGTGTACGAGAACGGTGCGTGGAAGCTGACCGGCATGCGCACTTCCTCTTCGTCCTCGTCTTCTGCTTCCTAAAAGCTTCAGCCTAGAAGCGCATAGCTTCTACACCTAAAAGGCGCCCGCCCCGTGGAATAAACCCACGAGACGGGCGCCTCACTTATATACGCAATAAAGCATATACCCTTATCAAGGTACTACCAGATGCGCACGCGCTCCTCCGGGGCCAGGTACAGTGCATCGCCCTCAGAGACACCAAACGCCTCATAGAACTCATCAATATTGCGCACCACACCGTTCACACGGAACTCATCCGGCGAATGCGGATCCACCGAAATCATCACCTCAGCATGCTGCGGGCGGGACTTCGTGCACCAGCCGCGAGCATTCGAGAAGAAGAAACGCTGAATACCGGTCATACCGTCAATCACCGGCGCATCAGCCAGCGACTCAATACCCTGCTTCTTCAGAGCCAAGCGGTACGCCTTCAACGCAATCGACATGCCGGACAGGTCACCAATGTTCTCGCCCAGAGTCAGCTCACCGTTCACGTGGAACTTCTCGTCCAGACCCACCGGAACGTACGCGTTATACTGCTCCACCAGGGCTGCGGTACGCTCCTTGAACTTCGCGTAATCCTCCTCAGTCCACCAGCTCTCCAGCTTGCCGTCGCCGTCATAGCGGGAACCCTGATCGTCAAAACCGTGACCAATTTCGTGGCCAATAATCATGCCGATATTGCCGTAGTTCGCCGCATCGTCAGCATCCGGGTTGAAGTACGGGGGCTGCAGAATAGCTGCCGGGAACACAATCTCATTCGCCGGAGGCATGTAGTACGCGTTCACGGTCTGCGGAGTCATCAGCCACTCCGACTTGTCCACCGGCTGACCCTTACGGGCAATCAGCCAGTCAGCATCAAACGCACCGGTACGGCGCAGGTTCTCGAACAGGTCACCGGGCACCAGCTCCAGGGCGGAGAAGTCACGCCACTTATCGGGGTAACCGATCTTGGTGACGAACTTCGACAGCTTCTCCAGCGCCTTCTGACGGGTTGCCTCAGTCATCCAGTCCAGCGACTCAATGGACTCGCGGTACGCCTCCAGGAGGTTGCCGACCAGAACCAGCATCTTCTCCTTGTGCGAAGGCGGGAAGTGCACAGCCACGTACTCCTGGCCAATTTCCTCACCCAGAGCCTTCTCGACAGCGCCCACGCCGCGCTTCCAGCGCTCACGAATCTGCTGAGTACCGGAAAGGGTCTTGCCGTAGAAGTTGAAGCTTTCCTGAACCAGCTCGTCGTACATGAACGGCGCACGCGAACGCAGAACAGTCCACACAGCCCACAGCTTCCAGCTCATCAGCGGGATGGAGGTGAACAGCTTAGCAGCACCCTCAAAGAAGGACGGCTGACCCACAATAACCTGGCCCAGGGTCTCCGGGTCGGCGCCAAGAGCCAGCAGCCACTGCGAGAACGGGAAGCCGGGGAACTTCTCGTCCAGCTCGGTCGCCTGGTACGGGTTGTAGGTCGCCTCAGCGTCGCGGTTCTCCACGACGTTCCAGTGCAGGCGAGCCAGCTCCGACTCGTGAGTGAACACCAGCTGAGCCGCCTGCTCCGGGGTCAGGCCGAAGCCCTCAGCCAGACCGGTCAGCTCAAACATGCGGGCAATATGCTCAACATACGCCGCGCATGCAGCCTCGTGCTTCTCTTCGCGGTAGTAGGATTCATCCGGCAGACCCAGACCCGACTGGTACAGGAAGAACGTGTAATTCTTCGGGTCCTTCGGGTCGTTGCTGGTGTACCAGGCGAACAGCTGCGGCAGACCCGCACGAGACAGCAGTGCCAGGGTCACAGCCAGGTGGGAGGGGGTTGCCGAGTTCAGAATCGGGGCGATTTCCTTCAGCAGCGGCTCCAGGCCGTCCGCCTCAATCTTCTCAACATCCATGAAGGAGTTGTACAGCGCGCCGATGCGGGACTCCGGCTGCTCCTTCGCGATCTTCTCCACCAGCTCACGCACGTGTTTCTCTGCGTTATCGCGGAGGGTGTACAGGCCGCCGTCCTTGGGGCGGTCCGCCGGGATTTCGTGGGTAGCCAGCCACTTACCGTTGACGTGGCGGAAGAAATCGTCGCCCGGCTTGACGGTTTCATCCACCCATTCTTTAGTGATTCCAGAGTTAGTAGTCATGGTTCCATTCTAGGTTCTTAACGTAAGAAGCCACACGATTACCGACAAGCCACCATATGGTGACTCACCAGCAAACGTGTGGCTTCCCTACACGAAAGACCGGGCAATTATGCCTGAGCCGCCAGCTTCTCTGCACGCTCAGCCATCAGACGCTTCTCAGCACCGTTAACCAGCCAGAGGAACAGCACGGCCAGACCCGAGCACACAATCATGAAGACGAACGCGGTGCTCCAACCCCAGTGGTCAACAATAATGCCGATACCAGCAGAAGCCAGGGTCGCACCCAGCGCGTAACCGAACAGGCCGGTGAAGCCCGCGGCGGTACCCGCAACGTGCGAGGGAGACAGGTCAATAGCCTGCAGACCAATCAGCATGACCGGGCCGTAAATCAGGCCACCAATCAGAGCCAATGCAACGTACGCAATCCACAGCGGTGCATCCGAAGAAGGCAGCCAGTACAGCAGAATCGCGCCGACGGTCGCAATCAGGAACAAGATACCCGCGGGGGAGCGGCGACCCTTGAACATGCGGTCAGAAACGTAACCGCACAGCACGGTGCCACCAATGCCGGCAAGCTCCAGAATCGAGAAGCCCGCAATACCGCCCTCAAGGGAGGTGTGGCGCACATCGTGCAGGTACTTCGGAGCCCACACCAGCACGCCGTAACGCAGGGTGTACACGAACACGTTTGCCAGAGCCAGGTACACCATGGTCGAGTTGGTCAGCACGTGCTTACGGATGGTGGTCCAAGTGGACTCCGCGCGATCCTCAGCGGTGGACTCAACCTTGTGCGGGTCGTTGCGGTACACGTCAACGGTGGGCAGCCCCTCAGCCTCGGGGTTGTCACGAATCAGCAGCCACGCCACGAACGCCAGAACGAAGCTGATGACGGCCGGGAACCAGAATGCAACCTCCCAGGTCTTACCGAACAGGGAGAAGCCCCAGGCCACCAGCAGGCCGGACAGCGCACCACCGACGTTGTGGGCGGTGTTCCACCACGAAACCTTCGCGCCGCGCTCGCTGGTGGAGAACCAGTTCACGAGCACGCGACCCGAGGGAGGCCAACCCATACCCTGGAAGATGCCGTTGAAGACCATGATGGTCGCCATGATGGAGGCGATAGCGGCACCGTAGCCGGCCGCGCCCGCGCCTTCACCTATGTAGCCGGTCAGTGCCAGCAGGATGTTTGCAATACCCGAGAGCACCAGACCGATGGGCAGGAACAAACGCGCGTTCGAGCGGTCAGAAATCATTGCGGTGAAGAACTTGCTGAAGCCGTAAGCCAGCAGCAGTGCCGTGGACAGTGCACCAATTGCTGCGTTGCTGAAGCCAAGTTCCTTGGTCAGAATCGGGGTGACCAGCGGGACGTTGTTACGAATCAGGTAGAAGGTCGCGTAACCGATGAAGATACCCATGAAAACCTGCAGACGCATGCGCGGGTACTTTGCATTAACTTCAGCCTCACTCAGCTGAGGCTTGGGTGCCGGAATAGCGAGCCAGCGGGGTACAGAACCCTTCTTCTTCTTCTTTGATGAAGCGGTAGTAGTCATGCTGGAATTCTAAAAACGGATTCTTATAAAAATGCTAATTTGATGGGCATATGTGCATAGTATTCTTGCAACGGTGAACAGATATTCAGAACGCACGTTCTTTAAAAGCCGTTTCTGCCTTGAAATTTCGGTGAATCTGAAAATACCTGTGATGCGCATCTACCTATCGGGAGACGGGGCCACGCGGCGCGCGATGAATATAAATGCTTTCAATAAACGGCAAGAGAATGTTATGGTCAGACCCCACATAAATTTAGGGTAATTTATACCCTAAATCCGCCGCGAAAACCACGGGGAAAACCACGTGGACGCCGCGAAACGAACCCGGGACAAATCCGAAACGAACCTGCAACGGGCACCCCCCGAGCACACAAAAGTCCGCCCGCACGGTGCAGAAGAAACCGTGCGGGCGGACCCGTTATCTATCCCCAAAAGTTCGGCGTGCAGTCGGTACGCATACCGGCGGGAAGCCGAACAGCCGCCACCTACCGCGAATCACCGCGAGCAAACCATCATCCGGTCAACCCGCAGCAGGTAGCGGAACCTAAAGCTCTCCGGGTGGGAAACCTAGAGAGAAGCGCGAATCGCCTTGGTGGCGTCCACCAGGTGACGCAGAGACTGCTTGGTCTCCTCGTAATCACGAGTCTTCAGACCACAGTCCGGGTTCACCCACAGGTCGGCAATGGTGCCGTAGCCAATCGCAGCCTTCAGCAGGGACTCAATCTCCTCCTGCGAGGGAACACGCGGGGAGTGGATGTCCCACACGCCCGGGCCCAGACCGGAAACGAAGGTCTCCGGAATGTCAGCCAGCAGCTCCATGTGCGAGCGGGCGGCCTCGATGCTGGTCACGTCAGCGTTCAGAGCGTTAATCGAGTCGATAATCTCGTTGAACTCCGAGTAGCACAGGTGGGTGTGAATCTGGGTGGAGTCCTTCACGCCGCTGGTTGCCAGGCGGAAGGAGTTCACCGACCAGTCCAGGTACTGCGGCTGCTCGTCGCGGCGCAGGGGCAGCAGCTCGCGCAGAGCCGGCTCATCCACCTGAATGATGCGGATGCCTGCCTCTTCCAGGTCGGCAATCTCGTCGGCCAGTGCCAGAGCCACCTGGTTAGCGGTCTCGCGGCGCGGCTGGTCGTCACGCACGAAGGACCACGCCAGAATCGTCACGGGGCCGGTGAGCATACCCTTGACCGGCTTCTCGCTCAGCGACTGTGCGTGGGAGCTCCACGGCACGGTGAACGCCTCACCGCGCAGGCCCTCGCCGTGACGCTTCACGTCACCGAACAGGATCGAGGGGCGGGTGCAACGCGAACCGTAGGACTGAACCCAGCCGTGGCGGGTGGTTGCGAAGCCGTCGAAGTTCTCGGCGAAGTACTGAACCATGTCGTTACGCTCGGCTTCACCGTGAACCAGCACGTCCAGGCCCAGCTCCTCCTGCAGCTTGATGACCGAGGCAATCTCGTCACGCAAGAAGCCGTTCAGCTCCTCGGCGGAAATCTTGCCCGCACGAGCCTCCGCACGGCGGCGGCGAATCTCAGCGGTCTGGGGGAAGGAACCGATGGTGGTGGTCGGCAGCTTCGGCAGGTTCAGGTCAGCCTGAGCCGCATGGCGAACGTCAATGGTCGGGCGGTCGAAGTCCTCGGCGGTCACAGCTGCGGCGCGGGCACGAATCTCGTCGTTGTGCTTGCGCGGGTCGGCGGCGAAGCGAGCCAGCGCCTCGTCAGCAGCCTTCAGCTCGGGCTCAACAGCGGCCTCACCCTCGGCCAGGCCACGAGCCAGCAGTGCAATCTCGGCGACCTTCTGGTCGGCGAAGGCCAGGCCGTCCACGGGAACCTCGGCGGGGTCTTCCAGAGCCAGGTCGTGCGGCACGTGCTGCAGGGAGGTCGAAGAAGCCACCGACACGGCACCCTCGGATGCGCCGGGCAGCGCCTCCAGGGTCTTCAGGGCGGCGCGAACGTCGGCACGCCACACGTTGCGGCCGTTCACAACACCGGCAACCAGGTGCACGCCGGCGGCAGAAACAGACTCAAGCTCAGCCTTCGAGTACACGCCGTGCACCAGGTCAAGGTGCAGCGCCTCAATACCGGTACCCAGCAGCGCCGGCAGGTTCTCACGCAGGGAACCGTAGGGGCTAGTCACCAGAATCTGCGGGCGCTTCTCGCCTGCAGCCAGGGCACGGTAGGTGCGCTCAGCAAGCTCGGCAACCTTCGCGTTGTCGGCACGGTCCACGGTCAGGCCCGGCTCGTCCAACTGAACCCACTCAACACCGCGCTCAGCCAGCTGCTCCAGCACCTGAGCGTACGCTGCAACGAACTCGTCCAGGCGGTCGATGGGTGCGAAGTCCTCGGCGGAACCCTGCTCGGCCTTAGCGCCCAGCAGCAGGGTCAGCGGGCCAACAATCTGCGGACGAACCTTCACGCCAGCCTGCTTTGCGACCTCGAGCTGCTCGTCAATAGCCTCAAGGTTCAGCTTAATCTCGGTGCCGGCACCAATTTCGGGCACCAGGTAGTGGTAGTTGGTGTCGAACCACTTGGTCATCTCCAGCGGAGGCAGGGTCTCGGTACCGCGCGCCAGGGCGAAGTAGCCGGGCAGATCCAGCAGGCCGCGTGCATCCTTAGCCTCGGCCAGACGCTCGGGAACCAGGGTGAACAGGCGAACAACGTCGAGCACCTGGTCGTAGTAGGAGAAGGTCGCCGGAATCGAGTAGTCGTCAGCCTTCAGGCCCGCGGCGGTCACGCGCTCAAAGTAGGTGCGCTGCACGTCAGCGGCGGTATCCTGCAGCTCCTGCAGGGTGGCCTTGCCCTTCCAGAAAGCCTCCTGAGCCTTCTTCAGCTCGCGGAAGCGGCCCACGCGGGGGTAACCAACAATAGTTGCGGCGGGGAAAGCAACGTTAGACATAGTGCATATTCCTTTACTGGGGATAGAAATGGGAGAATCAGCGGGCCCTGCCAGCCCCGTCGATGGGGCCGAGATCCGCGGGACGCTCCCGGGGTACTTTGGGGGAAACTTGGGTGGCGCATCCGCGCCGGGCGGAGCGGGTCGCGTTTAGGCGAATTCCAGCTCGCTCAGGGGCTGGGAGAAACGGTTGCTGTATCGGGGCAGGTCCAGCTGATCCAGAACGTCCAGCACCGCGGCATGCTCGTTGAAGGTGAAGAAGTGCAGGCCCGGTGCGCCCGCATCCATCACGGTGCGGCACTGGTTCAGTGCGTAGTCCACGCCGATGCGGTGCAGCTCTGCGCTGCTGGTTGCCGTCTCCAGGGCGTACGCAAGATCCGCCGGAACCGACATGCCCGCCATCTGGCAGAGGTTCTGCAGGCGCTTCAGGGAGGTCACCGGCATGATGCCCGGAATAATCGGGATGTCCACACCCGCCAGGCGAGCCGAATCGACCAGGGCACTGTAGCGCTCATCCTCGAAGAACACCTGGGTGATAGCGAAATCCGCGCCGGCACGCTGCTTCGACAGCAGAATCTCAATATCCTGCAGCAGGGATGCGGACTCGGGGTGCTTCTGCGGGTACGCCGCCACACCGATGGACACCTTACCCGCCGCCAGGTGGGCGAAATCTTCACGTTCCACGCGGCGAATCAGCTCGACCAGGTAGCGGGCGAAGGGAAGCTCCGAAACCTGACCTTCCTGCACGTCACCGCGCAGCGCCAGGAAACCGCGCACGCCCAGACCCAGAATCAGGCGGACCGCACGCTCCAGCTCGTGCACCGAGTGGCCCGCACAAATCAGGTGTGCCAGGGGGGTGAGGGAGGTTTCGTGCACCAGGTAGTCGAGCAGCGCCAGCGTCTTCTGACGGCGCTTCGCGTCACCGGAATAGGTGACCGAAACGTAGTCGGGGTTGGTACCCTCAAGCTCCGCAATGGTGCGAATCAGCGACTCACAGCTTGCGTGTGAGCGCGGAGGGAACAGCTCAAAAGAAAGAGCCGGGTGAACTGTCGTCATAACCATCCTTCGTGTTCACCCGATAGATACGCACCGTAAGGGTGCGCGAATTCTTCTGCAGGATGCGCGCCACCGGTTTGCGGGTGCGCATCATCAAGGGGTGCCGAAGGGTATTCTTCTCTATCGGTTCTGGCGGGAGCACCTTGTCCGCACCCTGCACCGTGACGGTGGGGGATACTGGCGAGGTTGCTGCGACGTCGACGAGCCAGATCTCTCGGTCGCTCTTGATAGATAACGCCTTCACTGTACCGGGCGTTTTGGAGGGTGCGCAAGAATTTCGGGGAATGATGGCCCAATATGTCGAGAGATGACGAGTCACCGAAATATGAACTTAATATGACCGACTATGACGAAGGGTGGCTGGGGGCGTTGCGGGTAGGGCTGTCGGCTGACCCCTGAATGCCTGAAAATATCACAGATATATCTGCTTAATATTCTTGGACACGCACGAATATGTGTGTTTTATATTTCATTGAAGAGTAGAGTTGGTTAGTGAGGCACGGGTAGTGTTTCAATGTCCGCTCATCGAGGAGTTTCAGGGCTCAAAGATGAGTTCAATATGACTTTGTGAGCGTGGTGAGAATGAAAAAGCTATTTTCTTCTATACTCTGGTCCTTCCGCCTAGCATGGAAAACCTGTCCCACAACCCTGGTGAGCGTCGCCCTATCGCTAGCCGTCATTGCCTGCATTCCCTTGAGTCAGTCCCTGCTGATTGGTAATACAGTATCAGCCTTGAGTGGTTCAAATGGTGGTGCGGCCTGGATTTATATCGTTGCTCTTGCCCTTGTTGTCGGAATTAATATCATTGCTAAACGCTGGGTCATAAGTAACATGCTCATCCTCAAATCAAAGGTGAACTATCGGGTTCACTGCATGTTAAATAACAGGTTATCTACATTTCCGTTATCTGATATAGGTAGCACAAAATCACAGGAAGATATACGTGCTGCTAGAGAGGCAATATCGAAACAGGAATTGCAGGTTCACACCATGTCAGTTATGACACTGGTGAGTGCCTTCGCAATGGTGTTACTTCTCTGTCTTAATATCGCGAACGTCAGCATTGTGGCAGCAATTTTTGCGGCACTGTGTTCACTACCCCTATCTATTGCAATGGTGATTCTCGCTAAACGTGATTACGCTATATACACCCTAATGTACGAGGACTATCGGGTAGAGAACTACTATCTAGACAATCTGATGGCTCAAAGTCGCGCCCAAGAACTTCACCTCATGAGAGCCTCCCGATTTTTCTCGCAACGCGTAGCGTCCTGGCGACGCCGGGCGGCCGGTAGGGAATTGAGCCTTGAAAGTGTTAGAGGAATCATCTCCGTAGTTGCAGGGCTACTCTGCTCTGTCTTACTTTTTGCGTCCCTGTACTTCCTTGTGGATTCAGGAGCCGATATATCGTATGTGGCCGGATCGCTGATTGGAATCATTGCCTGTGTTGACGCGACCCAAGAGGTGGGATATTCATTTGGTCAGATTATTAATGGAGCATTATCTGTTCAGCAATTCCGAAGGGTATGCGACTCTGATACTTACGACCATGCTTCTGAGATAAAAACTTCTAACCCTAACCATGAAAATATTTCAAAAATTATATGCAAAGATGTGTCCGTTCAGTATGAGGGCGCGTCGTCTTTTGCGCTTAAAGATATTAATCTTGAGCTGATGAATAATCAAATGATTGCAGTAGTTGGTGCCTCGGGCGCGGGAAAAACAACGCTAATAAATGCAATTCTTGGAATTACACCAATTGCCCAGGGGAGCATAACGTATAAGGGTGCTTCTTCTGAGAGTAAATACAACATGTTGGCGAATGTTGGTTTGGTGAGTCAAGACTACGGCCGTTATGAACTGACTGTGCGTGAAAATCTTCTTCTGGGTTTGCCTCAGG
>PPYF01268209.1_pt1 | contig 16764 bp, 14 predicted proteins | sample 1559871 | NCBI WGS metagenome assembly PPYF01 (sample SAMN08240021, study PRJNA423297) | Human gut metagenome, whole genome shotgun sequencing project.
GCCCCCGGCCCCTGGGGAGATGGAGCGGGTGTTCGACGTGCCCGAGCCGGAGCCCGTCCGGCCTGCCCCCCGTTCCGCCGCCCGGCAGGAGGCCCAGCCAGCCCCGCAGCAGAGCGTCCCGGCAGGAGGCCCTCCCGACGGAGACCGGGCCTTCTGGCCCTCCTTCGCAGCGGGACTGAAGGGGAAGGTCCCGCCCACGGTGCACCCCTATTTGAGCAATGGGCAAAAGGTCACCGGCGTGTGGAAAAACGGCAGCCTGACCCTGTGGACGGACAGCGAATTCACCCGGGCCGTGCTGAACAAGCCCGCTGTGTTGGCGGGACTGAAGCGGGCGGCGGCGGATTCCTTCGGCGGAGCCCCCCAGGTCAGCGTGGTGTGCGGCACCCCACCCCCGGAGGAGCCCGGACCGGCCCCGGTACAGAGTGCGGCCCCTGTGGAGCATGAGCGGGAGAAGCCCGCAGCGCCCCCGAAAGAGGATGCCATGGATGCTCTGTTGGCCTTTGGGGAGCAGTTTGACAACGTGACCATCCAGTGAGCTTTTAGAACCACTGTCATTGCGAGGAAGGGCGCAGCCCTGACGCGGCAATCCGTATCCTGTTTGCAAAGGAAACGGATTCCCACGTCGCTGCGCAGCCGTTGGCAGCTTTGCTGCCTTACGGATGCGGCGTACCCCTTGCGGGTGCTGCGCCATGAACATGAACATGCTCAAGCAGGCCCAGAAGATGCAGCAGGACATGATGAGAATGCAGCAGGAGCTGCAGGAGAAGGAGTATCAGGCGGCGGCCGGCGGCGGTGTGGTGTCCGCCACGGTGAACGGCAAGCACGAACTGAAGAACCTGGTCATCGACCCGGAGGCCGTGGACCCCGAGGACGTGGAGATGCTCCAGGACATGATCGTGGCCGCCGTGAACGAGGCCATGCGTGCCGCCGACGCAGATGCCGCCGGGACCATGTCCAAGCTCACCGGGGGCCTGAACCTGCCCTTCTAAAGGAAACAAGCGTTCAGACCGACCGCCAGACCCAAAGCAAGGGCCTGGCGGTCTTTTCTTTCTAATTGTAAACCTACTAAAAAATATAAGTTGACATTCACCTGCGGGGACAGTATAATCGTAAACACAAAACAAAACGGAGGTTTACAAATGAGTAAGACAAAGGCGCTGGTCTACTGCAGCCTGTTCACGGCCCTCATTGCGGTGGGGGCGTTTATCCGGGTGCCCATCCCGGTGCTGCCCTTCACGCTGCAATATCTGTTCACCATGCTGGCCGGACTGCTGCTGGGGCCCCGACTGGGCACCATCTCCACCGTGGCCTATATGCTGCTGGGTCTGGCGGGACTGCCCATCTTCACCGAGGGGGGCGGACTGTGGTATCTGTTCAAGCCCAGCTTTGGCTATATCATCGGCTTTTGCGGCGGGACGTTCGTCACCGGCCTGCTGGCCCAGCGGCTGAAAAAGCCCACGGTGCTGGGCTATCTGGGGGCCAATTTCGCCGGGCTGGCGGTGGTCTATGTGGTGGGCATGGTCTATTACTACTTCATCTGCAACTATGTCATCGCCTCGCCCATCGGCCTGTGGCCCCTGATCCTGTACTGCTGCATCCTGGCCATCCCCGGGGACATCGCCTTGAGTATCCTGGCGGCGGTGGTGGTCAAGCGCTTGCAGCCTGTGCTGGGGGCGGACCTGCGCCCTGCAGCCAGAAAAGCCTGATTTTTCACCTGGATATTCGGAAGAGAGCAACTACGCGACCTATTTGAGGAGGAGCTTTTACTTATGGATGTACTCGCACTAGCCCGGGAGATCATCTCCGGCCGCCGGCTGGGCCGCCAGGACGATCTGTCCTTTTTTCTTACCTGTGATTTAGACCAGCTGTGCCAGGGGGCCGACCAGATCCGGGCCGCCTGCGTGGGGGACAAGGTGGACCTGTGTTCCATCATCAACGGCCGTAGCGGCCGCTGCCCGGAGGACTGCAAATACTGCGCCCAGTCCGCCCACAACCACACCGACTGCGAAGTCTATGACTTCCTGCCCCAGGAGGAGATTTTGCGGGTGTGCAAGCTCAACGAGCAGGAGGGCGTGGACCGCTTCTCCATCGTCACCGCCGGGCGGGCCCTCACCGGGGCGGAGTTCGACCGGGCCATCCAGGCCTATGAGGCCATGCACCGGGCGTGCAAGATCGGCCTGTGCGCCTCCATGGGCTTTCTCAACGAGGAACAGCTCCACCGGCTGCACCAGGCGGGGGTGACCAGCTATCACCACAACATCGAGACCTCCCGCCGGAACTTCCCCAACATCTGCACCACCCACACCTATGACATGAAGGTGGAGACCCTGAAAAAGGTGAAGGCGGAGGGCATGTGCGCCTGCTCCGGCGGCATCATCGGCATGGGGGAGACCTGGGAGGACCGGCTGGACATGGCCGTCAGTCTGGCGGAGCTGGGCATCGACTCCATCCCCATCAACGCCCTGATGCCCATCCCCGGCACCCCGCTGGAGCACATGCCCCGGCTCACCGAGGACGAGATCCTGCGCACCATCGCCTTCTTCCGCTATATCAATCCCGAGGCCAACATCCGCCTTGCCGCCGGACGGGCTCTGCTGACAAACGACGGAGAGACGGCATTCAAGGCCGGGGCCTCTGCCACCATCACGGGCAACATGCTCACCACCGCCGCCTGCGCCACCATCCGCAGTGACCGGGCCATGCTGGCCGACATGGGCCGGGACGTGACCCCGGACTATTGGAAGGAGGGGTGAGAGATGGCCAAGGCGCTGTTTGTCACCGGCACGGGCACCGACGTGGGCAAGACCTACATCTCCGCCCTGATGAGCAAAGCACTGAGAGAGGCGGGGCTGAACGCCGCCTATTATAAGGCCGCCGTCAGCGGCAATGTCCGCCGCCCGGACGGCACCCTGATCCCCGGGGACGCCCGCTTTGTAAGGGAGTATGCCGGACTGAGCCAGGGGGAGGAGACCATGTGCCCCTATGTGTACGAGCACGCCTGGTCCCCCCATCTGGCCGCCCAGGCGGAGGGAAACCCGCCGGAGCTGCCCGTGATCCGGGCGGGCTTTCAGGCGGTATGCGACCGGCATGAGATCGTGACCGTGGAGGGCAGCGGCGGCATCCTGTGTCCCCTGCGTCATGACGAGAAGGAAAAGCTGTGGCTGGAGGACGTGGTCCAGCAGCTGGGGCTGGCCAGCGTCATCGTGGCCCATGCGGGCCTGGGCACCATCAACAGCGTGGTGCTCACAGCGGAGTATATGCGGGCCCGCAATCTGGCGGTGAAGGGCATCCTCTTCAACCACTTCCACCCGGGGGACCGGATGGAGGAGGACAACGTGGCCATGTGCCAGGAGCGCACCGGGCTGCCCGTGCTGGCGCTGGTGCAGGACGATATGGAGCGCTTCCCCATGGACGGACAGGCCCTGGCGCAGCTTTATGATGAGGTGAAATGAAATGATTTGGTACCCCTATGAACAGATGAAGACCATGAAGGCCCCCTATAAGATCGAGGATGCCAACGGCGTGTATCTCTACACCAAGGACCAGAAGCTCATCGACTCGGTGTCCTCCTGGTGGTGTATGATCCACGGCTATAAGCACCCGGAGCTCACCGCCGCCATCCAGGAGCAGGCGGGCAAGTTCTGCCATGTGATGCTGGGCGGCCTGACCCACGACCCGGTGCAGAAGCTGTCGGCCAAGCTGGAGGAGTTTCTCCCCGGCGACCTGAACTATTGCTTCTTCTCCGACTCGGGCAGCGTGGGTGTGGAAGTGGCCCTGAAGATGGCCCTGCAGTATAACACCAACCGCCTGGACGACCGCAGGCTGGTGATGCAGCTGGACAACGCCCACCACGGCAGCGAGCTGAAAAAGCGCACCATGGTCCTGGCGCTTGAACACGCCTATCACGGCGACACCTTCAAGGCCATGGAGGTGGGGGACGACGAGGACTATCACTTCGCCTTTGACAAGAAGGAGGGCGTGGTTCACATCCCCACCGAGATCCCCGCCCTGGAGGAGGCCTTTGCCAAGTACCACGACCGGCTGAACTGCTTTATCGTGGAGCCCCTGCTCCAGGGGGCCGGGGGGATGCGGATGTACGACATCTCCTTCTTAAAGCGGGCCCGGGAGCTGTGCGACGAGTATGACGTGCTGCTCATCTTTGACGAGGTAGCCACCGGCTTTGGACGCACGGGCCACCGGTTCGTGGCCGATCTGGTCCTGCCCGACATTCTGGTGCTGGGCAAGGCCCTCACCGGCGGCTATATCGGCCACGCCGTCACTGTGGCCAACGAGAAGGTGTTCCGGGCCTTCTACAGCGACAACGACCGCCACGCCCTGATGCACGGCCCCACCTTTATGGGCAACGCCCTGGCCTGCGCCGCCGCACTGAAGGGCATCGAGATCTTCCAGCGGGAGGACTATATGTCCAAGATCGCCCGCATCGAGGCCATCTCCCAGCGGGAGATGCTGGGCTTTACCGACCCCCGCATCAAAGAGGTCCGGGTCATGGGCGGCTGCACCTGTGTGGAGGTGTATGACGAGGCCACCCTGGAGGGCTTCCAGCAGTTTGCCTATGAACGGGGGGTATTCAGCCGCCCCTTCCTGAAGTATATGTACTCCATGGTCCCCTATGTCATCCAGGAGGAGGAACTGGTCCACATCTTCGACGTGATGAAGGAGTGGTTCCGGCGGGGGTGATGTCCGCCGAAGCGGTGCTTGACAGGCTTTATATTTAGACAAGACCGGCCCCTGTGCAGTTTGTGATGTGCGGGGGCCGGTCCCTTTGCATTTGACGGACGGGCCGGGGGCGGCTATACTGAAAAGAAAACGGAGAGGGGAGAGGGAGCATGTACGATCTGCCGCCCCAGGTGCTGCGGGCCATGGAAATGCTCAACGCCGCCGGCCACCGGGCCTATCTGGTAGGGGGCGCAGTGCGGGAGCTGCTGCGGGGCAGGGGAGCCCTCACCGATTTTGACCTGACCACCAGCGCCCGGCCGGAGGAGACCGAGCGGGTGTTTTCCGGCTTCCGTCTGGTGGAGACGGGGCTAAAGCACGGCACGGTGACGGTGCTGATGGACGGCCTGCCCCTGGAGATCACCACCTTCCGGGTGGACGGCACCTATTCCGACGGGCGTCACCCCGACGGGGTGGCCTTTACCCCCAGCCTGGAGCGGGATCTGGAGCGGCGGGACTTTACCATCAACGCCATGGCCTATCACCCCGGGGAGGGGCTCATCGACCTCCACGGGGGCCGGGAGGATCTGGCGGCGGGACTTGTCCGCTGTGTGGGCGACCCGGCCCGGCGCTTTCAGGAGGACGGCCTGCGGATGCTGCGGTGTATGCGCTTTGCCGCCGTGCTGGATTTTCGTGTGGAGGAGGACACCGGGGCGGCGCTGCTGGGCAGCCGTGCCCTGCTGGACGGCATTGCCCGTGAGCGGGTGCGGGAGGAGCTGACCCGGCTGCTGTGCGGCCCGGCGGCCGGCCGGGTGCTGGAGGCGTATGCCCCGGTGGCCGCCCAGGTCCTGCCCGAGCTGGTGCCCGCCTTCGGCTTTGACCAGCGCAATCCCTGGCACGACAGAGATGTGTGGCACCACACCCTGGCGGCGGTGGATGCCGCCCCGGCCACGCCTGTGCTGCGCTGGGCCGCCCTGCTCCACGACCTGGGCAAGCCCGCCTGCTTTACCCTGGATGAGAAGGGCGTGGGCCACTTCTATGGCCACGGGGAGGAGAGCGCCCGACTGGCCGGGCAAATTCTCAGCCGGCTGCGCTTTGACACGGACACCCGGCAGAAGATCACAGCCCTGGTGGCCCTGCACGACCGGCCTATCGTCCCGGAGCGCCGCCCCATCCGCCGCCTGCTGGCCCGGCTGGGGCCGGAGGGGACGGCCCAGCTCATCGCCCTCCACCGGGCGGACAACGCCGCCCAGTCCCCCCTGGCCGCCGGGCGGCAGGAGGAGCTGGACCGGGCCCGGGCCGTGCTGGACCAGCTGCTGGCAGAGGGGGCCTGCTTTCAGAAAAAGGACCTGGCGGTGAACGGCCGGGACATGCTGGAGCTGGGGCTGAGGGGCCCGGAGATCGGCCGGGCCTTGGACCGCTGTCTGGAGGCCGTGCTGACAGAGCAGCTGCCCAATCAGCGTGGGATTCTGATGAAATTGGCGGGGGAGTCGATGGGATAAGAAAAAGAAGTCTGTGGACTGCTGTGTTTGGCGGTCCGCAGATTTTTTTGATTTGAAGAAAAAATTTTGAAATTACGCTTGACTTTTCCGCTTCCCTGCGTTAAACTTCAACGCAGCAAAGCAACAAACCGTGCGTGAGAGGAATGATCCATATGGTTATCAAGATCACCCTGCTGTTGGTGTTCTTCGCCGTGATGGTGGGCATCGGCCTTTACTGCCGCAAGCATGCCACCGACGTAAACGGCTTTGTGCTGGGCGGGCGCTCGGTGGGCCCGTGGCTCACCGCCTTCGCCTATGGCACATCCTATTTTTCCGCTGTGGTCTTTGTGGGCTACGCCGGACAGTTCGGCTGGAAATATGGCATCGCCGCCACCTGGGCGGGCATCGGCAACGCCCTGCTGGGCTCCCTGCTGGCCTGGGCCGTGCTGGGCCGCCGCACCCGCATCATGTCCCAGCACCTGGACAGCGCCACCATGCCGGAGTTTTTCGGCAAGCGTTTTGGCAGCAAGTCCCTGAAAATTGCCGCCTCGGTCATCATCTTCATCTTCCTCATCCCCTACACCGCCAGCCTGTACAACGGTCTGAGCCGCCTGTTCGGCATGGCCTTTCACATCGACTACTCCCTGTGTGTCATTGTTATGGCGGTGCTCACCGGCGTGTATGTCATTGCCGGGGGGTATATGGCCACCGCCATCAACGACTTTATCCAGGGCATCATCATGATCTTCGGGATCTGCGCCGTCATCGCCGCCGTACTTCACAGCCAGGGCGGATTCATGGCCGCTTTGGAGGGCCTGGCGCAGGTCCAGGACCCGGAGGTCTCCCAGGCCCCCGGCGTGTTCGCCTCTTTCTTTGGCCCCGACCCGATGAACCTGCTGGGCGTGGTGCTGCTGACCTCTTTGGGCACCTGGGGCCTGCCCCAGATGGTGCAGAAATTCTATGCCATCAAGGACGAGAAGGCCATCGACACCGGCATGGTCATCTCCACCGTGTTCGCCGCGCTGGTGGCCGGCGGGTGCTACTTCCTGGGCGGCTTCGGCCGGCTGTTCTCCGACAAGGTGGACCTGGCCGCCGGGGGATATGACTCCATCATCCCCACCATGCTCTCCGGCCTGCCCGACCTGCTCATCGCTGTGGTGGTCATTCTGGTGCTGTCCGCCTCTATGTCCACCCTGTCCTCCCTGGTGCTGGCCTCCAGCTCCACCCTCACCCTGGACTTTTTGAAGGACAACATCATCAAGGACATGAGCGAAAAGCGCCAGGTGTTCATCATGCGCTGTCTCATCGTGGTGTTCATCGCCATCTCTGTGGTCATCGCCCTGGTGCAGTATCACTCCAACGTCACCTTCATCGCCCAGCTCATGGGTGTCAGCTGGGGGGCGCTGGCGGGTGCCTTCCTGGCCCCCTTCCTGTTCGGGTTGTACTGGAAGCGGGCCTCTAAGGCCGCCTGCTGGGTCAGCTTCTTTTTCTCCACCATCGTGATGATCGCCAACATCTTCCTCCGGGCCTCCTTCCCCGCCCTGCTCCGCTCCCCCATCAACGCGGGCGCCTTCTGCATGATCGCCGGGCTGATCCTGGTCCCCGTGGTCTCGCTGTTCACCCCCGCCCCGGACAAGAAGCTGGTGGACGACGCCTTTTCCTGCTATGACGAAAAGGTGCTGGTGCGCCAGACCCAGGCCCTGGGCGACCGGCTGTAAAAATCTTCTCCCTTCTCTCTTTTCAAACGCCGAGACCTGTGGTATGCTTCAAGAAGCGCCCGCAGGTCTTGCGCGTTTTTCACAGATCAACAATCGGTGCGGCCCTTTTGCCGCCCTTGACAGAAAGGAATCTCTTCCATGATCGTCGATATCCACACCCACACCTTTCCCCAGGCCATCGCCGCCGCCACCATTGAAAAGCTGGCGGGCATGAGCCATTTAAGCCCCTTCACCCACGGCTCCAACGCCGATCTGGCCGCCTCCATGGCCAGGGCGGGGGTGGACCGGTCCATCGTCCTGCCCGTGGCCACCAACCCGGCCAAGGTCAGCCACATCAACGATGCCGCCGCAAAAGTAAACGAGAGCTATGCCCAGACGGGCATCTTCTCCTTCGGCTGTATGCACCCCGATGCCCCCAACTGGAAGGAGGAGCTCTCCCGGGTGGAGCGCCTGGGGCTGAAGGGCATCAAGCTCCACCCCATCTATCAGAGCGTGGACCTGGACGACCCCCGGTTTCTGCGCATTCTGGACCGGTGCGGCGAGCTGGGGCTGGTGGTGCTGGTCCACGCGGGGCTGGACATCGGCATCCCCGGCAAGGTGAACGCCTCCCCGGAGATGAGCCTGAATGCGATAAAGCAGGTGGGCCCGGTGAAGCTCATCCTGGCCCACATGGGGGGCTGGCGGAACTGGGACCAGGTGGAGCAGCTGCTCTCTGACACCCCCGTCCGCCTGGACACCGCCTTCACCCTGGGGGACATGGCCCCGGCCAACGACGGCTTCTACAGCCCGGAGGAGCTGCACATGATGGGGGCGGAGCAGTTCACCCGGATGATCCGCCTGTTCGGCTATGAGCGCATCTACTTCGGCACCGACTCCCCCTGGGGCGGCCAGAAGGAGAGCCTGGACCTGATCCGCGCCCTGCCCCTGCCCCAGGACCAGCTGGACGCCATCCTGGGCGGCAATGCCCAGAAGCTGCTGGACCTGACCTGAACCAAGAACAAAAGATCCCCGCCGACCGTGTTGCTTGAACCGGTCGGCGGGGATTTTTTAGAATTGCAGCACCACGCCCACGACAGCGGAGAAGGCGATGAACAAAATGGGGTGGAGCTTTTTCAGGGGGGTGTAGCGCATGGCGATAAAGACCACCACGGCCAGGATCAGGGCGGGCCAGTGGACGGAGATGGTCTCGCCCAACGTGACCAGCACGGTCATGGCCACCGTCAGTCCGGCGGAGGCGATGAGGGCGGTGGAGGCGGGGCGCAGGCCATAGAACACGGCGTCCACCGTTTTGGACTGGCGGAATTTTTCCAGGAAGCCGGCGATGATGACGATGACCACGATGGAGGGGAAGGTGAGTCCCAGGGTGGCCACGATGGCCCCGATGATGCCGGGGATGCCGTGGAGCCGGGCGATGGCAAAGCCCACATAGGTGGCCATGTTCACCCCCATGGCGCCGGGGGTGGACTCGGACACGGCGATCATGGTGCTCAGGTCGGCGGCGGAGAACCAGCCGGTGCGGGCCCCCAGGTCCTGAAGGAATGGGATGGTGGCAAGGCCCCCGCCCACGGCGAACAGGCCGGTCTTGGCAAACTCAAAAAACAGGCGCAGCAGGATCATTTGCCCTCGCCCCCCTTCCCGTTGTGCTCAAAGCCCCGGATGCGCCGCCAGGCATAGCCCAGCACCCCGGCGCACACGATGAGGATGGCGGGGGACAGCCCCACGAAGAAGGCCAGGGCCAGCACCACCAGGAAGATGCCCACGGTGAGGGCGTCGATGATGGTGGACTTGCCCAGCTTGATGACGCTGGAGGCGATGAGGGCCACCACGCAGGCGTTCACCCCCCGCAGGGCGTGCTGCACCACGGGGATGTCCGCAAAGTTGGACAGGCATACGGCGATGACCGAGATGATGAGGATGGAGGGGGAGATGACCCCCAGGGTGGCCAGAATGCCCCCGGCCAGCCCCTTATACCGATAGCCGATGAAGGTGGCGGTGTTCACGGCGATGACACCGGGGGTACACTGGCCGATGGCGTAGTAATCGGTCAGGTCCGCGTCGGTGGCCCAGTGCTTTTTCTCCACGACCTCCCGCTGGAGAATGGGCAGCATGGCATAGCCGCCGCCAAAGGTGCACGCGCCGATCTTGGCGAAGGTAAAATACAGGTCCCACAGCAGTTTCATGGCGTTCTCCCGCTTACACGTTGAAGCGGAACAGGATGATATCCCCGTCCTGGACCACATACTCCTTGCCCTCAGAGCGGATGAGGCCCTTCTCCCGGGCGGCGGCCATGGTCCCGCAGGCCATCAGGTCGTCATAGGAGACCACCTCCGCCCGGATGAAGCCCCGCTCAAAGTCGGAGTGGATCTTGCCCGCGGCCTGGGGGGCCTTGGTGCCCCGCTTGATGGTCCAGGCGCGGCACTCGTCCTCGCCGGAGGTGAGGTAGGAGATGAGGCCCAGCAGGGAGTAGCTGGCCTTTACCAGCCGGTCCAGGCCGGACTCGGCGATGCCCAGGTCGTCCAGGAACATCTTCTTCTCCTCGGGGTCCAGCTCGGCGATCTCCGCCTCCAGCTTGGCGCACACGGGGATGACCTGGGCCCCCTGAGCCTGGGCCCGCTCCTCCACCTGGCGGTAATATTCCACGCCGTGGGGGTCGGCAAAGCCGTCCTCGTCCAGGTTGGCGGCATAGATCACAGGCTTGAGGGACAGCAGCTCGCAGTCGGGATACTCCTGGGCGATGTCCACCGCCTCATAGGTCCGGGCGGACTTGCCGTCGTTCAGCCAGTCCCGCAGACCCTCGAAGTCGGCGGCCTCCTGCAAGAACTTTTTGTCGCCCTTGGCGGCCTTTTTGGCCTTGTCGATGCGGCGCTCCACCATCTCCAGGTCGGCCATGACCAGCTCCAGGTCGATGGTGTCCATGTCCCGGATGGGGTCGGTGGAGCCCTCCACGTGGATGACATTCTCGTCATCAAAGCAGCGGACCACGTGGACGATGGCGTCGGTCATGCGGATGTTGCCCAAAAACTTGTTGCCAAGGCCCTCCCCCCGGGAGGCACCCTTCACCAGTCCGGCGATGTCCACAAACTCGATGACGGCGGGGGTGGTCTTTTTGGGGTGATACATCTCCGCCAGCTTGTCCAGCCGGTGGTCGGGCACGGCCACCATGCCCACGTTGGGGTCGATGGTGCAGAAGGGATAGTTGGCGCTCTCCGCGCCGGCGTTGGTGATGGCGTTGAACAGGGTCGATTTGCCAACATTAGGAAGACCCACAATACCCAGCTTCATGTGACACATTTCTCCTTTATTTACAGAGAAAAACGAAGAAAATCAAAAAATTTTCACACGTTTTTCAAATATAGACACAACAAACAGCCAAACATGACCGCACTGTGCAACGATATATTTTACCATGGGTCAAAGGGTTTCTCAAGAGAAAAGCAAGATTTTTAGTGCCTTATAAATCTTGTAAGGACTGCAAGGCTTGCACAACACCGGGAGATGTTAAATTAAACAATAAAACGTAGAGTTGGATACAATCCTCCCTTGTTACAGGACGATGATTCATTCCGTGTGCTATGAAATTACGATTGATGATTTCTGATTCTGCGCAGAAATCGTTCGCATATTTAAAAATTGTTTTTATGCACGTAAGAACATTAGTGACTCGTAGAATACGTCGAACATATCGTTGATTATCTTGGCAGTTAACTTGTTCAAGAAGTTTTTTCGCTGCGGAGGAACCGGATTTTCGGCTTTTTTGGGGTTCTGTTTTTTGATATTTAATCAATACTACATCAATAAGAGGAAATAAATCGTTAGCACAGCTTTGAAATAGTTGATGATGGAAACATTCGATTGATTCGTCAAGATGAGTTGTATTTATTTCGGGGTTATCTCGTAATAAATGAAACATGGATTCTATTGCGGCTGGAGTGCAAAACTCAATCATCTGTTGATTAGCGGAGTGAAAATCAGCAGGAGGAGTCCTGAAATATCGAATAGGTGCATTTGGTGGTAGAGACCAACCATACTCTCCCCATTTGACATAGTTAGGTAAAAGTGCGGCTAGCATCTTTTGCTCATCTATGCTTGAATAAATGGTGGGCAGAATAGAAGGAAGGGAATTTGCTAGTTCGCTCAAACGCGCTAGTGAAGGGGCCAAATCAATCATCAAATTAGTCGAATTAGCTACAGCATTTTGTATGACCGGGCTTAGTTTGTGTAAGGCATCTAAGCCGTCTGACACGGCGGTTTGGACGTAATCGCTAACATACTGGGTAGCCCATAAACTAGCCTGCAATGAAGTATTCATGTTGAGAGAAGCGCAATGTGACAGACGATCAATAGCAGCTTTATTTTTATCCATAATTTTATCCATAATCACGTGTCCTCCGTCAACCCCTGATACATCCGCATCAACTCCGCCACGCAGGCGCTTTCGCTGTTCAGCTTTCCCCAAAAGCCATACGCCTGCATCACGGCCTTGTCGTTCTGCTGGTGGGCCTTGCGCAGCTCCGGGGGCATGGTGGCCTCGTCATACAAATCGGCAAGACTGCAATCCGGGTAGAGATCCCGGGCGTCCAAAATCGCCTGGGCGGTCTGCTCGATTCTGGCCTTCTGCTCATCCGTGGGCGTGGGCCAGGGGAAGTTGTTGTAAACCACATCTTTGGAATAGCGATAGTCACTTTTCAGCCGCCCGCAAACTGCCCGCATCCAGGCCATGTGGACGTTGGAGGTCAGAATACCGAAGTGGTAAAGAGTAGCATTTGGAATAATAAATACAAGGTCGCTACAAAGAGTATCTGGGTTCATAAATCCCATAGGAATATACCGCCGTCTTTCCGAAGAAACTTTCGGCATTAAAATATACCTACTATGTGGCATATTTTCAACATGAAATCTTGTCGGCCTGTCTGCCAGCTTTACAGTTCCAGCACTTTTGCTGGCAAGCCGCATCTCACGGACTGCTTCTACGCGTTTCATACATTCTGGCATTTTCCGCAATTCACTGGGCGAACAATCACCAAGCCACAAGCAATAACGGGGACAGCGGTTGATAAATTCCTGTGAGCCATACCAAGGCTTAAAATATGGTTGAGATTGCGGTTCTTTCTTAATGAACTGCTCCATTTCCTCTTTCGTGAAAAGATAATTGCCGCCATCAATGGGTTTGTTGCCGATTCCGATTTGGGGCACATCACACAGCGGCTTATTTCTGCTCTCCACAAACACGTTATCAGCATCCAGCAGATAGCCGTTGATATTCTTGACGATTTGGGCACGGTCACCGGAGTACAGAACTTTTTCCGCAGAATTGGGCGCAGTGCTGAATCCGATGATGACGCAGTGAACATGGGCCTTGATCTTAGCCTCACTGTCCCAGCGGAAGGTCCGATGGGCAAAATCGATATGAACGCCGGATTCAAACAGCGGCTTCCAAAGATTTGCGACACTTTCCCCCTGAGAGACGGAATTTGTGGAAACAAGTGCGCTGCGAATAGCCGTCCCCTGCATCAGGTCGGCTGTTTTCTTATACCAACAGCAGACATAATCCAGATTTCCAGCGTTTTTCCACCCGTCGAAAATCAGATTGACATCCGCCTTTTGTTCTGCGTTCATAAGACGTGCCCCCACAAACGGCGGGTTTCCCATGATATAGTTTAGTTTCCCTTTGGGTACAACATCCTCCCAGTTCAGGCGCAGGGCGTTGGCCTCGGTGATGTTGGCGTAGGATTTCAGGGGGAGGAAGTCGATCTGGTGGGCGACGATGTCCTCGGTCTCTTTCAGCATCTGGCTCTCGGCGATCCACAGGGCGGTTTTGGCCACGGTGGCGGCGAAGTCATTGATCTCGATGCCGTAGAACTGGTGGATGGAGACCTGGACCGGGTTCAGGGCCCCTTCGCCCCAGGCCACCTGACCGGCGACCTGGTATCCGTGCCGGCCTTTGTCCAGAATGATCCGCTCTTCAATGACCTGGTTTTCCAGCCGCCGCAGAGAGATATAGCTCTCGGTGAGGAAGTTGCCGGAGCCGCAGGCGGGGTCTAAGAAGGTCAGGCTTGCCAGCTTGTCCTGATAGGCGGCCAGCCGTGTCTCCCGGGTCCGCTCCACCGGAATGCGTTTGATCTCCTCCAGCTCGGCTTTCAGGTCGTTTAAAAACAGGGGGTCGATGACCTTGTGGATGTTCTCGATGCTGGTGTAGTGCATCCCGCCGGAGCGGCGGGTGTCCGGGTTCAGGGTGCTCTCGAACACGGCGCCGAAGATGGTGGGGCTGATGGCGGACCAGTCAAAGTCCTGGCTGGCCTTGGAGAGCAGAAGGCTTTTCAGCTCCTCGGTAAAGGGCGGGATCTCGATGTCCTCATCGGCGAACAGGCCGCCGTTGACATAGGGGAAGGCGGCCAGGGTGGGGTTGTCGTCAAAGAGGTATTTGTCCCGGTCCTGGGGCTTTTGGTCCAGGGTGCGGAACAGCTCCACCAGGGCCTTTCGGATGCCGTGGGCGGGGATGTCCCTCAGATAGTCGTGGAACATATCCCGGCGGTGGTTGAAAATGCCCGCATCCTCGGCGTACAGGCAGAACACCAGCCGGACGCACAGGGCGTTCAGGCTTTTCAGCGTCTTTGGGTCGGTGGGGTCCTTGTACTGCTGCAAGAGGGCATCGTACAGCACGCCCACCAGCTCGCCGGCCTGGAGAGAGACCTTTTCTTCATGCTTGATGGCATCGCTGCCGGTGTTCACCAGGAAATCCAGCTTGGAGCAGTCTGCGGCCAGGTCGGCCAGGGTCAGCACCTCCGGCTCCCCGTTGGGGAAGTTCATGTCGTGGACCTCAAAGGTCTGGAAGTTGCACACCACGATCCACCGGGGCTGCTCCGACTGGGGCAGATAGGCCCCATACCGCCGGGCCTGCTGATAGGGGGACAGGAGGGAGCCGTCCGACTGCTTATAGCCCCGGGTCAGCACGATGTCCTTGCCCTTCTGCTCCACCAGCACCCGGGTCTGGGGGATGTAGCCGTCGATGAATTTGGTGGTGCGCTTCCCCGTGCGGGGGTCATCCACCTCCACACGGCGCTCGAAGCTGATGTACTTCTCCGGCTCCTCCACCCCAAAGACCTTTTGCAGCAGCGCCAGCCAGAACGCCTGGGTCTCCTGCTTCTCGTCCCCGCGGTCCTCCCAGTCCGCCGCAAATTGTCTTGCCGCCGCCCGCTGCTGCACGTCCGTCATGGTGTAAGCCCTCCTGAATTCGTGTTTTCTGGCAATATCATACCATATTGCGGCAGAGTTGGAAAGCGTTTTGCTTGGAGCTGGAGATTTGAAACGTTTCAGGTATAACCGATAAAGCAGGTTAAAATCGGAATTTATCGGTTATATCGAATAAAACAGGAAAATCCGATTGAATTTTCACTGTAATTTTGCTAAAATAGTTTTTAAAGTGAGGTGACGGTCCATGATAAAGCGGGAATCTTATATGCGGCGTATCCGGCCTTTTATCAACGGCGAGTTGGTCAAGGTGATGACGGGCATCCGGCGCAGCGGGAAGTCGGTGATGCTGGAGCTGGTGAAGCAGGAGCTGCTGGAGATGGGGGTGCGGGCGGAGCAGTTTATCGCCATCAACTTCGAGGACATGCGTTATCTGCATCTATGTACGGCCCAGGCCCTGCACCAGGAGATCTTGACCCGGGCCGAGGGGATAGAGGGCAAGGTCTATCTGTTTTTCGACGAGATACAGGAGGTAAAGGACTGGGAGAAGTGCGTCAACTCCCTGCGGGTGGCCCTGGATTGCGACATCTACATCACCGGCTCAAACGCCAAGCTCCTCTCCGGTGAGCTGGCCACTTATCTGGGCGGGCGCTATGTGGAGTTTGTGATCTACCCCTTCTCCTTTGCGGAATTTTTGGAGCTGTACCGGTCCACCGATCCCCGGGCCACGGCGGGGCAGTGCTTTCAGCAGTATCTGCGCTTCGGCGGGATGCCCTATCTGTCCCGGCTGAATTATCAGGAGGAGCCGGTCCGGCAGTATCTCAACGACCTGTATGACTCCGTGCAGCTGAAGGACATCGTCAAGCGCAATCGGGTCCGGGACGTGGACCTGCTGGAGCGCATCCTGGCCTATGTGATGGCCAACGTTGGGACAACGTTTTCGGCGGGCTCTTTGGCCAAGTTTTTCAAAAGCGAGCAGCGCAGCGTGTCACCGGAGACGGTACTGAACTATATCCGCTACTGCTGCGACGCCTACTTGTTCTATCGGGTGAAGCGCCAGGACTTGCAGGGCAAGCAGATCTTAGCCACCAGCGAGAAGTATTACATCGCCGACCACGGCATCCGGGAGGCGGTCTTCGGCGGGAACATGCGGGACATCAACCTGGTGCTGGAGAACATCGTATTTTTGGAGCTGCTGCGCCGGGGCTATACCGTCACGGTGGGCAAGGCCGGGGAGAAAGAGGTGGACTTCGTCTGTGACAAGCGAGGGGAGACGCTCTATGTTCAGGTGACCTATCTGCTGGCCTCGGAGGAGACCGTCGCCCGGGAGTTCGGCGCATATGACGGTATCCGGGATAATTTCCCCAAATATGTGGTCTCCATGGACGAGCTGGACCTGAGCCGCAACGGCATCAAGCACCGGAATATCCGGGATTTTCTCCTGGCGGAGCGCTGGGATTAAACAGAACACATGAAAACGCCCCCGGGCAACGGCTCACACACCGTTGTCCGGGGGCGCTGCTGTTCTATGCGGCGGTCAGCCGTTCTGATGGCCGTCGTCCTCGTGTTTCTCCTCGGGGGAGGGCTGGGATTCTGCGTCAGCCTGAGACTGGTCCGCCGGGGTCTCGTCTTTCCGGCCGTCCTGCTCGCCCTGGTCCTCCTGGGGCGCGGGGGCGGGGATGCTCTCGCTGACCATGTGGATG
>PPYF01017729.1_pt1 | contig 16761 bp, 17 predicted proteins | sample 1559871 | NCBI WGS metagenome assembly PPYF01 (sample SAMN08240021, study PRJNA423297) | Human gut metagenome, whole genome shotgun sequencing project.
AAGAAACTACAACAGGTGTTCATCGTCTGTATGCATTGGAACATGCTAAACAATTGACATTCCCTATGATTGCTGTTAACGATTCTAACTGCAAATATTTATTCGATAACCGCTATGGTACAGGCCAATCGGTATGGGATGGTATCATGCGTACTACCAACCTTACAGTAGCAGGTAAAAACGTTGTAGTTGCTGGTTATGGCTGGTGCGGTAAAGGCGTTGCAATGCGTGCTAAAGGCTTAGGCGCTCACGTATTCGTTACAGAAGTCGACCCTATTAAAGCTATTGAAGCAGTATTTGATGGTTTCACTGTATTGCCTATGGTAGAAGCTGCTAAAATTGGCGATATCTTCTGTACGGTAACAGGTTGTAAAGATGTTATCGTAAAAGAACATTACGAAGTTATGAAGGACAAAGCCGTTCTTTGCAACGCTGGTCATTTTGATTGCGAAGTTAATGTTCACGATTTAGAACAAGTAGCGGTTAGCCATGAACGTGTTCGTCAAAACATTGAAGGCTATACAATGGCTGATGGTCGTAAACTCTATGTATTGGCTGAAGGTCGTCTTGTAAACTTAGCAGCAGGCGATGGTCATCCTGCTGAAATTATGGACTTGTCCTTTGCTATGCAAGCATTGGCTGCTGAACATGTATTAAACAATGGTAAAAACATGGAGCCAAAAGTGTATGTATTGCCTCGTGAACTTGATGAAGAAGTAGCAAAAATTAAATTACACTCCATGGGCTACGATTTAGATGCATTAACACAAGACCAAATCGATTACTTAACAAAGGTAAACTAATATAATCTTTAACTTGAACATCTAATTAACAGAGTCTATATAGACTCTGTTGTACCTATATAAGGAGGCATTATGTCAGATTTATTAATTACCAATGTAGATGTTCTCACCGACAATGGAACATTAAAAAATCATGCTATTGCAATCGAAAATGGTTATATTACTGCTATCTTAACCGGAGAAGAAGCAAAATCTGCACAATCAAAGGAAACACTAGATGGTAAAGGTCAATTGGCTGCTCCAGGTCTCGTCAATACACATACGCATATAGCGATGGGATTATTCCGTAACTATGCTGATGATTTAGAACTTATGGATTGGCTTGAAACAGCAATTTGGCCAACGGAAGCTAAATTGAATGACGATCTGGTTAAATGGGGTACACAACTAGGTATTGCAGAGATGCTACGTTCTGGTACGACTACATTTAGCGATATGTATTTCTTTATGAATACAACAGCTGACGTGGTGAAAGGAACCGGTATTCGAGCTGTATTGTCCCGTGGTCTTGCCGGTGTTTCTCCTACAGCTGATCAAGCGCTTGTGGAAAATGCAGATTTGTTCCGCACTTATCATGGTTATGATAATGACCGCATGAAGGTCCTATTAGGACCACATGCGCCATATACTTGTCCAGATGCGTATATGGAAAAGGTTATTGCTTTATCTCATGAACTAAATTGTGGCATTCATATGCACTTATCCGAAACAAAAGGGGAAGTGGAAAATGTTATAAAAGCGACTGGTAAGACACCAATCGCTCATATGCATGATTTAGGTTTGTTCTGGAATACTACATTGGCAGCTCACTGCGTACATGTAACAGAAGAAGATATGGCTATTATGGCTGAAAATAATGTAGCTGTAGCTCATAATCCACAATCTAACTTGAAACTGGCTAGCGGTATTGCGCCTATTCCTGAAATGATAGAAAAAGGAATTACTGTAGGCCTTGGTACAGATGGATCTGCATCGAATAACAATGCGGATATGCTTGAAGAAGTTCGTTTGGCAGCGACATTACATAAAGCTCGTCTCTATGATCCAAAGGCTATTCCTGCACAAGCGGCTTGGAATATGGGGACTATAGAAGGGGCCAAAGCTCTTGGATATAATGACCTCGGTAAAATTGCAGTAGGTCAACGGGCAGATATCGTATTGTATGATGTATCTGGTATGCATTGGATGCCTCGATATAATGATGTAGCAGCACTTGTATATTCAGCTAATAGCTCTGATGCTCGGTAAGGCTCAAGAGTATTTTAAAAACTAAGATTATATACCTCATATAATGAAAACCCACTCATGATATATTTCTAGAGTGGGTTTTGTGTTGTCTAGCGTTATTTAATTGCTTTCACCAAAAACATAGGCACTGGGATATAAAATTCATCCTCTTCTGCATAGATGCGAGGCCCTACAGTTGAATCAATAGATACAGAACTAGCACCCATCTTAGTGAGCAATTCTATGTCCCATTGTGGACGTGTAAAGGAAGAAATATCGAGCATATGATAAATGGTATGACAACGTTCCTTTAGTTCATTACTCACATGTTCATGTGCATGATGTACAGATTGTGGTAAATTATGATGATTGCGTGCATGTTCCGCATCATAGTTTAGAATTAATCCGCCAGGACGGATGACACGCAACCATTCAGCATAGGCTTTATCTGGATGTGGTAAATTCCATGTTACATTACGAGCTACAACGATATCAAATGTATTCGTATCAAAACTTAAATTTTCAGCATCCATAACAGAGAAGGTAGCATTAGAATCTAAGGATTGGGCTAATTGCTTTGCCTCTTCAATCATATTAGGTGTGATGTCAATACCATGTACTGTATGATCCAATTCAGAGAGAATAATACTGAAAAAACCTGCACCACAACCAATATCTAAAATACGTAAAGAACGGTCAGAATCAAAAATATGACTCATTAACTCATCACGCCAAAGTTTAAGTTTAGGGCTTTCTAATTCTTTAGCTCGTAAAGAGCCAAAATCACGAGCACGGTCACTCCAATAGGAGGTAATAAACTTTTTATCATCCTTCATAGGATGATTTTTTTCAAATATATCATTCATTTTTCAGTTCTCCTCATTTTAATACACTTAATAGTACCATAAAATGAGAATGTACCATACTAAAAATATCACACTTACTCCATAAAAAATATCACACTTACTCCATAAATAATTTATATTGAGTATGATATAATACATCTATATTTTTGTTTTATGAAAGGACAGGATAATGATTTTACAGACGGGACAGCGTACGGATATTCCTGCCTTTTATGGGCAATGGTTAATTAATCGCGTCCGCCAAGGATTTGTAGATGTACGCAATCCCTATAATCCGATACAGATAACACGATATCCTATCAATCATGAGGTTGTAGATGGTATTGCGTTTTGTACAAAGAATCCGTTGCCTTTTATTCCGCTCTTACATGAAATAAATGATTATAGACAGTATTGGCATATGACTATAACTCCATATGGAGCAGATATAGAGACTAATGTACCACAAGTGGATTTAGTAATAGACGGATTTAAACACATATCAACAAAACGTAATCCTCAGTCCATGGTGTGGCGTTATGATCCTATTATTTTAACCAACAACTATACAGTTGATTTTCATTTTGAAAGCTTTTATAAAATGGCTAAGTCTTTAGAAGGATATACAGATACCGTAGTTGTCAGTTTCATAGATATATTTGATAAGGTAGCTCATAATTTTCCTGAAGGTTATAGACCGAGTTTAGATATTCAAAAGAAGATCATAAAAGAATTAGTATCTATAGCGCATTCTCATCATATGATACTTAAAACCTGTGGAGAAGGGGAGGTTTTCAAAGAATTAGGTGTTAATACGGAGGGCTGTCTTACACTAGACTGTTATGAACGTGCTTGGAACGTAAAATTAAAAGCACCGAAACGTACACCAGCTAGACCAGAGTGTCATTGTTATTTACATGGTGATATAGGTGCCTATGATACTTGTAGCCATTTTTGTCGCTATTGTTATGCTAATAGTAATCAGGCTGCAGTTAATCAAAATCGCTTATTACATGATCCGAACTCTAGCTTGCTTATAGGTACACTTTCAAAAACAGCAATTATTAAAGAGAATGCGGAAAAAAGCTGGATTGTAGATACAAATTACACACAAGATTCTTTATTTTAAGGAGAATTATAACCTGCTTTTACGCCTATAGCGTTGACGTATCGTGTAAAATATAGACAAAAGGGGTTGGGTCACCTCAAGAATATAAGAGAGTGTAAAGACTATTTTTGTTTATTGTTTTATTACAAGGAGGTGGAGTATGATCACCTATAAGAATGAAAGTAAAGATTCATTACAATCACTAGAATCATCTATGCCAGTGCTTGCTATGTGTTATGATTTTGATAAGACCTTAACACCTGATGATATGCAGGCACAAGGCTTTATCCAATCTGTTGGCTATGATGAAGAGCAAATCAAACAGTTCTGGCAAGAATCTAATCAACTGGCTAAGAAAAATGATATGGACAATAACTTGGCTTATATGTACAAGATGATTCAAGAAGCAGTGGGCCGTTTTTATGTAACTCGAGAAAAGCTTATGGAATATGGGAATCAAGTGGAACTATATGAAGGTGTTCGCACTTGGTTTGAACGTATTCGTGAATATGGTTTAGAACACGGTGTACGCATTGAACATTACATCATATCTTCTGGTCAGAAAACAGCGGCTTATGAAGCATTAGAACAACAATATGTACGTAATAAGCATGAAGCAGAATCACATAGATAGGAGTTTCAATAATGAATACACAGGATATATCAAAAGAATGGATAGACACATTTAATCATCTCGGCGGTGAGGAAAAGTTAAAAGCGCCTGTTGATTATCATGCCATATTCGAAGCTGATGAACTATTTGGTAAAAAACTATATACATTGCCGATGGGATATATAACTTTACCAACAGGTCGTATTTTTGCGTGTGATCCATTAACACATTTAGCTGCTGTTGATAATAAGACATATATACGTACCGTAGATCCTGGAACATATCCAATAGAAACTAAAGTAGCTGAACTAGATACAGATTATTATCGTTATGTATTAACTAGGGTGTTGTTTAAGAATACAAAACCTGTACAATATGAGTTAGCCCTTAAAGGTCATGAGGATTTAAGCGAGTTAGAAGATGGTGAAAGTTATATTGGTTTTCCTGTAGATGCTGGATTGGCAACACTTGTTGATGAAGCAACTGTAACTGCGTATAGAGAATTTGATCGTCATTGGTATGAACAACATCCTAATGGCAATATTTATGATGATTACTTTGACGAGCTATTTAAATTAAATGCTATCGCTTATCCTAAATTTCAACGACCTGGTGGCGATTGGATTAACTTTAAAATTCCAAATACCGATTTGTATGTACCGATGATACAATCTGGCTTTGGTGATGGTTTATATCCTGTATATTGGGCTTTTGATGAAGCCGGAGATATATGCCAAATTATTATTGAATTCATAAGCTGTAGCTCTAATGAGTAGTAATAAAAATAGTATATAGATCTATGGATAGAAAAATAAGGCGCTTAGCAATGCTAGGCGCCTTTAATGTATTAATTTTTTATTTGATTATTAGATGCCAAAAATCCAGTTAATAACTACACGTAAACAACTGAGACCTACAACGATTTCTGCAAGAAAACGCAAGGAATGTTCCATACCATTTCCGAGATTTTTTAAACTGCCAATTTTAGCTTTACTTACGATATCACACCAGCACATATAGTGATCCTCCCTTGAGAGTTAATATGAGAAATATACATAGTTTATATGACTATTTTACAACTATATTCGATAAATTTCAATATAGAAAATAAAAATTATGATAAAATAATAATAATTATTATTGTGTTATATGAAAGAGGGTATATTTTATGAGGAGAATTTTTATTGCTTTAGCAATACTTCTTGCACTAGGTAATACGGCTGAAGCTAAAAACTATATTACGTTAGAATCGCCATCAGGAAATACAATTGTTGATGAAACAGGTAAGTGGATTTTAGGTCCTTATAAAGATTTACATGTAAATTACATTATTGACTTTGGAGAGAACTATGCATATGCTTCGTTTTATGATAATGGTCAAAAACGTTACGTAAATTTAAAGAATATGGCTTATTTACCAGCAGGATATGAATATGAATTTGATTACAATTATGCGAGAGCCTTAACTGATGGAGGATTTAAACTAGTTAATTCTAATGGTACTTATGCTATTAATGACGTAGTACATAACTATAGCGCTATTAATGATAAATTAATATTAGGACAAAAAGGGGACTACTGGTATCTATATAATAAAACTAATGGCATTCAAATTATGGGGAATCCGATAAAGGATGGTTGGGATAATATTGAATTTTACTGGTCAAAAAATGATAAGAAAAATTTATTTGAAATACATACTGCCGATGGTTTAATCAAATACGTAACAGATGAGGGAATATTACTAAGTGAAAGTGAAGCTCTGAACCTAATACATACAAATAACTATGAGAAATCAACTACAGGTGAAGGTACTGGATATGATGACTTTTCTAGCGAGAAGTTTTTCAGTAGATCACCATCAAATGAATATGTTTTATTTACAGAAATAGATAAAAAAGGCAATACATTGTATGGAATGAGAACTAATGAGAATACGTTGGTAATTCCTGCAGTATATACATCAATCAAACATTTAGGTAAAAAGTTTGACTACTTTGTAGCTACTGATAAAAAAAGTAAGTATGGTATTATTGATTCACTAAATAAAACAGTTGTTCCTTTTGAATTTGACTCCTATGAACGATTAAGTGATCGTAGTTTTGTATTGAAACATTCTAAAGGTGTTCAAATATTTAATGCGGATTTAGGTATTTTATATAATGATGGATATGATAGTATAGATACTTCAAAGCCTAATTATGTATTAAACAAAGTGACGACCGCAACCAAAGGCCAAAGAAAATATGTCATAAATACTAACTCAGGATATGGATTATTCCAACTGCCGAATTATGATGACGATATAACATCGTTTTATAAAGATTTATTTGTATATAAATCTAATGGTAAATATGGTTTAATGGATTATGAAGGCAATATAATTATTGAACCTAAATTTGATAAAGTTACTATTGATGAGCCTGAGCTGGCTGAATATATAAAAACAATAGAGTCATATGATAAATAAATTATTTTAATCATTTATTTTGATCTAATTTAAATAAACTAGCTTATAGAAATATAGGCTAGTTTTTCTTTTTACATTATTACTTCCGATAACGTTAATTTATCGGAAGTAATTTAAAGCATAAAAATTGGGCCTAAGCTAGGCCCAATCAATACTTTTAAGGTTTTTAGTTTTTACGTTTAAATGTATATGGTTCGTATTCTACTTCGTTTTTACGACCAGTCCACCAAGACCATAATGCTTTAGCAATTTTCCATGCAATACAACCTACGATGATACCTAATACTAATCCAGTTAATACATCTGTTGGATAATGTACAAATAAGTACACTCGTGCAAATGCTACTACGCAAGCTCCAATTAACGCTATAACGCCCCAGAATTTCTTTGCTGGACATATATTACTTAATCCTAAGTACAATGCTGTTGCAGCCGCAAATGATCCAAAACTATGCCCTGATGGAAATGAATATGTAGTTGCTGCTGGTGGCGGTGCTACCAACGGTACTTCAGGGAAATCTACAAATGGTCTTAAACGCGCTACATGAGGTTTTAACCCTTGGTCGCCTATGATGAATACTAAGACTAAGGAAATGAACATTCCAAGGCCAATTACGCGATATTTTTTTTGAATCATTAATATAATAGAAATTAAGATCCATAAAGCACCTGCACTGGTAATTTTTGATAACCAGTACATGATTGGTGTTAAATAGGAACTAATAAAATGTTGTTGTATATAAAATATGACTGTATGGTCAAATTGTAAAATGGTATCCATAGTAAACCTCAACTCATGATTTTAATTGATAATTATTGAGAATGAAATGTGTAATTTTAGCGTTTTTAGGTATAAATACCTTACTACAAGTTAAAATAATAGCCTAATCTATGCATTCGGTCAATAGATTAGGCCATATTTAATAGAATGTTAATATTTATCTTTTCTGTTGTAGAAACCCAATTACCATATGTTATTGTACGATACGTATTAATTCTAAAACCAATGTGACCCTCTTCTGTACTATCCTCTTTGGCAGAAGGATCTATTTTGGTAATCGTCTGATTAGGAATATCCGTACGATCACCGACACTAATCGAAACGGATTTTGGTACGTCTTCAGGCACACCTATGATATATATAGTTAGTTGGCCATTATTCATAACACTTAATACATAGATATTATGGGCATAGGGATTTTTAAATTGAAAGTCTAAATAACCATAAGCAACGGTTGCATCACGGCCTGCAGGAATATAGCTAACAGGTTCAAAATGAGGTGTCCGCTCAATAATATTCATACCAGATAGTAATGCAGTATTAAATAATGTAGAGCTAACTTGGCAAATACCGCCACCAATACCTGGCACTAATTTTCCATCAACAATAACTGGTGCATCATCATAGCCAGCTTCTGCTGTGCGTTCACCAACAACATCGTTAAAGGAAAAGACTTCACCTGGTTTAACCAATGTACCACTAATTTTGGTTGAAGCTAATTCAATATTATGTGTTCTATTGGTATTAGATGCATCAAAATTTGTAGTATAGCTACCAAGAACAGCTGTTAATGGTTTTACATCATCATTTGTCACACGGACTGTATCCTTAGATGTAAATTCTATAGAAATATTGTTAAAATTATTTTCTTCTAGTTGTATCTTTAATTTTTTTATTGTTTCGTCAATATCAACACGTTTTCCTTCTTTTGAAGGTGTCATCTTAACTTGGCCATTTTCAACTGTTAAGTATGCATCATGACCTGATACATCAATTTGTTTTGCTAGTTCTGTTAAATATGCTTTTGCGGTTACTTCATCTAGTTTATATACTGGATTCATATGCACTTTATAAATAAAGGCAGTGATTCTATGTATAAGGAGCGTTTTTAAATCATCTTCATAGCCATAGGTAAAAATCTTAGATTCTGTACTATTGGTATCAAGCGTAATTCCCAAATCTTTTACTTTTACTTGTCGTGTACCTTGATTTGGAATTGTTATAGTAATTGTTCGGTTATTATTATCCTCTGTATGAATTAAGGAGCTTACAGCATCTCTAGAATATCCAGAGATATCTTGATCCCCATAATACAGGCCATATGTAATTGAGCCATCTGTAGGAATTAAGCTACAGCCACTAGTAAATAGACAAGAACCGATTAATACTGTACATAATAATTGTTTTAAGTTCATCATTATATCTTTCAAATAAAATTCGAGAAAATTTCGTTCAAAATCATCTAATTATAGCATAATTCGACATTTTTATGTGATACAATAATAGCATAGTGTTAGTAAAAGGATTATATATGTCACAGTCTAAAGAAGAGAAAAAACATTTTTATTTGCGTCATAATGATGCGTTAATGAAAAGTACAAAATTATCTATGAAAGCAAAACAAAGTATATTGCTTTCAAAGGCTGAAAATACGGTAAATGCTTACGAGTCAGATTGGGATGATTTTGTCGATTGGTGCAACTACCAAAAGGTTTCCTATTTTCCAGCAACACCAGAAACGATTGTCAATTATATTAACGACCTGGCAGATTATGCAAAGGCCAATACAATTGCTCGCCGCATTAGTGCTATATCAGAAAATTATAATGCTTCTGGCTCTAGAGAAAATCCATGTATGTCCCCTCTTGTGAAACAAGCCTTGCGAGGAATACGACGTTTAAAGGGAACATTTCAACAAGGTAAGACACCTATTTTACTTGATGATATAGAGGATATTTTGGAATGCATAGACTCTATCGATATTCCAAAAATTCAAAAACTTCGCGATAAGGCTATTTTACTCATTGGTTTCATGGGTGCCTTTCGTCGTAGTGAAATTGCTGCATTAACGGTAGAAAATTTAAAATTCTCTCCACAAGGCCTTGAAATATTTGTAGCTTCCTCTAAGGCCGACCAAGAAGGGCAAGGTGCTATTGTAGCCATTCCTAGTCTACAAGGTTCTCCTTTGGATGCTGTACGAGCTTTAAAAAAATGGCTTACCGCTAGCGGAATCACATCAGGACCTGTTTTTAGAGGCTTTACTAAATCAATGTCTTTACGGAAGACGGCTATTTCTGATAAGTCTATTGCGGAAATAGTAAAGAAGTATACATCCCTTATTGGTCTTGATCCTGCTATGTACGGTGCTCATAGTTTGCGACATGGCTTTGCTACAACAGCAGCCGCATACGGTGTGGAAGAACGTAATATAATGCGTCAAACACGCCATCATAGTGTTAATATGGTACGCCGTTATATTAATGAAGCGAATAAATTTATCGATAATCCTATTTCTACAATTTTTGAAAAACGTTTCAAATAAATATTTATAATGGAAAATGGCTAGTATAGATTGTCTTTGATTAAGAGTAATCTATACTAGCCATTTTCATATATATTTAATTTTGAGCCATATAGTCCATAGCTCGTGTTGGACTATCAGTTTTATATACAGGAACTTTAATTTTAGTTCCTGGTGTCAATGTTCCTGAATCAGAAATATTATTTATTTCTTTTACTGTATGAACTACTTCACGAACATCCATATTAGATCCAGTAGAACGAGATGCAATATCCCATAAGGTATCTCCGGACTTTACTGTTACCTCTTGTACACTTTGCGATTCCATTGCTGGAGTTGTTTGTTGATAGCCTATTACCATTGCAAAGCATATACCAAGCATAATCATAATGTGTTTCATAATACATTACCTCTTTTATATATCGAACATAAAATTCAGAACGTTTGTTTGCTTACAATAAAATAATAGCACACAAACGGATGTTCGGTCAAGTAATTTAAGAACAAATGTTTGCAAAAGTATGAAAATCCTTATATAATAAGGATATAAATAAAATAATTTTAGTATACACTTTTACATATCCTATTTTTGGTACATATATGGAGGTTCCTGTGAGACGCCCAGCTACAGATATTAATACAAAACAACGTCGTATATTAGAGTTTATTCGAGATTCGTTACATAATGAATATCGTTGCCCTACTGTTCGTGAAATTTGTGCTTATGTAGGTCTTAGTTCTACGTCTACTGTTCAATCACATTTAAATACGTTAGAAAAATTTGGGTATATTAAACGTGATCCTAATAAAAACCGTGCTATTACGATTTTAGATGATAATAAACCTAATATTTCTGTTTCCAAGGATAATAATGAAACGACTAGTTCTGATAATTTCGAATTCCTTGGTGCTGGATTAAAACAAGTGCCCCTTATCGGTACCGTACAAGCAGGTACACCAATTACAGCGGTTGAAAACTTAGAGGCTACATTGACATTACCAGTTCAGCTCACAGGCGATTCCGATTGCTTTATGCTTCGTGTTCAAGGGGAATCGATGATGAATATCGGTATGTATGAAGGCGATATGTTAATTGTACGCCATCAAAATACAGCTAATAATGGTGATATTGTTGTGGCTCGTATCGATGATGAAGCAACGGTAAAACGTTTTTATAAAGAAAATGGTCATATTCGTTTACAACCTGAAAATGATAATTTTGATCCTATTATTGTGGACGATTGTCATATAGAAGGTCTTGTGATTGGGTTAGTACGAGATAGAATATAAGATATCGGTAACGAATGTAATAAGTCCCCATTTACTGGAGAACCAGTAAATGGGGACTTATTGTATGTTGCTATTTTTTGTTATAGTGAAGTTTTATCTCTACGTATACTAGCGAATATAGCGCCTGATATGTTATGCCATACACTAAAAATAGCACCTACCAGAGTTGCTAGTGGATTTAAAGCAAAATTAGTTGCTGCTAACGTAACGGCTAACCCACTATTTTGCATACCTACTTCTATTGCTAATGCAGTGGTTTTATCGTATCTTAATTTAAGCATTTTTCCTGCACATAAGCCTAATAGTAATCCTAAGATATTATGTATACCAACAACAACAAGTGTTAGTAAGCCAGAAACTAATAGTTTATCCCTATTAACTGCAATAATGGCCGCTATTAATAATATAATAGCAATCATTGAAAATATAGGACTTATGCTGGTTAATGTATTAATATTTGATTTACAAACATATTGAATGACACCACCTAATAAAATTGGTACAATAATGACTTTCACCATTGTAATCATCATAGGGAGTAATGCAACATCTACCCAAGCACCACCAATATATAAAATCAATAATGGTGTTACAATAGGTGCTATTAATGTCGATGCAATTGTCATTCCTACTGAAAGCGGTACATCACCTTTAGCAATATAGGTAATAACATTACTAGCTGTTCCACCAGGACAACAGCCCACTAATATGACTCCAATTGCAATATCTGGGGGTAAAGTGAATACATGGCAAATAGCCCATGCCAATAGAGGCATGATTGTATATTGTGCAAGAACACCGATACAAATATCTTTTGGATGTCTAAAAATATTACATAGGTTTTCAAACTTAATAGTAAGACCCATCCCAAACATAGCGATACCAAGTAAAAATGGTGTATAAGCTATGGCCCATGTAAAATATTCCGGCACTATATAGGCCATACATGAAAAGCCAATAATTAGGACCATTAAGTATTTGGAAATAAAATGAGTTATTGTTTGTAAAGAGTGCATAACTTCTCCTCTCTAATTTGCATCGAAAGAGAAGTTATCGATAAGGCGTGTGGATCCAATATATACAGCCATAGCGACTAATACTGGAGCTGTAATCTCTTGAACTGGTTGCATTGTAATAGCATCAACAACTGAGATATAATCTATTTTTGCTAATGGCTCTGTATTAACTATGTTTGTCATAACATTAATGATACTATCAGCAGAGGCTCCACGATTAATACATTGTTTTCCTTCTTGAATAGCTTTATATAATATTGTAGCAGCTTTTCGTTCTTCACTAGATAAATATGTATTACGAGAAGATTTTGCTAATCCATCGGATTCACGAACAATTGGTACTCCAATTATATTGACTGGGAAATTTAAATCAAACACCATTTTACGGATAATGGCTAATTGTTGTGCATCCTTTTCACCAAAGTAAGCATTGGTAGGTTGGATTATATTAAAGAATTTTGCGACAACAGTACAAACCCCTTGAAAGTGAATAGGTCTACGAACGCCACACAATGTATCAGATAATTCAATAATATTTACAAAGGCCTTTTTATCATGATACATTTCATTTGGACTAGGCGTAAATATTAAATCAACGCCATGTGATTCACATAATGTTTTATCTCTATTTAAATCACGTGGATAGGAACTTAGGTCTTCATTTTCTCCGAACTGAATTGGATTAACAAAAATAGATACCACAACTTTGTCATTATTTTTTCTCGCTTCATCAATTAATGCAGCATGACCATCATGTAAATATCCCATTGTAGGAACAAATCCAATTGAATACCCTTGTTTTTTCCAAGTGTTTATAGTATTTCGTACTGCTTCTATTGTAGTTAAAATTTCCATAAGAATTCCTCCGTTTTTGTAAATGTGAAGATAGTCCTATACAGTCTACTGTAATTCGATCAATGACAATTATTGTTGATCAACTAATAAACCATGTTTTTCATAGTTTTTTATATGACTTATCTTGTTCTTTTCATCTACAAATACAACGAGAGGCTTATGGCTCTCAACTTCAGTTTCATTATATGCCGCATAGCACATGATAATAATTTTATCATTAACTTGTACATGGCGTGCAGCAGCACCATTCAAACATATAACGCCACTACCGGATTCTCCAGCAATCGTATATGTATTAAATCGTGCTCCATTATTAACGTTTACAATTTGAACTTGTTCATATTCTCGTATGCCAGATGCATTCAAAAGATCTGTATCAATAGTAATGCTCCCTACATAATCAAGTTCTGCTTGTGTCACAGTAGCTCTGTGAATTTTACTTTTTAACATTGTTAGTTCCATGTTAAACTCCTTGTGTTTTAAATGTAACCGCCATATGGTCGGTTCTAATATTCACAATTTGCCCGTTTATCATGAATTAACAGTAGACTAGAGTATAGTTAAAATAAATACTATCTCCAACTGAGATTATACCATAATACTGTTTTTATGCTCATGCAATATATTTATAACTATAGGAAAAAATATTTATAATATTATATTATGTTATAAATACAAAAAACCAGCAAATACAAGTTGTAGTTGCTGGTTTTCTATATTTATAAATTATTTTTGATAATCAGCTAATGCCTTATCAATGTAAGCGGCTTCTTCTGGAGATGGTTCACACATTGGTAAATTAAATATACCTGTAGGTAAACCCATTTTACGAGCTGCATATTTAACTGGAATTGGATTTGTTGTAATAAACATAGCCTTGGTAATTTCAGCTAATTTTTGATGTAATTGTGTTGCTTTTTTATTATTGCCTTCTTCAAAAGCAGCAATCATATCATTCATATCTTGACCGGCCACATGAGATACTACAGAAATCACGCCTGTGCCACCAACGGAAAGAATAGGCAATGTAAGACCATCATCTCCGCTATATACCATGAAATCATCACCAGGCATTAAACGTTTAATTTCTGAAGCAATCATCAAATTACCACTAGCCTCTTTGATAGCACAAATATGTGGATATTCCTTATGGAGGCGAGCTAATGTAGCTGGGAATATTCCAGTTCCTACGCGACCAGGTACATTATATACCATGATTGGTAACGTTGTAGCCTCTGCAATAGATTTAAAATGCAAATATTGACCTTGTTGATTAGGTTTATTGTAATATGGTACAACTACTAATAATCCATCAATACCAGGAATCGCAGATACTTCTTTCACAAAGTCTACAGAACCTTTTGTATCATTGGAACCTACATTAGCTATAATAGTACCTTTATCACCACACGCCTTAGCAATCGCTTTAAATAAAGCAATCTTGCTTTCACGGGATATAGTAGGATTTTCACCTGTGGTACCACAAACAACTAATCCATCAGAACCATGATCTAATAGATGCTCTGCAATGGCAACTGTATTTTCAATGTTGACTGATCCATCTTCGTTAAAAGATGTAATCATAGCCGTTAATACACGACCAAAGGTTTTCATATGTTTCCCCCCTTGATAGATATTAAAATGCTTCTTTTTCTACCAAGTATTCTGCGATTTGCAATGCATTTAATGCAGCACCCTTACGAATTTGGTCACCTACGATCCAGAAATTCATGCCTTTATCATTGTATAAATCTTTACGGATACGACACTAATACGGATTCAGAATGAGAACGATATACTGGAACACGAACAGTTGTTGGCACTACTTGAATAGTGTCATCATGAAGAATTTTGTGTGTTTCATTTACCATCTTCATCTCTTCTTTAGTATAATCGTTTTCTAAGAATACATCAATTTGTGGTAATAAATTGAAAGCAATTGGGAAGTGTTTTGGTGCAGAACCTGTTGGCAACAAGTTAGCAGTCATTTCCTTGCCTTCAGCATATTCTTTTACTTGGTTTTGAAGTTCTTCAATACCTTCTTTACCAGCACCAGATACAGCTTGGTATGTAGATACTACAATGCGTTTAATTGGAGAAATATCATGCAATGGTTTTAAGCCAAGGCTCATGATGATTGTAGAACAGTTTGGATTGGCAATGATCCCCTTATGTTTCAAAATATCTTCAGGGTTAACTTCAGGTACAACGAGTGGTACTTCTGGATCCATACGGAATGCACTGGAGTTATCAATAACAATAGCACCGCGTTTAGCTGCTTCTGGCGCTAATGTTTTAGAAATAGAGCCACCTGCAAATAAAGCGATATCGATGCCATCAAAGGATTCAGGTTTAGCTTCTTCTACCACATATGTTTTGCCATTAACTGTTAGCTCAGTACCTGCAGAACGAGCAGAAGCCAATAATTTTAAATTTTCATAAGGAAAATTACGCTCTTCAATAAGTGTAATGAATTCTGCCCCTACTGCACCAGTAGCACCAAGACGTGCACCTGGTAAACTTTCACGTGTTAAATCTTCAGAACCTGTCACATTAGCAGCTTCTTTTGCTTCGTTAATCAATTTAGCAGTTAAAATAGACGTACCGGATGGTGCATCATATTTATGGTTGTGATGCAATTCAATAATTTCTACATCAGGGAAATATGGTGCTAATTCAGCAGCCACTTTCATCATCATAACAGCGCCTAATGAAAAATTAGGTGCTACCAAACAATTGGCATTATGTTTTAAACCGATTTCATGTAGTTCGTTACGTTGTTCTTCCGTAAGTCCTGTTGTGCCAATTACAATATGTACGCCAGCACTGAGAATCTTTTTTGCATTTTCGAAAATAACAGCAGGATTCGTAAAATCAACGATAACATCAGGTTTATTATCACCTAGTACTTCATCAATAGTTTCAGCCATTGCAATTTGTAATGGTTCTATTCCTGCTACAGTGCCAACATCTTGACCTGCCTTAGAAGGATCGATGCCACCTACCATTGTTAATTCAGAATCTGCATGTACTGCTTTTACGACTTCGCGGCCCATTTTGCCACCAGCACCGTTTACCATTACTCGAATCATAGTTACCTCCAAAAAAGCCAGTGGAGGTATCCACTGGCTTAATATATACGATACATCGCTAATTAAACAAGAATTATGATAGCACTCCACCAATGTAATATTGGTGACAGTCGTCTACCTATTAAATAGACAACCAGCAC
>PPYF01114563.1_pt1 | contig 16761 bp, 18 predicted proteins | sample 1559871 | NCBI WGS metagenome assembly PPYF01 (sample SAMN08240021, study PRJNA423297) | Human gut metagenome, whole genome shotgun sequencing project.
AAGCGGGGATTCTTCCCTAGATAAGGACGACAATGATAACCCTTTAAAATGATACGGCCAAAGCATTACAATTATCACAACCGGTCCCGACCCGCCAAGCGAGAAAGGACTACATTAACCACTTCCGGCAAGAGAAGCCCCTTGAAGGAATATTCTTCACCGACTTTATCCGGGAAGTACTTGAAAAGCGATCCAGGCGCAAGTCTGAACATTATGCCGCAGTCTACGATGCTATAATCAAACACATCGAAGGCTTTTCTGAAGAATTTGATTGTGACATATTCACCAATTCGGTAACAGCAGAATTCTTAGACGATTTCATTATCTACTTAGAGGACCAAGGTCTGCGGCATAACACGATAGTCGGATATATCGAGAAGATTCAGTCCCTTGTTCGACGAGCATCGCAATACAATTATGCAGTAGATGTTACCTATGATGAAATTGATTTGAAATGTGAGCCTACAAATGCGGTATTCCTTTCAATGAATGAAATCACCCGTATATACTACTACAAGTTCGTCGGACAAGACAAAAGGAAAGCAAAAGAACGGATCAGAGATTTATTCATAGTAGGATGCCTAACTGCACTCCGATACTCTGATTACTCAACGTTGACAAAGGACAACTTCCAAGGTGATTACCTAGTGAAAAGGACAAAGAAAACGAATGTAGATGTCAAGGTACCATTACATGACTATGTGAAGGAAATCTATGCCAAGTATGGTGGTTTCATCCCAAGAGGGTTGTGTATTCAATACGTCAACAAGTATCTGAAAGTTATAATGAAGGAAATCGGTTTGAATGATCTGGTGACTTACTCTTATACTAAAGGTGGTAGACTTATTACTGTTACCCGTGAAAAGTGGGAGCTTATCAGTAGCCACACAGCCCGAAGAAGTGCGGCGACAAATATGTATCTCACCGGCCGGATGAAAACACTAGAGATAATGAATCTTACGGGACATCGGACGGAGCAAAACTTCTTCCGGTACATCCGGTTAACAGGTGATGATACAGCCCGGTCCATTTCGGGAGATATGTTTTTTAGAAAATGATTTAATAAGATGAGGCTATAAAATACTAATAATGGAATATAAAAAACGCATTTCTATTCGGTTGGATGAACGTAGTGTGATGCTTTTGAATGAACTTTCAAAAATAACACATACTAGTACATCGATTATCATTCGAGGAATGGTAAACCGTAGTCTTGAAGAATTGATTGATGAATCTGGAAACTGGAAGATACAGAATGAGAGAACCGAGAAGGGGAAAGGTTAACATTAAAGTTATGACCATGATTGCACACAATTATGATCGCTTGAGAGCTATGTGTGTCAGTCATGGTCAAGGACTATACTGCTCTAAAAGTAAAGAAGATCTTTTTCAAGATACAGTAGTTTTTGTCTCACAAGATGAAAAGGCTTCTAGTCTATCAACCGATAAGGAGTTGATAGATTATTTCTGTTATCGCTTCCGAATGATAGAATATCAGGCCATCAACGATAATAAACTTTTAAAAGAAATACCTTATGCCGACTATTTACAAGCCTCAAAAACAACAGAAGAAGAGTGATAACTATTACGACATTGAACGTCGGAAAATATATAACTCCGATCGCTGGCGTCGGTTACGTGCCTGGAAATTTGCGTGTAATCCACTCTGTGAAACTTGTTTGAAAGAAAACAAAACAACTCTAGCCGAAGACATCCATCATATAACTTCATTTATGAGTACGGATGATCCGGTGCAACGTGTTTTTTTAGCTTATGACTATGACAATCTTATGAGTCTGTGCAAAAAATGTCATCAAGCAGTGCACAATAAAAAAGGGAGTAGAACATAGCTACTCCCCCAAATGCCTTTGCACGGTCCACAAGCAAAGGCGGTGTCAGATAACAGTTGTATTAACCAACTGAAAGTGAACCGATTTTATTTCCAATATCTTTTAAGGCACGATTAAATATTTCAAGTTCTTTCTCATTAAGTGTATACACATGCCCTCTAACCTTATATCCGTTAATGCGTTGATACAGCCAAGCACGACTCTTGCCAAAGTAGTTCTTGGCGATGTATGACACAGGGATTAAATCTATAATTTCATTCATCTGTTCCCGTATAGTGAGACGATTACTAATACTCTCAACGTTGTTAGCTATTGTGGCAAGAGTTTTATCCAGATGTTTTCTAATAGCTTCTTTCTCTTCTGGCTTGGTATACAAAGCCTTCATCTCATACAAGTGTGCATCAAGTTCATCTCCATGCAAACTATCCATTTTCAACAAATCTTCTTCCAATGTTCTCATATCGTTGTTAGAGTTATGCCCCTCCGAAGAGGGGCGATTACTACTTCTTTAATTTCTCTTTCCTTTCAAGGAGTTCTGATATCCTTTCGAGTATTGCATCAGTACGGGCTTCATCATCTTCTTTTTCTATTTCCAATATAAGCACCTTACGTTTCCACTCTCTTAGATTCTGTTTCTCCTTTTCAATTTCGAACTCAATTCGCTCAAGTTCATTCAGTTCTTTCATGACTTTGTTTTAAAGGGTTAATACTTTGTTTATCTGACACTACAAAGATACATAATCATTTGTATATGTGCAAATGTTTAGGGCAATATCTGTGCATGAATTGAATAAATAGGGATTTCCCTATGAATTCAATGTGATATTCTTGAAATTAAGTTAAAATTAACATTAAATGCGCTATGGAGGGGGTATGGGGTCAAATTTTGAGAAAATGGAGATCGGAAACCTCGCCCTACCCTGATTCACACACACGGCACTTTTTGAAAAATGCCAAACTGTTTCGTTTTGTTAAATATCTCGCTTCTGTCTGACAATCGTATGGTTTTATAATAAAACGAGTCAAAATCATGGAAAAAAAGAAGAAAATCAGCTTTAAATTACCCGAAACAATCAAGCATAAAGAAGCCCGAAAGATTATATCTGACCTTGTGAAGCAATTGAATGATAGAGGTCAGCTGGAAATAGCCGATATTCCCCAGCTGCATCGGATGGCCACAGCTTATGATGCTTATCTGGAATGCGTTGAAGTCTTGGCGCAGGGTGGAATGACGATGAAGAATCTAAAAGGCGAATGGGTGAAACGTCCGGAGGCGAATCTACTCAAAGAGAATTGGAGTCAATATCTGGAACTGGCAAAAGAATATGGGTTGACTGCTAAAAGTAAAGGGCAAATCAAGGCCATGAACGCGGGAGATAATGTAGAATCTCCACTTGAGGCGTATTTGAAGGGTAAGAAAGAAACTCGCTGATGCAGACAAAGGCTTACTATAAATACGCTCAAGACGTTATAGACGAGAAAGTCGTATCCGGTAAGTTTATTCAGCTTGCTGCTGAACGTTTTTTCTCCATGATGGAGGATGATCGATACGAATTCAAAGAGGAAAAAGCAGATGAAGTTATAGAATTCTTTTCCATTCTTCGACATTTCACCGGACGCCATGCCGGAAAGCCGTTCATCTTACAACCATGGCAACAATTTGTAATAGCGGCTATCTATGGGTTCTATATCAAAGAGACAGATGAACGACTTGTGAAGTATGTCTACATAGAGATTGCACGAAAGAATGGGAAAACAGCTTTTGCAGCCGGATTATCATTGTATCATCTAATCGCTGACGGAGAAATGGACGCAGAAGTGGATCTGGCAGCTAACTCTAAAGAACAGGCTAAAATCGCATTCAAGTTCTGCTCTCAATTCGCAAAAGGGATTGATCCGAAAGGAAAAGATCTTGTTTCCTATCGTGATAAGGTCAAATTTGAAAAGATGTTATCTCTTTTACAGGTCTTTGCCGCAGATGATTCAAAGTTAGACGGTTTTAATGCTTCGATGTATTTGATTGATGAGTATCACGCTGCAAAGAATACAGGTCTAAAAGACGTACTCCAGTCCTCACAGGGTATGCGTGATAATCCGATGGCGGTTATTATCACTACGGCCGGATTCGATAAGCTAGGACCGTGTTACCAGTACCGGGAAATGTGCACGGAGGTGCTGTCTGGACTAAAAGAAAACGACGCACTGTTTGCCGGAATCTTTTCTCCTGATGAGGGGGACGATTGGAAAGATCCGCAAACGTGGCAGAAGAGTAACCCTAATCTGGGAGTTACAGTCAAACCGCAATATCTACAGACACAAGTCCAATCAGCAGTTAATGCTCCATCGGAAGAAGTCGGCATTAAAACAAAGAATTTCAATATCTGGTGTGACTCGGAAACCGTATGGATACCGGACCATTATATTTTGCAGGCTTCCGCTAATCTTGACTTTGAACAGTTCCGAGATATGGATTGCTATGCCGGTATTGACTTATCCAGTACAAGTGACCTTACTTGTGTTGACTTCATGTTCCCGACACAAGATAAATACTACTTCAAAACACTTTATTACCTGCCGGAAGCTGCGTTGCAAGAAAAGAGATTCAAAGATCTATACGGAGAATGGCGAAGACAGGGACTTATCACTATTACGCCGGGTAATGTGACCGATTACGACTATATCTTAAACGATATTATCCGGATCCGGGAGATAGTCTTTATTCAGAAAATAGCATATGACTCTTGGAACTCCACACAGTTCGTTATAAATGCTGAAGAAAAGGGGTTGCCGATGGAGCCATATAGCCAGGCTTTAGGAAACTTCAACCGGCCGACTAAAGAAATGGAGCGTTTGTTGTTGTCTGGAAAAGCTGTTATCGACAATAATGTAATTAACCGGCATTGCTTCCGTAATGTGGTCATGTCCCGTGATCGTAACGGCAATACAAAACCATCGAAACAGTTTGAGGAAAAGAAGATAGACGGTGTAATTGCCAAGCTTGAAGCTTTGGGAATTTATCTTGTTTCACCTCGTTTTGGAGAGTTCTATTAATTTGTCTGACAACTTTTTGGTTAGTAGAAAAAGCATATATGAAATTTTTAGGATTTGAAATACGAAAAGCGAGTAAACAGGAAACGTCACAGGTTACAGCCTGGAGTTTTAACGGCTCCCGTCCTATGTTTACCAGCAGAAGTAAACCTATGTTGTTGTCTACTGTATACCGCTGTGTGGATCTCATTTCAGACAGTGTGGCCGTGCTTCCGCTGAAAACCTATCATTTAGATGCAGATGGATTTAAGGCCGAGGCTAAATCGCATCCGGCATATTACATGTTCAATATGGAGCCTAACGAAGATATGACTCGGTATGTTTTCTTTAAAACTCTTATGGCTTCTGTACTGCTAACCGGTAATGGCTTCGCATATATCGAACGCGATAGTAAAATGAATGCAGCACAACTCATTTATTTGCCATCTAGCCAGGTGACGATAACTTGGATCACTGATCGTTTAGGGATTATGCGTAAAAGATATCAGGTAGTCGGTTTTCGGGAATTAGTAGATCCGAGAGACATGATACATGTGCTTAATTTTTCTTATGACGGTATTATTGGTGTGTCTACGCTGGAACATGCCCGCCAATCCCTAGGGATTGCAACTAGTACAGAGGAACATGCGGAGGGATTTTTTAAAAGTGGAGCTAGTGTTGCAGGTATACTGACAGTTGAAGGGACCCGATTGGATGAGAAGAAAAAGGATCAGATATATCAAACGTGGGAAGAACGTACGAATCCTATAACCGGGCACCCGAATGGTATTGCCGTGCTGGAAGGGAATATGAAGTACCAACCCATTTCTATAAGCCCAAAAGATAGTCAGTTCATCGAAAGCAGACAATTTAATGTTGTGGATCTCTGCCGATTCTTCTCTGTATCTCCTGTCAAAGCTTTCGATTTGTCTAAATCCAGTTATTCTACAGTAGAAGCTACTCAACTTCAATATTTAACAGACACAGCTCTCGCAGTCATTACGAAAATAGAATTAGAAATTAACCGCAAAGTCTTTCTGCCATCTGAACGAGGAAGATTTATAGCAGAATTCGATACTTCCGCTATTCTAAGAACTGATAAGAGCGCACAGGCGGCATTCTGGAAAGATTTGGCCACCGTGGGGGCAGCCACACCCAACGAGGTTCGAAGAGAAAATAATATGCCTAGAATTGAGAATGGAGACAAAGCTTTTGTACAGGTGAATGTGCAGACGCTGGACAATGCGGTTAAAGAAAAAGTCGCTGAGCCGCAAAATAATCCAGATTTGTCAGACAACTTTTTGGTTAGTAAGTAAAAGCACTGTTATGGACGAAAAAAGAGAAATAAGAAATACTGCATTCCAGGTGCAACTAACTGGAGATAAGGAAGAAAAGAGAACTGTAGAGGGTTATGCTTTATTATTCAATACACCATCCGACGGACTTCCATTCGAAGAAGTTATAGAGCGTGGAGCTCTGGACGGAGTTATTGAAAAAAGCGATGTATTTGCGTTGTTGAATCACGATCAGGCTCGTGGTATTCTTGCAAGATGTAAAGAAGGAACAGGATCATTATTGCTATCCGTGGATGATAAAGGATTAAAATACCGATTCGAGGCACCGAAAACGGCACTCGGAGAAGAGTTGCTGGAAAACCTCCGCCGCGGAGAGATAGATCAGAGCTCTTTCTGTTTCGATGTTGAAAAAGATACTTGGGAAAAGAAGAGTGACGGAATCTGGAAACGCACAGTACACAAAATAGGCAATTTATATGACGCCTCTCCCGTGTATAATGCGGCATACAGCAAAACGTCCGTGTGTTTGCGGGGAAAAGAACAAGCTGAAGAAGAACTTCGTAAGCACGAACAGGCAATACCAGAAGAGTATTACCAAAGCATAGAGAAATCATTAAATTTATAAATTTATGGCAAAAGAAAAAAGTATTACAGAGTTAAAGGACGAAAGAAATCAGTTGATTGCTCGTTCTAAAGAGATTATTAATGGCGCAAAGACTGAAAACCGTCAGTTCAAACCGGAAGAAGCCGAGGAACTTGGAACAAACCAGCAGCGCAGAGCGGAAATTGATATTGAGATCGAAGAACACGAAGCCGCGAATCGTCAGCAAGGTAAAAGACATCAGCCTGTAACGAATGAGAGATTCTCATTGCGTCGGGCGATTGCGAACATGGTGGATGGATACAAACAAAACGATGCTGACGCAAGCGTTATTGACGCAGCTACCGCATTGCATAATTCATCAGGAGCGCAGATATCTGACAAACGCAGTATTGTCGTTCCAGTAAACATGGAGAAACGTGCTGCTTTTACCGCTGCTACCGAAGCAGCTACAGGCGTTATCATCGACGAAGAACAACAGGAAATGTTACTTCCATTGCAATCGGCACTAGTGTTGGCCCGTGCAGGAGCTCGTTTTATGACAGGTCTGCAAGGCAATATCTATTGGCCACAGTTTTCAGGGGCTAACGTGTTTTGGGAAGGGGAAAACAGTGCCGCAAAAGATGGTGCTGGTAACTTTACTAAAGGAGAAATATTCAAACCTCTTCGTTTGACGGCTTATGTCGATATCTCCAAACAGTTACTCGTTCAGGAGAATGCGTCTGTTGAGGCTTATATCCGCCAAGCTATTGCTGTAGCTATTGCGCAAAAGATTGAGCAAACAGCATTCAGTAAAAACAAGGGTGTAGAAAACACTCCGGATGGAATGTTCCACACTCTTAGTGGTACCGTAAAAGGGGATATTAATTGGGCACAAATCGTTGCAATGGAGACGAATGCAGACACACAGAACGCTTTGTTCGGTAATCTCGCCTATATCCTTCATCCGTCACTCATCGGTAAGGCAAAAACGAAGGTGAAAGACGCATCAGGAGCCGGCGGCTTTATTTTCTCGGGCAATGGTGACGGACAACTTAATGGATACAAAGCGTTGCGCACTAATAACTTGCCAAAAGAACTAGGAGAAGCTACAGACGAATTCGGTGCTGTATTTGGTAATTGGGCTGATTACTTCTTAGGCCAGTGGGGAGGCATTGAATTGTTGGTCGATCCGTATACGCAAGCGCTCAATGGTACCGTAAGACTCATCACCAACTCATATTGGAACATGGGCTTTATTCGTAAAGAGTCATTCTGTATCGCATCCATGAAGTAATATGGCATACGTGACCTTAGATATGGCAAAAAGGCACTTGAATATAGAGCCCTCATATACGGATGAAGATCCGTATATAGAGACTCTTATCACTGTAGCTGAAGAAAAAACAGCGAAAGAGCTTTGTGTGTCAGTGGAAGAACTTGCTACCATTGACGGCGGTAAGAATATCCCGGCACCGCTGGTTCAGGCGATGTTGCTGTGTCTTGGTGCTTATTATGCAAATCGGGAAAATACGGCGTATGCCACTCTAAAGGAAATTCCTCAAGGGGCAAAATACTTAGTTGATCTTTATAGAGACTATTCAAAATGAGAGCAGGATTATTACGCGAATTACTTGTATTTAAATCTCCGGTTGAAACGCAGAGTCCTACAGGGGCAGTGAAGAAAGAGTATAAAGAAGTGTTCCAATGTCGGGCAGTGCGCAAGAAGATGTCTCTTATTGCAGATAGGGACGGGGTTAGTGCAATGGAGCAATTTATCGGGCATACACTCGTTTTTCAGGTACGTAATTATCCGGCAATCAAAGAGAATCTCCATGTTACTTACAATGGCAATGAGTATAATCTCAAAATGGTTAATCCTCAAATAAACGATAATAGTCTGCTATTAACTCTTGAAAAAATTGATACATGATCGAGATTAAACAAATAGATCGGGAAAACATTCAGTACCTCGTAGACAATTTAGAGGACTTCGAAAAGGACAAGGCTATAAAGAGTGGTCTTCGATCTGCAGTTAATGTTTTCAGAGTTAAAGGTAGAGCTAATCTCCGGTCTCGTCTTCTTTACCACGGTAAACAGACCAACCACTTGATGAACTCGTTTACAAACCGAGTTAAACGGAATAAACTAGGAGCACTCGCGGGCTTTGATCGTCCAGGTGGTAATCATTCTCACTTGGTGGACTCCGGAACAAAAGTTAGAAGAACAAAGAGTGGTGCGAATCGAGGTATTATGCCAGCTAATCGTTTTTGGTCAGATACAAAAGTGAGTGAAGAGGGTAGGGCTATGAGTGCACTCTATCAAGGTGTCCAAAGAGCCGTTCAACGAATAAATAACAGAAGCTAATGAATAAATTGGCAATTACAACCGAGATTAGAAGCATTTTACTTGATTCAGAAGAGATCACCTCTCTGATAGGAAAGAAAATATTTCCTGTCGTTGCTCCATTGAAAACAGAAGGTGATTTCATCATTTATCAGCGTGATGGTTACAAACAAGAATATACTAAAATGGGCGTTGCCCGGCAAATTCCTACTGTATTTGTAAATGCTGTTAGTGATGATTATGATCGCAGCCTACAGTTGGCTTCTCTAATATATGAGGCTTTAGAAGGTCAATTTTCTAACCCGGATATGACTATACACTTGGAAGACTCTACGGAGGATTATTCAGAAGGAAAATACTTTCAGGTGCTTCAATTTTCAGTAGAGTAAAAAATGAAACGTAAAACTAAAATTTTAAATAGTATGGCAGCAGTTAAACATGATTCAAGTAAAGACCTCGTAAGAGGTCAGTTATTCCTTTTCCTTGGTGAAAATCCGGTAGCGTTTGCATCCAGTTGTTCCCTGGAAGTGTCAGTTGAGGAGATTGATATTTCCAATAAAATGTGTGGCGATTGGGCTGCATCGTTACCGGGAAAAAAAAGTTTCACTATCAGTAGTGAATCATTGCTTACCCGATTAGAAGGGGCAACCAGTTACGACGAACTACTGAAGCATGTAGATACGGGTGAAACATTCCAGTTTGTAGTCGGTGAGTCAACCATCACTGATAAAACCAACGTTGGTGGTAGTTTCGCAATTGATACTACCAAACCTAATTACAAAGGTGAGATTATGCTAACCTCTTTGTCACTAAAGAGCGATAACGGGCAGATTGCAACATGTTCTGCATCTTTTAAAGGAGTTGGTGCTTTGCAAAAGGTTGAAGCCATTCCAGGAGCATAATAAGTAAACAAGCACGAAGGCGGTCAGATGATGGCCGCCTTTTTTAATTAGCCTTACATGAAAATAGGATTAACAATTAAAGCGATCATACGCTGGGAGCAGCTGCGAAGGAAATCTTTCTCTCTAATGGACTATTCCGATAAGGATGATATAGACGCATTACTGTACACAACTACGGTATGCAACAATGAGGGCAAGATGTATACGTTTGAAGTATTCCGACATACCCTTTCAAACCAAAAGATAACCCGTGAAATGGTCATGGCTTTGGAGAAAGAAACAACAATTCTCGCTCAATTCCAGAAAAAGCAAACAGTGGACGACCTAGCAGATCACGAGGTCACTCCTGGTATGATTGGCGAATTGATTGCAACGCTCATCATGTCAGGATTAGACGCGCATTACGCATTGGAAGAAATGGAATTATGTGATCTGCCTTTATATATCGAAGCATATGAGCGTAAAAAGAAAGAGCAAATGGAGAGTGATCGCCTCTGGACTTATCTGAATATCCTCCCTCATGTTGATGGCAAGAAGTTGCCGAGTGCCCGGGATCTATATTCATTCCCCTGGGAGGAGATGGAGGATATGAAAGAAGCTGAAAGAGCATTGGCGGAAGATGCAGAAACCTTTGAAATATTTATGAATAACGGAATAAATAATTGTAAGTAAAGATATTATGGCAGGACGTTTAAGCTTTAGTATAGCGATCAATCTCTTGACGGAAAACTTCAAGAGAGGTTCAAATCAAGTGAAAGCTGCATTCAAATCAATGCAGATGCAGTTTCTTACTTTTGCTGCAGCTCTGGGGGCCGGTGGCTTAGGTTTGAGTAATTTCATTTCTCGGCTCATTGAAATAGCTCGTGAAACTAATAGAGTGACTACCGCACTAAAGAATGTGTCCGGTAGTATGTCACAATATGCCGACAATCAGCGGTATTTACTGGACTTGGCAAAGAAGTATGGACTAGAGATTAACGCTTTGACGGCTAACTATGCCAAGTTTACGGCTGCTGCGTCCATCTCCGGTATGTCAATGATGGATCAGCGGAAAGTATTCGAATCTGTTTCCCGCGCTTGTACAGCCTTTGGGATGAGCGCAGACGATAGTAATGGGGTTATGCTTGCACTTTCTCAAATGATGAGTAAAGGCAAGATTAGTTCCGAGGAATTACGTCTACAGATGGGAGAACGTCTTCCGGTTGCATTACAGGCGATGGCAAAAGCTGCGGGTGTCTCTGTTGCCGGACTTGACAAGCTGATGAAGCAGGGTAAGCTAATGAGTAAAGACGTGCTTCCTAAGTTCGCAGAAGCACTCAACGAGATGATTCCTAACGTTGATACTGACAACTTGGAAACATCTGTAAATCGCCTGAAAAACGCATTTACAGAATTTGTAAACGGGACGGATGCACAGAGTAAATATAAAGCCCTGATTGATTGGTTGACCGGGGCCGTTCAAGGACTTGGGGATAATCTCAAGAATATAATGTTGCTAGCTTTTGCCGCGATTGTATTTGTTGCCATAAATGCCGCTACCAAAATGTGGAGAGGGTGGTCTGTTGCTTATGACAACGTAGCAATGAGCGGTGAAAGAGCATCCGCTAGAGCTATAGCAGCTACAGAGAAAAGGGTCTTGACAGAACAGACACTAGCCGTAAAAAGAAAAGCGGAAGCACTTGCAGAAGCCAATTATCAGACGGCGCTAGCTAATGGTGTAGCATCTGATGTAATAACAGCGGAGGTTGCAAAAGACAAGGCCATCCGGACTCGAATATCTGCTGAAAGTGCACTCGAAAGAGCTAGAGCGATAGAGCAAAAAGCGCTTGATAAAGAAAAATCTATATCCACAACTACTTCCGCTATGGCAGGAGCTAACGGCTTTAAAAAAGCCTGCATTATCGTAGGAGGACAAGCAAAAAGATTGATGCTATCTCTGAAAGGGCTTTGGAGTTCGTTTGCGCCAGCGATTATATTCTCTGCGTTGGCGGCTATTGGTGGAAAGTTGTTTGAAGTGTATCAGGAAGCCAAACGAATAAAGAATATATTCTCTGATTATCAGAAGAGTCTTTGGAGTGCAAGCAATACTCCAGAAATAACACGTATGCAAACTTTGATTAATATCATGAACGACAGAAAGAAAAGTCAAAATGAAATTAACATAGCACAAGGCGAGTTGCAGAAGATGTTAGGTAAAGAGAACTTATCACAAGAAGAACTCAACAAATTAGTAAAAACAAGAATAGCATTGCTTAGGGAAGCAGCCATGGCAGAACATGCTTTTAATACTGTCGGAGAGTATTCGGAAAAGAATGCGCATCTGTCGGGAAGCGTAGGACTAAGCACTGAACAGATGGATCGATTAGTCAAATTAAAGCCTATCGATGGCACGTCTAATCGAAACAGCTTTGCCTATAATAATGCTATCAGAGATGAACTAAAGAAAAATGGTAATTTATACAAAGGAATTTCTTTGTCTGATGTGGATAAGGCAGTAAAAGAATATATCGAAAATAACCGTGTAATAGCAGATGCCACTAACAGAGCAGGTAAATACCAGGCCAATGCTAGTAAATTAACGACATCAACAGCAGATCCCGATGATAGCAAAAAGAAAAAAACTCCTCTACAAAAAGAGCAGGAATCTTTCAATAAACAATTCGAAGAATTAAAAGCCGAACTAGAAATAGGAAAGATTACTCAAGCTGAATATAACAAGAATCTTGGTGAATTGAACATAAAGATGTATGCTCAAGCTAAAGGAACAGGTGATAAAGAAGTTCTTGAAAGCGAGTATCTGAAAGCCAGAAAGGAAGCAGCAGAGGCTGCTATAAAGAATCAAGATAAGAATGCTGCTCTTGTTGAATTTGAAAAGGTTCAGAAAGACTATAACGCAAAGGTAAAAGAAGCCCAAGTGCAGCAAGCTAAGGGCTTAATGTCTCCAAAGGATTTGAACAGTAATATTGCGTCTCTTTCAATCGAAGCAGCCAAATCCGCTGCCGGTATCAAGGGTATCGGAGATGAGGCTGATGTGTTTATCACAGCTATGCAGTTAAATGCCAAACTCCTTTCATCATCCACTAAGGTAAAACCGCGTGATACTACATTTGATTACAAAAAGACAAAAACAGATATTGCCTCTGCAAATCTGGACAAGGCTAAAGAGTTAGCAGATAAATACAAAGAAGAAGCAAGAGTCATTGGAAAAACTTTATCAGATGAAGTTGCTAATGCTATGGCGAATGTTCCGTCATTGGAAGAAGCTTTGAAATTAGCACAGGTAAAAGAGGATATCAAGAATCTCAATAAAGAGCTTAATGAATCATTGTATTCTGGTGTCAAAGACATTGCAAGCAGTTCAGACCGTATTGTAAGTGCGTTCAGTAACCTTCGTGATGTTATGAATGACGTAGACGCAACCGGGTGGGAGAGAATTATGGCTATCTGGAATGCTATGACAAATGTGGTAGACGCTTTCTTATCTATCATTAAGATGATTGAGAGCCTGACCGAAATCACCAATAAACTCACACAGGCAAAACAGCAAGAGAATGCGATGACTGATGAGTCTGCCACATCAAAGTTAACAGAAGCGGCGGTTGATACTGTCGTCACAGAGGTAAAAATAGCCAATTCCGAGAGAAAAAAATCAGCAGACACGTCAGAAGCCGCCACGGCCGCAACTTCTGCAACAACGGAAGTAGCTGCCAATACAGCAAAGGGAGTAAGTGCGGCAGGATCTAGTGCTGCAAGTTTACCATTCCCGGCAAACATTATTGCTATTGGTGCTGCAATAGCTGCTGCGGTTGCGTTGTTTGCTTCAATTCCGAAATTTGCTACTGGAGGCGTTATAACCGGTGGCCCCACTTCTGGGGATAAAATACTAGCCCGTGTCAATGCTGGAGAGATGATTTTGAACCAAGGACAACAGTCACGACTATTTGAAGCTATCAATTCAGGTAGATTGGGAGAAAGTGGAAATATGTCTTCCACAATAACTACTAGAGTTCGGGCTAAAGACCTTATTCTCACAATTAATAATGAACTGAAGTCACAAGGAAAGAAACCAATATCATGAGTTACGGATTAATATATACAGTACCATTTGCCACACTGGACAATGCCTCATGTGTGGTAGAAATCGAAAAAGAAAACTATACAGGTAAGTCAAAAGAATTAATCCCTGCTGGTGATTCTCCTTTTACAGTTGACATAGAAGATGAAAAATTTCTTTATACTCCTACTCGATTTAGTACAGCAACGATCCGGGTGGTTGGTAGTGACTACCTGCAAAGTTTGTTTTCTACGGCTTATCAAATGTATCGGGTGACATTGAAAGTAAATGGCTTAGCTACTTGGTGTGGATTCATAAAACCAGAACTTTACACACAAGACTACACTTTGAAGACATTTAATCTTGAACTGGAGTGCATGAGTGCTATGTCCACCCTTGAATTTATTGATTATAAACAAATGGGGGAGAGCCGCACATTTGTGTCTTTCTGGGACCTAATAAAAAAATGTATTACTTCGACTTCGGCTCAATACAATGCTGTATATTTCCCCCATGTATATGCGAAAGACGTAGAAAGTTATGCAACAGAAAGCAATGTATTAGAAGGTATAACGGTAAGTGAACAGAATTTCTTCGATGAAGATGATAAGGCTATGAATTTGAAAGAAGTATTAGAAGAGGTTTGCAAATTCCTTAATTGGACTTGCGTTGATTGGAGAGGGGATTTATACTTCATAGATATAGATCATATCGGGGAATTCTATAAATATGGTCCTGTAACATTCGAGAAAATAGGAACAGAGGGATTGAACTTGCTTAATGTACAAAGTATAGGTTTCGCAGGATCCGATCATGCATTAGATATTTTGCCGGGCTATAATAAAGTTACAGTAAAAGACAGCAATTACCCAGTTGATTCACTTATTCCTGATTTATTTGGAGATTCTTTATTAAGTCCTTTGATTAAAAATAGTCCATATTATCGGAAAATAGATGGAGATCGTTTTTCATTCTTCGTAAAATTCTATATAAACCCTCGGTTCAACAATGTATTTAGTGACAAAGATTCTTTGCAAGGGATTGAAATTGATTTGAAATCATTAGGAAATAATGCTGATAATGCTGTTATTAACAATATAGGATCATTAATCAGCAAGCAGGCGAAATACAAATGGGAAGACGGTACTCCATCATCGTTAAGCTTTGAGGATGTGCTAATTATTGGAATGGGCTTAGGCAACAAGAATTATAGTTCTTTGACTGACTTGACACTATTCCTAAATAAAGATATCCCAGTATTACAGATTAATTCTGACTATTTGGTAGAAACTATAATCTCTCCATCTGATGGATCAAGTTATCTATTGCTTTCTGGACAATACTTACAATCAGACTCACTATACACCAGCCCAGCGCAGGGAGGTGATGGCACTTGGAATAATACAGCTGGAGATAATTGTTGTAAATTCAAATTGAAGATAGGAGACAAATACTGGACAGGTGGAAAATGGACCAAGGAAGAATCTCGTTTTATTATTAAATGCGGTGGATATGGAAAAAGTAAAGTATGGTATGAGTGGAATGATTTTGAAAACAATGTAACTTATGACATGAATATAGATTCTAAAGGATATGCAATACCAATTAAAGCATCAGATAAACTTTTTGGAAAAATTGAACTTACAGTATTACGTCCTTTTCCCAATAATTACGGAGAAGGCGGCCGGATTAAACGCTATCCATATTATACTTTCATGCGTGATTTAAAACTACAATTATTTTCCGGGATACCAGAACAAGACGAAGAAAAAAATAATGATACAGATCGTATTTATGAAAATGTAGCAAATGAAAATTATATCAATGAATTGGAGGAAATAGAATTTAAGATTACTTCTCATAATAATGATGGAGCTTGTTATAGTAAAGTTATTATAGGGGATAACTATCTGACTGATAACTTATACTCCGTGATTGAAGGAACAACCATCCGCCCAGAGGAGCATCTAATAAGAAGAATAATTAAGCGGTATAGTGCCCCCCAGATAAAGTTAACACAAGTAATAAAAGAGACACCTGATTTAACGCCTATAACTCGTTTGTCTGACAATTATATGGTTAATAAGAGATTCATCAATGTTGGAGGCACAATCGATTATAAGATGAATCAATTTCAGTGTATAATGATAGAAGTATGAGTGATATCTTAATAAAGTCAAGAGTAATTCCATCTAACCCCCGGTCGAAAAATTATCCGGCTGGGGCCACTGTTGTACGCTCTGGTAGCGGGGGTGGCAGTACGTTAATAACTGGTGGTGGAGGGACTAATATTGATATCATAAAGGTTGATGACATGCGATCATTAACCGATAAAAATGTTCTTTCATCTCTCCGAGTTCTTGGTGAAATTCTATCACGGATTATTAAAAATGATGACGAGACAGAACTTTCAGAGGAAAACACGCTATCATCACTCCGGATCACTAAAGAAATAGCAGAATCAGCGAAAATAATTTTAGATAAAATAGAGAAAACTTATCTTTCTAAAATAGAAAATGATGAGGCTGCCGGACTTCTCACCTTCCTAAAAGGTTTAATATCTAAAGAGCTAATTGAAGCTAATAACGGTTTGGTTGTTCGTAAGACAGAAGTTGTAGAACCTATGCTGATGTCTTTATTATCGGAAGAGTTCGAGGATGGTATTGTAGAAGAGAACGAAGATGTATTTATTGAGGAAATGCGTACT
>PPYF01438673.1_pt1 | contig 16758 bp, 17 predicted proteins | sample 1559871 | NCBI WGS metagenome assembly PPYF01 (sample SAMN08240021, study PRJNA423297) | Human gut metagenome, whole genome shotgun sequencing project.
TCATAAGAAACTCCCGCGATCACCGGCATCAGCGCAATCCGGATTCCTACTTTTAAGACCTGCGATTCTGCTGTGATAAAAAAACAGAAAATAATACTGACGATCATAACAAAAAAGAGAAAACTTGTCCCGCAGCGCTTGTGCTGTCTGGAGCTTTTTCTTACATTTTCAACCGTAAGCGGCATTCCGTGTTCAATACAGTTGATACACTTGTGCTCTGCCCCATGATACATAAACGTCCTCTGAATATCCTTCATTCTGGAGATCAAACCAATATACAAAAGAAAGACTACCATTCGGATCACACCTTCCAGCGCAGTAAGTACCCCTCTGGACGAAATATAATTCTTCAAAAGATCACTCAGGAAATACGGGAGGACCATAAAAATCCCGACCGCTGCCACGATAGAAAATGCCACCGTAAAGCCCATCATGATTTTTTCTTGTTTTTCCTGCTTTTGCGCCTCTTGTTCAGTAAGAACTTCCCCCTCTTCTTCCTCGAAAAAGCTGGCCGAATAGGTCAGCGTTTTCATTCCCAGCACGAGCGAATCGATAAAATTAAAGATCCCCCGGATGAACGGCACTTTATATACACCCTGCCAGGGGATGATGCCTTTGTATTCTTTGACGCAAACCTCGATCTGCTGATCCGGTTTTCTGACAGCCACTGCATACCGTGTCTTATTTTTCATCATAATGCCTTCCAACACTGCCTGCCCGCCTATATTTGATGACTTCATACTGCCCTCCTGTTTTTCTATATACGAAAAACAGGCTGAGATACATTCACCTCAGCCTGCCATAGTCTTTTCCTATTTAATACCATATTTCTTGTTGAACTTGTCAACACGTCCGCGAGCCTGAGCAGCTTTCTGCTGACCTGTATAGAATGGATGGCATTTGGAGCAGATTTCTACGTGGATGCTCTCGTTTGTAGATCCTGTTACAAATGTGTTTCCACAGTTACAAGTTACTGTTGCCTGATGGTACTCTGGATGGATTCCTTCTCTCATGATTTTCACCTCTCTATTTTAAAATATTATTCTAATCTCTAAACAGCTACACCATAATAGCATAGTTTTTTCTGTTTTGCAAGTTTTTCAATAAGAAAACTTTATCTTTTTTCAATTTTTAATTTTTTGCTGCTTTTTCTTTTCCAATCAGGAAATACGGAACTGCCAGGAACAAAATACCGCCCACCATATTTCCAATGGTTACAACGGCCAGATTATAGGCATATCCGCCGATGCTGATATCGTACTGTGCCGGATTCAAAAGACCGATCATCATCAGAGACATATTTGCCACACTATGTTCAAATCCTGCTGTAAAAAATGTGATCAGACACCAGAACGTCATAATCAGCTTTCCTGTTTCTGTTTTCATTTTAATTCCGCACCACACTGCCAGACATACTAAGATATTACAGAGTATTGCCCGCATAAACAGCGGCAGCGGTTCTACAGACATCTTCATCGCTGTAGTATCTGCCATGATCGCCTGTACGCTTCCTGTACAGAGTCCTGTCAGAGAGTACATTCCTGCTACCAGAACAGAGCCTGCCAGATTCCCGAGCCAGCAGGTCACCCACACTGTCACAGAATCCTGAAATGTCACTTTCTTCTGAAACATCCCAACAGCCATCACAAAATTACTTCCTGTAAAGAGCTCTGCTCCTGCCATCAAAACCAGACTGAGGGCAACGCCAAAGCAGCCTCCCATAATAAACTTCACACCCGGCACGCCGCCTTCTTTTAACATTCCACCTGCTGTAAATGCCAGAAGAACGCCAAATCCAACAAACATTCCTGCCAGCATTGCTGAGACGAAGTATGCCCCTGTCTGCTGCCGCAGGAACTGGATTTTCTTTTTGGCTGCATTTCCTGCCATGTCAATTTCTTCACGAAACATCTTGATTTCCTCCTCAGTTTCTCATCATTCAAGTATTCTTGAACATCCCGCATTTTGTCACATTTTGCAGGACACCAACCAGAATATAATATCTGTTTTGTGAGTCAGAATCAAGTATTTTCTTTCGTACAAGAGTGATTTTAGATAAATTTTTGACGAATTACTGTCTGCACCAGCTCGGCATTCGTTCTTGTCCGCGAGAACATATTCAGCAGATTGTCCACTGCTTCATCTGCTTTCATGCCATTCATTGCCTTTCGGATGATATAAACTGCATCCTGCTCTTCTTTATTAAGCAGCAGATCTTCTCTTCTGGTTCCGGATTTCGGAATATCGATCGCCGGGAACACTCTCTTCTCCTGAAGTTTTCGATCCAGCACCAGCTCCATGTTACCGGTTCCCTTAAATTCTTCATAAACAACATCATCCATCTTGCTTCCCGTTTCCACAAGTGCTGTTGCCAGGATCGTAAGACTTCCGCCCTCACGCATATTTCTTGCCGCACCGAAAAACCGCTTCGGCATATGCAGTGCAGCCGGATCAAGACCACCGGACAAGGTTCTTCCTGACGGCGGCACAGTCAGATTGTACGCTCTTGCCAGACGGGTGATACTGTCTAACAGGATCATAACGTCTTTTCCATGCTCTACCAGACGCTTCGCACGCTCGATCACCATCTCGGATACCCTCTTGTGATGTTCCGGCAGCTCGTCAAATGTAGAGTAGATTACTTCCACATTTGGTCCCGCGATTGCTTCCCTGATATCGGTTACCTCCTCCGGACGCTCATCGATCAGAAGAATCAGAAGATGCATGTCCGGCTCTCTTTTCTGAACAGAGAGTGCCACTTCTTTGAGAAGGGTTGTCTTACCGGCTTTCGGAGGTGATACGATCATTCCTCTCTGCCCTTTTCCGATCGGAGAGAGCAAATCTACGATCCGCATTGCAGTCGTTGCTCCGGGTGTTTCCAGAGAAATCCTCTGATTCGGGAAAATCGGAGTCAGATCTTCAAAATTATGGCGCTTTACTGCTTCTGCCGGACGCAGCCCATTGATGGTCGATACGTACAAAAGTGCACTGAATTTTTCAGACTGTGTTTTAATCCTTGTATTTCCTGTGATGATATCTCCTGTCTTCAAATTGAAGCGCCGGATCTGAGATGGTGACACATATACATCATTTTCACCCGGAAGATAGTTTTCACACCGGATAAACCCATACCCGTCCGGAAGTACCTCTAAAATTCCGTTTGCAGTACGCCCGCTGTCAAGCTGTTCGATATCCGTTCCCTCTTTTTTCTCTTTCACTTCTTCTTTTGCCTGTGCGTTGGCCTCTTCCTGTTTCTCTTTATCATCCTGCGCCAGCATTGCTTCGATCAGATCTCCTTTTTTTAAAGTGGAAATTCCTTTCATTTTTCTTGCCTTTGCCAATTCCCGCAATGTAGCGAGCGGTAACGATTCATATTTTTCTCTTGTCATAATTACCTGCCTTTCTCAAAATTCACTTTTCATTTATTCATTTTACTTTCAATCTCTTGGGGATCTTTGTCTGAACTGACTTAACTTGAACAATTTTGTAAAGTTTGTTTTTTTATTATAGCGCATCTTTTCCAAAAAAGAAAGTTTTTTTTGAAATCTTGCACCGTTTCCTTAACAGTGTTATGATTATGGAAGAATGTGTTCTGCACAGGAAATCTAAGAATCAGCGAGGTAAAAACTATGACAAACAGCGAAAAAGCATTACAGATGCACGAACAGTGGAACGGAAAACTGGAAACTGCAGCCAAAGCACATGTCAATTCCAGAGAAGATCTGGCAATTGCTTACACACCGGGTGTAGCCGAACCTTGTAAGGTGATCGCAAAAGATCCCGAAGCTGCTTACAAATATACAATCAAATCCAACACCGTAGCCGTAGTTTCTGACGGAAGTGCGGTTCTGGGACTTGGCAATATCGGAGCACTGGCAGCCATGCCTGTTATGGAAGGAAAAGCAGTTCTTTTCAAAGAATTCGGCGGTGTCAATGCCGTTCCGATCTGCCTTGACACGCAGGATACAGAAGAGATTATCAAAACCGTTGTCAACATTGCACCTGCATTTGGCGGAATCAATCTGGAAGATATTTCTGCACCGCGTTGTTTTGAGATCGAAGAACGCTTAAAAGAGCTTCTGGACATCCCTGTCTTTCATGATGACCAGCACGGAACTGCCATTGTTGTCCTTGCCGGTATCATCAATGCTCTCAAAGTAACCGGAAAGAAGAAAGAAGACTGCCGCGTTGTCGTAAACGGTGCAGGTTCTGCCGGAGTTGCCATCACAAAACTGCTTCTGACCTACGGATTTGAACATATTACAATGTGTGATATCAACGGAATCATCAGCAGCGCATCACCGAACCTGAACTGGATGCAGAAAAAGATGACAGAAGTGACAAACCTGGAAAACAAAACCGGTTCTCTTACAGATGCCATGTGTGGAGCTGACATTTTCGTCGGTGTCTCTGCTCCTGGTATCGTCACAAAAGAGATGGTCGCATCCATGAATTCTGATGCCATACTCTTTGCCATGGCAAATCCGGTGCCGGAGATCATGCCGGATCTTGCAAAAGAAGCGGGTGCACGCGTTGTTGGAACCGGACGCTCTGATTTTCCAAATCAGGTCAATAACGTTGTCGCTTTCCCGGGAATTTTCAAAGGGGCGCTGGAAGGGCGCGCCACACAGATCACGGAAGAGATGAAACTTGCTACAGCCAATGCCATTGCAAGTCTTGTTTCTGATGAAGAACTCAATGAAAACAATATTCTCCCGGAAGCATTTGATTCCCGTGTTGCCGACGTAGTCAGCAAAGCGGTAAAGGAACTGATCTGATCATGCGCTGGGGTGAAAAAAGATACCACTCTCTGGATTATGAATTAAAACAGATGTTCAAAGAAAAAGTTTACAAAATCGCCTTAAACGGCGGAATGACCTGTCCAAATCGTGACGGTCATGTGGGAACAGGGGGCTGCATCTTCTGCAGTTCCCAGGGGTCAGGTGATTTTGCCGGCTCTGCCAGACTTTCCATCGCCGAACAGATAAAACAGGGAAAAGCAGATATTTCTTCCAAACGTCCGGTGCACTCTTATATTGCCTATTTTCAGGCATTTACGAACACTTATGCGCCGGTGGAAACACTTCGCGCCCTTTATATGGAAGCCATTGCTGATCCGGAGGTGAAGATTCTCTCCATTGCCACCAGACCGGATTGTCTGGGAGCAGATGTCCTCGCACTGCTCGATGAGATCAACCACATCAAACCTGTCTGGGTAGAGCTGGGATTGCAGACCATCCATCCCGAAACCAGCGCCTACATCCGGCGCGGATATGAGCTTTCAGTATTTGAACAGGCAGTAAAAGAACTTCGTGCCATCGGCATCACGGTAATTGTTCATACGATTCTGTATCTGCCGGGTGAAACGAAAGACGATATGCTGGATACGATCCACTATCTCAATCATATGGATATTCAGGGGATCAAACTGCAGCTGCTTCATGTCTTAACCCACACAGACCTTGCAGCCGACTATGAAAAACACCCCTTTTATATTCCCGATATGCAGGATTATATTCAGTTTCTCGGTACCTGCATCGCACAGTTGAACCCCGAAATCGTGATTCATCGCCTGACCGGAGACGGGCCAAAAGACCTTTTGATCGCCCCTCTTTGGACAAGCAATAAAAGAACCGTATTAAATCAGCTTCACAGCCACCTGAAAGAACAGGATATCTGGCAGGGAAAGGAGTACTATGTCTGAAACTTATACACTGTATAAACTGATCGTATTGTGCATGCTGGATAAAGTGGATTTTCCATTGACAACTTCACAGATTTCCGAATTTATTCTGGAAAAAGAATACACAACTTATTTTAAGCTTCAGGAAACACTCGCTGAAATGGAACATTCCGGACTGCTCCGCGTGGAAACGACACACAACCGTACTCTGTATCATCTGACAGACAACGGTCTGGACACCATCCAATACTTTAAAAACAAGATTTCCCCTGCCATTCAGCGGGATATTGATGAATTTCTCAAAGAAAAGAAGTATGATCTGAAAGAAGAGGTTTCTGTCAAGTCCGACTACTATCTGAACACCAACCATGAATATGAGGTCTGCTGTCAGATTGTAGAAAACGGCTTCAGCCTGATTGATCTGAAACTCACGGTTCCTACCGAATCAGAAGCTGAAGCCATTGCCGGAAACTGGGCTTCCCAGAGCCAGGATATCTATACCCTACTGCTTGCGAAGCTTTTGTAAATGCTCTTTGATTTGTTTTTCATAGCCAAGATCGCCGGGTTCGTAGAACCTGGCGTTTTTGATTTCATCCGGAAGATACTGCTGTTCTACATAATGATTCGGATAGTCATGTGCATATTTATATCCGATCCCATGTCCCAGATTTTTAGAACCCTTGTAATGTGCATCCTGCAGATGTGACGGAACCGTGGTCTTATATTGCCGTACATTTTCATTTGCCGCAAAAATCGCATTGACCGCCGAATTACTTTTTGGCGCAGTCGCCACATACAGTACTGCCTGCGATAAAATAATCTGTGCCTCCGGCATCCCGATCCGCTCCACTGCCTGTGCTGCGGAGACAGCCACCGTGAGTGCCACAGGATCTGCATTTCCCACATCCTCTGCTGCACAGATCATGATCCTGCGGGCAATAAATTTGATATCTTCTCCTGCATACAGCATTTTTGCCAGATAATACACTGCAGCATCCGTGAAAGCTTCCCATTCCCTTATTCTCATCATAAACCGCACGCTTCAACAGGGTGCGAATATCTTCTTTTCCCAGAGATTTTAATTCAAATACACTGGATCGGGAAATCAACGCACTATTGACTTCAAAATACGGGTTTTCTGTCGTTGCTCCGATCAAGGTAATGGTACCGTCCTCCACAAATGGCAGCAGATAGTCCTGTTGTCCCTTGTTAAATCTGTGGATCTCGTCAATAAACAGGATCGTTTTTTTGCGATACATTCCGAGCAGTTCTTTCGCTTCATTTACCACCTGCTCCATATCTTTTTTTCCTGCTACTGTAGCATTGATCTGCTTGAACTCCGCACTGGTCGTATGTGCGATCACCTTTGCAAGAGTCGTCTTTCCCGTTCCCGGAGGTCCGTAAAAAATGATCGATCCCAGCTTATCCGCCTTGATCGCACGATACAAAAGCTTGTCTTTCCCTATAATATGCTGCTGTCCCACTACTTCTTCCAACATCTGCGGACGCATTCTGGATGCCAGGGGAGATTCCTGTTCCTGTGTTTTTTCTCTCATATAATCAAATAAATCCATACTCTTCCTCCTGCCGGCTTCTGTATATTTCAGACACCGCTGATCTCGCGGATGACCTCTCCTGCAATCAAAAGCCCTGCCACCGGCGGTACAAAGGAAATGCTGCCCGGAAGTACACGGCGGGCTCCTTTGTCCTCTCCGGTCTCACGTCCGGACGTATCGACTGGTTTTTCCGGTGAATACAATACTTTCAGATGCCGGATCCCTCTTGCTTTCAGTTCCCGCCGCATCACTTTGCAGAGCGGACACATACTGGTCTTTGACAGGTCTGTGATTTCAAACAGTTCCGGATGCAGCTTGTTGCCGGTTCCCATACTGCTGATCAGTGGGATCTCCCTTCTCTGCGCCAGTTCCGCGATCGCCAGCTTTGCCGTTACCGTATCGATGGCATCAATGATATAATCCGGAGTTTCTTCAAACAATTCTTCCACATTATCCGGCAGTACAAAGGTCTCATAGGTCTTTACAACAATCTCCGGATTGATATCCCGGATCCGCTCCCGCATCACTTCCGTCTTCATCCGTCCGATGGTACTGTGATATGCGATCGACTGCCGGTTGATGTTCGTCAGAGAAACCTTGTCATTATCGATCAGGATCAGCCTGCCCACACCGCTTCTTGCAAGTGCTTCGATACAGTGAGAGCCTACGCCGCCGACACCAAATACCATGACAGTCGCCTGCTTAAGTCTCCCCAGCCCTTCTTCTCCGATCAAAAGTTCTGTTCTGGAATATTCATTCATCTTATATATCTCCTCTATTTCTAAGGCAGAAGCAATCTGTCTGCCGTCACAAATTCAAATCCTTTTTCTTTCAGTCTGTCTATGATCTGCAAGGCCGCCTCCACAGAGGTTCCGTAACAGTCATGTAACAGAATCATATCATTTTCTTTTGCCTGCGTCACTACTTTGCTGACAATTTTCTCTGTATCTTTTACAGACCAGTCCAGCGGATCCACTGTCCACATAACCGGGATCATGGAAATTTTTGCGGAAAGTCCCTTTGGAAATTCTCCAAAAGGAGGTCTTACATATTCTACCGGATTTCCCGTGATCTTCTCGATCAGACGGTTCGTCTCCTCCAGCTCTTTGAGCGCTTCCTCTTCTTTGATCTTCGTCAGCTGAACATGATGATACGTGTGATTTCCAATCAGATGTCCGTCTCTTGCCATCTGCCTCACCAGCAGAGCATTGTCGCCTTTTTCAATATTCTCTCCGATCAGGAAAAACGTAGCATGCACATCCCGCTCTCTCAGCCCGTCCAGAAGTTTCTCTGTATACGCTGCACTCGGTCCGTCATCAAAAGTCAGCGCGATCTTTGGTCTGATTTCTTCTGTCTGCTCCACATCCGCACTCACAGGCTGTACTTCCCTCTCTGCCGGAATATTCACAAACGGCTGAATCCCCAGCAACAAAAAAACATAGGTGACTGTTAGCACTCTCCCCATCCATTTCCAACGCAATTGACTCACAATCCTTTTCTCTCGTTATTGCCAGTATATGCGGCTTTTCCTGAATTTATGGCATGTGATGCTTCCGGTACTGGGACGGACTCATCTGCATCTTCTTTTTGAATGCCTTGGAAAAATACAGATTATCTTCAAATCCTACCGAATACGCAATGGATGCAACGGAAAGCCCGGTCTCCCTGAGAAGATGGCACGCCTGACGGATTCGATATTCCGTCAGATATTCTTTTGGGGACTGCTTCTGATATGCTTGAAATGCACGAAAGAGATAACTTCTGCTGATCCCCGTATAATCCGCTACATCCTCCACTGTGATCGGATAGGAGTAACTGGATGCAATATAATCCTTTGCACGCTCCACATAAACCTGCCGGAGGTCATCTTTTTTCTCTTCTTTTTCCGCATAGTGAATAAACACGGACAGCATGGTATAAAGAGCTCCTGTCATAGCTGCTGCCGCTTCATATGTCGTTCCTCTTACCTGATAGATCTGCTCCAGCTGCCGCCAGATCAAATCTCCCGGAATCTTATCCCTTCCGATCACCGGCCGTTTTCTCGCAAAATCAGTTGCCCGCACCATCACAGCCGCATCGGTTCCCATAAACCCCGCCCATGCGTATTCCCACGGATCATCCGGATCTGCATAATACTTGACCTCTGTATCCGGATACAGAATAAAACTGTCTCCCTCTCCCAGATGATATATTTTTTTATCTGCCACATAGGTTCCCTTTCCCGAAATAATATGGTGGATACAATAATGATCCCGGATTCCCGGTCCCCACTGCTGCTCCGGTCCGCACTGCTGATACCCCACATTATAAACGGAAAGAGAACTCAGAAGATTATCTCCTACTTTATAGGAGTATTTGTATGTCTGTTCCACGCTCTTCTTTCCTTTCCCCAAATCTGTTCTTCGCCTCTATTATACAACATAATTCCATATATATGCACGTATTTTTTATAGACTTTTTTCAGTCTGATTTTTATAATAAACTTGTAAAAATACTCAGTCTCTATGGAAAGTGAGGAATCAACATCATGAAAGAACGTTTGATGAAAAAATTTGAAGAACTTTTCGGCAGCACAGAAGATGCCGGTTTTTATTTCTCTCCGGGACGCGTGAATCTGATCGGAGAACACACAGATTATAATGGAGGACACGTATTTCCATGTGCGCTGACACTTGGTACATACGGAATCGCCAAAAAGCGCAGTGACCGTATCTTGCGTCTCTATTCTATGAATCTGGATCATCTCGGTGTGATCACTGCCACTCTTGACGATCTGACCAACAAGCCGGAATATAACTGGGCAAACTATCCGCTTGGAGTTCTCTGGGCATTAAAAGAAAAAGGATACTCTGTAGACTGTGGAATGGATCTTGTGATCTACGGAAATATTCCGAACGGTTCCGGTTTGTCCTCTTCCGCATCCCTGGAAGTTCTGACCGGAGTAATCGCAAAAGATCTCTGCGGATTTGATGCCTTAAGCATGACAGACATCGCACTGATCGGACAGTACTCTGAGAACAACTTCAACGGATGCAACTGCGGAATCATGGATCAGTTTGCAGTTGCCATGGGCAAAAAAGACTGCGCGATCTTTTTGGATACCGGCACACTCTCCTATGAGTATGCACCGGTAGAACTGGAAGACGCCAAGATCATCATCACAAACAGTAAGGTAAAACACAGTCTTGTTGACTCTCAGTACAACCAGAGACGTCAGGAATGCAGCCATGCGCTCTCTCTTCTTCAGGAAGAACTGGATATCAACGCTCTTGGTGATCTGGACATCGATACCTTTGAAAAATTCAAAGAAGTGATCACGGATCCTGTAGAGCAGAAACGTGCGAAACACGCAGTTTATGAAAACCAGCGTACCATCGAAGCAGTATCTGCATTAAAAGCAGGCAACATCGAGCGTTTCGGCGAACTGATGAATCAGTCCCACATCTCTTTAAGAGATGATTACGCAGTATCCTGTGAAGAGATCGATATCCTGGTCGATCTTGCATGGCAGATTCCGGGTGTTGTAGGTTCCCGTATCACAGGGGGCGGATTCGGCGGATGTACCGTAAGTATCGTAAAAATTGACGCTGTCGATACTTTCATCAATACTATCGGACCTGCATATAAAGAAAAGGTCGGACACGAAGCCGAATTCTACACCGTTGATATCGGAAGCGGTGCACAGAAACTGGAGACTCTCTAAGAAAGAAGGAATTTATCCATGCTATATGAATCTATCAAAAAACTGGTACAGTACGGGATTGATACCGGACTGACTCCGGAATGTGAACGTATTTACACTATAAACTTACTTTTGGATGTATTCCATGAAGACAACTGGGAAGATGTCTCCTGTGATCTGACAGATCTTGTGCTGGAAGACATCCTCGCCGACCTCCTTAAGGAGGCTGTTACACGCGGCATCATTGAAGACAGCATTGGCTATCGTGATCTGTTCGACACCAGACTGATGAACTGCCTGCTGCCGCGTCCGGCTCAGGTTCAGAACGATTTCTGGAGACATTATCAGGAATCTCCGGAATCCGCCACTCAGTTTTATTACAAGTTCAGTCAGGACAGCGATTACATCCGCCGGTACCGGATCAAAAAGGACCGCAGATGGACTGTAGACACAGACTACGGAACACTGGATATTACCATCAATCTGTCCAAACCGGAAAAAGATCCGAAAGCCATTGCCGCTGCGCGCAATGCTTCTGTTTCGGCTTACCCGAAATGTCAGCTCTGTATGGAGAACGAAGGGTATGCCGGACGCCTCGATCACCCGGCCAGAGAGAATCACCGCATCATTCCGATCACGGTCAATGACAGCAAGTGGGGATTCCAGTATTCTCCTTATGTCTACTACAATGAGCACTGTATCGTGTTCAACGGAGAACATACTCCGATGAAGATCGAGCGCCAGACCTTTGTCAAGCTATTTGATTTTATCAAACAGTTCCCGCACTATTTCCTCGGATCCAATGCAGATCTTCCGATCGTAGGCGGTTCTATTTTAAGCCATGACCACTTCCAGGGCGGACATTATACCTTTGCCATGGAAAAAGCGCCTGTCATCCAGAAGTTTACTGTCAAGGGCTTTGAAGATGTCACAGCAGGCATCGTAAAATGGCCGCTCTCTGTGATCCGTCTGCAGTCCGAGGATGTGACCAGAGTGATCGACCTTGCAGACCACATTCTGCAGGCATGGCGAGGATATACAGATGAAGCTGCTTTCATTTTTGCTGAAACAGACGGACAGCCTCACAATACGATCACGCCGATCGCCAGAATGCGGGATGGAAAATATGAGCTGGATCTGACTTTGAGAAACAACATTACCACAGAGGAACATCCGCTCGGAGTATACCATCCTCACAAAGAACTGCATCATATCAAAAAAGAAAATATCGGTCTGATCGAAGTCATGGGGCTTGCTGTACTCCCTGCACGTCTCAAAGATGAGCTGGAGCTGTTAAAGACTTATATTCTTGAGAAAAAAGACGTCAGAAGCAATGAGACCATTGCAAAGCACGCGGACTGGACCGAAAGTTTCCTGCCGTCCTATCCGGAGATCAACGCAGAAAATGTCACGCATATTCTGGAACAGGAAGTCGGAAAGGTCTTCTGTCAGGTCCTGGAAGATGCCGGTGTTTACAAATGCACAGACGAAGGACTCGCTGCATTTGACAGATTTGTTGAGACTTTATAAAATAGATTTCGGAAAACAGTAACTAAAAAAGAACATCTCCGCAGAACTCAAAAGTTTTCATACTTTGCTTCCACGGGGATGTTCTTTTTCTTATTTTTTCTTTTTCTTATTTTTTCTTTTTCTTATGTTTCGTCTTTTTCTTTTTCACACTGTAGCCGAATGTCCCGATCTTCTTCCCGAGAGACAGATACTCTCCATGCGAATATGCCATCAGCCCTGTCTTATTCAGCTCAAACTTATTCTTTTCATTCAAATACTGCTCATCAATCTGTACTGCCAGAACTTCCGCCAGAAACATATGGTGGCTTCCAAGTTCTTTCACTTCTGTAACTTTACATTCGATATTGACCGGACACTCTTCAATCACCGGTGCATACCGAAGCTTTTCTGCTTTTGCCGGTGTCAGATGTGCCTCTTTCCATTTGTCCACATCCTTTCCAGAACGTACTCCGCAATAATCGGTTGCTTTTGCAAGCTGCTCCGTGGTCAGATTGATAACAAATTCTCCGCTCTCTTTTAACATATGATACGAATATCGCTCCGGACGGACGGAAATATAAACCATTGCCGGATTGGTGCAAATCGTGCCCGTCCATGCGATCGTCAGAATATTGCTCTTTCCGGACTTGTCCGCCGTACTCACCATCACTGCCGGGAGTGGATATACCATATTCCCGGCTTTCCATACTTGTTTTCCCATTTTTTGCTCCTTCTACTGCTGCAGTGCCGAAACCAGTGTCGGTACAAGCTGTTTCTTTCTGGACACCACGCCCTTTAACTCGATCATCTCCGGATTTCCTTTCAGATCAAACGCAGAGATGATCTTTTCTCTTGCTCCGTTTCCGGCACATAAAAGCTCTGAGGATTCTGCAACAATATTGGTCAGCATAAAGAAGATCATATCCAGTCCCTGTGTCTTTCTCGCCTGTTCCAGATAAGCGGATACTTCTGTTTTGATCTCACGCAGCTCTTCTGCGCTCATAGAGCTGATCTGACCGACTCCAAAGTTAATATCGTTGACTGTAAACTGTTTGAAATCCAGGAAACAGATTTCCTCTGCTGTCTTTCCTTTCAGATTACTTCCTGCATTAAACATCTCCAGTGCCAGCTTCTCAATATCGATCCCTGCGATCTCTGCCAGTTTTCTCGCAGATCTTTTATCCAACGGTGTACAAGTCGGAGACCGAAACATCAGGGTATCGGAAATGATCGCAGAGCAAAGGAGTGATGCGATCACCGGCTCTACTTCTACTCCCTCTTCCTGATACATCTGATAAACGATCGTAGCTGTACATCCAACCGGCTGATTTCGGAAAAATACCGGGCCCATCGTTTCAATACTGCTCAAACGGTGGTGGTCGATGATTTCCAGAACCTCTGCTTCTTCCACACCATCCACTGCCTGATTTTTTTCATTGTGATCCACCAGGATCACCTGTTTTCTGCGGCTGTTGAGTAATCTTCTTCTGGAAATAAAGCCCAGGAAATTACCTGCCTCATCCAGGATCGGGAAGTCACGGAATCTCCTGCGTGCCATCACATCTTTGACATCATCCACATAGTCATCCATCTGGAAAGAAACGATCCCCTCTCTTGTCATAAACTGCTTCACCGGAATACTCTGGTTGATCAGACGTGCGACAGTGAATGCATCATGCGGGGAAGAAATGATCACGATTTCTTTTTCTTCTGCCTGTTTTAAAATCTCTTCTCCTACACGTGCTCCGTTACACACCACCATACAGCTCACATTCAAATCGACGGCATGCTGCTGTGCCTCCTGGCGATCTCCTAAGATCACCAGATCATTTTCTTCCACAAATTCTGACATCAGCTTTCGGCTTGATGCAAGAATCCCGACTTTTCCGTTCAACACATAGCTGTGTGGATTTCCTGCAATGATGGTTCCATCAATGGTCGATGCAATATTCCTCATTGAGCTGCCCCGCTCGCCTTGGACTATAATCTTCTCCTGTCATCTTAGATTTCAAATTAGCATAGGCGATCGCAGAACAAATCGAATCTGTATCTGGATTTTTATGCCCTACTACATACACTCTATTATTACTCACTCCGTTATTCATATCAATCCAAACTTCCTTTGCTTATTTTCTTCTATAATGGTTATTAGTGTGAACAGTAACCTATATGTAGCTTGCCATTTTTTCCAGATTTCGTCAACCCAAATTTCAAGATTCCGTGTCTTTTTGATAAAACATATGCTATACTGTCTTTAATGCAAAGCAAAAATCTTCTGTTTTAAGAGATTTTTGTTTTAAACTTTTAGAAAGTCGAGGTGCAGCGATGAGCGAAGAATTAAGAACAGAAGAATTACTGACAAACGAAGGATACACAGAGACAATGGCTGATTACGAAGATCATTTTGACGATGCCAATCCATGGAACAGGGTTTTGGAATATATGGAAAAGAAAACGATCCTCCCTGTTAAGATCGAAGGAATCGTAAATGGCGGTGCCATTGCCATGGTAGAAGGACTACGCGGATTTATTCCGGCATCCAAACTCTCCCTTTCTTACATTGAAGATCTGGAGACTTATCTGCTCAAAGATGTGGAAGTTCAAGTGATCGATGTAGATCAGGCAGGCAACCGGCTTGTAATGTCCGCCCGTGAGCTTCTCAAAGAAAAAGAAAGAAAAGAAAAAGAAGCACAGATCGCAAGTATCCCAATCGGTACGGTTATGTCCGGTACTGTAGAGACATTACAGAACTACGGTGCATTTGTCAAACTGGAAAACGGTCTTTCCGGACTGGTACATGTTTCTCAGATTTCTCAAAAACGTGTCAAGAATCCTGCAGCTGTTTTGAATGTAGGAGATGAAGTTCAGGTCAAAGTCATCGGTATTAAAGACGGCAAGATCAGCCTGAGCATGAAAGCTTTAGAAGAACCGGAAGAAGAAGTTGTAGAAAAAGTTGAGATTCCAAAAGCCGAAGAGATCGGGACAAGCCTTGGAGATCTGTTCAAAAATATTCAGTTATAAAAATCTGTGATAAAAAGCCGCCGCCTCAAAGATTCAACACTTTGAGACGACGGCATATTTCTGCACATTTCCAGCACAATCCTTCTTTTCTTTCCCAGTCCCTACAAATCGATCTCTTTCAAATACGGGTTCGTCACTTCATAAAATTTTTCTGCTTCTACTGCTTCTGCGATCGCAGTGTCGATCGGCATCTTGCCAAGTACCGGTACTCCCAGTTCTTTTGCAATCTCGTCAATATGACTCTCGCCGAACACTTTGATCTCTTTTCCGCAGTCCGGACATTTGATGTAACTGTAGTTTTCCACGATTCCAAGAACCGGAATGTTCATCTGTTTTGCCATGTTGTACGCCTTCTTTACGATCAGCTGTACCAGATCCTGCGGAGAGGTGACGATCACAACTCCATCCACAGGCAGGGACTGAAATACAGTCAGCGGAACATCTCCCGTTCCAGGAGGCATGTCAACGAACAGATAATCCAAATCTCCCCACATCACATCTGACCAGAACTGTGTCACAACGCCTGCGATCACAGGACCTCTCCAGATGACCGGTGTGTCCTCCTCTTCCAAAAGCAGGTTGACGGACATGATCCTTGTTCCATCCGGTGCGCTGCAAGGAAGCATTCCCATCTCGTTTCCGATTGCCATCTCGTGCACTCCGTACATCTTAGGAATGGATGGACCTGTAATATCTGCATCCAAAATTCCTGCCGTATATCCTTTTTCGATCATCATACGTGCCAGGGAAGCTGTTACCAGCGATTTTCCAACGCCACCCTTTCCGCTGATGACTCCGATCACTTTTTTCACCTGGGAACCTACATTTGCCGGTGCTTTGGATGGCGCCGTATTGCCTGCATTCTGCTTCTGACTTTCACAGGAACCGGAATGAGAACATCCTGCACAGGACTCTTCGGAACATCCTTCTGTATATTGTTCTTCCATTTTCATTACCTCTCTTTGTTCTATAAATTCATCTGTCTCCATCTTTGAAAACAGGATTTCAGACTGATTTTATTATACCACAATTTGAGGATAATGGACACAACAACTTTTTTACAAAGATTCCTCCAGATCAGAAAGCATTACATCCAGTGCAGTGATTCCGCCTTCCGCAGTGTACCATACTGCCGGATGCTCCAGATAGATGATTTTTCCGTTTTTGTAAGCATCTGTCTGCATAACAAGTTCATTTTCCATAATTTCTTTTGCCGTCTGTGCCCCGTCTGCCCCGATTGCCTGATCACGATCCATCACGAAAATATACTCTGGGTTTTTCTCGACAACCGTTTCAAATGAAGCTTC
>PPYF01660610.1_pt1 | contig 16756 bp, 14 predicted proteins | sample 1559871 | NCBI WGS metagenome assembly PPYF01 (sample SAMN08240021, study PRJNA423297) | Human gut metagenome, whole genome shotgun sequencing project.
AGCCCCGATTAAACAGGGCTTTTAAGAGAAGTGTCTACTTCGTTTCTGGGCTTTGAGTGATCTTTTGACGACTTGCAGGCTGTAACACTCATCTGACGTCGTCATGAATATTTGATGACAGCTTGCCGACAGCAATGGCTCAAAAAAAACAGCGGCCTTAACGGGCCGCTGTTTTTTCTTCGGAGCAGACTTTGGTGCTATTGACGAACCTTGCGTATCGTCACAATCAGACCGCGGTCGCCGACCTCAACGGGCTGATCCATTTCGCCCTCCAGGTCACCCGGCTGCGGCATGAAATTGCCGGTCTTAGAGATGCGCGCACCCACCACCACAATCTTTGTGTTGGCAAGCGTCTCCGCCCCCATGGCCATGCGCATGGTTTCATTGAGTTCGAAGTTGTAGGGCAGATCCTTCACCTTCACCTTGGTGAACGCTACGGGCATGCGGCTTCCTGAAGCCGGGCGCGCGTAGATGAAGACCGTATCGTCGGGCGAGGTCTGATCTTTGAGCGCAGCGTCAAGCGTCACCGTACCGGCCACAGCGCTCATGGTCGCGGGCGATGCTGTCGGCACCGGCTCAACGGCCGTCGAAGAAGGCGCCGCCGCTGACTTGCCGCCGGCACCGCCGGCATTAGGCGAAACGGCCGAGATCGAGTCATTCACGCCGCCAAGACGCTTGGCTTCATTGATATTAGAAGCAATCTGATCGCGGTCGGGGAAGTCGGGCGGCACAACCTTGAGCAGACGCTCCCAATACTGCGCAGCCTGAGCATAACGTTCGCGGTCCCAAGACTGCATGGCCAGCAGCGCCAAGGCCTTCCACTGATTAGGATCCACTTTGAGGGCATCCTGCAGGAGCTTCTCGACTTCAGGCGTGATGACCTTGCCGTTGGCCGCAGCCATCATGTCGGCCATATCAGCCATGATGTCGGCATTGTTGGGCACCAGTGCATTCAACTTCTTGAAAGCCTCCACGGCATCATCGAAACGATTCATCGAGGCCGCCGTACGGGCAAGCAGGAACCAGCCCTGAGCATTTCTCGGATCTTCAGCCAATCGGGCTTTCAGATCGTCGAGCATCTTCTGCATATCGCGCTGCGAGTGACCGCGCGAATTGGCACTCTGGCGCTCCATCATTTCGATAAAGGCCGGATCCATGGCCGTATAGCGGCCAAGCGCGTAGTAGGCGACTGCTGCAGAAGCCGGAATAACCACAAGCAGCACCACTGCGAGCACGCGCGGCATCATCATGCTGCGCCCGCTCTTGATTTCTTCTTCGTGCTTGGCTTCTTCCAAAACGCGGCGTTCAAGTTCGCTGCGCGTTTCTTCGTATTCATCCTGATCGATTCGACCAGCAGCACGCTCCGCCTCAAGGTCATTGGCCTGCTGCTGAAGGATAGCGAGCACCTGACTGCGGCGGTCACTTTCCGCTTTGGCCCGGGACCCGAACCAGAGCGGCAGGCAGACGGCCGCAACCGCTGCCACGCACATCAGTACACAGAGAATAATGAAAATCGTCACTTTCGATTACTCCTTGCGTCCGCTCAGGAGGTCATCGGCCATCGCCTTCTCCTGTGCCGTCAATGGCTTGACAGATTCCGCCACAAGGCGCTTGCGCCGGCGAAGGTTGATGTAGAAGGCACCAATGCCGATCAGGAACAGACAGAGCGGTCCAAGCCACAGAATTGCCGTGGAAAGTTTGAACGGCGGCTTGTAAAGCACAAAGTCCCCATAGCGGTCGACCATGTAGTCCACAATTTCCTGATTGGTTTTGCCGGCTTTGACTTGTTCGATCACTTGGTTGCGCAAGTCAACGGCAAGTTCCGCATTGGACTCCGCAATCGACTGATTCTGGCAGACGAGACAGCGCAGCTGCTCGGACACCTCAACGACGCGCTTGTGCGCCACCGGATCAAAGGCAGTCGGCGCAGCCTCACGCGGAGCCGCCTGAGCGGTCTGAGCGAGCGGCAGTGCGAGAAGCGCAGCGGCGCCTAAAGCTGCGGCGGCAAGAATGAAGCGTTTAATCATTTTTCCTTCTCCAGGATTTCGATAAGCGGCTTCACCTGAATGTTCCAAAGATCATCCAGAATCGGATAGCTCACCTTGGCGCGAATGACGCCCTTCTTGTCGATGATGAAGGTTTCCGGCACGCCCGTAACACCGAGATCGATGCCGACCTTGTTCTTCTCTTCAAAGATCACAACGTCATAGGGATTGCCTGTGTCTTCGAGCACCTGCCGACCGGCGCCGACCGTGTCCTTATAGAGGAAGCCCACAATCGGGGTCTTCAGGCCCGAGCGCTTCAGCCCGACAAGATAGGGGTGCTCCTCCTTGCAGGGCAGGCACCAGCTTGCCCAAACGTTAAGCATCCAGACTTTGCCCTTCATCTCTTCGGTGCTGAATTTCTGAGTCGGATCAAAAAGCGTCGGCAGTTCAAAAGTCGGCAGCGGCTTATTGATCAGCACGGAAGGCAGAGCGCGGGGATCGAGGTAGAGCCCCTTGAAGAGGAACCCCGCGAGCACCACGAAGATTGCAAACGGAATAAGGAATTTCGCTTTCATCATTTTCTGAGTTCTCCGAGACGATCAAACGGCTGGCGCTGCGCCGGCGCTGTTGGACTTGGCCGCATCCGCCGCCTTCTTTTCACGGCGGCGGCGATAACGGCGATCAAGCATCGCAAGCAGGCCGCCCACGCTCATGATGATGCAGCCGAACCAGATCCAAGTCACGAAAGGCTTCGAATACACGCGAACCACCCAGCCGCCGTCCGAACTCGGCACGCCCAGACTCACATAAACGTCACCCGTAATGGAATGGCGAATGGCGGCCTCTGTCATCGGCATCGAATTGGAGCTGAAGTACTTGCGCTTTTCCGGATAAAGGTGCTGAAGTTCCTTGCCGTCCTTCGAGAGCGTGAAATCGCCTCGGTCGGCGGTGAAGTTGGCGCCGCGAGCGGAGCTCACGCCGTTGAAGGTAAAGGTATAGCCCGCAACATGCACGACGTCAGATTCAAACATGCGGACATCGCGCTCAGCCTGATAGCCCTTCACCAGCGCCACGCCGATGATGAACACTGCTACGCCGAAGTGTGCAAGGTGCATGCCCCACGTGGCACGCGTCATGCGGGTAAGACGACCGAAGATGCCGGTGCCGGCGGGGGCAAACTTCAGTTCGCCGCGGATTTCCTCAACGATGCCGCACATCACGAAGACAGCCAGCGTCGTGCCGGTAAAGACCCAGGTGCTCCAGGCGCCCATCAGAAGCGGAACGGCAATGCCGACCGCGATCGCCACCACAAAGCACCAGGCGAGGCGCTTCACGAGCGTCATGGGATCGGCTTCCTTCCAGCGTGCGATCGGCCCCACTGCCATCAGGAACACCAGCGGGAGCATCAGCGGACCGAAGACCGCATCAAAGTACGGAGGCCCAACAGAAATCTTGCCGGCATTGAGCGCATCGAGGAAGAGCGGATAGAGCGTGCCCAAAAGGACGGCACCCATCGCCACCACCAGCAGCACATTGTTGACCAGCAGCATGGATTCGCGCGAGATCAGTGCGAAGTTGCCGCCCAAACCCACCGTTGGCGCACGCCAAGCGAAAAGCAGGAACGAAAGCCCGATCACCAGAATCAGGAAAGCCAGAATAAAGAGGCCGCGTTCCGGATCCGTAGCAAACGCATGCACCGACGTGAGAACGCCGGAACGGACGAGGAAGGTGCCCAAGAGCGAGAGTGAGAACGTGATGATCGCCAAGAGCACTGTCCAAATACGGAAGCAGCCGCGCTTTTCAGTTACTGCAAGCGAGTGAATCAGCGCCGTACCCGTGAGCCAGGGCATGAAGGACGAGTTTTCGACCGGGTCCCAGAACCACCAGCCGCCCCAGCCGAGTTCGTAATAGGCCCAGTAGGAACCGAGCGCAATACCGAGCGTGAGCAAAATCCAGGCGGCCGTCGTCCATGGACGCATCCAACGCGCCCAGGCCGCATCAAGACGTCCGGAAAGGAGCGCAGCAATCGCAAAGGCGAAGGGAACCGAGAAACCCACGTAGCCCAAATAAAGCAGCGGCGGATGGAAGACCATCCCCGGATCCTGCAGGAGCGGATTCAAGTCTGCACCTTCGGCCGGTGCCGGGAAGATTCGCAGGAACGGATTGGAGGTAAAGAGCATGAAGAGCAGGAACCCCATGCCGACAAGCCCCATGACGCCCGTCACGCGAGCCACCATATCCTCTGGGAGCTTCCTCGCCGAGAATGCAACTGCAGCTCCCCACCAGCCAAGCGTTACCGTCCAGAAGAGAATCGAGCCTTCATGAGAACCCCAAGTCGCTGCGACCTTGTAGTACCAGGGCAGCATCGAGTTGGAGTTGTTGGCAACGTTGAGCACGCTGAAGTCGGAAATATAAAACGAGTACGCAAGGCACCCGAAGGCGATCGTGCCGAATAATGCGTTGGCTGCAGCCGCAGGCCGCGCCACTGCCATGAGCGGACCGCTGCCGCGGGCTGCGCCCACGAGCGGCAGAACGCCCTGGACAATGCTGAGCGCAAGGCACAGGATCAGTGCGAAGTGACCAATCTCAGGTATCACTTGATTTCTCCGTTGTTGACATACCGGGAGGCTCTCTATCAGAGCCTCGCTCGGTCATCGGCTTCTTCTAATGTAAATGGACGGGCCTTCTAAGGTGTCCGCCGCTGGTGAAGGCGCTGCGCAGTTCGTTCTTTGCCGTTGTTCCGAGTCAAACGGCACAGAGCAGCTTCGCAGCGCGAAGAATAATGTCCCTTAATCCTTACGGATGGTTGGCCGGCATCGGAGCGCCCGATTTGACCGCCTCGGCGTGGCTCTTCGAGTCCATGCCCTGAGCGTGAGCCTTGGCTACGCCGGCCTTATGCGCATCTTCGAGCGCTTTGGCGGCCTCAGGCGGCATGTAGTTTTCGTCATGCTTAGCGAGCACTTCACTCGCGACAAACACACCGGCTTCGTTGAGTTTGCCCTGCGCAACAACGCCCTGCTCTTCGGCAAAGAGGTCGGGCAGAATGCCCTTATATTCGACATTAACCGTCTGCGCCGTATCGGTGATACGGAAGTGAACGGTTACGCCGTCCTTTTCCCGAACGACTGAATTCTTCTCAACCACGCCGCCCAGACGGAACGTGCGGCCCACAGGCGCTTCTTTAGCGGCTACCTGAGTGGGTGAGAAAAAGAAGACCAGATTTTCGTTAAAGGCCTGCAGTGCCATGAAGATGCCTGCGCAGAGCACTACGGCGGCTGCGCCGATCAAGGCAAGTTTTTTAGTTTTGGCGTTCATGTGATTTTCCTTGGGGTCTCAATCGCAGGGGGATCAGCTTTCCAGCGTCGACTGCGCTGCACGTGCTTCGCGCATGATGCGCCGACAGATCGCTCGGCGGCGAGTTACCAGCCCGTAAAGCTCAAACAGAACACCGAGCACAAATGCGCCGTATGCGCACCAAACGTAGTAACCGTGGCCGTTCATGTAAATGAAGTCAGCCAGAGAGTTCCAGTTGTTCATAATTTCCCCTCCAGCGCAGCCTTCTGCGCCCAATCGCTCTTGCGTTCGCGTTCAAGAATCATCGTACGAGTCCGCGAAAGCACGACGGCTGCGCCGTAAAGCGTGCCGGCAGCCAGCATGATGAAAATGGTGTTGAGCATGATCGGTGCAATCGAAGAACCGCTCGAAGTAATGGAGGCTCCCTGATGCAGAGTGTTCCACCAACGCACCGAGAAGTAGATAATCGGGACGTTCACGGCGCCGACGATGGAAATGACGCTCGCAGCCTGATCAGCGCGGCGCTTATCGTCAATGGCCGAATGGAGCGCAATAAAACCGAGATAGAGGAAGAAGAGAATCAGCATGGATGTCAGGCGAGCATCCCACACCCAGTATGTGCCCCAAGTCGGCCGTCCCCAGAATGCACCCGAAAAAAGCGCAATAAAGCCCATGAGGGCGCCGGTCGGCGCCATCGCCTGCGCCAGAATGAAAGCAAGTCGGGAGTTTTTAAGCAGTCCCACGATGCTCGCAACGGCCATCAGCAGATAAAGCGACATGGCCAGCCAGGCCGCAGGAATGTGAATAAAAATAATGCGGTAAGAGTTGCCTTGACGCGCCTCAATCGGGCAGACGAAGAACCCGAGATAAACGCCGACGATAAAGAGCACCAGTGCTGCGCTCATAAACCATGGAATAAGCTTCCCGGCCTTGCGATAGAAGCCTTCCAATGTAATTGAAGTGCTCATCAGGTTCTGTTCTCCTGCGATGGATTATTTTTGTTCTGAATAATGAAGGTTTACTGTTCGGCAATCCGCAGCGCCGCAGCCACTGCAAAAGGCGCCAGTGCGAGTGCAAAGAGCGAAAGCCCGCCGACGATCATGAAGTGAGAAGCCGGTGAGAGACTCATAGCAGCGGCAGTTGCCGCTCCCGAACCGAAAATGAGGACGGGAATATAAAGCGGAAGCACGAGAAGCGACGTCAGGACGCCGCCGGCACGAAGTCCGAGCGTCAGCGCAGCGCCGACCGCACCAACGAGAGAGAGCACCGGCGTACCGATCAGGAGACTCGCTACCATGACGAGCGTCACATCGAGCTCCAAGTCGAACATCACCCCGAAAATGGTCGCAAAGATGGTCATGGGCACCCCCGTAACGATCCAATGCGCGGCTACTTTAGCCACCACAATGACCGGTACCGGCTCTGCAGCCACGAGCATCTGCTCGAGCGTGCCGTCCTCATGGTCGGTCGCAAACATGCGCGGGAGCGAAAGGAGCGCCGCGAGAAGCGCCGCAACCCAAACCACGCCCGGGGCGATGCTGCGCAGGATATTGGTTTCCGCACCGACGCCCAAAGGCACGAGCGTAACAACCACCGCAAAAAAGAAGATCACCTGAGCGAGGTCAGACTTGCGGCGAAGTGAGAGCGTCAGATCGCGTTTCAGAATCGTCATGAAGAGATTAAACATCTTGGCGTCTCCTCTCTTCAGTCCCTGGCAGCGCTTTCGGCTTCGGCAGCTGCCGCATCCGCCATCGCCCGCTCAACCGCCGATCGGCGCTTGGGAGCCCAACGCTCCGGTTCAATGACAAAGAGGTGCTTCGGATCCACCGGCACTTCCTGATGCGTCACCAGCATGACCACGCCGCCCTCGGCAACATGCTTAGAAACCAAGTCCGCCAGCCGGGCGACACCCTTGACGTCGAGCGCAGTAAAGGGCTCATCCAGAATCCAAAGCGGCACAGATTCTGAAAGCCAAAGACGCGCCAGCGCAACGCGTCTGCGCTGTCCCTGCGAGAGCTGGCCGGCAGGAACGTCTTCGTAGTCTGAGAGGCCCACGGCTGCCAATGCTGCGCGAGCAGCTTCGGGCGTGCAGCTCAGCGAAGCAATGCGCGCATTGATGAGGACGTTCTCCATCACGGAAAGATCATCCTTCACGCCGTTGCGGTGGCCGATATAGCAGAGCTCGCGCCAGAAATCCTGAGCCGCCTTGAGAATCGGTTCGCCGCGCCAGAAGATCTCACCTTCGGCCGGCCGCATCAGTCCCGTCAAGAGACGCAAAAGCGTGGTTTTTCCCGCCCCGTTTGATCCCGCAATGCGGACCAGCGAACCCGGAGCCACAGTGAACGACATGCCCGTAAAGAGCGTACGTTCGCCGCGCTCGCAGGTCAGTCCGCGAACTTCAATAAGAGGCTGGGTAATCGAGCTTGGGGTTGTCATGAGCGGCGTTCTTTGCGTCCAGGGTCTAAGGACGCTTGAGTTCTATTTTGCGGGGCAGTTTAGGAACCGCAAATTAAGGCCGCCTTACAGAAATTACAGCCTGTGACTGTATGCAATCTATTGATTGATTTGATTATTTTTATCTTCAGCCAACACATTGATTTGTATTCATTCGCATGGTTTGGGAGCCCGTTCCTAAAGGAGCAGTGCCGAGGCTGAGAAAAGCGCTCCGAGTCTTAACCTATCCGTCGCTCATTCATGCCCATTCATATAATGTGAAGGTTTTCTTTTTCCGCCGTCTTCACGGTGAACTTATTCATGCTCCTCATGCCCCGCCAGTCTTCTGTTGCCCTTTTTCTTTGCGCCTCTGCCGGTGCTGCCCTCTTGCTTTCGGGCTGTTCCTCTGCGACTCAAGAGCTTGAAAAGGCCTTCGACAGCCGTGTCAATATTGAACCGGTCGTCGGGTCTATCTGGCGCATTTCGGCGGAACGCCCGAAGGTTGAATCTTCCGCCCGCATCGCCGACTTTGTTTACGAGCGCGCCAAGGCCTTCTGCACCGACAAGGGCATGGGCATGATGCCGCTCACGGGTTCCTCATCGGCAGCCTCAGCCGACGGTCAGCCTGCCAAGGCTTGGCTCGAGTTCCGCTGCGCCAGCCCCGAAAAGGTCGAGCGGGAATATAAGGGCATTACACTGCATTTTGATGAACTGCTCGGCGACGATGGGAAAAAGAAGAAAAATTAATTCGCCGCTCAACTTTTGCTTTGATGAGCACGAAAGCGATTAATCAGCAAAAGCAGACTGTTCCCGCTGCTGATGAACAGTCTGCGCCTGCGCCTTGGGGCAACGCCTCAGCCGATGCTGAAGCGGCTTCCTGCAGTGCGGTCCGCGATGTGCGAACCTTCAATCCCAGCGAAGAAGTTCGTACGCTCCCGCATCTGCCGGGCTGCTATCGGTACTTCGGCGCCGACGGCACCTGCCTATACGTCGGCAAGGCCCGAGACCTGAAAAACCGCGTTTCCTCTTACTTTCGCAAAACCGGACTCTCCCCGCGCATAGCGCTGATGGTGAGCCGCATTGCGCGGATTGAAACCACCGTTACGCGTTCCGAAGCCGAAGCGCTCCTGCTTGAGAACAATCTCATCAAGACGCTTAAGCCGCACTACAACATCCGTCTGCGCGACGACGCGAGCTACCCTTACATCCGCATTGGCGCGGGCGACTTCCCTCGTCTTTCCTATTACCGTGGCGGCGTCGATAAACGGTCGAAATTTTTCGGACCGTACCCAAGTTCGAGTGCGGCGCGAACCGCCATTGAAATGCTGCAAAAAGCTTTTCAGCTGCGCACCTGCGAAGAATCCGTTTTTAAAAACAGATCACGCCCCTGTCTTTTGGGACAGATCGGACGCTGTACAGCACCCTGCTGCGGACTGATCACCAAAGAGGCTTATGCGGCAGATTGTCGTCGTGCTGAACAGTTTCTCGAAGGCCGCTCCATTGACGTACTCAACGATCTGGAAAAACGCATGTGGGCTGCTTCGGATGCCTGGCAGTTTGAAGAAGCCGCCCATCTGCGCGACCGCATCGCCGCGCTCACTCAAATGCGGCATCAGCAGGCCATTGAGACAACAGGCGGAGATGTTGACGCCGACATTGTGGCGGCATCGATCGGTCAGGGCATTGTCTGTGTGAATCTCGCCATGGTGCGCGGCGGCCGCCATTTAGGCGATCGCGCCATTTTTCCTAAAGCCGGCGACCGAGCACCAACCGCTCAGGATCTGATGCCCTCGAAGGGTGAAGTCATTGAAGCCTTTGTCAGTCAGCACTACGCCGAACTTCCCATTCCAGCCCTGTTGATCGTTGAACCTGATCCCGCCGACCCGGAGCTGCCGGCCCGCCTCTCGTCACTGCTCACGGATCTTGCCGGCCGCCGCGTACCCGTTGTCAGCGAACCGCAGGAAACACGCCGGCGCTGGCTTGAGATGTGCATACAGGGGGCGCAGATAGCGCTTGCCCGAAGACTCGCTGAATCCGGCACTCAGACTGCGCGCCTGAATGATTTGATGGCGGTGCTCGGTCCTTCCTTTGCACCGAAGAATGACGATCCCATGGAATTCTCCGTCGAATGCTTTGACATCTCTCATACGCAGGGCGAAGCTACACAAGCATCCTGCGTAGTTTTCCGAGAGGGCCGCATGCAGTCGTCGCTCTACCGGCGCTTCAATATTGCGGGCATTGAACCCGGCGACGATTATGCCGCAATGAAGCAAGTGCTCGCTCGCAGATATGCGCCTGCAGCACGCGGAGAAGCAGAACTGCCGACAGTTGTATTAATTGACGGCGGCCGCGGCCAGGTGGAGATGGCCCGAGAAGTTTTCGAAGATCTCGGACTCGATGTCGGCGCAATCGTTGGGGTAGCCAAGGGCGAAGGGCGCAAAACCGGTCTTGAAACACTCGTCTTCCCGGTCATCGACGGTCATCGACGCGAACCGCTCATTCTGGGCGAAATGTCTCGAGCACTGATGCTCATCGCCGAAATTCGCGACGAAGCCCACCGATTTGCGATTACAGGCATGCGGGCCAAGCGCGCTAAGACTCGAAATACATCTAAATTAGAGGATTTGTCCGGCGTCGGACCCAAACGCCGCGCTAAACTACTCGGGCACTTCGGCGGCATGAAGCAGCTCAAAAATGCTTCAGCTGAAGATATTGCTCAAGTGCCCGGCATTTCTCGCAAACTTGCCGAACAAATCTACAGTCAGCTGCATACGGCAGTCCCGGTGAATACCGGCGCCCCTCTGTCAACCGACTCAGGCGAGCAGTCCTGATTATGAATTCTTAATTATTTCAACCCCTTCCAGGCCCAACGGCAAAATAATGAAGCTCAAGCCGCCTTTCAAAATCAACGTCCCTATGGTCCTCACGTGGCTGCGCATTGCGCTGATCCCCGTGGTTCTCGGCGTTTTCTATATCCCTGAAACATGGCTTGCGCCGCATTGGGTCAACGTCATCGCCTGCGTCACATTTGTTGTCGCCGCCGTGACAGATGCGCTCGACGGATTCCTGGCCAGACGCTACGAAGGCTGGGCTACCCGCATGGGCGCATTCCTTGACCCGATTGCCGACAAGCTTGTTGTGTCAGCTGCCCTAGTGGCTCTGGTCGGGCTCGATCGTCTCGACATGGCCGTTGCGATGATCATTATCGGACGCGAGATCACGGTGACCGGCATTCGTGAATGGATGGCCAAGATCGGTGAATCCGGCCGCGTCAAAGTCAATTGGTACGGCAAAACAAAGACGATTGCACAGATGACGGCTATCCCGTGTCTTCTCTGGAACGACCCGATCTTCGGCATCGATATTGCCTTGATCGGGACGGGACTCATCTGGCTGGCGGCGGTGCTGACGATTTATTCGATGTATGTCTATCTTTCAGCCGCAGTCCCTTTCTTTGATGAAGAACGTGCCCGCCGAGCTGCAGAACGTCAGGCTGCCGTCCTCAAGGCAAGCGCAGAATTGAAACATCAGTAAACCGTTTGAACGCCGACAAGCAAGAATCAGAACACATATATTGAAGGTGCGCCTGACGCGATTCGCCGAGCGCACCTTTTTCTTTTTCTATGATTCCTTCCATTCTTGTCTGCGGAGACTGATCCTATGGCCGCTCAGCGAAACGTCCAGAAAAAGAAGTCCAAGCGCAAAAACACCCGCCGACAAAATCAGGACGGCCATCCGCGCTCGGAAGCGCCTTTCCTTAAAGAAGCGCCTATATCTTCTGCGGTTGCCGAAGCTTTAAGAGCAGAAGCTGCCGCGCCGACTGACCATGGCGCTTTGGAGGAGCCGGAAGCATCGGCGCCCAAGGAATGCCTGACATCTGACGCATCAGCGCAAACGAAGGCAAAACCAGCGGCATTGCCCGCCGCTGCGGAACGGCCTGCGGAAACACCTGCTGAAAAGCCCTCTGAAGAAAAAAAAGCGGATCAGCGCACTGCAATCGTCTTTTCTCCAGAGACGAATCTGACCGAGGGCGTAGACGCTGTCTCTGGCGCCGCCCCGAGCATTGCGCCCTCCGGGGCGCCGAACTTTGTCCTGGTGGCAGCAACGCCGCCGCCGGAAACGACTGTCGAACGCAAAACGAGAACGGCCGACACCAGCTCAATTGCACCGGCACCTGCAGAAACACCGACCGTTTCCGCGGAACCGGCTCCGCTTGCTGCAGCGAACGCAGAAAAAGACACTGCCGACGAAGAGAGCGCTCCGCCTGCTGCGGACTTAGACCATGCTCGGTCACTTCGTCCCTTCGGGATGATCCTCGGGGGCTGGGCAATCCTTCTGCTCTCGGGCGCACTGCTTGCATTTGCAGCTGCAAATTGGACCGCCTGGTCCGATACGCTGCGGCTCACGATTATTGGCGGCGCCGCACTGCTGAGTTTCCTGCCGACCGTTTGCTGCAGATACATCCATCGCACGCTGCAGGACTGCTCTGCAGCCTTGGGCGGTCTCCTCACGGCGCTGCTCCTCGTTGTTATCGGGCAAACCTGGCAGACCGGAGACGATGCCGCGAGCCTGCTCCTTGGCCTCTCAGCCATTCTGACGCCCTGGCTGCTCGTTATCCGGCGGCCGCTCATTTTTACGCTCTGGTACGCCGCCTTGGCGATCGGTTTGGGGCTCAAGGGCTTTGAGCGCTTTGGCGACGCCCCTGATATCTTCACGCCGATGCTCATTGCCGCGGTTTTTGCCGCGGCGGCTGCCGCGGCGCTTGGTCTGAGTCTGCGGCTGCGGCCAAGTCCGGGACTTCGTGCCTCAGCGCTCCTCCCTGCACTCAATTTCTCGGTGCTCCTTGGCCTGCTGCCGCCAGTTGCCTTCGCTCTGGATAATGCCGGACTTGAATCGCTCGCCGGGCTGGCACTGCTTTTTCTTGCCGGCGCACTGATCGGCTCCGCAGCACTCTGGAGCTCACGGCTGCCGGAACTTCGTGCGTTGGCGATGCTGACATTGGCCGGGTGGGGCAACGCACTCCTCATCCTATTCATGCACCCGTATCTGGGCCATCTTTCGAGCGCCAGTCTCGGATATGCCCTCACGCTCCTCAACGGCCTAGTCTGTCTCGCCGGGACCTTGAGCGCGGCTCGTTTCTCCCGCCGGCGGACAATGCAGGCGAAGGCTCAGGACGCATCATCACAGCCCGGCACAGGTTCTGAAAAACCCTGCGCGGCTTCGCATTCACTGCGAGCTTCTCTGGAAAAAGCCGCGGCGTCAGCCCCATCTGCTGCAGCGGGCATTCTCGGCGCGCTCGCGATTACGTTGGCGATATCGACGCTCCTCATGTTCGATGTCAGCACCTTTTTCGTTGAGGTTCTCTTTCTGGTCATCGGTCTGACGCTGGGAGGCTGGGCGGCAGTACAGGCTCAGCGCGCGCAGAAAACCAATGCCGTCAAGGTATTGTCGGCCTCGGGCATCACACTACAGACTGCGGGACTGCTCTTTGCCGCTGTCGGCTGGCTGATGCTTGCTTCTGATTTGAGCGGCCAAAGTCCATGGACCATGATCATGCCGGCGACAGCACTCCTGTGCGCCTGGCTTTTCCCCTGGCGAGCGGTGCTTTTTGCAGCGCTCCTCTCCCCGCTTTACGTCAATATGCCGCTCCCCGGCAACGCTGCCTGGAGCGATGTGCTCTTCCTGCTCACGCTCCTCACGGGATTAAGCGTGCTTTTCGGAAAATCTGCCGCGCAGCGCGCTGAATCCCTGCTTCCGGCACTCCTTGCCGCGGCCTGGACGAGCGGGCTGCTGCAGCCCGAGAGTCTTGTGCATCAGCCCGTACCGACAGGGCACTTTGCTCAAATGCCCTCCATTGGGTTTATGGCCGCCGCCGCACTTCTTCTTATTGTCTGCCTGCGCGGCTTAGCGGCAGACCGGCATCGCTCTCTTTCGCTTCAGCGAGGCGCCGCTTTTATAGCCGCCGCTGCAGCTGCCGTCGCCGCTGTATGGATGCTGCCGGCAGCACCCGATTTACTCCTTCTTTCTGCTGCCATTTTGGCCGCTCTGTCACTTGGCGGAAAACGACTCGCTGCGGCAGCGTTCATTGCCACCGGCGGCCTCTTATTCTGCGCAGCAGACCTTTTCTGGACAGCCGCAGCCCCCGGCGTCAATCCGCTCTTGGAAGCGGCAAAAATCTACGGCGTCATGGGGCTGGCATTTGCTTTGAGCAGCCTGGCGCTCTGCCTGCGCCGATTCTCCGGCTCAAGCGTCAAAATGTTTGGTTTTGGCCTGCAGCAGGGCTTTGCTTTGGCCGCACTGATGATCACCGCAGCCGCAGTCGCCTTCACCGCCTTGAACCGCATTGACCTGCTCGAACATGGCCAGTCCCGTATTGTGCGTTTGGTACCAGCCGACCCGAGAGACATGCTCCTCGGGGATTTCATGGCCTTGCGCTACGCATTTGATGATGAGGCCCAGGAGGTGCGGCAGTCAGCCGAAGCGGCAGTACACGTCGAAGGCTTTTGCCTCAGCATGCGCAACACTCAAAACCCGCCGAACGGCGCTTCTGCACTTGATAAGGCGGAAACGGCCGGCAAACTAGATCAATGGGTCATTCTCGGCGCCAGACTGCGCCGCGACGGCACTGTTTCGGCCTGTCCCAAGGGAACACAGTGGGAGCTCGCTGCACTGGCGGGCGAACCCAAAGTCCCGCGCCGGTGGTTCTTTCCGTCCGGCGAAGCGCATCGCTATGAACCTGCGGCGGCAGCGGATTTCCGCTGTCTCGGCCGCAACTGTATTCTTGCCGGGCTGCTTAACGCCAACGGGGAACCCATTGCCCGCCGCGCGGAATAAGTTGTCCGGCCATTCTTAAATTGACGCTCCTCGGGGCCCAGGCATCTTCCGCCAAAGGCTGCTGAGAACCCAAAAACATTTTTAACTGCTGCCATGAGCTTTCGATTTCCCTCCGCCGACATCTTTTGCCGCGTAATTGACAATTTCGGCGATGCCGGCGTCTGCTGGCGTCTGGCTTGCCGACTGAAGTCCCTCGGCATCGCCGTGCGCTTCATCACAGATCGTCCGGACGTGCTGCAGCTCATCGCCCCTCATGCCGCAGAGGAAGCCCAAATTGCTGCCTGGGATGATTTTGCAAAAGCAGCCGCTCAGCCCGACTTTCAGCCGTCAGAACTCATCATTGAAACCTTCGGATGCCGGCTCCCCGAAGCTTATGACGAAGCAGCGGCCAAGCTGCGGGCTCAGCGTCTTGCGGCGCGCCAAACACCGCCCTTTTACTTCAATCTTGACTATCTTTCCGCAGAAGACTGGGTGGAAGGAAGCCACAATATGGTCGGTCTTCACCCGCGTCTGGACCTGCCGAAACTTTGGTTCTTCCCCGGCGTCACCGACCGTACCGGCGGCGTACTGATTGAAGACGACTATGAAAAGCGTCAGCAGGCATTTGCACTGCAAAAGAAGGATTTTCTCCTTGAGCTCGGTGCTGATCCTCAACGCACCACCGTCTTTATATTCACCTATCCGGTGAATGACCTGCAAACCGCTGCCGCAGCCCTTCGGCAGGCAGCCGCCAATCGGCCGATGAATGCATTGCTCGCACCGGGTGAAGCCGGCGACATTCTTGAGAAACTCCTCTCCGGCGCGGGCAGTGAACTCCGTACAGTGCGCACGCCCTTCGTTGCGCAAAAGGATTTCGATAAGCTCCTGTGGGCTTCGGATGCGGCCATTATTCGCGGTGAGGACAGCTTCATACGCGCGCAGCTCGCAGGACTGCCCATGCTTTGGTCTACTTATCCGACGGAAGATCATGCGCATCGCGTGAAACTCGACGCTTGGCTCACCCGTTTTGTGCCCAAACTCGCGCCTTGGAGATTAAGCCCCTCGTACACAAAGCTCGCTCAGGACTGGCTCGAAGGTTCGGCAGCGAGCGAGGACATCTGCCGCTTCCTGCTTGAAGCCCGCCGTTATGCCCCCGGATTTGACGTCTGGCGCAGAGAGCTCCTCGAGCGAGGTGATCTGGCACGGCATATGCTTGAACGTGCAGAACTGGGCATGTGAAACGGCGATATACAGCGAAAGCCGCTCTCCGGAGATTTCTAAGCAGCGCTGAGTCGGCTATAATCAGCCGCTTAAAGATTTTTCGTCCTTGCGCACATTTCACAGCGCCGGGGCTCGCAAACTCTGCTACAGGGAATTTATTCAAATGAAAACCGCACAGGAACTGCGCGTCGGCAACGTCTTCATGGTCGGCAAGGATCCGATGGTCGTCGTTAAGGCTGAATACTCCAAGGGCGGCCGCGGTGCCTCCACCGTCAAGATGAAGATGAAGAATCTTCTGACGAACGCCACGTCCGAAACCGTCTTCCGCGCCGATGACAAGTTCGAAGACCTCGTACTCGAACGCAAGGAAGTCACGTACTCCTACTTCGCTGATCCGCACTATGTCTGGATGGACAATGAGTACAACCAGTACGAAGTCGACGCCGATGTGATGGCTGAAGCCCTCAAGTACCTCGAAGACGGCATGCCCGCCGAATGCGTGTTCTACGAAGGCCGTCCGATCTCGATCGAACTCCCGACGATCCTCGTTCGCGAAGTCACCTACACGGAACCCGCCGTCAAGGGCGACACCTCCGGCAAGGTCATGAAGCCCGCCAAGCTGGCTACCGGCTTCGAACTCGCCGTTCCGGCCTTCGTCAACACCGGCGACAAGATCGAAATCGACACCCGCACGAGCGAATACCGCAACCGAGTCAAGTAATTCTACTTGATTAGCAAAGAGCGATTCCGTTCGTGAAAGCCCGATCTGTTATGGATCGGGCTTTTATTTTTTTCGTCGCCTGTCCGGTTTTTCCGATTCATCTTCAAAAGCCTTTTGCATCACAGGCATTACAGCTTACATCAGGCATGCAGCTTGCGGCAAATAGTGTCTTATACGTTGGATTCAGATTTGCCTTAGTGACCTAATTGCAACGCAACTCGGGTTTACACCATGCTTCCAAAAAGCCTGAACACGAAGAAATGCGAGGATGGTAGGGTTACCCCCCCCC
>PPYF01017101.1_pt1 | contig 16751 bp, 9 predicted proteins | sample 1559871 | NCBI WGS metagenome assembly PPYF01 (sample SAMN08240021, study PRJNA423297) | Human gut metagenome, whole genome shotgun sequencing project.
CCGCGCAACCCGGGCCGCATGAACAACGCGTGAACCGTTGGAAATCCAACGTTCCATCGGCGTGTCGAAACTTGACAAACCAGGCCCGACCAACCCCGCAACCACCGAAACCATCCCCGCAATCGCCCATTCCATCCCCGCAAATCCGCAATCGCATCCGCATTTTGTAACCGCAAAACGGCGTTACGGGTAACAAAAGCCGGAAGGGAAAGCCAAAACGGGACGGTCACGGGAAGAAGAACCAGGAAACTGCGACACGAATCGCAAATGCTACCAGCGGCGCCCGCAATGCTTGCCACCGATGCCAGACTTGCCATTCGCACCCCACGGACCGCGGCCTTCGCCATGCAATACACCCAAGTGATGTTTCATGGCAACCAGCATGATATGCGTATCTTCCAAACCGAGGTGGCGCTCCGACTTGCTTTCATTGAGCGCGCCCTGCCGCTTGGCGTATGCGTCCAACGTGTTATTGCCGTACGGATGCTCGCCGTCCGGAATTGACCCTTCATCCCAACGGCGGCTCATCGGCAACGTGTCGATAATCGTAATCTTGCCCGCACGGTAGCTTTCCGCATATCCAGCCACATTCAACATGAAGAAGCTATGTTCGAAACGAGCGTTGTGCGCTACGTACGGTTGCTGCTCCAATCGCTGCAGCAAACCGATTTGAGCCTCCGGCCACTCATCGAACAGGCGGAAGCCGGACGCACGATTATGTACATCGATACCGGTCAAATCGAGAATCAGCGGATTACCGAGCGTCGCGTTCGCGGCAGGAACGCCGAACGACAGACGCGACTGACCATACGCATCGCCCGTTTCGTAATAACTCTGCTCGTATTGGTATCCAGTAGGTGCGGCAGCAGGGCGAGGGGAAATCATGTTCATATATTCAAAGCCGACGTCGATGATGTACACACGCGCCGGGTCAGTACCGGTGGTTTCGATGTCGATTCCCATGACATTGTCCACATCGCGTCCAGGAAGATAAGCGTCGCGCCAATCCGATTTGCGGTATTCAGCCATCCGACGCAACTGCGCCGCTTCAGCGGATTTCGTTTCCGAACCGTAATCAAACAACGTGGAGCCGCCCGGACTGGTTACTCCACTCAGGTTCGCACGCGACATGGCATAGTCACTGGCTCGCTTCTGACTTTTCTCTGCGGCACGACGGGCGGCGCGGCCGTTAACGATGTCAGCGGTTCGATCTTGAATATCATCCAACGCCACTCCCCCGGAAGCCAAAGCCGAACCGGGCAGCAGCACCGGAACCGTCACGCGCTCACGTCGTTCCTCGGTGACCGTCCACAATCCCATCGCCACGCCAATCTGTCGCAGAACAGCGATTTCGTCGCACAACCGACGGTTCGCGTAAGCAAGCGCGCGCGGCAGCCGATAGGAAGCGATAAGTCGGTCGTAATCCATCATGAACGTGCTGTTGCACTGCGCGATGGTCGGTTCGAGCCGATCTCGAATCGCAAGATCATCTTTCAACAGGGCGTGCAGCTGCGGGGCGGAAAGTTGCGGCGACGAGGACCGCAGCATTGCCAACAAATCAACGTGCTGTCTTGTGGCGGCACCAATGCCGTTACGCAGGTCAAGGGAAGACACCCATCGCCAGTCGATCGGCTGGTTGTCGGCGTCATTCGGCATCGATGCCGACCATTGTTCGATGTCCTGCTTCGCGTCATCCAGCCAGGAAAGATTCATCGTCGATTCGTTCATACCTGCCCATCGTAGCCGATACCCACCTTCAGCGTGTAAGAATGTGCAACAAACCAACGTGCGCATTCCTCTTTGTGAGAACACAACCATGCGAGTTCGAATGACGGTGTTCATTACGAAACCGCGCGCGGATACCTCCGTGCGAAGCGGTTGCCATACGAATTTTCACATAGCGCAAATGTGACCATTTCCCAGCAAAAATCCAGAATCGACTTTCATTTTTGAATCCCGGAACGCAATAAACGTTCCAAATCAACGAAAGGAACTGCAATGTCAGAAACACATTCCACCACTGAAAACAACAATTCGCATTGCTGCGACAACACCTGCGGCAATGCCGACGACCGCGTTGTTCCTGACAGCGTGGAAATCAATCCGCTGTTCGCCCGTCCGAAGGAAGCCCAGGCGTTCTCGAAATTTACCATTCCACAGAAGGGTAGTCTGCCGGAAACCGCCTACCAAGTGGTGCATGACGAGGCCATGCTGGATGGCAACGCGCGACTCAATCTTGCAACTTTTGTGAGCACGTGGATGGACGATCATGCGAACCGCCTGTACATGGAGGCGGCCGACAAGAACATGATCGACAAAGACGAGTACCCGAAAACCGCCGAAGTCGAATCGCGCTGCTGGCACATGCTCGCCGATCTATGGCATGCGCCCGATCCAATGAATGCCATCGGAACCTCCACCATCGGCTCGTCGGAAGCTTGCATGCTGGGCGGACTCGCGTTGAAGCGCCGTTGGAAGGAAGCCCGCGAAAAGGCCGACCTGCCGACCGATCGTCCGAATCTGGTGATGAGCAGCGCCGTGCAGGTGTGCTGGGAGAAGTTCTGCAACTATTTCGACGTGGAACCACGCTATGTGCCGATTTCCGAGGACCACAAAGTGCTCGACGGCCATGATCTCGACAAGTATGTCGATGAGAACACCATCGGCGTGGTGGCCATCATGGGCGTGACCTATACGGGTATGTATGAGCCGGTCGAACAGATCAGCGAAGCACTGGACCGCATCGAGGAGCGCACCGGACTTGATGTGCGCATCCATGTGGACGGCGCTTCGGGAGGTATGATCGCACCATTCATCCAGCCGGACCTCGCATGGGACTTCCGCGTCAAGCGCGTCTACTCCATCAGCACCTCCGGTCACAAGTACGGTCTGGTCTACCCCGGTTTGGGATGGATCGTATGGCGCGAAACCGCTGACCTGCCGGAAAGCCTTATTTTCAAGGTGAGTTATCTCGGCGGCGAAATGCCGACTTTCGCACTGAACTTCTCCCGTCCGGGCGCACAGGTACTGCTGCAGTACTACATGTTCCTGCGTTTGGGATTCGACGGGTATCGAAGGGTGCAGCAGACTTCGCATGATGTGGCGAAATATCTGTCGGGCGAGATCGAGCAGATGGATGATTTTACGCTGTGGAACGACGGTTCCGACATTCCGGTGTTCGCATGGATGCTCAACGACAAGCCGGATCGCAAGTGGAATCTGTACGATCTGCAGGATCGGCTGCGCATGAAGGGATGGCTGGTGCCGGCTTATCCGATGCCGGTGGATCTGACGCAGGTGACCGTGCAGCGCATTGTGGTGCGTAACGGTTTCAGCCACGATATGGCCGAAGCGTTCATCAAGGATTTGAAGTCGTGTGTGAAGTATCTGGACGGACTGCGTTCACCAATGCCAAGCGAGGCTCGTGCATCCGGATTCCACCACTGATATTTCGCGGTCATTCCACGAATTCCATCGTTTCCCGCATTAAGGAAATTCATGTTCATTCCCACAACGATTATGTTTACGAAAGCTGGCTGCAATGACAGTTCATATGAAAAAGCCGCTTGCTGTGGTAGCGCACGATGCAAGCGCAGCTGCACATCCCGGGTCCGCACGTTCCACGACGAACGCTGCGACGGCACCGACAACAACGCCACGCAATCCGTCTGCCGTCGCAGGAAACCGCAATCGTACGGGCATACCTGCGCATGCCGGGGCGAATAGAGGGAACGGCGCTGACGGGCACGGCGCAATCGCAAGCACGGCAACCGTTGCCAATAAAACCGGCAAAACCATGATGACAGTCAGCCAACTGGCGATGTTGACCGTGGTGGCGGTGGCCTCGCTACGCTCTCTGCCGGCCATGGCCGATTATGGTCTCGCTTCCATTCTGCTGTATCTCATTCCGGCGGTCGTTTTCCTGGTGCCGACCGCGCTGGTGGCTGCCGAACTGGCCACCGGCTGGAAAGGTGGCGTGTACGTGTGGGTGCGTGAGGCGTTCGGCAATCGCATCGGATTCCTCGCCATTTGGCTGCAGTGGATTCAGAATGTGGTGTGGTATCCGATACAGATTGCGTTCATCGCCGTCAGCCTGTCGTATGTGTTCGGCATGGGTGGCTTGGGCAATAATGGCGTATATGTGGCCGCGGTGATCATCGTGTTGTATTGGGCAAGCACGATGGTGGCGTTGCGCGGCGGCAATCTGTTCGCCAAGGTCGGGTCGATTTCGGGACTTATCGGCACGCTGTTTCCTGCGTTGCTGCTTATCGTCTTCGGCATTATCTGGCTGGCGGCCGGCGAGCCAGTGCAGACCTCCCTGCACGCATCCGCGCTGCTTCCGCCGTGGACGGGCATCGCGTCGATTGTGCTAATCGTATCCAATGTGCTCGCCTACGCGGGTATGGAGGTCAATGCCGTGCATGCCAACGACTTGGAGCATCCGGGACGTCAATTCCCACGCGCCATTGCACTAGCGACCGCGCTGATTCTGCTGGTACTTGTGCTGCCGACTTTGGCAATCGCCTTTGCTGTGCCGCATCGTGAGCTGGGGCTCATCGACGGCATCAATCTGGCGTTCAGGGAGTTCTTCGACCATTTTGGCATGGGTTGGGGCACTCCGGTGATTTCGCTGCTCATCGCGCTAGGCGCGTTCGCTTCCGTGGTGGCTTGGATAGCTGGTCCTTCTCGCGGTTTGCTAGCGGCCGCCCGCACGGGACTGATGCCTCCCGCGCTGCAGAAGCGCAATGCCCACGACGTGCAGGAAGGCATTCTGATTCCGCAAGGCATTATCGTGACCGTGCTGGCGTTGCTGTTCGTGTTGATCCCCAATGGCAACACGGCTTTCGCGACGCTGGTGGATATGGCGACCGCGCTGTATCTGGTGATGTACATGTTGATGTTTGCCGCCGCGATTCGTCTGCGCAACACCCATCCAGAAGTCCGCCGCACGTATCGAGTTCCTGCGATTCGGTTGGTCGCGGGCGTCGGTTTCGTCGCTTCCGCCGCGGCATTCGTGTTGACTTTCGTGAGACCGGCTGGTTTCACCGGTTTGGATAGCGTTTCATATGCGATTCTTGTGGCTGTAGTCGTGCTTGTGCTCGGTTTACCGCCGCTGGTGTTGTATGGAATGCGCAAGCCTGGCTGGGATCTGCGTTCGGATGCCGAGCGGAACACGGATACGTACGATGTGCTAGTGAATCCGGAATACTGAAATATTGGAATATTTGGAATACTCATGTTTCGAACATTCCAATAATCCCGAATATGATGAATGCCTCCCAAGTGTTCGCCTGGGAGGCATTCATCGTTCTTGTCTCGTTCGTTTACGCGATTACAGTTCGAAGCCGAGTTCGGCCGCCGCTTCGGTCGGTACCGGATCCTCGCACCAGAAATCCTCAAGGTTCTCATTGGTGGTCAGGCTTCGGATTTCGGCCTGGTCGATGTACAGTTCACCGCTCAAATGGTCGGTTTCATGCTGGAAGATGCGGGCCGGCCAGCCGTGCAGATGTTCCTCATGTTTGTTGCCGTCCTCATCCTGCCAACGGGCGGTGATGTCAAGCCAACGCTTGCGTACGGCCTGGTAACCGTCGAAGCTCAGGCAGCCTTCGTAGAAGCTGCGGGTTTCGGTGCCGATCGGCTCGTAGCTGGGGTTGATGATGGCGTGGAAGGGGAATTCCGCGGCTTCGCGCGGATCGCCATCGTCGCCTTCGCATACGTGGTCTTCGACGACGGCCAAAGCCAGACCGAGACCGATCTGGGTGGCTGCGAGGCCCACGCCCGGCGCTTCCAGCATGGTGGTGCGCATGGTGTCGATGAGCTTGTCAAGCGTTTTGCGGCTCAACTGGCCGTCGTAGGCGATGGTCTGCTGGCGTAATACCGGTTCGCCGGCCTGCACGATCGGCATGATTTTCTCTTTGCCGCCGGTTTTGATGAGCTTTTCGACCTCGCGGTTGAGTTCGAGGTCCACTTTCGAGTTGTGTCCGAACATGGGGCATATCTCCTTGCGGGCTCTTACAGGGTGAGTTCGTCGGCGACGACCTTGGCGAGGCGATCGCACACTTCGTCTGCCTGCTGCTGGGTTTCGGCTTCGGCCATGACGCGCACGAGCGGCTCGGTGCCGGACGGACGCAGCAGCACGCGGCCAGTGTCGCCCAGCAGCTTCTCTTCGCGTTCCACCGCGGCCTGCACCTTGGCGTTGGTCTTGGCGGCCATCTTGTCCACGTTCGGCACGTTGATGAGCGTCTGCGGCAGCTGCGGGAAGTCGGCGGCCAGTTCCTTCAGGCTCTTACCGGATTTGACGACCTCGTTGCACAGGGTGAGCGCGGTCAGGGTGCCGTCGCCGGTGGTGGCGAATTCGCGGTTGATCACGTGGCCGGACTGCTCGCCGCCGAGCGAATAATCGCCTCGCAGCATCTCTTCGAGCACGTAACGGTCGCCCACGTTGGTCTGCACGGTCTTGATGCCCATGGAACGCAGGGCCAACTTCAGACCGAGGTTGCTCATCACCGTCACGACGAGGGTGTCATGGTTGAGCTTGCCCGCGTTCTTCTTGGCGCGTGCCAGAATGCCCATGATCTGATCGCCGTTGACCATGTTGCCATCCTCATCCACGGCAAGGCAACGGTCGGCATCGCCATCGAAGGCAACGCCCATGACGGCGCCGGAGGCCTTGACCATGGCCTGCAGCTGCTCAGGATGGGTGGAGCCGGCGTTCTTGTTGATGTTGTAGCCGTCCGGCGACGCGTTGATGACGGTCACGTCGGCGCCGGCGCGGCGCAAGGCTTCCGGAGCGACCACGGACGTGGCGCCGTTCGCGCAATCGGCCACGATCTTCAGGCCCTTCAGCGGCGTCGGCTGCGACTTGTCCGGACCGACCGGCGCGATGGCGGAAACCAGATGGTCGATGTACAGGTTGGTTGCGGTGGCGGTGTCATGGCTGACACGACCCACGCCGGCGCCGGTAGGACGATCCCAATCCTGGCCGAGCACCGCTTCGATCTCGTCTTCCTTGGTGTCGGGCAGCTTGAAGCCGCCGCGGGCGAAGAACTTGATGCCGTTGTCGGGCATCGGATTGTGGGATGCGGAGATCACCGCGCCCATTTCCACGTTGAGCACGGACGTCAGGTATGCGACGCCCGGCGTCGGGATGATGCCGGCGTCGATCACGTCGAAGCCGCCGGCGGACATGCCAGCGGACAATGCAGCGGCGAGGAAATCGCCGGAAACTCGTGTATCACGACCGACCAGCGCACGGCGACGGCTTTCGAATTCGCTCCGCTCGTCATCGCCCAGCACACGCACCGCGGCGTCACCCAAATCGAGCGCCAGCTGTGCCGTCAAATCCCTATTCGCCAATCCTCGAACGCCGTCGGTTCCGAACATACGTGGCATGAGTCTCAAATCCTCGCTATCTGCAAACGATATTTCCGTGACCTATCGTACTCAACCGTGCCGCCGAAACCAGCAGGTGACGACGCAATCGCATAACACTTCACAATTCAAAGCATTTCACGGCGCGCAATGCCCTTTTCGTGTCGCACGACTTTGCTTTCAAGGCGGAAAATCAAGTCGTGCGGCAACACTTGATAAAGAAATACCCCCTAACTATCATTTTCCGTTGAAAACCAGCAAAAAATAAGAGTTAGAGGGTATGAAAGCCAGCACGCTTGTCGCACAACTTTGAAAAATGCCTCCAAAATCAAAGTCGTGCGACGACATGACGGCTCTTAAGCGGGAACGTTCCTGTCGCCCCTGCTATCAGAGCGCGGCGTTGAAGTCGCGCACTTTCAGCGTGCGGTGAGAAGCCTCGACGTTGCCACGCACAATGCGCTGCAAGGCGTTGTCCGCGTCCTTATGGGAGGCGAGCCAGGCGTCACCCAGCTCCACGAGCTTCGCCGGATCGGCATAGCCCGGATACAGGCCTTCGAGCAGCGCTTCAGCCATGTGGAAGGTCTTGTGCTCCCAAATCCAGTCGGCGACCTCGAAATACTTCTCGGCGTACGGTTCGGCCAAATCGGCGCGCGGGGTGGCCGCAAAGCCACCGGCCACAGCCTCGAGCTGCATGTTGGTCAGCTCGTCGTTGTGCAGGGCCTCGTTCCAAGCCCATGCCTTCGCTTCGGCGGTACCGGCCACGGCGCGTGCGCCATAGGCGAACTCACGGTTCTCGGTGGTTTCGCGCTTGGCCAGTTCGGCGTCGATTCCCGCCTGGTCGATCGCGTTGACGGTGCTCAGCGCGTTGATGATGGTCCAGCGGAAGTTGTTGTCGATTTCCAGACCGTCGAATGCCACGGAACCGTCGAGCAGGCCCTTCGCGTTGGCGACGAACGCCTCGTCGCCCGGCTCGCCGTAGCCCAGGTAGGCGGTGACGAGCTGGAACTGTTCGTCGGAGCCGGCCTTGGCCTGACCCGCCAGCTTGAACAGTTCGGCGGCCACATGCTTCACGATCTCGGCACGCTCTGCCGGAGCGGTGTAATGCCATGCGGTGGTGCTGACCTGTGCCAGCGCGTAACGGAAGGTGGTGGACTCGTGTTCGGTGGCGAGCGCGGCCAGCGAGGTGTCGATGAACTGGCGTGCCGGCAGTTCGCCGTCGCGGGTCATGTCCCACAGGGCGAGCCAGATCACGGAACGGGCGAGCGCGTCGTCGAAGCGGTACAGGTTGCTTGTCGCGAATGCGAGGCTCTTGTCGTCGAAACGCAGCTTCGTGTAGGTCAGGTCGTCGTCGTTCACCAGAATCAGCGACGGACGTGCCTTGCCGGCGGCAGCGTCGACGACCGTCAGTTCGCCGTCGACGTCCAGTTCGAAACGGTCGGTGCGCACGATCTTGCCGGTTTCCGGATCCTCGTTGTAGAAGCCGACGGCGAGACGGTGGGCGCGCAGCACGGGATGCTCGGCCGGAGCGGTCTGGCGCAGGGCGAGACGCTTGATGGTGCCGTCCTCGTTCTCTTCGACTTCGGTGGCGATGGTGTTGATGCCGGATTCCTCAAGCCACTGGGCGCTCCACGCCTTCAGGTCGCGGCCGGAAGTGAGTTCCAGTTCGGCGAGCAGGTCGGCGAGGGTGGCGTTGGAGTAGGCGTGCTTGTTGAGGTAGTTGTTGATGCCCTTGAAGAACTTCTCACGGCCCACGTAGTACACGAGCTGCTTCAGCACGGAGGCGCCCTTGGCGTAGGTGATGCCGTCGAAGTTGACGTAGGTGTCGTTGAGGTCGTTGATCGGGGCGACGATCGGGTGGGTGGTGCTCAGCTGGTCCTGATTCAACGCCCAGCTCTTTTCGCCGGAGCTGAAAGTTGCCCAGGCGTCCTTCCATTCGGTGTCTTCGGCGGTGGCGAGGGTGGACGTGAACTCGGCGAAGGATTCGTTGAGCCACAGGTCGTTCCACCACTTCATGGTCACGTAGTCGCCGAACCACATGTGGGCGAGCTCGTGCAGCACGGTGACGACGCGTCGTTCCGCATAGGCGTCGGTGACCTTGGATTCGAACACGTACTGGTCGCGGATGGTGACCATGCCGATGTTCTCCATGGCGCCGGCGTTGTATTCCGGCACGTAGATCTGGTCGAACTTGGCGTACGGGTACGGCACGCCCCAGGTCTTGGCGTAGAAGGCGAAGCCCTTCTTGGTGATGTCGAACAGGTAGTCGACGTCCTTTTCGAAGGCTTTGGCGAGCGCCTGGCGGCAGTACATGGCCATCGGCACGGTGCGGCCGTCCTCATTGGCGTATTCGGTGTGCCATTCGGCGTACGGTCCGGCGCAGATGGCGGTGAGGTAGGAGCTCATGGTCGGGGTCGGTTCGAACACCCACAGCTTGGTGGTTTCGGCGGCGTGATCGCCGAGCGTGCCTTCCTCGGTGACGGTTTCGTTGTCGGTCACGGAGGCGGTGGGCATGTTGGACGTGACGATCCAGGATTTGGCGGCGAGCACGGAGAAGTCGAACACGGCCTTCAGATCAGGCTGGTCGAACACGGCGTAGACGCGGCGGGCGTCCGGCACTTCGAACTGGGTGTACAGGTAGACGTTGCCGTCGGACGGGTCGACGCTGCGGTGCAGGCCTTCGCCGGTGTTGGAGTACTGGCACATCGCCTTGACGGTGACCTCGTTGTGCTCCTTGAGGTTCTTCAGTTCGATGCGGCTGTCGACGTACGCTTCAGCCGGGTCGAGGGTTTCGCCGTTGAGGGTGATTTCGCTGACTTCGTTGGCGATGAGGTCAAGGAAGCTTGACTCCCCCGGCTTCGCGTCGAAGGTGATGGTGGTTTCGGAGCCGAAATCCTTGGCTCCGCGGGTCAGGTCAAGCTTGACCGTGTAATGGATTGGCGCGGCGATGATGCTTTTGCGTTCTTCCGCTTCGATTCGGGTGAGGTTTGCTCCTGGCATGTCACTCCTTCTTTCTGGTAACAGAAGGCGGCGCGATCAGTTGTGCCGATCACGTCGCCTTGATTCAATTTATGGTAAATTTACGGCTTATTTCGCGGCGTTCAGTCCCATCGCGTCGTCCACGTCCTGCGCGATGTCGGCGACGACGGGGACGATCATCGGCTTGCGGTGCAGCTGTCGTGCCACCCAGCCGCCGAGCGTGCGTCGCATGATCTGCTGCAGTTTGTAGGTGTCGCGCGTGCCCTGCATCATCGCGTCCTGCAGCTGCTCGACGATCTGGTGACGGACCTTGTCGAACTCGCTTTCGTCTTCCGCGACCGCGTTGAGGTAGATCTTCGGACCGGTGATGACATCCGCGGTCTCGGTGTCGACGACCACGAAGCTGGACACGAAGCCTTCGGTGCCGAGGATGCGGCGCTTCTCGAGTTCTTCGTCGGTCAGTTCGCCGACGGAATCGCCATCGACGTAGACGTAGCCGCACGGCACGGAGCCGACGACCGCGGCCTGGCCGTGGTACAGGTCGACGACGTCGCCGTCTTCGGCCAGCACGACGTTCTGCGGATCGACGCCGGTCTTGACGGCGATCATGCCGTTGGCCACCAAGTGGCGGTTTTCGCCGTGGATAGGCATGGCGCACTTCGGCTTGACGATGTTGTACATGTACAGCAGTTCGCCTTCGTTGCAGTGGCCGGAGACGTGCACGGCGGCGTTGTCTCGGTTGACCACGCGGGCTCCGAGCTGCACGAGCTTGTTGATGACCTTGTAGACGCCATGCTCGTTGCCTGGGATCAGGGAGCTGGCGAGGATCACCGTGTCGAACTCGTTGATGGTGATGTCGCGGTGGTTGCCGTCGGCGATGCGGCCGAGCGCGGCCATTGGCTCGCCCTGGGAGCCGGTGCACATGTAGACGAGCTTGTCGTCCTGCACGTCATGGGCCTGCTTCAGGTCGATGACGGTGTCCTCGGGCAGACGCAGGTAGCCCAGATCTGCTGCGATGGACATGTTGCGGACCATGGAACGTCCGACGAACACGACCTTGCGGCCGTACTTGTGGGCCGCGTCGACGACCTGCTGCACGCGGTGCACGTGGCTGGAGAAGCTGGCCACGATGATCTTGCGCGTGGCCTGTGCGAACGCCTGGTCGAGCGCCGGACCGATGGAGGTTTCCGGCTTGACGAAGCCCGGGACCTCGGCGTTGGTGGAGTCCATCATCAGGAGGTCCACGCCCTTTTCGCCAAGCTTGCCGAATTCCACCAGATCGGTGATGCGGTGGTCGAGCGGCAGCTGGTCGAGCTTGATGTCGCCGGTGTCGATAAGCGAGCCGGCGGGGGTCTGCACGAACACGGCGAGCGCGTCCGGAATGGAGTGCGTGACGTTCACGAATTCCAGGTTGAACGGGCCGACCTTGAGCTTGTCGCGTCCCTTGACCTCGACGAGCGTCGGGTTGATGCGGTGTTCCTTGCACTTGGCCTCAACGAAGGCGAGGGTGAGCTTGGAGCCGATCAGCGGAATGTCCGGGCGGAGCTTGAGCAGGTACGGCACGCCACCGATGTGGTCTTCGTGGCCGTGGGTGAGCACGAGCGCCTCGACCTTGTCGAGACGGTCCTTGATGTAGTGGAAGTCAGGCAGGATGAGGTCCACGCCCGGCTGCTCCTCTTCCGGGAAGAGCACGCCGCAGTCGATGAGCAGGATATGCCCGTTGTATTCGACCACGTTCATGTTGCGGCCGATCTCGCCCAGACCGCCGAGCGGCACGATGCGCATGGAGCCCTTGCGGTACTTCGGCGGGGCGATCAACACCTCGTCCTGCTGCGGCGCGGTGGATTGCGGCGCGGAATGCGACGGGCGACGGTTCGAACCGTTGCCGCCACGGGATCCACGGGAGCCGCCGTTGCGCGAGCCACCGTTGCCACGGCTGCGGGTGGAGGACTTGGCCTTCTTGATGGCGGTCTTCTCGGACTTCGCGGCCTTGGTGGTCTTGGATGCCTTGACTGCGGTTTCAGTGCGCTTGGCAGCTTTGCTGCCGCGCTTGTGTGTTGTTGTCTTTGTGGTTTCTTCTGTAGCCATTTCCTAGTTGGATTTCTATTACTAATTGTCTCCGCCTATGCGGAAACGAGGAATTTGGGTGCCTGCCGGCGTTCATGCGCGTCGCATCATGCGATTCGGTTCACAGCAGTCCCGCGGCGCGCATGCCCTTTTCCGCGCGCACGAGTTCCGCTTCGCCCGGACCGACGTTCGGCAGGCGCATTTCGGTGGAGTCGAGGATTCCACGCACCTTCAGCGAGGCTTTGGCCATCACGGCCTGGAAGCCATTGCCGTTCATCGCTTCGACGAGCGGCGCCAGCTGCACGGAGATGCGCTGCGCTTCGTGGATATCGCCACGATCGAACGCGTTGGCGAGGTCACGCATCGGACCGGCGGCCGCGTGTGCGATCACAGAGATGATGCCGACGGCGCCGACGGACAGGAACGGCAGGAACAGGCCGTCATCGCCCGAATACCAGGTCAGACCGGTCTCCATGCGCTTGCGCACCGCGCCTGCGATGTCGCCGGTGGCGTCCTTGACGGCCTTGACGTGGTCGAGTTCGGCCATACGACGGTAGGTTTCCAGCTGGATGTGCAGTCCGGTACGGCCCGGCACATCGTAGATGATGATCGGCTTGTCCGCGGAATCGTTGACCGCCTTGTAGTGGCGGAACACGCCTTCCTGCGACGGACGGGAATAATACGGGGCGACCACGAGCACCGCGTCGGCGCCCGCCTCCTGGGTCTGCTCCACCATGCGCACGGTGTGCGCGGTGTCGTTGGAACCGGCGCCGGAAATGACCGGCACGTCCACGACTTCCTTGACGGCCTGAACCAGTTCGACCTTCTCCTCCATGTGGGTGGTCGGAGATTCGCCGGTGGTGCCGTTGACCACAAGACCGTCGGCACCATCCGCCACGAGCTGCCTCGCCAGCTGTTGCGCGGCTTCGAAATCTACGGCTCCGTCAGCCTTCATGGGGGTGACCATGGCCGGAAGGATACGTCCGAAGGGAGCAGGATCGAGCAGATGCATAGTACCGTCAGTCTTAGGGCTTGTCATACGGCTAACGGTACTTCCCTCTGCGGACGCTTTCGATTTCATGAGACGCGAAAAGTCACATTTTGGAAGGCCTGCCGACGATGACCGCGACGACGCACTGCAGGAAAGCGACGAACGTGAACACCATCAGCGGCACATGGTGGCCGCCAGTGGCCTGGACCAGCACGCCGAACATAAGCGGGCCGAGCGACGCGATCAGATAGCCGAACGACTGCGCGACGCCCGACAGCACCACGGTTTCGGCGCTGTCACGGCCGCGCAACGCGATCAATGCGAGCGCCACCACCAGGGACGCGCCTTGCGCGCAGCCGCCGACGAACGCCCATACCGGCATGAGATGCGGCAGCAGCAGCATGCCAAGGCCGGCGATCAGCATGGGAGCGCTGGCGGTAAGCGCCGCGCAGACCTGGTTGCCGCGCACGTTCATGAGCTTAGGAATGACCAAGCCGGAAAGGATGCCGATGCCTTGGAAGATGAACAGATGCACGCCGGCGGTGGAGGCATCGTAGCCGATGGACGCCGAGATGGACGGCATCCAGTTGGACATGGTGTAGAAGGCGGACGATTGCAGTCCCATGAAGGCCGTCACGTACCACGTCATCGGACGGCGCAGAACACGGGCGAACACGCCATGCGACGATTGCGTGGAACATGCCGGTCGCTGTGCGGAATGCGGGTTTTGTGCGTTGGCCGTCGTGCTGCGATCGCCAATATCATCGATATCGCCAGTATCGCTGGTTTCGATGGTGCCGCCGGCGGAAGCGATAACGACTTTGCGATTGTGCAGGATACGCAACGCCCACAGCGCGGCGACAACCAGCGGAGGCACACTCCAGAAGGCGAGTGACGCACGCCAACCGCCCCACATCTGCGCAAGCGGCGCGGACAGCAAACCTGCGGTGGCGCTGCCGGCGGTGATGCAGCCGGAATAGACGCCGGTCGCCATCGCGACATGGCCGGCGTAGTCACGTTTTGCGATTACCGGAACCAGAACGTTGCCGACGGCGATGGCGGAAGCGAACACCACCGTGCCCAGCCAGATGCCAACGCCGCCGCCGAACGAGCGGATGGCGTCGCCCGCCGCGATGCACAGCAGGGCCAGCAGAATCGACATGTCGATGCCGATGCGGCGTGCAAGGAACGTGACCAGCGGGCTGACCGCAGCGAAGGCGAGTAGGGGAATCGCGGTCAGCACGCCCTGCACTCCCTCGGCCCAATGAAGGCCAGTACCTATTTGCGAGAGCACCGGACCGACCGCCGCGATGGAGGGACGCAGATTCAGCGATACGAGGAAGACCAAGGCAGCCCACGGTCCAGTGGAAGGAAGGTCGTACGCCAACGCTCCGTTTATCTTGTTCACAATGCCTCCATTCCCGTTTTCGCCTCCATGGTTCCGGCCGACCGCCGCTATACCGTCAATCACCAAGCTCGCCAAGCGTTTCGAAACAATCGTTGATGTCCTCAATGCGCTTCCGCACGTCGACGTCATCGCTTCCGAGACGTTCCCCCACCTCGTCCGCGAAGAGGGCAACCAAAGCGAACGCCGCAGTGAAGCTTGAAAGCATATGCGAGTTCAACGCCACGTTGAAGAAGACGACGTTGCGTCCGATAAGGGCATTGCGTGCCGCGACGTCGCCTATTACCACCACGGTGACCCCACGTTCGAGTAACACGTCGACAAGTCGGGCGAAAAAAGGAGGACGCCGACCCACGCCGACGATGACGGCCACATCGTCCGATGAGTAGTCAGTCAATTCCTCTGCGATAGATTGCCCCGGATGCGGGAGAATATCGATGTTTCCACGCAGCTGCAGCAATTGTTCACGCAAATGAAGCGCCACGGGATATCCATTGCGGTAACCGACCACCGCGACATGCGGAGCCATGGCCATGTCCCGGCATGCGGAATCCAATTGCGCGCGGTCGATGTCCTCAAACGTATGTTTCAGGCTTTCCGAATCCCTGAGCAAATGGTCGGCAAGCAAATCATCGCAGCGAACATTTCGCACGGTTTCCGGAGCGCCTGGACGGTGGATACGGCGCACGTCGCGTCTGAATTCGCCCGCGTTCGCATAGCCGAGCTTGCGATACAGGCGGCTGAGCGTCGGCTGCGAGATGCCGCTCAACTGCGACAATTCCACGGAATTGCAGACCAGCACGTCGGTCAGATGACCCAGAATGAACTGCGCGGCCTCACGTTCCGTCGCAGTCAGCGAATCGAAGGATTCCCGGATGCGCGCCACCAAGCCGAGGTCCGCGGCAGCATTGCCTTCCTCGTCCATGGCGTCCTTCGAAGCCCCCATATTGTCTGAAAGCATAATTCCAGAAGTCACGCTCATCGCCCTTCCCTGCAGTACATTCTCACGCGGCGCATCCGCTCTCCTGACGATGCTACCCCTTGCTTTCCGGGTTTCACCAGGTTTGGCCGCCGACAACTGTCACGACGAATGAAGAATTTCAGATGCCGTAAGCACTGAAATGCATCCATCACAGGCAGTGGCGGCGCCTCTTGGCAACGCGACCCACCATCAGGAGATGACCGACCATGGCAAAAACAGATTACCCCACACAATCAACATCGCATATCGGGCGGATTCGGCATAGAAGAAACGGTGCCAAACCAGCGAAATGGGCGACTAACGCGGCAACAAAATCCCCGACTGTTGCGAACACTGTTGAACGCGGCATCGCGTAGTCTTGAAGCAGGAAGGGCGTCGAGCCCAACCAAAGTCATCACGCGAGGAGGCGCATGGCATGGATGGAACAGGCGTGGATGGTCACGGCCATGATTACCGACTTCGGCAACGATTTCGAGCACGACCGTCCGCGTGCGGATTTGGCCATCCACGGCACCATACTGACGCATGGCGTCGAAACATACGGTACCGTCGTCGTACGGGACGGACGTATCGCATCGGTCGCGTCTGATTCGAACGGTCCCGGCGCGAACGGACGGGCGCCTATCGACGCGGTCGAAACCATCCAGCTGCGTAACGACGAAATACTGATTCCCGGCATCGTCGACACTCACGTGCATATCAACGAGCCGGGCCGCACCGCATGGGAGGGTTTCGCATGCGCCACCCGGGCGGCCGCGGCCGGAGGCGTGACCACCATATTGGACATGCCGCTCAATTCCGTTCCGCCGACGCTCACCGTCGAGGCGTTGCGCAGCAAACGGTCATGCGCATTGCATGAATCGTATGTGCAGGTTGGCTTCTGGGGCGGTGTGGACGCGTCGAACCTGGGGCGGTGTGGACGCGTCGAACCTGGGGCGGTGTGGACGCGTCGAACCTGG
>PPYF01268152.1_pt1 | contig 16751 bp, 13 predicted proteins | sample 1559871 | NCBI WGS metagenome assembly PPYF01 (sample SAMN08240021, study PRJNA423297) | Human gut metagenome, whole genome shotgun sequencing project.
CCGGGGGAGGGGAGAGGGGACCTTTCTGAAGAAAGGTCCCCTCTCCCCTCCCCCGATTTTTCTATTCGTTCCCCTTCCCGGTACGCAGGTCGCACTCTTCGTTTACGACGCGCACCCATGTCTCAAGCCCGGCCTGAATGTGCTCGGGAATGCGGAAGGGGCCGGGGGCGGGCTCGTCGATCAGGGCCCTGATGCGGGCCGCAAGGTCCTCGACGTTGCCGGGATCGGGCGTGACGTGCTCCTGCGGGAGAAACACGCTGGACCCGTTGGCGGTGGTGGACAGCACCTTGAGTCCGCAGGCCAGCGCTTCCAGCACCGCGTTGGAACAGGCGTCGTAGAAGGAAGGCAGGACAAAGAGGTCCATCGCCCGGTACAGTGCGGGCATGTCATCCACCTTACCGAGAAAATGGATGCGATCCGCCACGCCGAGCTTCTGCGCCAGACGCCGGTACGGTTCGGACGCCCGGCCTCCGGCGATGAACAGATGCACGTTCTCGGGCAGCGTCGCCACGGACCGGATAAGGATGCCCGTGCCCTTGAGCGCGAAATTGCTGGTCGCCGTGGCGATGGCGACATGCCCGTTGTCGATGTTCAGGGCGATGCGGGAAAGCAGCTTCTGCTCGGGGGTCGGGGGCGTGAACCGCGACAAATCCGGCAGATTGTAGATGACTTCGGGCACGGGGATGCCGGGATACGTCTTCTGCACCCAATGGCGCACCGCGTCGGACACGCAGATGATCCGGCACCCGCTGCGGTACTGGCGGTTGTCGATGATCCGGGTGAGCCAGTTGGACGGCAGAAGACGGCGGCGCAGCCGCTTGAACCAGCGCGGGAACCCGGCGGGCCACGCCTGTTCCGAAAGCTCCCAGAAGGTCTTCTGCGGGCCGCCGCCCACGCGCATCATGTCCTGATTCCACGTCTTGCCGAGGCTGATGACCAAATCGTAGCCGCCCTTCCGGCGCAGACGCTCCGCCTGGATAAGAAACCAGAGCATCTTGAGGAATTTGGAGCCGCGTGGCCGTCCGACCACACGCGCCTGCACGCCGAGGGGCGGGGGGCATTCCAGACGGGCGCAGAGAAATTCCACCTCGTGTTCATTGTTCCGGGTTTCCGCCAGCGCTTCGGCAAGGCGGAAGGCAAACTGTTCGACGCCTCCGTAACGGCTGAGACGGGGCAGGATAAGAGCGATTCGGGCCATGGCGTTCGGGCGCGGCGCGCGGGGTGGAGGGTTGGCGGGACCGCCCCGTTGTACGCTTCGACGCCGGAAAAGCAAAGAGAAGGCCGCCGCGTCCCGGCCCTGTTTCGCGGATCGTCCTTTCCTTCCGGTTTTCCCTGCCCTATAGTGATCGGCATGTTCGATCTCGCACTCCCCGCGCGCACGCCGCTGCCGCAACCGACGTTTTTGCCGACCACCCGCGCCGAAATGGACGCCATCGGGTGGGATTCCCTTGATATTCTTCTCGTTACGGGCGACGCCTATGTGGATCACCCGGCTTTCGGCGTACCGCTGCTCGGGCGCTGGCTGGTGGCGCACGGCTACCGGACGGGCATCGTGGCCCAGCCCCGCTGGAAGGACGAGGGGCAGGGCATCGCCGACCTCGCCCGCATGGGCCGCCCCCGCCTGTTCGCCGGGGTGAGCGCCGGGGCGCTGGACTCCATGCTGGCCCACTACACCGCCTTCCGCAAAAAACGCCACGACGACGCCTATACGCCCGGCGGCGAAGCCGGAGCGCGCCCGAACCGCGCCGTCATCGTCTATGCGGGCCTGATCCGCAAGGCGTTCCCCGGTCTTCCCCTGCTCGCGGGCGGCATCGAAGCCTCGCTCCGCCGCATCACGCACTACGATTTCTGGTCCGACGCCCTGCGCCGCTCCATCCTGTTCGACGCCCGGCTGGACATCCTGTCCTGCGGCATGGGCGAACGCTCCCTCCTCGACGTGGCCCGGCGGCTCGACGCCGTGGCCGAACTGGTGGGCGACCTGTCCGTGCTGGAGCCCGTGGACGGCGAACTCTGGCCCGACCTGTGGTCCGGGATTCCCGGTACGGCCCGGCTGGTGAAGACGGCCTCCGTCCCCGCCGACGCGACGGAACTGGACGGCTTCGAACTCGTCCGCCTGCCTTCGCACGACGCGATGCTCGACGACCCCCGGGCCTACCTCGACGGCACGATCCGCCTCGAACGCGAAACGCATCAGGCCCGCCGCCTCCTCATGCAGCCCAACGGCGACCGCTCCGTCCTGCTCGCGCCGCCCGCCGCGCCCCTGACCACCGAGGAACTGGACGGCCTGTACGATCTGCCCTTCTCCCGGCGTCCGCATCCCTCCTATAAGGACCCCATCCCGGCGGTGGAGATGATCGCCACCAGCATCACCACGCACCGGGGCTGCGGGGGCGGATGTTCGTTCTGTTCGCTGGCCCTGCATCAGGGCCGCCGCATCGCCTCCCGTTCCCGCGCTTCCATCCTCGACGAAGCGCGGCGCATCGCGGCGATGCCGCGCGGCGGCTCCATTTCCGACGTGGGCGGGCCGAGCGCGAACATGTGGGGCGCGACCTGCCGCCTCGATCCGTCCAAATGCCGCCGCGACAGTTGCATGCACCCGAGCATCTGCAAGGGCTTTCAGGTGGATCAGCGGGACTGCATCCGGCTTCTCCGCGACGTGCAGGCCACGCCCGGCGTGAAGCACGTCCGGGTCGCCAGCGGGGTGCGGTTCGACCTCGCGCTCAAGGACCCCACCGCGCTCGCGGCCTATACCGGCGAATTCACCGGCGGGCAGCTCAAAATCGCGCCCGAGCACTGCGTCTCCGAGGTGCTCGATCTCATGCGCAAGCCGGGCATGAAGCCCTTTGAAGCCTTCCTCGAAGCCTTCGTCCGCTATTCCGAAGCCAACGGCAAGGAACAGTACGTCGTCCCCTATCTGATGAGCGCCTTTCCCGGCTGTACGGACGCGCACATGCGCAAGCTCGGGGACTGGCTCGCGGCACGCAACTGGTCGCCGCGTCAGGTGCAGTGCTTCATCCCCACGCCGGGCACGGTCGCGACGGCGATGTACTACGCCCGCTGCGCCCCCGACGGCTCGCCCCTCTACGTCGCCCGGACCGACGAGGAACGCCGCCGACAGCACGAAATCCTCCTCGGCAGGCCCTCCGGCCAGCGTCCGGCGCAAGGCCGGGGAAGGCGGAACACGTTTATGGAACGGAACAAAAAGTAACCATTGGGGGCGGGGAATGTATTCTCCGGCACGGAGAACACACGTTTTCCTCTCCCCTCTCCCACGCCCTCTTTCCCTTCAAGGAGTTCTGACCGTATCGGCCCCCTGTTCCCAGCCTTCTCTGACGACAAGGAAAAGAACAGACAACAGATCAAGAAAAAACGGAACGCCCCTTTCTCCTACACGGGGAAAAACGCCGTCAGGGATTCGATAAGGCCGAACAGTTTTGAAGCGGAAGGGATGGGGTTCGGGGAAGGGAGGGAGAAACGTTTTCAAACGTTTCTCCCTCCCTTCCCCAATGTCACAGGAAGCATCATGACCAACAAAGAAAAACTCAAACGCTGCGGCACGTTCGGCGTGGCCCTGTTCGTGTGCGCGCTGGGGATCGGGCTGATCACCAACGCGAATCTGGGCACCTCGCCCATCACCAGCCTGCCCTACGTGGGAAGCCGCATCCTCGGGCTCTCGCTCGGCACGCTGACCTTCGCGCTCAACGTCCTGCTTTTGCTCTGGCAGAAACTCCTTCTGGGCAGGGAGTTCCGCGCCGCGCACCTGTTCCAGCTTCCGGCGGTGTTCGCGTTCAGCGTGTTCATTGACGCGGGCATGGCCCTGACCGCCGAACTGACCTCGGAAAACTATTTGTCCCAGATGGTTATGTGCGTCGCCGGATGCGCGGTCCTCGGGCTCGGCATCAGCATGGAAATCGTCTCCAACGTCACCGTGCTGCCGGGTGAGGGCATCGTGATCGCCATCGCCTACCGCTTCAAGAAAATCTTCGGCAGGATCAAGGTGCTGTTCGACGTCTCCCTCGTCGCCCTGTCCATCGCGCTGTCCTTCGTCTTCCTGAGCGGCCTTGTGGGCATCCGCGAAGGCACCGTGCTCTCCGCCCTGCTCGTCGGCAATTTCGTACGCCTCACCTCGCCCGCCGTCCGAAAGCTCGACGGCTGGTTCGCCGCGTAACCGTTTCCGCAGGAATACCGCCATGAAACGCACCCTCCCCGCCGTCGTGCTGGCGGCCGGTTTTTCCCGGCGCATGGGCCGCTGCAAGCTCACCCTCACGCTCGACGGCGAGCCGCTCGTGCGCCGCGCCGTCCGCGCCGCGCTGGAGGCAGGGCTCGCCCCCGTGTTCGTGACCATGCGCCCCGACGCTTCCCCGGAACTGCGCGCCGCGGTGTCCGGCTTCGACGAACGCGTGGAAATCGTCCCCGCGCCCGACGCCCGGCTCGGGCAATCCGAATCCCTCAAGGCGGGCATTCGGCGGCTCCTGTCCCGGTTCTCGCCCGGTTCCGATCCCGAATCCTCCGCCTTTCAAGAAAAACGGCCCGAAGGGAACCGTTTCCCGGCCTCCGGGCGCGGACGGTCTGAGCCGGAGAGACCCGAACCTTGCGGGCAGGCTTGCGAAGGACCGGGGTGCTCTCCGGAGGCGGCTCCCGGAACGGACGCTCCGCTTCCCGCATCTGCCGTCCCCGCCGTTCCCGGCGCCATGATCCTGCTCGGGGATCAGCCGCTGGTGGGGGCGGAGCTGGTGCGCGCGCTGGCGGATTTCTTCCTCGAAGCGCCCGAACGGGCGGCGGCTCCGGCGTGCGGCGGGGTACGGGGAAACCCGGTGGTCCTGCCCGCGGGCGCCTTTGCAGCGGTGCTGCAGCTGGACGGCGACACGGGCGCGAGGAGCATTCTTGCCGCATTCGGCTTGCGCCTCCTGCCGACCAATGATACGGCAGCACTAACAGATGTTGATACGTGGGAGGCTTACGAAAGCCTGTCCCGTGCAAAGTCCTCGTAAGGAAACGCCCCCATGTCCCTGTCAGCAAGCGAACACGCGGTCCACTTCGTCACGCCTCCGCTCCAGAGCGGGAAACACTATGAAAATCCGGTTCTCCCGCCGCTCCCCGAGCTGTGGAGCCTCGATCACCCGGATACGGCCCCCATTCCCGACGAGGCCGTCTGCCGCAGCCTGTGGACGCGCTACGCCATGTTTTCCCATATCGAACGGCACAGTCGGCTCGTGGCCGACGTCGCCGCCGCGCTGGCCCGCCGGGCCGTGGAAATCGGGGCGACGAAGCATCCCGAACTCGTGGACCTGTGCGCCGCATCGGGCCTGCTGCACGACATCGCCAAGTCGTATACCGTGCAGTACGGCGGCAGCCACGCCCAGATCGGCGCGTCGTGGGTCGTCGAATCCACGGGGAACCACAAGGTCGCGCAGGCCGTCTACCACCATGTGGAATGGCCCTGGCCGCTGCCCGACGATCTCCTGCACCCCGTCTTTTGCGTCATTTACGCGGACAAGCGGGCCCGCCACGACGAGCTGGTGACGCTCGACGAACGGTACGAAGACCTCCTTGTCCGCTACGGCAAAACCGAACAATCCCGCGTCGCCATCCTCCGCGGCTGGGAACATTCCAAAACCATTGAGCGCGTCCTTTCGGCGCAACTGGAGTTTCCTCTCCATGAAAGTATTGTTGTTGGCGGGCGGCTGGTCTCCCGAGCGTGAAGTCTCTCTGAAAGGCGGCGAACAGATCGCCGCGGCCCTCAAGGAACGCGGACACGGCGTCACGCTCTGCGACCCGGCCAAGGATTTCGAACGGATCATGGACATGGCCCGCGAACACGACGTGGCCTTCATCAACCTGCACGGCGCGCCCGGCGAGGACGGCCTCGTACAGGCCATTCTCGACCGCGTGAACTGCCCCTATCAGGGCGCGGGTCCCGCCGGTTCCTTCCTCGCCCTGCACAAGGCGGCGGCCCGGCAGATTTTCCGCGACGCGGGCCTGCTCGTGCCCGACGGCGTATTCCTTCCCCGCCACCCCGGCCCGAACTGGAAGCCCGATCTCGCCTTTCCGATGTTCGTCAAATCGAATACCGGCGGTTCCAGCCTGCACCTTTCCCGCGTGACCAACGAGGAAGAGCTGTACACGGCCCTCAACTCCCTGTTCTCGATGGGCGAAGAGGCGCTTGTGGAAACCGCCGTCTCAGGCCGGGAAGTGACCTGCGGCGTGCTCGGCGAGGAGGCCCTCGCGCCCATCCTCGTCGTGTCCAAGGGCCACTATTTTGATTACCACAACAAATACGCCCCGGACGGCGCGCAGGAAATCTGTCCCGCGCCCATCTCGTCCGAGGAAACCGCCGTCGTGCGGGACTGCGCCCTGCGCGCCCACAAGGCCCTCGGCCTCAAGGGCTACAGCCGCGCCGACTTCATCCTCAAGGACGACGGCACCCCGTACATCCTCGAAGTGAACACCACGCCCGGCATGACCGCCACCAGCCTCGTGCCCCGCGAGGCCGCCGTCAAGGGCATGTCCTTCGCCGATCTCATCGAGCGCCTCCTCGAACTGGCGATGGAACGCTGACCGGCAAACGAACGCTTGGCGGAGAGGGGCCTTTCCGAAAAAGGGCCCTCTCCGCTTCTCCCGCCCGGCCTCCCCTTTTCCCCCTGAGACACGCGACTTCATCCCGATTTTCCACAGCGGTGAGAACGGCGATCCAACAGCCTTGCCGATGGAAACGCCCGACCCGACGCTTCACCGGAAAGCCGCCGAACAGGGATTCGACAGGGCCGAACATCTTTGAAGAGGGTGAGATGGGGTTTGGGGAGGGGGAAACGCCCTAGAGAAAGGTTTCCCTCCCTTCCCCAATACACTGTAACCAAGGACAATCCCGTGGCAAAAGGTTCTCTTCTCCGTGCGTTGCTGAGCGGCGCGTACAGTCTGGCGTGGACGGCGGCCACCCCGTTCCTGCGCCGCCACAAGCGTCTCCGGGAAGGCTTCATGTGGCGTCTGGTGCCCGAAGACTGGTCGGGACCCGTGACCCGTACGGGCTCGGGCGATACGGAAAAAACCGTCCACGCCGAAGCGGACATCTGGCTTCAGGCCGCATCCGGCGGCGAAGCCTACCTCGTCTGGGAACTGCTTTCGCGCATCGCCGCACAGCGGGAACAGGCGGGGACTCCCGAACCGCTGCGCGTGCTGGCGACCACATGGACCCGTCAGGGCCTCGAAGTTCTGCAAGGCATGGCGATCAGGCTCAAAGAGACGCATCCGTGGCTGACCGTCCGGGCGACCTTTTTCCCGCTGGACGCGCCGGGCCTCATGCGCAAGGCGCTCGAACAGGCCCGACCCCGCGTGGTGGGCCTGCTGGAAACCGAACTCTGGCCCGGCCTCATGCTGGCCTGCGCCAAACGCCGTATCCCCGTCCTGCTCCTCAACGGACGCATGACGGACAAGAGCCTGAAAGGCTACCTCAAACTGGACGCCGTCGCGCCCGGCTTCTGGGACGGGATGGGCCCGGAACACGTCTGCGCCATTTCACGGGCGGACGCCGTGCGCTTCGCCAGACTCTTCGGCGAGGACAAGGTGGAAATCGTGCCGAACATCAAGTTCGACCGCGCCGTCGCGGCCACCGCCGACGACGTTTCCGACGCGCTCCGCACCCTGCTGCCCCCGGAACTGCACGCGCGGCAGACCATCCTGCTGGCCTCCGTCCGCGAACAGGAGGAACCCGCCCTGCTTTCCGCGATTCAGGCCCTGCACGCGCACGACGCGCCCACCATCATCGTCGCCCCCCGGCACATGCACCGGGTCAAGCCGTGGCAGGCCCTTCTCGCAAGCGCCAAGCTCCCGGCGGTGATGCGCTCGAAACGGGAAGGCCCCATTCCCGCCGGTTCCATCGTCATCTGGGACACGTTCGGCGAACTGGGGCAACTGTACCGGCTTGCGGACGCGGTTTTCGTCGGCGGCAGCCTCTCGCCGCTCGGGGGGCAGAACTTCCTTGAGCCGCTGGCACTCGGCAAGCGCCCCTGCTGCGGCCCGCATCTGGACAACTTCGCATGGGCGCTGGAGCCTTCCGAGGAAGGCGCATCCGATTCCCTCGAAGCCCTCGGCCTGCTCGAACGCGGGGAAAACGCCAAGGCCATCGTCGCCCTGCTGCGGGCGCGTCTCGACGCCCCCGCCGATGCCGCCGACGTTCAGGAACGTTTCCGCGCATGGCTCGCTCCCCGTCTCGGCGGCTCCGAGCGCTGCGCGAAGAAACTGCTGGAAGCGATGGAACGGTAGGCCTCTCCAGCCAGACGCAAGCCCCGGCGTCCCGGTCCGCCTCATGGCCCGCAAGGGCGGGGCAACGGGCGCGCTCGTCTGCCCGGCATGGACACTGAATCACGGCCCGCAGGCGCGGGGGCAACGGGTCCGTATCGGGCGGAATAGCCGCCGCCCGTGTGCATGGCCCGCAGGCGCTGGGCAACGGGACGTCCATCCCGGCCCCAGCCGCCGTATACGCCGAAGCGGCCCGACGCGGAAAGTTCCGTGTCGGGCCGCTTCGGCGTAGGACGATGCCGTTCTACTCGTGCTCAAGCCCCTTCACGTCGATGTGGTGTTTGCGGATTTTCGACCACAGGGTGCTGGGATTGAGGCCGAGCAGTTCGGCGGCGCCGTCCTGCCCGGAAATTTTCCCGTTCGTGCGGGTGAGAGCCTTGATGATGTGGTTGACCGTCACCTCGTTGAAGGTCTGGAACGGTTTGTCCCCGTCCATGATCCGTTCGACGGGACGTTCCTGACGGGACTTGCCCGAATGCTCGTCCTCGCCTTCGGAAAGGATGTTCAGAAACCCCTCGATGAGCGCGGACTGGATGCAGGAGCATATCTCGCAGTGTTCCTGCGTATAGCAGTCCTTTCCGATGGAAACGGCTACGAAAAGGACGGTGGAATCCTTCAGCAGATTGTACCTGAGGGGGATATAGACGGCTGAGGTTTCCATCCCGTAGACCTTGTTGTGCAGCTCGGAAAACACGCAGGTCTCATTCCCCGTATACACCTTGATGTCGAACGCGCCCTCGCTGAAAAAATGCTTCTCCGTCCTCAGGCGCATGATCATCTCGGGATCGACGAGAATCTTGTCGCTGAGGGACAGCGTGGGAATCTGGTTGTACTCGGAGAGCTTCGTGATGCTGCTCCCCCGCACGCTGACGAGGAACAGCGCGGAAACGGGCATGTACAGGGAAAGAAACATGGCGACTTTTTTCGTAAAGAACTCCACAGATTCATTCACGAATATGGACCCGATGCACTTCTGGAACAATTCTGCGGACGTGTACTTCATGGCTCGACTATCTCCTTGATGAGAAGGACGGTATGCGACATTGAAAACAGCTTCATGCTCCGTTCGTACTCATCATTCGTGAAACGAACGGGGCATCAAGATGCCGTATGCGAAAAAACGGGGGTGTTCATTCACGCCGCCACAGACATGGCATATGATATTTCATCATCAGTATAATATGAAGAGGAGAAAAACCATTCTTTTTTTAACGATATGAAATACGGCCTCTCTTTCGCCAGACTTTCTATGAGACAGAAGATTGCCGAGATCAAGACATGCGCCCCATAAAATGCCGGTCGGCAACCAAAAGGAGCGTGTCCCCTGTATAAAAAGAATCCGGACGCCGCGAAAGAGGAAAAGCTCAAGAGGGCACAACGAGACGGAGGCCGGAGCCGTTCCGGTTTGCCGCGCCGCCGGGCACGGGCCGGACAGACCGGAAAACGTTCCCGGAAACGCCGGGCACGGCCTTCCGCCCCCCTCCCGTTCCCTATACCGACAAAACGCCGGCGGGACGTGTCCCACCGGCGTTCGGATGTCCCGCCTCCCCTCGCTTCTTCGCGAAGCGCCGGGAGGCGGCGGTATGGTTTCCGTTACGGCAGCATGAAGCTCAGCGGCCCGGCCTGAAGATAGGTGAGCACGCAGAGCACCAGCGTCATGGCGATGCTGTGCCCGATGGTGAAGCGGAAGAGGTTGCCTTCCTGACCGACCATGTTCGTGGCGGCCGTGGCGACGGACAGGGACTGCGGGGAAATCATCTTCGCGGTGACGCCGCCCGAGGCGTTGGAGGCCACGGCCAGCTCGGGGGACATGCCCACGGCGGCCGCGGTGTCCTTCTGCATGCCGCCGAACAGCGCGCAGGACGAGGTGTCGGAACCCGTCAGGAACACGCCAAGCCAGCCGAGCAGGGGCGAGAAGAACGGGAACAGGCTGCCCGTGTGCGTGAACGCGAGGCCGAGCGTGGAGCTCATGCCCGAATAGTTCATCAGATAGGCGAGGCCGAGGATCATGGCGATGGTCAGGATCGGGAAGGTGAGCTGACGCAGCGTCCGCATGAAGCAGGCCACGGCCTTGCCGAAGCCGTAGTTCGGCATCATCGGCACGGACACGAGGCCGGACAGCAGGATGGCCGTGCCGCCCGCGGACAGCCAGTTGAAGGCGAAGGTCGCGCCGTACAGGCTGTCCTGCGCCACGATGGGCGCGGTCTTCATGACTTCGCCGTGCAGGCCGGGCCAGCCGAAGCTGAGGTTCGCGCCGGGAACCGCGTTCAGGATGTTCTTGAACTGCGGCAGGCCCCAGAAGAACACGAACACCGCCAGTACGATGTAGGGGCCCCACGCCCGGAGCACGACCGAGGCCGGATAGCCGGAGCCGGAAAGGTTGGATTCGGGTTCCCCTTCAAAGCGGAACGTGCGCGACGGCTTCCACACCTTGAGCAGCAGCACGAGGCCGACGATGGTGGCGATGGCGGAGCCGATGTCCGGCAGGGTCGGGCCGTGGTAGTTCGCCAGCAGGTACTGCGCCCCGGCGAAGCACACGCCGCCCACCACGATGGCGGGCAGGACCTCCATGCTGCGCCTGAAGCCGCACATGGTCACGCAGACCCACAAGGGCACGATGAGGGCGAGGATGGGAAGCTGGCGGCCCGCAATGGCGCTGACCGTCATCTGATCGAGGCCGGACACCGAGGCCGCCACGATGAGCGGCACGCCGATGGCCCCGAAGGCGACCGGGGCCGTGTTCGCGATAAGCGCGATGCCCGCGCCCCACAGCGGGGTGAAGCCGAGCCCGACCAGCATGGCCGCCGCGATGGCGACCGGAGTGCCGAAGCCCGCCGTGCCTTCAATAAAGCAACTGAAGGCGTAGGCGATGAACAGGGCCTGCAACCGGCGGTCGTCGGTCAGCCGGGCCAGCGAATCCTTGATGATCTCGAATTCGCCCGATTCCACGGTCATGTTGTACACCCACACCGCCGTGATCACGATCCAGACGATGGGGAAGAGGCCGAAGGCCGCGCCGTTCAGCGTGGAGCTGATCGCCAGCGAAACGGGCATGCCCCACACGGCCACGGCGACGATCAGCGCGCCGACAAGCCCGGCGACGGCGGCGATATGGCCTTTCGCCTTCCGGACGGCGAGCATGTAGAAAAGAATGATCAGCGGAATGGCCGCAAGGCACGCTGACGTGACCACGCCCCCCACGGGCGCGTACTGCTGAATCCAAGGCATAAGCCCCCCTCATGATGCTTGACGGGGCGAGACTCCCCGTGTGAAACGGTTCGCGTCTTTCCCGTGAAAAGACCGCGTGTTGCGGGCCTTCCGATGGCGGCGGCCCGTTTTTCTCTCTACGCTGAGAGGGGCTTGGGCGAGAAATGAAAATTTTCTATCAATGCTATTCCAAAAAGGAATACTTATTTCATCTTGCCAGATTATCAAAGGATTCAGTCTGAAAAATGTTTTCCGGCGTCCTTTACCGAACCCGTGAAAGCGGGCAAAAAGTGATGCATCGGCGGCGGTTATCGCCGCATGCCTGTTTGAGACCGCTCATGCGAGGTGTGTTCCGTGAACGACAACAAGGCTACGGGCTGGAAAATACCGCTGTTGTTCTGCGGTGTTGTTCTGGCCATCGTCTGCATCGTCTCTGTGTTCCGGGGCGGGAAGGCCGCGCCCCCGGCGGTTCCCGCGCCCCTGCTCCGTCAGGCCGAGGCGATCACAATCGATCTCGACGCCGACGCGGAAGGCAAGGCATGGAAGGCGCGCATCGCCTCCGCCGCCAGCGGCTTTTCCGCGCCGCAGAACAAGGACGCCAATCTGGAAAAAATCATCCTAACATCGCTTGAAGAAAAGCGTTTCGACGCATCCTGCACGGCGGCCGTGCTGATCAGGGACGATTCCCTGCGTGACGCCCTGCTCGCCCGCATCCTTGAAACGGCCTCCGCCGAATGCGCCTCCCTCCCCTGGGGCGTCCTCGCCGCACACGGCATGCGCGATCCGAACGCCCAGTCCGCCGCCCACGCCCGGCTCACCCGGGAGTGGGGCAAGTGCCATGAAGGAAAGGAATAGGGACGTCCTCTCGGAAAGGGGAGGAGCCTCCGTCTTCGGATAAGGTTTCCTCTTCCCGGCCCGCTCGTCCCAAGACGCCGTATCGGCCCCTCCCCGTCGGCCTGCCCTGCGGCGTGAGGAAAGGGATGCATACTCCGAGAGAAGGGAAGCCTTTCACCGGCTCCCTTCCCATAAAAAAAGGGCGGCACGGCCGCCCAGGGTAAAAGAATCCCTTGAAAAAGGGAGCCCGATCTGCTCGGACCCGGCTACAACCCCGGAGGGCTTCGCCGGATTTGTCTCGGAGCCGGACACGCAAAAAGACGACGTCCCGATCCCGCCGGGAAGCATGGGGGACCGCCCGGAGGAAAGAGGACCGGGGCGGGCATGCCTCCAGAATCCGCTGAAAAAGCGGGGTTTGCGGGCTGTACCCAAGACGTTTTGGTTGTGCTATAGGACAAAAGAAACGCCTTGGGAAATGAAAAACGCGCATCACGCGCATGCATGGAAAGAATAGATGCTGAATATCCGCACGTTGCAGATACTGGTGGAAGTGGCCCGGCAGGGAGGTTTCTCCCGGGCCGCTCAAACGGTTCACGCCGTCCAGCCCACGGTGAGCAAGGCCGTACAGGCCGTCGAGGATCGGCTCGGCGTGCGCGTGTTCGAGCGGACCAGCAACGGCGTCCGCCTCACGGTCGAGGGCGAAATCGTCTACCGGCACGCCCTGAACATCCTTGAGGAGTTCGAGGCGCTGGAAAACGACGTGGCCGCCCTGCACAAGCTGGAAAAGGGCGTGCTCCGCATCGGCTTTCCGCCGGTGGCCAGCGGCATCCTCTTCGCCGATCTGCTTTCCAAGTACCGGCAGCTCTACCCCGGCATCAACATTGAACTTCAGGAGCAGGGCTGCGCCTCTCTGGAGCCGATGGTCCTTTCCGGCGATCTCGATCTCGCCGTCACTCTGCTCCCGGTGCCGCCGACCTTCTCGTGGCTCCAGATCAGGGACGAGCCGCTGATGGTCATCATGCCGCCGGATCATCCCCTTGCGGATCACAAGCGTCTGAAGATGGACGAGCTGTCCGACAATTCCTTCATCGGGTTCGAGCAGGGTTTCCTGCTCAACGACCGCATCGAGGCCGTGTGCCGCCAGCGCGGCCTGAAGCTCAACGAGTGTCTCCGGAGCGGTCAGCTCGATTTCATCATGACTCTTGTGGCTACGGGCATCGGCGTGGCCCTGCTGCCGCGTCTGGAGCTGGAGCGCCGCGAACTTCCCAACATCCGCATCGCCCTCCTCGACGAAGAGGAACTTCGCTGGCGCGCCGCCTTCGTCTGGAGGCGCGGGGCGATCCTTTCTTCCGCCGCGCAGGCGTGGCTCAGGCTCCTCCCCGGCGGGGAAGAGGCGCTGGCCGGGGAGTAACGCGGGAGAGGGGAACGCCTCCGGCGGCAAGGGCTGCAGCCCTTGACCCGCCCGGGGGGGCAAGCGCCCCCCCGGACCCCGGCGAAAACGGAAACGCCTGAGACTTGCGCCTCCATCCCCTCGGCGGAACGGAAACGCCGCGGTTCCCTTTATCGGCTGGAGAAACGGCAGAGCCGTTTCTCCAGCTTTGTACGGCGAACGGGATAGTTTCAATTCGTTTAAGATACTCAAAAAGCACGATGGCGTGGGAAAAAATTCGGAACGAAGGGCGGCGACGTCGTGACCGGTAGGCGAGCCTTCGGGCCGTACGGTTCGCGCGCAGGACGATTCCCTCCATGCAGGCGTCCGGCGGCGGCCCTTTGGCCGCCGGAGGCATAAAAATGTCAAACCTCCGAAACACGCCCGCTCCCAACGGGCCTATCGTACTCTCGCCATGAGCCTTTTTGCCCTGACCCAAAATGGAACGGCGTTTTGACAAGACGCATCTAACGCTATAACGTGACGGGACTGTCTCCGAATGTCGCTTGTAGACAGGGTATCGGGCCCTGAGGCCCCCACAGATTCAAAGAGGCTCTCCGCATGGACAGGTTGCTGATCACACTCGGAATCATTTTCGTCAGCCTTGTGATCGGCTACGTGTTCCAGCAGTACGTCAACGCGGGGCGCATCCCCCTCTCCGACGAACGAATGACCGCGCTGCGCCAGCGTATGCAGCGGATCGCCCTGTTCGTGTTCATTCCCATCTCCGCCATGCTTTCCCTGTGGGGGCTGCCCTCGCCGGACTCCCGGCTCCTCGCCCTGCCGTTGCTCGGCATCGCCGCGTGGGTCTGGGGCGGCATTCTTTCCGTCCTCTTCGCCAAGGGTCTCGGGCTCGACAGGGCGCAGACCGGCAGTCTCTACTGCTGCGGCACCTTTACCAACATCGGGGCCGTGGGGTCGCTGGTCGCCGTCATCTTCTACGGCGAAAGCGCCATCGCGCTCGTCTCGCTGTACCGGCTGTGCGAAGAGCTTTTCTATTTCAGCGTCTCGTTCCCCATCGCCCGCTGGTACGGGATGGACGACGGGCCGCTGACGTTCCGCAACCTGCGGTTCGACCCCATCCTCCGCGTGGTGATCTGCGCCCTCGCCCTCGGCATCGGGCTCAACCTGCTCGGCGTGCCCCGCCCCGCCTTCTGCGGGCACCTCGCCGCCGGGTTCATGATCGTAGCCACCGTCCTGTTCCTCGTCGCCATCGGCATGAGCCTGCGCCCGTCGCGCATGGCCCGCTATACGCGCCAGTGGCTGGCGGTCGCCGTCATCAAGTTCGCGGGCGTGCCCGTGGTCGTCACCACCCTCGCGTGGGCCATCGGCTACGGCGACATCGACGGCGGGCTTCCCCTGCGGGTAGTCGCCATCCTGTCGTCCATGCCCGTCGCCATGACGGCGCTCGTACCGCCGTCCCTGTTCCGTCTGGACCTCGATCTCGCCAACGCCTGCTGGGTCTTTACGACCGCAGCGCTGATCGTCGTCCTGCCCGTTCTGCTCATTATTCTGCCTCTTCTATAGGGCTTGCCAGAAAACGCGGGCCGGGGACCGTCCCTTCGGCACGTGTCGGATTCCGGTGGCGTACGCATTTCGCGGCGCCAGAAACATATCTTTCGGGGAGGATTTTATGAAACGCTTTTTCCGTTCGGCCTGCATCGCGCTGTGCGCCTGCCTGCTCGCCATGCCCGCCGGGGCGGCCCAGTACAAACAGGAGTACAAGCTGAGCGTGGTGCCCGGCGCGACCTCCAGCTGGGGCCTGACCGCCTCCTATTTCGCGGACCTCGTGCGCGAACGCTCCAACGGGCGCATCAACATCAAGGTGTACGCCTCCAGCCAGCTTCTGGCGGGCAAGCAGACCTCCGAATTCCTGATGCTGCGCAACGGCTCCATCGACTTCGCCCTCGCCTCGACGATCAACTGGTCGCCTCAGGTGAAGGAACTCAACCTGCCGGCCCTGCCCTTCTTCATCGCCGCCCAGCCCGACCGCTACAAGGCGATGGACGCGATCCTCGCGGGCAACTCCGGCAAGATGATGATCGACGCCATCGAAAAGAAGGGCGTCAAAGTCATCGGCTGGGCCGAGAACGGCTTCCGCGAGCTGACCACCAGCAAGGGACCGATCACCAAGCCCGAAGACATGAAGGGCCTCAAAATCCGCGTGGTGGGCAGCCCCATCTTCATTGAAACCTTCCGCGCGCTCGGCGCGAACCCCGTCAACATGAACTGGTCCGAAGCCACCACCGGCTTCCAGCAGGGCGTCGTGGACGGGCAGGAAAATCCCACCAACGGCATCAACATCACCGTGAAAATCTGGAACTACCACAAGTTCCAGTGCGACTGGCACTACATCATCGATCCGCTGATCATGAGCGTGAACCCCAAGGTGTGGCAGGGCTTCTCCCCCGAAGACCAGAAGCTGCTCCTCGACTGCGCCAAGGAAACCGAAACGTACGGCAAGGCCCTCTCCCGCCTCGGCATGGATGACGGCGCGTCCCTCGCCTTCCTCCAGAGCCTCGGTCGGGTGCCCGAAGTGTCCGATCCCTACGCCTTCATGAAGGAACAGGGCATGACCGTCACCGAACTGAACCACGACCAGATCGCCCTGTTCTACGCGGCCACCAAGTCCGTCCGCGACGAATGGATTCCCAAGATCGGCGCCGATCTGGTCAAGGCCGCCGAAGCCGACATGGCCGCGGTGAAGTAGCGGCGAAAAAAGGGGATTGGGGAAGACGCGGGGCATCCCTCCGCGGAAGGGAAAGGAAGCCTCCGGGGGCCTCTCGTCTACGGGCCTGCGCCGGACGAATTCCCGCCGGACCGGGGCGGACGGACGCCGTAAGCCGCCCGCCCCCGGGACGCCGGTTTTCTCCCTTCCAAACGGCATTTCTCTCCCCCTCTTTTCGGAGTGCATCCGGGAGACGGACGCCGGGGATCAGCCGCCGGGCCGCCCATCCCGACATGGACCCTTACGAAAGTCTTGGGA
>PPYF01471109.1_pt1 | contig 16747 bp, 16 predicted proteins | sample 1559871 | NCBI WGS metagenome assembly PPYF01 (sample SAMN08240021, study PRJNA423297) | Human gut metagenome, whole genome shotgun sequencing project.
CGTCATGTCGTCCATAAAGCCTTGGAAGCTGAACAGCACAAGGATCTCATCGTAGCCGCCGCGTTCGATCAGACTGTCCACTTTTTCATTGAGATAGCGGAAGTCCACAATCCCGATAGAGGCGTAATCCTCGACGAGATAGGGAATGAAAGCATTGGCATAACTGTCTTTGATGATGAGGATACTGCCTGTGCCGTTGCCCTCCAGAACAGAATAACCGTTGTTGCCGCGCAGGAATGCCTTATATTTGTCCCGTGTTTCAAAATCGGCGGTGTTGTACAGCGGGCCGGTTTCGCCGCTTTCGCTGCCGTCTGCGTTGGCCGTGTAGACAGTCAGCTGGTTGGGCAGATCGTAATACGTGATGGTATCAGGCACCACGTCGTAGTTGCGGGCTTTGGAATAGCTTGTTCCGTAAAAGTTTTCGACCTTTTTTTCATTCGCGGCCGAGCGGTCAAACAGCGGAAGGCCTTTGCTGCCTGCAAACTGTTCATATGCAAGGTAAGCGCCTTCACTTGTCCAGTGATGATCGGTACGGTAGAAAATGTATTCATCACCATGGGCGCGCAGTGTTTTTCGCAGGTCATACACCGCCGCCTGGCCGGACAGCCGTTCGACGATGCTGTCGTGATAGATATCCTCATCCGCAACAGGTGCCTGCCAGGGCAGCTTTTCAGAAAGCACAAGGCTGGATGAGGGCGCGATCATAACGCTCACCTTGCCGGGATGGCGCTGCGCCATGCGCTCAACAGCGTCGAGATTTTTTTCAAAGCGCTCGCCGACGGCAAGAAATTTCGGGAAGAGATAATTGTCTTTGCCGAACCAGATGCCGTTGTTTTCCGTTTTGAGAAGCATTGCCTCCGCGCGGCTTTTCAGGTCGATCCATCCGTCACGGAAAATGAACTGGTCTTTGGTGTATTCAGTATATTTGGCCATCCAGGGATCGTCTTTGGAAAGAACCCCCGCAAGAGTGAGCTTGGGCGGCTGCATCAGCTTCCGGTTCTCCAACTCGGAAAATTCCCGCTTGGGCCAGAGTGCGTCCAGGATGGAAAAGCAGAACAAAAAGGCGAGAAAAAGCAGAACGATGGGGAACTTTTTCAGCTCCTGCCATAAATTGCGGATCATTCCGGGGCCTCCTCGATTTCATCTCGGTTTTGCTGTGCAAAACCGGCCAACGCCGCTCCCATAGGGTATTGGTCGCGGCGCCTCCTCGATTTCATCTCGGTTTTGCTGTGCAAAACCGGCCAACGCCGTTTCCATATGGTTATTGGCTGCGGCGCTTCCTCTTTTTTCAGTGACCGCTTGTCAGAAGCGGAAATATAAGAACGGACTGTTCGTGGCGTCCACCATATAGGCGATGGTCACAACAAAAATCAGCGCAAGAACCAGCCCGCGCATCAGCGTGTTGGTTTTGAATTTTTCATACAGCTTCTGCGGAAGAGGCGTAGCGCACAAAATGCCGACAATGAGCAGAGCGCCGTAGTTGCGCAGGAAGTACAGCGGTGAAACGCCGCCCGAGGGCACGAACAGCTTTTGAAGCAGCAGCCCGAGCGAAACGCCTTTGTCGCTGCCGACGAACAGCGCCCAGCCCACAATGACAAGCAGCATCGTGTAAATGTGCGGCCAGACCTTGCCCTTTTTCAGGTGCGGCAGCAGCCAGATTTTTTCAATCATCAGCAGCACACAGTAATAGAGGCCCCAGAAGATGAAGTTCCAGTTTGCTCCGTGCCAGAAGCCGGTAAGGAACCATACTACAAAAATGTTGAACAGCTGGCGAGTCAGACCCTTGCGGTTGCCGCCAAGGGGGATATATACATATTCCTTGAACCAGCTGGACAGTGTGATGTGCCAGCGCCGCCAAAATTCAGTGATACTGCGCGAAATGTAAGGCAGATTGAAGTTGTCCGGGAAATCAAAGCCCAGCATTTTGCCCATGCCGATGCCCATCATAGAATAGCCGGAAAAATCGAAGTAGATCTGCAGGGCATAGGAAATGATGCCAAGCCACACCAGAGGTGTAGACGCGTTGGACAATCCAACACCTGCTTCCCATACGCCGTTTACATCATGGCCGATCACGTCGTACCAAAGCGCGCTGATACCGTCGGCCAGCAACACTTTTTTGGCAAGCCCGAAGATGAACAGTGAGATGCCCTCGTCGATGCGGTCCATCGTGACACGGCCCTTTAAAATGTGGAGCCGTTCCGCTACATCGCTGTATTTCACGATTGGCCCGGCAATGAGCTGCGGGAACATGACCACATAAGCGCCGAAGTTGATCAGATTATGCTCGGCTTTCACATCGCCGCGGTATACATCAATGGAATAGCTCATCGTCTGGAATGTATAAAAGCTGATGCCGAGTGGCAGAGTCAGGCGCAGGAGGGGAATGGACGTTCCTATTACGGCGTTGATGTTGTTGATGAAAAAGTCGGTGTATTTGAAAAAGAACAGCATGCCAAGGCTGCCGATGATACTGAACAATAAAAAGCCGCGTCGCGCAGCGGCGCTGTCTTTGAAGCGTTCAATGCCAAGGCCTGCAGTATAGTTGATTAGAATGGCGGCTGCCATTACCGGAAACAGGCGTACTTCGCCCCAAGAATAGAACACGAGGCTGCACAAAAACAGAACGGTGTTTTTCAGCCTTGCGGGCGCAAGATAATAAAGTGCCAGTGTGATGGGCAGAAAACGGAACAGGAACAGTACGGTGCTGAAGACCATGCTTTCACTCCTTGTTTGGAAACATTGCGCCGCCGGACATTCCCGCGGCAAAAAGCAAAGCCGGTACCCCGGAGGTACCGGCTTTGCGGGGCCTGTAAATGCTTATTTCAAAGCCTCGTCGATCGCGGCATCGACCTCGGTGTAATCGACGCCCGCAGCCGCGATGGCCAATACAGCGTAATCGCCTTTTGCAACGACGCGGCCGTCAGAGACCTGCTGGTATGCTTCGGGAAAATCATTTTGATAATTCTCGCTCACGGAAACAAGACCGTTTTTGTAATTTTCCAGCGCAGCCTTGATGTCGTCCACGCTGCCCGCAGAAGCCTTCACGACAAGCACCGTACCCGCCGTATTCGCCACGCCCGTTTTTTGGCCGGAAAACTCCTCGACCTTGTCCATATCTACGCCGAACTCATAGGTGAGGTCATCCTCGGTAATGTCCAGCGGATTTTCGATCTTAGCCACCGTTTCAACTGCGGAAGCAACATCGTTCACATTATAATTTGCGCTGCTGCCGCTGCAGCCGGCAAACGCGGCGCCCACAAGGCAAACTGCCAATAAACCAGCAAAAAAACGTTTCATAATCGGTTCCTTTCCTGAGAAAAATTGTTGTTACCATCTTACACGAATCTGGTAATATTTGCAAGGCCTTTCTGGGAGTGTGCGCAGAATCTTTACATTTTATACACAGCAAAACCGGCATGCGGCGGACGCTTGACAGAACGGGCAAACTTGCCTACAATCGTACTATCAGCCAAAGGAGATTCGTATGAAAAAAGCAATAAAAATGATCGCCGGAGCGTGTGCTGCAGCAGTGGTGTGCGCGGGTGGGCTTCTATATTATAATTTGTCCCGGCAAAACGTCCGCCACACTTCGGCGACATTTGTCATGGATGCTGTGGCGGACCAGAAGGTCTACGGTCCAAACGGAGAAAAAGCCATCGCGGCGGCGGAACAGGCATTTCGTGAGATGGAGAACCGGCTTTCTGTATATAAAGAGGGGAGTGATATTGCACGTTTGAACGCGGCCGCCGGAAGCGGAGAGGCTGTGGCGGTCGAGGCGCAGACATACGCATTGCTCTCGCAGGCGAAAACACTCAGTGCACAGGCGGGCGGAGCGTTTGAACTTACAATCGCGCCGCTTGCACTGGCATGGGGCATTACCACGGATGCGCCGCGGGTGCTGCAGCAGGATGAAATCGACGCGCTGCTGCCGTTGGTGGATGACAGCGGCCTGCTTCTTGAATCCGGAACGGCGCGTCTGCAGCGTCCCGGCCAGGCGGTAGATCTGGGCGGTATCGCCAAAGGAGCAGCCTGTGACGTTGCGAAAGAGGTTTATGACGAATATGGCATCCGTGCGGCGCTGTGCTGGCTTGGCGGGAGCAGCATTTACGCACGGGGCGTAAAGCCGGACGGTGAAGCGTGGCGGCTGGGCTTTCGTGATCCGAAAGAGGAGGAATCGGTCTCGCTGGCGTCATTTGAAATCAGGGATGCGGTTTTCTGCACCTCTGGAGGATACGAACGTTATTTTGAGCAGGATGGTGTGCGGTATCATCATATTCTGGACCCCGCGACAGGGCGACCGGCGCAAAGCGATATTGTTTCCATAGGCATTCTCTGTGAAAATGGTGCAGAGGCGGATTTCTGGTCCACGGCCCTTTTTGTTCAGGGCAGAGAAAAGGCGCTGGAATATTTCGAGACAGGCGGTGAAGGCCTGCTTCTGGATGAGGACAACACGCTGTATGTTTCCAAAGCACTTCAGGCTTCATTTGAATTGGCAGCAGAAGCAGAGGGGGCTTACCATGTTGTCTTTTTGTAAAAGCGGTTCGTGCATATCGCCGGAAAAGGAAGGTGAGTGTTCTGCGCAATGAAAAGACGCGCCGCGTGGCGTTGATGGGGCTTCTGTTTGCTCTGTCCGTGGTGCTTTCTTTTTTGGAGGGGACGCTCACGCCGCTGTTGGGGCTGCCGCCTGGCGTGAAGCTGGGTCTTGCAAATGTGGTTGTGATGTATGCGCTGTTCTTTCTGGGGCGCGGCAGCGCGTTCACGCTTGTTCTGCTCAAAAGCTTTTTTGTATTGCTCACCCGCGGTGCGATGGCCGGCGCGCTGAGCCTCGGCGGCGGTTTGTTGTCGCTTGGCGTAATGGCTGTCCTGTGCCTTTTCAGGAGCAGGCCTTCGGTATTCATACTCTCCGTGTGCGGCGCGATCACACATAATTTTGGGCAGCTGCTGGTCATCAACCTGTTGATGACTCAATCTGTTTATACATTGTATTATGCGCCTGTCCTGCTGCTTTCGGGCCTTGGGATGGGGGCGCTGACGTCGGTGGGGCTGAAGGCGCTTGTGCCGGCGCTGGAAAAGCTTGGTTTCCAAAGGTTTCAAAAATAATTGATATTTTTTATCAATAAATACTTGACACCAATTGGGAAGCATGATATATTATAGACACGGCAGCAATGCCTTTCAATGAAACAACAAAAATATAATAATGCTGGAGGAAACAAGTTATGTCTAAGTTTGTTTGCACTGTTTGTGGTTATGTGTACGAGGGTGAGGCTGCTCCGGAGTTCTGCCCGGTCTGTAAGGCGCCGGCTTCCAAGTTTGTTGAGCAGAAAGGTGAAATGACTTGGGCTGCCGAGCACGTTGTGGGTGTTGCCAAGGGCGTCGATCCTGAAATCATCGAGGGTCTGCGTATGAACTTCAACGGCGAGTGCAGCGAGGTGGGCATGTATCTGGCTATGGCGCGCGTGGCACATCGTGAAGGTTATCCGGAGATTGGTCTGTATTGGGAAAAAGCAGCTTACGAAGAAGCTGAGCATGCTGCGAAGTTTGCCGAGCTGCTGGGTGAGGTCCTGACGGACAGCACGAAAAAGAATCTGGAAATGCGTGTAGAGGCCGAGAACGGCGCGACTGCCGGTAAGATGGACCTTGCAAAAAAGGCCAAGGAGCTGGGGCTGGACGCCATCCATGACACCGTGCATGAGATGGCCCGTGATGAGGCCCGCCATGGCAAAGCGTTTGCCGGTCTGCTGGCCCGTTACTTCAAATAAGATTTCAACAGAACAGGCGGCAGAAAATTCTGCCGCCTGTTTTTCTTCTCTTTCGCAACAAAGGGATATCCCAATTGCTGAGGCAGGCTATATGATGGGGAAAACAACAGTACAAGCGGTAAAAAGGAATGACGCGGATGGATGGGGCATATTGTTTACTCAAACATCTCGTGCGCCACGCGCTCCCCGGTACGGGGATAGACAGCCAGCTCGTTTTGCGCGTTTACGGTAGCGAGAAAAACGTCACCGATCCTTGTCACATGCTGCGCCTCAAGCTGCTTTTTCAGCCATACGTCGTCGTTGCCGGTGTATTTCAGATTTTTCGGAATAACGGTTCCGTCCAGGATGACGTTTACGCAGGGACGTTCCGGATCGGGAGTCATTTGGAGATCCTCCGGCGTAACGGGACGCTGGGCGGCCAGCGGCAAAAAGCTCACCTGGCCGTTGGTCTCCAGAATAGCGGTTTGCAGATCGGCAAGGTCGAAATAACCCGCTGTCCTGCACTGTGTTAGGAACTCATTGATGTCCAGCTTGGCCGCAGCCAGGTTTTTTTCGTAAAGCTTTCCGTTTTCATACAGGACAACGGGCTTGCCGTTGATGAATTTGCGCGCCGCCATAGATTTGCAGGTAATATAGGAGATCAGAGCGGCGGTGACGCCATATACGACCATGGCAGTCAGCGGCATCCAGTAGTCGTCCTCCAGGCTCGTGGCGAACTCCGCCGCGATGGAGCCTATGGTGATACCGTTTACGTAATCAAACATGCTCATTTGGCTGACCTGGCGGTTGCCCATAAGCTTAGCGAGCAGGAACAGTACGATGATGGAGAACAGGCTTGTAAAAAGAATATGAGGGATAACGTTCATGGAGCTTCTTCCTTTGCATTCATGTTTCCGCACGGCGGGCCTGCGGCAGACGCCGCTTTCCCTCAGTATACCCCATGGCACTTTGCTTTATTACCTGCCGCTTTTTTGCACGGAATGGCAATTGTATGTTTGGTATAAATGCGGTATGATGATAATGAAATGTGAGGAAAGGGGAATACCCTGATGAAGCATGTTTTTATTGTGAATCCGGTATCCGGGAAAGCGGACGCCAGCCTTTATCTTGTGCCGCGGCTGATCGACGCGGCGGCCGGTGCGGGTGTGGATTATGCTGTGGAGCTGACACAGCACGCCGGCCACGCGGCTGAAATCGCCCGGCAGTACGGTGATGACGGGGAACCGGTGCGCCTTTACGCCTGCGGCGGGGACGGTACTTTGAACGAGGTATTTACGGGGGCGCATCCCTATAAAAACGCAGAGGTAGCAAGTGTTCCGTGCGGCTCCGGCAATGATTTTGTGCGAAATTTCGGCGCGGCGGAGGATTTCCTTTCCCTTGCGGATAATATCGCAGGCACGGCGGTGCCTGTTGACTTGGTCGCGGCAAACGGCGGGGTCTCTGCGGCAATCTGTTCGGTTGGGCTGGATTCTGAAGTTGCATACAGCATTCCCAAATATCGCCGCCTGCCGCTGTGCGGCGGCCAGATGGCATATAATATTTCCATTGTAGAACGTCTTTTGCAGCCCATGGGACACAGGCTGCGCATTACGGTGGACGACGATGTGCTGGAGGGGGATTACCTCATCGCCACGGTATGCAACGGCGTCGCATACGGGGGCGGGTTCCGCGCTGCGCCCATGGCGGACCTGAGTGCACTCCGGCGGATAGCCTTTCCGCACAAGTGCTGCCTCTGGCAGCGCGGTTTGTGCTGCCGGCTCCGCTGTATGCGCAGTTTGAGGACAGAGCTCCCGCCGTAACGGCGTGACATGACTTGAAGGCAGACAAATATGACAAATACCGGGTGGCTCCTTCGCAGGCCGCCCGGTATTGTTTTGTTTTCGTGCGAGTTCACAAAAAATTTTTATTTTACCCCCTTGATTTTTCCTGTAAATGTGGTTACAATATGTTTAGCACTCAAAGATATAGAGTGCTAAACAAGGAAAATTTAATTTAGGAGGAAAGTTTTATGAAAATCAGACCTCTCGCTGACAGAATTGTCATTAAAAATGTAGAAGCAGAGGAAACTACCAAGAGCGGCATCATCCTTACGGGCTCCGCCAAGGAAAAGCCCCAGGTGTGCGAAGTTGTCGCTGTGGGCCCGGGCGGCCTTGTGGACGGCAACCAAGTTGAGATGACCGTCAAGGTGGGCGACAGGGTATTGATCGCCAAATACGCGGGTACCGAAGTGAAGGTGGACGGCGACGAGTGCACCATCGTGCGCCAGTCGGACATTCTTGCCGTTGTAGAGTAAGCTCTCAGCAAAGTTGTTTTCATTCTATTTTAAAATAAAAGGAGTCGTTATTTATGGCAAAACAGTTACTCATGGGCGAAGAGGCGCGCAAAGCCCTCTGCGCTGGCATTGATAAGCTTGCCGATACGGTCAAGATCACACTTGGCCCCAAGGGACGCAACGTAGTTTTGGGCAAAAAGTTCGGCGCTCCGGTCATCACCAATGACGGCGTTACCATCGCCAAAGAGATCGAGCTGAAAGACCAGTTCGAGAACATGGGCGCTCAGCTCGTACGCGAAGTTGCCACCAAAACGAACGATGCTGCCGGCGACGGTACCACCACCGCAACGGTTTTGGCACAGGCGCTTGTTACCGAGGGCATGAAGAACGTTGCCGCGGGTGCAAACCCCATGGATCTGAAGCGCGGCATGCAGAAGGCCGTGAAGGCTTCTGTCGAGGCTTTGAAGGCGAACAGCAAGAAAATGGAGGGCTCCGCCGACGTGGCGCGTGTTGCCACGGTTTCTGCGGGCGATGAAGTCATCGGCAGCCTGATCGCTGAGGCGATGGAAAAGGTAAGCGCTGACGGCGTGATCACCATTGAAGAGAGCAAGACGGCTGAGACCTATTCCGAAGTCGTAAAGGGCATGCAGTTCGACCGCGGCTATATCACTCCGTATATGGTCACAGACACCGAGCGCATGGAGGCTGTTCTGGATGATGCATATCTGCTCATCACGGATAAGAAGATCAGTGTGATTCAGGATATTCTGCCCCTGCTGGAGCAGATCGTACAGTCCGGCAAGAAACTCGTCATCATTGCCGAAGATGTGGAGGGCGAGGCTCTGTCCACGCTGATCGTGAACCGCCTGCGCGGGACCTTCACGGTTGTCGCGGTCAAAGCTCCCGGCTTTGGCGACCGCCGCAAGGAAATGCTGCAGGACATCGCCATTCTGACGGGCGGCACGGTTGTCAGCGAAGAGCTGGGTTATGAGCTGAAAGACGCCACCGTCGATATGCTGGGCCGTGCCCGCCAGGTGAAGGTAACGAAGGAATATACCACCATCGTAGACGGTATGGGCGACAAGGAAGCTGTCAGCAACCGTGTTGCGCAGATCCGTGCGCAGATGGCGGAGACGACCAGCGACTTCGACAAGGAGAAGCTGCAGGAGCGTCTTGCCAAGCTGTCCGGCGGTGTTGCCGTCATCAAAGTCGGCGCTGCCACTGAGGTCGAGATGAAAGAGAAGAAGCTGCGCATTGAGGATGCCCTGAATGCGGCCAAGGCTGCCGTGGAAGAGGGCATTGTCGCGGGCGGCGGCACGGCTCCGCTGCACACGACTGCTGCTGTTGACGCTGTGATCGACGCTCTCGAAGGCGATGAGCGCACGGGTGCGCGCATCGTGCGCAAAGCACTGGAGGCTCCGCTGCGCCAGATCGCGGCCAATGCCGGCCTGGAGGGCAGTGTCATTATCGACAAAATTATGTCCGGCAGCGATGCCAACTATGGCTTTGACGCCCAGAAAGAAGTATACGGCGACATGATTAAGGCTGGTATCGTTGACCCGACCAAGGTCACCCGTTCTGCGTTGGAGAACGCGGCCAGCGTGGCGTCCATGGTCCTTACCACCGAGAGCCTTGTCGCGGATGAGCCGGAAGATCCCGCGGCCTCGGCTGCGGCCAACGCCGCCATGGCGGGCGGCGGTATGGGCGGCATGTATTGATTGCCCGGCTCCTGTTTTCATAAAATTTCCTTTGCCCTGCGGCGTTTTGCCGCAGGGCTTTTTGTATATTTGCGAGCCTTGGAGAAAAACTAATACCACTACAGAAAAGGAGGCAAACCCCATGGAAGAAATCACTGCCGTAGAGCTGGCCGGTTTTTCCGAACTGCTCACTCACGAGGAAAATATCATTAAAAAATACAAATGCTATGCACAGACCTGTGAGGACCCGGCGCTCAAAGAAATGTGCGAGGATATGGCCCAGCGCCATATGCAGCATTATGATGCGATTCTCAGCGAACTGAAATGAGGAGGGGACAAATAATGAATTGCTTTGATGATCAGGCGAAAATGACGGATGCGCTCAATTCCCAAAAATTCATCACGGGGAATTATAATCATTATGCCGGTGAATGCGCCACAAAGGAACGCAAGGATAAGCTGATGGAGATTCTTTCCGAGGAACATGACATGCAGTTTGAAGTGTTCAGCGAGATGCAAAAGCGGGGCTGGTATGAGCCGAAGCCTGCGCCTCAGCAAAAGGTGTGCGAGGCGTGCGAACAATTTGAACAAAAAGAAGGCTCCTTTTAAGATATAAGATAAGGTAAGTATGCTGCTCTATGCCCGTCTGAAGAACAATCGTCAGACGGGCATTTTTGTGTGTAAGCCGTCGAAGGAAAAACTGAAAATATTTGAGATTTTTTTAACAACTTTTTCATTTAACGGTTGCAACCGGGACGGATTTCATCTATAATATAAAAAGATATCGTAAAAAAACAGGGAGGTTATTTCATGGGCATTTCACAGTTCCTTACGGTTGCGGCAAATACTGCATCCGGGAACCCCGAACCGTCCGTCGGCGTGGTTGTGGCAACGGGCCTCATCCTCGTATTCGGCGTTCTGGTGCTGCTCTACCTGCTCATTACGCTCGAGGGCATTATTTTTACATCTGTAGACCGCAGGAAAAAAGGCGCGCCTGCTCCGAAGAAAGAAGCGGCTCCCGCTCCGGTGAAAGCGGCTGCTCCGAAGGCTCCGGTTGTGGAAGCCGGCATCCCGGGCGAGGTCGTCGCGGCCATTGCCGCCGCTATCGCCTGCATGGACGGCGGCGAACATTATACGCTGCGCAGTGTTAAGCGCACAAGAGTGTCCGGGCGCTCCGCCTGGGGGCAGGCCGGTGTTGTGGCTTACACCGAGCCGTTTTGACAGGAGGGGATGAACAGACATGCAGGGCTTTTTAAACGCAGTCACCGGTATTGCCAATGAATCCGGCTTTGTCGGCATCATGGAGAATCCGGGCTATCTGATTATGATTATCGTCGCCTGCGGGCTGATTTATCTTGCCATAGGCAAGCAGTTCGAGCCGCTTTTGCTTTTGCCGATCGCTTTCGGCATGCTGCTGGCGAACCTTCCGTTTGGCGAGATTATCCACATGCAGTATTTCATCCCGCCGGAAGGCGCGGACCCTTCGCTGTATCCGATGTTCAGCGAGATCCTGCACCATGGCGGGTTGGCTGATATGCTGTATCTTGGCGTCAAGCTGGGCATTTATCCGCCGCTGATCTTCCTTGGTATCGGTACGATGACGGATTTCGGCCCTTTGATCTCCAACCCGAAGAGCCTGTTGCTGGGCGCTGCCGCACAGCTTGGCATTTTCACTACTTACATCGGAGCGAAGCTGCTTGGTTTTACCGGACCGCAGGCCGGCGCCATCGGCATCATCGGCGGTGCGGACGGCCCGACAGCCATTTTCGTTGCCAGCAAGCTGGCGCCTGAACTGCTTGGCGCTATCGCTGTGGCCGCGTACAGCTATATGGCGCTGGTGCCCATCATCCAGCCGCCTATCATGCGCGCGCTTACCACAAAGAAAGAACGTATGATCGTAATGGAACAGCTTCGTCCGGTTTCCAAACTGGAAAAGATCATGTTCCCCATTATCTGCACCATCATCATTTGTTTGATCCTGCCCACAGCCGTGCCTCTTGTCGGCATGCTGATGCTGGGCAATCTGATGAAAGAGTCCGGTGTTGTGGACCGCATCAACAAGACGGCGGGCAACGAGCTGATGAACATCATTACGATTTTCCTCGGTGTGTCTGTCGGCTGTACCACAAATGCAGAGACCTTCCTCAACAAGAACACGCTGTTCATCGTGGCGCTGGGCCTGATCGCGTTCTGCTTCGGCACTGCGGGCGGTGTTCTGTTCGGCAAAATCATGTGCTGGGCGACGCATGGCAAGGTGAATCCGCTGATCGGTTCTGCCGGTGTTTCCGCTGTTCCGATGGCCGCACGTGTTTCTCAGAAGGTCGGCCAGCAGGAAAACCCCCAGAATTTCCTGCTTATGCACGCCATGGGGCCGAATGTTGCGGGCGTAATCGGCAGCGCTGTGGCCGCCGGTATCCTCATCAATATGTTGAAATGACGCTTTTACGGAAAAAGCCGTTCCTTTGGGAGCGGCTTTTTCTTTTCAATCAGGTGCAAGTATGCTATACTAAATACGATAGTGCGCATGAATAGAATGCGCCAGAATACGACCAAAGGCGGAAAACAATGGAATCCCAATTTGAAACACAATTCCTTGCGCTGCGCAAAAAGTATATTGAGGCGCAATTCGGAAAGCTGAACCCGGTGCAGCGGGACGCGGTATTTACCACAGACGGGCCGCTGCTGATCCTGGCGGGGGCGGGCAGCGGCAAAACGACGGTGCTTGTCAACCGTATTGCGAATCTGATTCGTTTCGGCAGCGCGCACAGCAGCACATATGCGCCGCAAGGCGCCGGGCCGGAACAGGTGGCGGAGCTGGAACGCCTGCTGCACAGCGGCGGCGAGCCTTCCGAGGCTCTTCGGCCCTTCCTGCGGGAGCACACGGTGCGCCCCTATAATGTTCTCGCCATCACCTTTACAAACAAGGCGGCGGGGGAACTGAAAAATCGTCTTTCCGCCATGCTGGGTGAAGCAGGTCAGGATGTCAACGCATCTACATTCCATTCGGCATGCGTGCGTATCCTGCGCCGGGAAGCCGGCAGGCTGGGGTATCCCCAGAGCTTTACCATTTATGATACGGACGATCAGCAGCGCGCCATGAAAGAAGTATATAAGTCGATGAACATCGACGACAAGTTTCTTCCGCTGAAATCGGCCATCGGCGCCATCGGCCGTCTGAAAGACAAGATGATCAGCCCGCAGGACGCCATGAGCGCGCCCGCAGATACGCGTGCGGGGCTTGTTGCCAAGGTATACGAACATTCTTAATTTTGAACAGCACTTCCCCGGCGCAAAGGTCATTCGGCTGGAACAGAACTACCGCTCTACCTCCAATATCCTGAACGCGGCGAACTGTGTGATCAAGAACAATATGGGGCGCAAAGGAAAAACGCTTTGGACGGAGAACGGAAACGGCGAGAAACTGATGTGCTATGAAGCGGATTCTGAGTTCGACGAGGCGGCCCATGTGGCGGCGGTGATCGGCCAGAACGTGAAAAAGGGCGCGAAGCTGCGGGATCATGCGATTCTGTACCGTATGAACGCACAGTCCGGGCCAATCGAAACCTATTTTGCCCGTGCGGGCATTCCGTATAAAATCGTCGGCGGCCAGCGTTTCTACGACCGTAAAGAGATAAAGGACATGCTTGCTTATATGAGCATCGTCGCAAACGAGCAGGACGATCTGCGGCTGCGGCGCATCATCAACGAACCGGCGCGCAAGATTGGCGCGACAACGGTGCAGAACGTGGCGGATATTGCGGCGGGGCTTGGCGTCTCAATGCTGGAGGTTATTGAGGACGCGCCGGATTATCCGGCGCTGGCGCGGGCAAGCGCGGCGCTTGGCGGCTTTTGGCGCATTTACCGCAGGCTGAAGGAGGCGTACGATACGCTGCCTCTGGATGTGTTCGTCAGCGAGATATTGGAGATCACGGGATACCGCAGTATGCTGGAGGCAGAGGGAGAAGAAGGCCAGACGCGCATGGAAAACATCGGTCAGCTTGTTTCCAGTGTAAAGACCTATGCCGATCAGCGCGGTCCGGAAGCCAGCCTGCCGGGCTTTCTGGAGGAAGTGGCGCTCATCAGTGATATCGACAGTTATGATGAAGGCGCAGATGTTGTCGTTCTGATGACCATGCATGCGGCCAAGGGGCTGGAGTTTAATTATGTGTTCATCGTCGGTCTGGAAGAAGGAATATTCCCCAGCGAGATGAGCCGGTATTCCAATGAAGATCTGGAGGAAGAGCGCAGGCTTTGCTATGTGGGTATTACCCGTGCGAAAAAAGAGCTTTATCTTTCCTGTGCGAACTCGCGCATGCTGTTCGGCCAGACGAAGCATAACCGCCCTTCCCGTTTTTTGGAGGAGATCGACGCCTCTCTGGTGGAGGTGGAGCAAAGCCCGGCTGCCGCGCAGACGAAGGCCATGCGTCAGCGTTATATGCAGCAGCAAAATGCATATTTGCAGCCGGAATATGGCGCGGCAAGCATGCGCTCCACGGTACAGGCGGGATATTCGGCCCGTTACGGCGGCGCTTCCCACGGTTCTGGAGCGGGCGGCGCTTCACGCCCTGCCCGGCAGCGCGCTTCTGTGGGAGGCGGTTTTTCCACGGTTCAGGCGGGCAGCGCGGCCTCCGTTCCGCGAACGGAGGGCAGCGGAGCCTATCGTCCGGGAGACCTGGTGGAGCATAAAGTTTTCGGCCGCGGCGAGGTGCTGAAGGTAACGCCCGTGGCGGGAGATACCATCGTTGAAATTCGTTTTGATACGGCCGGCGTAAAAAAGACGATGGCGAATTATGCGCCGCTGAAACATATTTCCGAGTAAAAACGTCTTTAAGACGGGCGGCGCGCCGGAATTTCCTTTTGTGTTCCGGCCTCCGGCTGAAAACAGGCGCTTGCGGCCACCCGTTCCGCAAGAGGAAACGCAGCGCGGTCCGAAGCCGTCTTTGAAAGGGTTTTGAAGAATGGAAAAAACGCGCAGGCTTTTTTGCGAGATGGGCCCGTGGGCTTATTGGCTCTCCATGAAAAAGTGCCGTTTTGTGCGGCGTGTGCAGGATATGTTTTCCGGTGTGCGTTTTTCCCGGCATCGGCGGTGTGAGCCGCTGCCTGTCGTAGTGTATGCCCATAAGTCACTGATACGGCGCACACTTGGGACGGTGGACCAGAAGCTGCAGGAAAATAAAGCTGTTAATCTATCGCTTGCCGCACCCAGAGTAAACGGAGTGCTCATTCGTCCGGGAGAAACATTTTCGTTCTGGCGGATGGTGGGGCCGTGTACTGCGCGCCGGGGATATTTACCGGGCCTGACAATCAGCAAAGGAGAAACAGCCTGCGGCGTGGGCGGCGGGATGTGTCAGTTTACGAATCTGCTTCATTGGATGGTGCTGCATACGCCGCTCGTCATCACGGAACACCACCATCATGACGGATATGATCTTTTTCCGGATTTCGGGCGGACGATCCCATTCGGAACGGGGACCTCGATCCTGTACAACTATCTCGATTACCGTTTTTATAACCCTACGGAACAAACGTTCCAGATCTTGGTTCATACAGATGAGATTTATTTGTGCGGCGAGCTTCGCGCGGAACATGCGCTCCCGTACAAATACCATGTGCATGCGGAGGATGAATATTTTTCCTGTGAAGGAGAAAGCGTTTACCGCAACAACCGAATATGCCGCTCCCGCATCAACGTGAAAACGGGCGTTTGCGAGGAGCGCACCTGCATAAAAATAAACCATGCAAAAGTGCTGTACGATTCCTCCGGCCTTCCCATCCGGGTGTTGGAGAAATCGACGGCGGGAGAGGACAAGCCATGAAAGTAATGCTGATTGCACACACGCCGGAGCCGGAACGCGTTGTCGCGGCTGCGGCAAAGCTGTGTTATTCCAATGCGCACCTGGACGACCTGTTGGAGGGCCTTACGCCGGAGAAAAGCCGGGAATTTCTTTCAAAGCTCGCCAGCCTGGGGCATGAAAGCCCCACAGAACACGCATCCTTTACGTTTGCAATCGAAGGCGTGAGCCGCGCACTGCTTGCACAGATCACGCGCCACCGTATCGCGTCGTACAGCGTACAGAGTCAGCGGTATGTACGGCTGGACCAGTTTGAATATATTACGCCGCCGGAAGTGGCTCGGGACGAACAGGCCAGAGAGGCCTTTGACGCGGCAATGGCGGAGGAGGCGGAAAACTACCGCCGTATCGCGGAGTTGCTGAAAGACGGGCACATCCGCCGCCTGATGCAGGAGGGAGCAGATGAAAAAACGGCCGCGCGCAAGGCGGAAAAAATGGCCATTGAAGACGCGCGCTTTGTGCTGCCCAATGCCTGCAGCACGAAGATGATCGTTACAATGAACGCACGAAGCCTGAACAATTTCTTCCGGCACCGCTGCTGCCAGCGCGCCCAGTGGGAGATTCGGGAGCTGGCGGACGAAATGCTGCGCCTGGTGAATGAGGTGGCCCCTGCACTGTTTGCGCGCAGCGGCCCGCCGTGTGTATCCGGCGCATGCCCGGAGGGTTCAATGAGCTGCGGACGTGCCGCAGAGATGCGGAAGAAATATGCTTTTCTCAAAGGAGACGAAATGGTTTGAGCGGACGTTTGATCGTGCTGGAAGGGCTGGACGGTAGTGGAAAAGCCACGCAGGCGGGGCTGCTCTACGAGGCATTGTGCGGACGTGGAGAACAGGCGATGAAGATCACCTTTCCGAATTATGAGAGTGATTCCAGCGCTCTGGTGAAAATGTATCTGGGCGGGGCTTTTGGACAGGATGTGAATGATGTGAACGCCTATGCGGCGTCCAGCTTTTATTCTGTGGACCGGTATGCAAGCTATAAGACACTTTGGGGGCGCTTTTACCACGACGGCGGAACCGTGATAGCGGACCGTTATACCACCTCCAACGCGGTGCATCAATGCTCCAAGCTGCCGCGCGAGGAGTGGGACGCTTATCTCGCCTGGTTGTTTGATTTCGAATATCGCAAAATTGCCATACCGGAACCGGATACCGTCGTATA
>PPYF01114564.1_pt1 | contig 16746 bp, 28 predicted proteins | sample 1559871 | NCBI WGS metagenome assembly PPYF01 (sample SAMN08240021, study PRJNA423297) | Human gut metagenome, whole genome shotgun sequencing project.
CCATAAAGAAGATACATAGCGTTGACTTTCCAACTCGTGGTGGCAATGAAATTCCAAGGAAATCTATTTTCCGGTCCTCAAGGTCCTGTAAATCATTTACAACAACCTTTAAATTTTTTCTTCTGGGGATATAAAACTTTTTCTTCGCTCGGCGCTTCCGTTCCATGTAAATCAAGAACGAATCGAACAGATATGGAGCTTCAAATTTAAGTGTATCCCAATATAGCTTGTCCCACTGCCGATCTCCTGTCATTGAATATCTGTTGGCTGCCCATTTCTTGATGTATCCAGAATATGCCATGATGAAATCTCGACCGGCCAATGTAATCTCTGGGTTATCATCCATCGCATATTGCAGTTCCGCCAGTAAATAGCTCAGCGATTCATACGACGGCGGGGATTCCAGTTGCCGCTTCAAACCGTTTATGATCGTCCTGTGCCCTTGAAAGTCCAAAAAACAGAGCCTCCTTCCTCTGATATTCAAAGGTCGAAGGCTCATAAAGGCTCTCATTTAAATCGACATCAACAAGATTTATTCTGCAATTTTAACAATCGGCGTTGAATATCTCTGGAAAATCAATGTGGACCCATAGATCCGAATTTTTCCATTGGATAGTTATGTTTATGCGTATTTGCGAAAACCTTAATCAAGCACTTTCCAGACTTATCCTTAAATACACATTCACTACATCGAAACACTAAATCGTTCGACTGTTCTGTTTTTTGACAATTCATACAGTAATTTTTCGTAAAGATGTCCAATCCCTCTACGGCTTTGGTAATATCATCTGAATTTCCGTTCGTGAAATTTGACCTTTCAGTTTGCTGTCCCATTCTAACCCTCCCATACATGCACGATAAATTCTTTTCGGCATTTACTATTTTTACATTTATACGGCATCTTTAAAATTCTGGTCTCTGGAAGAATCTTCACAGCTTTCTTCCCACACCACGGACAGACTGCCCATCTGCTGCTGTCTGGAAATATTTTCACCGCCGCAATACCGTCAAATCCATCCTCTGGCGGATTCATACAATGCCGAAATTTGTCTTGAGCTATATTCACCATATTCATTATCTCACCCTCGCCACATGCTTTTCCCTCACAATATCATAATCTTTTATAATATGTCTTCCGTTTTTATCAACCTTAATGTTTTCAAATTCGCATTGAATAGATCTTCCATCCACATAACGGCATGATGCATGAAAATCGATGGCTGTAACTCCTTTTTGCCATTTCCCGTTGGCATAAAGTTTTACAAACTTACCCTTTTGCACTCTAATGATGATATCACAGTGTTCCCTTTTCATTCTTTTCAAACTTTACCCCCGTATCACACTTCTGCTTGATCCGTCTCAACTTATCGACTTCTTTCACCAGATTATGCGGTATCTGAATGACTGTTATCAGTTTATCACCCGTGAATATGTATGCCTTGTCCGAATAGAGCCGAATTTGATTCGCCGTACGTTCCTTGAAGTATAGACTATCCACCCATTTCTTCAAATTTCCAGTGCAATCGCCATGACGAAGTCCGTTCTCGTATGCTATTTTTGCAATTCTGTCCGAAGATTTCTCTTTTAGACCACATCGCTGTTTTATTCTCTTTTTTGCATGCTTCGTAACAATCAATCAAATCCACCTCTTTTCGGGCAAAAAAATACCAACCACCGAATATTGATGGTTGGTAACAATTATTTCTTTCGTTTTTTTAAAAAATATATTATTTTTCTCTTTACATTCAATATTATTCCCGCTCCAAACAATATCATCAACAAATGCACCACAAGCTTCAAGATTGAAAAGCTTTCATCATTCAGCCTAAAAATCATTGCAATTGACATTTCCGCAAATGCCATCATGAGCGGTATCATTAACATTTCTACTTTATCTGTATCTTTTTTTTCCTGTGTTTTTTCGTCTGGATCATGGCACCAAAGCCAGAAAAAAATGTTTGGTACATATATCATAAATGAAATTGCCGTTGCAAATACAAATAAGACCAAAGTGTTTATATTCACAAAGAATTCTCTATCCCAAACAAAAATAAATATCAAACCAGGGAAAAGTAATCCACCAATTATTGCAATGGTATAACCGATTTTTGATGTTAAAAATTCCACTAATTTTTCCATTAGCGTTCCTCTCCACATAAATAATTTTTATTATACCACTCCAACCACCAATATTCAATTCTCAATGTTCAACTGAGCCAGCGGGATTCGAACCCGCGAATGCAGGAGTCAAAGTCCTGTGCCTTACCGCTTGGCGATGGCCCATTATTTAATCTAAACCAGCTGTCTTTCTCAGGTTGCTATACAGCCTTGAAAGAACCGATACCGTAACCGTAAGTTCGTTGATACGGATACAATCTTGCTGGTGCTGATCTTCCAAAGATTTCATTCTCGAAAGCTGATTTCTACTCTTATCAATTTCTTCCATTAGTTCATTGATTTGAAGCTTTGTATTAAGTTCCAGTTCCAGCACTTTATGCTTTAAATCCTTGTTCTCTTTTTCAAGTTTCAGATATTGTTCCTCTAAAAAATCTCTTTTCCAAAACTGAATTCTATCTGCCATGTTTCCTCCCATGTTATGTAGACGGGACAATGCAATTGCACTACACTGCCCCATTGACTATCAGACCATCGATATCTTCTTAGGATATTTAACGTTTATACGCCCTAAAAAGATTCTGTGATTTACATGAAAACACGTGCAATGTGGTCCAGAAGTACGGATTCGAACCGTAATCCTGCTCTCCCTGTTTTATGATGCGCATCGCTGCTTTGCCGTTAAGCTACTTCTGGAATGGACCATCAGGGACTTGAACCCCGGGCCGACCGCTTATGAGGCGGCTGCTCTAACCAACTGAGCTAATGGTCCTGAGCGTGAGGACAGCTTTCGGTCTATCCCCAAGCTGTTGCAGTTCTTAGCCACCAGCTGCAACAAAGGCTCTCTGCGTTTATCTGCCGACCGCAGGGATTGGAGAGATGGGGATTGAACCCATGCCTTACGATTATGATTCGCATGCTCTGCCTGCTGAGCTACACTCCAAAATAAACATGATTAGGGCTTCCCCTTATCCATCGCCGATGCAATCATATTCAGCCAATGTGACGACAAGTCTGAGCTTTCGGGAGCGACCCTATGCTTCTTGCCGCGGTCAAAGCACATGCAGGATTTCACCTGCAAATTTCACGGTTCTTTCAGATGTTTTTTCTCAATTCGCTATCGAGGAAACTTTTTGTTTGCTGCCATACCGCTACTTTAACGAATTTCTTGTGTTATACCCCGATTTCTCAGGTTCAAGGCAAATCGACTTGTTTGAGATGTTCCATTTAGTCCGGGGTCTCTCACACCACTCACATCAATGGATTATTCTTACACCGTAAGCGTCTTTTCTACGCCGACCACAAGGATTCTGCTTTTGATTTTCTCTATGATGATACACTGCACAGCATTGTTGACGGTTTCCATCTTCTCCACAGGATCACTCTCTGCGGAAAGCATCAATAAATCCAGTATCCCGAATTTATCTATCTCGTTACTGCACATCTCGGCAAGGCTGAAAAACCTCTCTACACCGAGGTAATCATGTTTAAACTGGCATAGCCGGATTCGAACCGGCGACATCTTGCTTAACGGGCAAGCGTTCTGACCGCTGGACTATATGCCAATGAATTGCAGGAGTGGGATTTGAACCCACGACCTTCGGGGAATGAACCCGACGAGCTGCCAACTGCTCTATCCCGCTTTGTGCGCATCCCATTCGATGATTTCTTGAATCTTCGTAAGCACCTGTGCACTATCAGCGCCGACTATCAAGTGTTTTCTCATGGGCATTGTCAATCTCTCTGAGGCGTTGCGCGTACCTCAGTTCATCTGGGCGCTACCCAGCCTGCATCGGAATGGAAGGATTCGAACCCCCGTCCACTCGGGATCTGTCCCGAATACTCGCGCCTACGAGCAGCATTCCGATAATGTCCCGGACGAACCGGGGCATCGTACGTAAGAAAAGGAGTCTAAAAACATGTCCAAAATAGTGAATAGCGGAATACCGAGGAATGGAATCGAACCATTGACCTGTCAGCTGTATTATCGCGCGCTTCTGACCGCTCTACCTCTGAGCTACCTCGATTTAACCGGCCGATGCCGGTTAGCAATAGTTTTGTTCGTGCCATGCCCTGCACTATCCGATCCCTGTTTTTACATCTTTTCTCATCGGCATGCCGTATGATGGAATATTTAACGTTGTCTCTCAACGTCCCTTGTCTTGAATTTTACAGCCACCAGACATACGAAAAGAGGCTAATCCCAGACCCACAATTCATGAGATTGATCGGTGATCTGGATTGCATGGGCTAGAAATTGCACCTCGCTACTGAGCATTTTCAGCAATCCTAATCTCCATGCAACAACAATTTTAGAGAAGGAAAACCCTGGTTATGGCAAACCAGAACCCATACGGCAGATTCGCTCCGCCTTAACAGCAAACAGCTATATGGGGAATGTAAGAGATATTCCCTTTTCGGGAACGGTGCATACAGGATTCGAACCTGTACTGCATTTCTGCAGGACGACTTAGCAAGACGCTCCGCTACCATTACGGCAATGCACCTTAACGTCCGGTGAAAGAGTTGAACTTTCGTTACTGCCTTGAAAGGGCAGTGTCTTTGCCGCTTGACTAACCGGGCCAAATTTTCTTTGTATCGTCAAGAACATTAGGAAAGAAACGGTGGGAACCTTAATCGCAAGAGCTACGCCCACAGGTGGAATTGAACCACCACACTACACCAAGTTCGCTCAGTACGCCATGATAGAGATTCGAACCCCAGACCCTTTCACAGGCAGTAAGTTTTCAAGACCACTCCCTCGACCAACCGGACTCATGGCAAAGTAGTTTTCCCTTGATATCGTTCAAGTCGGCTCTGCTTTAACTGCCGGTCATAAACGCTTTTCCACAATTTAGAAAAGATAATTTCACGTTAGTGGACATTTCAGCAACTTACCACTATGACTGCGTTGCCTTTGGCCCCTTAGCTTCTCAAATGATGTTTCCCGGGATTCAGAAAATGCCACGCCTTTGATCCACCCGGGCTGTAACTACTCTGGATGCCTCGATGGCACACACTGATAGGGAATCCCGCACCTATCAGATCCCTGAGCTCTTTCTGCCCTTCTTACCGGGCTATCTGCTATGAATTTAACCTTGTTTCTCACAAGAAGAAACAGGATAATTCCCAAATAAGTTAAAACCATTTGATACCTCAAGTATTCAACCAGTCATTATCAAGATAATAGAAACCAAATACTGCCCCACCTGTTACTAAAATCCAAACGATCCAAAACAACCAAGTGCGCGATGATGTCATTCTCTTTATCGCCGTATCGATGCCAACATCATCAAAGAATCTTGAGTTGTCAGATATCGTCCCATCTCGCAGATCTGTATATATGGTTCCTGCGCATTTTACCGGAGTGGCATAATATTGGAATCTCACATGTGGCGATTTCTTTATTGTGTCTATATAATGGGCCTCTGGTACTTGGATTTTCTTGTAATCCATCTCAATCCCGAGGAACTTAATTCGGTTACTGTGAACATTTTCACTTCCAACATAGTCCCATGTCCAATACACCTCAGTGTGTGTATGGTGGTTGCCCTTGCTATCCGTAGTCGTTACGGTCCTTGTATGCATGTTATAATGTTCTTCGACTTTTTCGACATACAGATATTCTCCACCAATCTCTCGATAAGTCACCGGATCTGCTGCTTCCAGAATCCCATATACGAATGCATTTCCAACAGAGGTGTCCATTCCATACTGAAACTGTTCAGCATCTGTGATTTGCAATGCCGAATAATACTCAGAATTTTTCTGCACCTGATGGGCATCAATCCTACCGACGATTACAAATCCTATAAGAATCATGATTGCGATAATCGTAACGCTTGCCAAAATCTCACGTTTGGTTATTTCCATAAGCTACCCTAAATATCTCCAATGAGTTGGTTCATAATAAACATACATACTGCCATCTGGTACAAACCATAATTTCCCTTGTCGGAAAAGTATTTGAACATTACGGTCGCCTAATCTATCGTGAATTTTCGTTTCCAAAGGCACATTTTCCGGTGGAGTATGAAATTTCGTTGTCATCCATTGCATATGTTTCTCCATCACTTATCAAATAAATTGGTCGGTGCGTCTACCGGAGCACCATAATCAAGACGCTCATACTCCTGCATCTCATATCCAGTCCAACTAAGAAAAACTCTGGCTGGAAAGCCCTTCACATATTGCTTGTACGCTCCGACCTGCTTGTTATATGCAGATCGATACTGGGCAATTAGATTTTCTGTTGTTGCCAGTTCGGTCATCAACTGTTTGTAATTCTCATTACTCTTCAGTTCTGGATACGCCTCCGCGACCGCAGTGATTGCTGTGGTTACATTTTCGATGTCCGAGGTATTGCTTCGTCCATCAACAATTGCCTGTAGCACTTCCGCCTCGTGCTTATCATATTGCTTCACAGTATCCACAAGATTCGGAAGAAGATCAATTCGGCGCTTCTCCTGAACATGAATATCCGATTCAGAAGTTTCAACCGCCTGCTCTAATGCAATAGCATGATTTCGGCTTCCCTGGATCCCGAACATTCCAGCTCCAGCAATGCACACAACACCAGCCATCGCAATTAACACAACTTTCCAGTTTTTCATATCAGTCTCCTATCGCAAAATCAACACCGCATCGGCAATCAGCAAAATCATCATCGCCGCAAATCCTGTCTTTGTTTCCCGGTCATTGATGCTGAGCTTTGCAAAGTACGCCATTAGTGCTGCCAGTACAATGTCCAGAAAAAAAACGGTTTCTCTAACAATTATCATCTGTCTGCTCCTATCGTTCCATCGTGATCAGTTCCGAATACGGAAGGGATTCAATCCACTCCCGGAACTGCTGCCACTCATCAAGCTTATGTCCTGCGCGGGCATGATAGATATTCCGCAACACCGCATAATTCAGCATGACCGTGCGCTTCTGGTTGTAACTGGACGGGAGGAGCTGGATAATTGTGTACCAAATATGCTTTTTGCTCGCCTTATCATCACAATTCAAATATGAATCTCTCAATTCATTTAGCATGTCGATTACTGGACGTGCGGACTCTTCAAAAGTATTTACTGACTCTGCATATTTGTATTTATCGTTTATAATATCGCATATGCATGTATGAGAGACCCCATACATTCTTGCAAGCTGTCTTCTACTAATCTCGCCAGAATCCCAAAGCCTTTTTATCTCGTTCCGCTGTTCTGATGTAAATTTTCCTTTATAAGTCGATACTGGCTTTGGCTGTAATCCATTTTTCATAGCATGGGTTTGATTCTCGGAACTCGTTACCCACTCAAGGTTGTTAGTAGCATTATTCATTTTATTACCGTCAATATGATTAACTTCCGGTTTATTGTCTGGATTCGGAATGAATGCTTTTGCTACAATGCGATGAATAGGTTGCTGTTTTCCGTGTAGTGTAACAAGAATATAATTGTCTTTATGAACACTGCCAGACAACACCCTCATTCCATGTCTGATTCTTCCCTTGTCGCTGACTTCATAATCATCATCTATCTTTTTCCAAATTTCAGACTCTTCATCAATCTCTGGCCTAAATTGCTTGATTTCATTTTTAAAGCCAGGAAGTTTATCAAAACTGAAATCTGACATTTCAAACGGTTTGCTCATGAGCTTATGCATCTTTGAGCATGAATTCGCAACTGTACCGACCTTGTATGTATCATATTCGGACCACCAATACAATGGTGCTGTGATATCGACCATGACCGGAAGAAAACGCATGAACTTTGAATGATCCGTCCCTGCCTTAATCAGACGTTTCATGAGATCCAGATCATTCTCACCGATTCTCATATGCCCCGGCCAGAATTGACTGTCGCTTTTGCCCCAGCTGTTCATAGGGTTGCGTGTCCCTCTGATTGTTGCCTGCCACTGCTCCGGTGACGGTGTGACTGTATTCTCAAGTTTAATCATCTAATTCTCCCTTCTTGCATTGATGTATGGCTTCAGTAGCAAAACAATCATATCTGAAATCAAATCTATGATGATTGCTGTCTTACACCAAACTGGGCATTGAAATTGACAAATCATATATAAAACAACGATTGGGGTAAACATATACTCACCACCTTACGCCCAATGCTTTCTGTAATTCCATCGCTTTATTCATGTACCAGTCCGATTTTGCCATATCCTCATCATGTTTGCCTTTGCTGTCAGCACGATACCGATATTTCCACGCATTGCAGACACAGAAGTTGATGACTGCTTGCGTTCCGAATGCCGTAATCATTTCTTCAATACATTCATGCTGCCTGTTCGTGTAGTGCACCGGATGGTTGACTGGATCGTTGTCTTTTTCAACCTGCGCGGCAAAATCGAAACGCTCTGGATGATTCTCAACATCCGTAGCTATCCTGCCTGTCATAAATACATCACATTCCGTGATTCTTTCGATATACTCATCGTAATTTTCACTGGACTTATTTATGCAGACCAGATGTCCATCACATTTAGCGCAATGAGGACAATTCTTACATTCTTTCATCGCGATCCCTTCTCCTCTCCGTCAATACAGCTATCGGTCCGTTCAACCTCTAAGCTGTAATTCTCGCCGTCGGGATTGTTACAGATCCACTCACCGTCTTCTTTTGTTCTGTATTTGCATTTTCCACATGTGCACATTGTCGCGTACCTCTTTTTTTATTTTTGAAAAATTTTGAATCAGGTATCCTTATCCCAACGCTTTTTTTAATGCTCCGTTGAGAATGTGTGGGAAAAGGCTTTTTTATTTTTCGGAAATTTGAGGGGCTAACTCTGCCCGGGAACAACGCCCCATTAGACCCCTACCCGGGTGTAATCTGTGGTTTCCGTTGTGATATCTGACATCTTTTGTAATTTCAACACAATTCTTTTCTCTTCACTTTCAACTATTCGTTAAATGTCGCTTTGGCGAATAGTTGAATTTCTCCATATGCTCAAGAAATCCAGCAAAATAAGGCGTTTCCAGATTTTCTCATGTTGCCATCAAATTGTATAGAATTGTGTATGACGTTTTGCCGTGATACTGTCAGACAATAGCGGCTATTTTCAAGCCCTTATTCCGGCAGATCATCCACCGATTCCGGCAGCTGATCCACGATTTTAGCCCTGGCGGCGATCTCTTCCCGGCTGTACTCCGGCAGCTGATCCCGTCCGTCGCTCTGTATGATCTGAATGTTGTCCCGGTAACCATAGTTTGCTTTTAGGGCGAACATGCACCCAATATTACCAGTTTGAATAACTTCATCGTATAAAGTTGACTCACATTCAGATTTCCATTTTTGCGCCGATTCGGAGTGTCCAGACGTTACTCTTCCCGCATATTCCCCTTTGATCCAGCTATTCATGGTATCTTGACTAATACCCACCATAATGCAATATCTCATTAAAGTAGGTTTAATCCTACATGTACAACAGATACATGTATAGATATCCCACAATATATTTAATTCTTTTATATTATTAATATCTGCCTTATACTTTCTCTTAATATCCTTAAAGAGTTCTGTAATACCTTGAGATGTACAGATATCAATATTGGGATGTCTCTGTATATAATCATTAGCTATTTCCATAATCCTGAACGCAATATTATTTATATACTCTCTTTCCTGCTCTTCTTTATCGTCTGTATCCAGAGTTATATCAATCTCTGTAACCTGGTATTTCTCTTTTTCTTTACTGTATCCCATTTCTGTATATCTCCTTTCTGACTCTTACAAGTCTACTTTTTATGATCCTAATTCTTCTCTTATCTCTTCCAGATACTCCATGATCCGCTTTGCATCTTCCGGATCAGAGAGGATCAGTAGCAGCACGCGGAGTCACTCTCGCCGTTGATCTGGTACAGAACATTCTCCAGACGGCAAGCAGAAGCGGCATGATTCCAAATCACATTGTGGCGTTATCTGGTTCAGTATTCCATTTTGTGAGTTGTTTGTTATATCTGTTCTGTTACTCATGTTTCTAATACCTCTCAGACTTTCGTTTTGCCGCCTTGCCGCCGTTTTCTCTTCTTCAGTGATAATTTCCTTATCCGCAATTTCAAACACTGTTTAAAAAGGCAAATAAAAAAGCCCTGACGAAATGGCACAGACTGTTAAATCTGTCCTATAACGTCAAGGCTCCGTGAGCTGGTTATACTTCCCGGCATCCTTCCGACCCGGGGATCATGCGCAAGATCAAGATGGGGTCCCACTCCCTCGCACATGCGATATATATTAACTGGGTATACAATAACAGATATTTTTTATACTGTCAACCACTAAATCTTATAATTTAAATTCATCGTCACACATGATAATGTGGGACAAAGAGAAATATTTATATTTCTCTTAAAAGATGTTATTTACTAAATCTTATATATGATAGTCCAATTCTTATATATACTGGGTCAAATTTGAGCCTTTGATCAGTGGGTCGATTTTGAGCCTTTGATCTATTTTCTGACTCTATAACAAGTAACATGTTTTCTGCTTCTGGTTCCATCTTCAGCGTCAACAAAATGGGCTTGCCATGTCTGCACCAGATCCGTTTTCAGCAGCTCTGCCTTTGCCCGCTTCAATCCCGACAGACTGAAACCACAATCTTCCGCCAATTCTTCATTGGATCTAAAAAAATAATCTTTCTCATCTCCGGTATATCTCTGTTCAAGCTCATTAAGAACCACAAACAGCCATTTTGCGTTAATCGACAATGTTTTATACTTCTCGGTGAAAATCGACCGTGAGAGCTGTAAATAGTTACTGTTCCCATGCTTCATATATGCCTTTTCTCCTTGACTCTATACGGATCATGGGATAAAATAAAAAACGAAAATCAAATATTTCCCATGATTCGATAGCCGCCAGAGCTCCCCCAGTTCACAGCGGCTATTGTTTTTATTATAGCTGATTCATGGAATATTTCAACGAAAAAGAGCCGGCGCGATGCCGACCCTTTACAATGCCCAAATGACATGTTATACTTTTCTTTACTGGAGAGCGGTGGCAAGTTCCGCCCTCTCTGGATCCTGTGAGCCGTTGGGCTCTTTTTTTATTCCCTTGTTGGTTTATACTCTTCTTTTCCGGTCTCGATGAAAAGTAAGAAATCATTGATCTTCTTTTCACTCCATCCGGCGGCTCTGAGTCCTTCAATCAATCTTGCAACTTCTGTCATCTGCATTTCTTCCATGTGCGTCTCCTTTCTCCGCTTGCCCGGTTACTATCATTCGGTTACTACCTCTTGACAGTTTTTATTATACTATAAGTGCATTATATTGTCAATGCTATAAGTGCATTATCTTCTATATTTTTCCATTCTTGCCAGTTCAGCCGCCACAACTTCTTTAATAAAAGTATTCGGCTTTTCAATTCCCAATTCTTTCATTTTATCTTTTGTTCCAGCCGGAAAAATAACATTAATGCGATCATTCTTTTTTTCATATTCCCTAACTGCTTTTCTCTGGGCTTCTGTTGTTTTCAATTCTTCCATTTTATCACGCTCCTTTTCCTTTATTTTATCATAAGTGCATTATACTGTCAACTTTATAAGTGCATTATATATTTTGCATAATATCTTGTATTATATAAGTGCATTATTTTGTGCAATATTCCGCCTTGTATAAGTGCATTATATTTGTTATCATATAGTCATAAGGAAACAGAGCACCGGCGAGGAAGTCGCCATCATCCGTTACGAGAAACCAATAAAGTATTAAGCCGTTTGGAGTTTCACTGGGTTCGATTCCTCGGGGCGGTGTTTTCCGGAAAAGAGGAATAACAACATGATGAATTTTATAGCTATTATGTGCGTATTTGTGGGCGGCTATGGCGTCCGCTGGCTTTGCGAAATAATGCAGGAGGTAAAATAGACAATTTTTTCGGTGACGCTTTAGGCGTTGGCGGTTCAGTCCGCCGCCCGGATTTTCGAAAAAATGTTTTTTACGCAGCATACGTCTCCCGGATCCGGCGCAGCGTGTCTGGAGTTGACTGGGCATAGTATGCCGCTGTAACCGCTGGGTTAGCATGCCCAAGGACTTCCTGTATAATTCCAATATCGACACCCTTATTCTTCAGATTCATGCCTAATGTCTTGCGGAGCTTGTGTGGATATACCCGGCATTTCACACCAGAAATCTTTGCAACGCGTTTCAGCGCCGACCGGATTCCGGTTTTCTTCAGCGCATTGTGGCTTCCTCTATTCGATACAAAAAGGAATGGGCTCCGATCCGATCTGGTATCCAAATACTTTTTCAAATAATGGCGTGCATCCGTGTCCAGATAGATTGTACGGTACCGATCACCCTTTTCGCCCTGAATCATGATGTCGCCGGTCTGCCAGTCAACCATATCCCGTGTAATCCCCTCAATCTCTCCAACTCTGGCTCCGGTAGATCTAAGGACCTCAATAATCGCCCGTTCCCGTTCTGTTGTGCAGGCATCTTTAAGTTTTGCCATCTCGTCCTGGCGGAAATAATCGATAGGCTTCTTTGCAGTTTTCCTCTTTTCCACGGATTCCACCGGATTATCTACCCGGAATTTATCTTTTCGCATCCATGAGAAAAAGGCGGACAGATACAGTCGTTCATTGTTGATCGTTGTGTTCTGGTTCTTCTTGCCATTAACGCTTATATTCTTCCGTTCGTACCACTGAAGATAATTGTAAACATCCAGTTCGTCGATCTGGGTCAAAACCTTTCCGGTCAGTGTCACAAGCCTGTATACTGCATTCAGGTAGTTTTCTTTGGTGCGTTCTTTCAGCGTTCGTTTCTTATACTTGAATGCTTCTACGATCATTCGATTCTGTTCATCCACACTGTCCCTCAATTCGGCCGGCAAAGTTGTAATATCTTCCACGTTGACACCAGATAATTCCTTTGTCAGCACCTGTTCCAATACATTCATCTCATCAGAACTGATATGATTTTTCATCGCCAATAAAATACGATCTCGCAACTTTGTTTTTGCTGTCTGTCCGTTCATAATAAAATCCCCCTTCTAATTTCTTTCGAATGTATGTTCGTTCGAAAGGTTTTTTATATGCCGGGTGTTACCCCGGCACAAAATCATTACAACACTCTATTTTCTTTTATTTCGCGCTTATATTAGTCCCTTCATAAGCATGATGTGAAGCACTCCAACTTTTTGGTCTATAATCCGCAATCATAGCTTCATATTCACCCTCACGTTTTCTATGCAGAAGGTTCTCAAGCGCCTTCTTCTCGGTCTTTGATCTTGATCTTCTCACGCCCCTACTCCTTTCTTAAGTGCGCACATCGTACACAATCCTTTAGCACCCTGCTCCTCTACGATATCGGCCAGCGGGCTCCGCCAGCATTTCAAACCACACTCGTGACACTGTGCAAGCATTCCCCCCGCCTGCCTTGTGGGATGTTGGAATAAAGTGGCATGCAGTAGTAGCCTCCTCGATCAGTAGCCTTTCTCGGCTTTATCTTTACTTCCATCCCGTTCTCCTTACTCAAATTTCAGTTTTGCTTCATTCTCTAAACCACCATATATGGTTATCAAAAATATCCGCCTTAATATCATCTTCTCCATCATTCATTAATTCATCATCAACAAATTCAGCTGGAGACTTAAAATGATCAATACCATCTGGCTCTAAAATCACACAAGCTTGTCCAGATTCAATCCATGATGTTATAATCGCAGGTTCACTACGCCACCATACTTTTCTCCCAATTATTTGCTTTTCAAAATTATATTCATTAAAATTAATTGGATGATCATTTATCTTTTTTATAAGATACCGAGCTTCATCAATTCCACTCCTGCAAAAATAAAAATCTTTTCCATTTCGTGTGATCATTGCACCGCCAGATGTAAAACATTCTGACTCATCCCATTTTGATTTAATATAATTGTAAGGCTTATATTCAATCCCCCAACATACACCCATTCCATCACATTGATATTCAACAAGATTTTCATACGTAGGTTTGCTACCTCTTGGATGCATCCAAAGGTCATTCTCTCCTCTGCGACCACCTATAGAATGAACATATCCTTTAATTATAACCACCTGATATGGAATATTGTTGATTTCAACATCCCAAGGCATAGCAATCATTTCTAATCTGGATATATCGGTGCCTTTTTCAATTAATCTAATTTTATTCATATCAACCTCTATCTCACCAGCATGCTTGTTTTTTTCAAATCTTAATTCTGGTCACTTATAATCTTCAAACCTTTTTACCGCCGCAAAAGCGAATCTCGAATTTACCCAGCGTTGTAGGCGTTTCAGATCAGCTCCCGCAGACAACTTGTACTTGTCATAGATCATCACATATGGGCTGTATCCCAGATCCCGTAGAGTATATATGCGTTCAAGATCCTGTTCCAGCGTGGTATTAAATCCACACAGAACATATACGCTCATCTTCCGGTAGTCCCATTTTGTCTGCCGCTTGAACATCTCAAACTTTGGAACGATCTTATCTTTATCCTCGTACCGGTCCCATGCGAAATGGATTTGTTTAATCTTCATCTCCTTGAGATACTGGGCTTTCTCTTCTGTCATAATTCTAATGTCGCATCCCTGTGAAAAGTCCACCCATGCCCCGCTGGCAATAAGCTGTTGACTTAAGTCTTTCCATTCGCGACACGCGAACATGTTTGGATCCAAGAGCACTATGTTCTTTTGCCCAGCCCAGAACTCCGACAGATTAGCCACTTTTCGGCTGCGTCGCCCCTCTTTATGCCCGACAATACAGAAGTCACATCCTCGTGGGCATCCACGAGTGAGAAAACCATACGCCGTATCCTTGCACAGATCCGGGTATAAGCCATAGTCCGGGTAGATATGCTCAATTTCTTTCGGCAACAAATCCCCGCCAGACGGGTATGTATATCCGGTACCGCCTCGTATGATCTCCGTAGCGTTCACAGGATGCGGATAATCTGGAGTAAAGGTGAATACCTTGCTCATATATACTTTATCTGGCGGGTTTATCCACGCTGTCAGCGGATCATACCACTCTACCGAATCGCCTTTCCGTTTATGCCATGCTGATAGCTTCATGAGGGGAAGATTTGGAAAATTATGCCCATCAACATCAATCAGTGCTACTCTCATTACTTCTCCTTGTCTTAATTAAAGAACAAGCTCTTCCCGACATTAATGTCGGGAACATCAAATGCTGTAATTTATAAAGATGGTTTGCATTTATCAGACCATCTTTTATCTGGATATTTCAGAATGAATTTCTCGCACTCATCCCAATTTTTTATATATCGGAAGAAATACTTTCCACATTCTGGGCATTTCCTCTGAATTTCCAAAAGACGAATATCATTACCGTTTGGGCCATGTGTCCAGTGCCAGCAAATAACTTCGCTATTTTTATGCTTACAAAACAACTTTCTGATAAAATTCATATAAACTTCCTCCTCATTGTCTCTTATTCTTCCTCAATCAATATCGCCGGAGTAATTTTCATTCCACAATACTTCAAAGTTTTCAATCGTCCTTTTGACTGCATTCTCATAAGCTTCTGCTTCTTCATCAGACAAGCTTCGATTCGCAATCTCTGGCGGTTCAAGTCGAACTATTCCGTATTTTTCACGGATCATTGCTCTTGTCATAAGCCACCACCTTCCCAAATCTTAATTTGTATAACGATTTTTACCAACTCTTTATTCCATGCGTGGTTAAGATTTCTTTAATCTCGGCATTATCTTGGCAGAAAAAGAACTCATCATTTAACTTGTCAAAATCCTTATAATACTTTCCCCTAACGCTCTCTATAGTATCTGTTGGATTGATACCATGAATAATATGCCGAAGATAATAATTCCCATCTATTTTGCATAAAACAACACAAGTCATAAATGCTCCTTATCTTAATTTTGGTTGTTTTCTAACCGTTTAGCGGCCTCGTCCATCAGAATAAAATTCAACCATAGACGAATGACCTATTTTCCCACAACTTTCCATCCAATGTAACATCGAGCAAAAATCATTAACCCATCTTTCACTCATTGTTACTCTTATATTAAACTCAACTGTTTTCGCCATATCCACTTTCTCCAAATTTTAATTTCAGTTTTACACAGACTCATATGATTTTTTCAGCTTTTCAAAATCACATGACTCCATAATATTTTCCATCACTGCAACGGCCATTGTGTTTATTTCATGCATAGTCTTTACGAGTTTAACACCTTGTGGCATCACTGTACTGTTACGGATAACTGCAAATAACGCCAACTTATATTTTTCTTCTTGTGACATTTCGTCCTCCAATCTTAATCTTTTTGATAAATTGCCTGTCCACACATCGGGCAGAAGTGATAGCATATCTTCTTAAAATCTCCATTAAGGTTTTCTGCACCACATGCCGGGCAAAAGTATTCGTCGACATGGATCTCTTCTACCTTCATGGGGATTCGCTTTTCTAATGCTTCTATTCCTTCTGTCAGTGTTGTAATTGCCAAACCGGTCCTTGTGACTTCCGAAATTGGGGTCTCAACGTTGTCCCGGATCAGTTCTAAGATATCTATTGCTTCTTTTGCTTTCATCCGTTTTCCTCCTTCAGATAGTTTCTTCCAAATCTTAATTTAGTTTTGCCATCATCCACCAAGGTTTGGCATTACACAATCCCATACATAATCCTCA
>PPYF01525714.1_pt1 | contig 16745 bp, 9 predicted proteins | sample 1559871 | NCBI WGS metagenome assembly PPYF01 (sample SAMN08240021, study PRJNA423297) | Human gut metagenome, whole genome shotgun sequencing project.
TTCATGCTATTCTTGTCGATTGTAGACGACAAAAGTAATATAAATATCTTAAATTTTAATCTATTAGAGGTTTCTAATCTTAAGCTAGCAACTTTTTTCTCTTAAAAAGAACAGATGAAAGCAAAATTTGTTATCTTTGCCCCCTGTTTTAAACACTTGTTAAGATAAAAGGATATTAGACCGTCAGCGAACGGTCTGAGTATGAGTATAATAAATTATAATTCATGGGATTATTACAAGAGAAGTTAGCTAAGTACGACCTGCCACAAAAGTTTATGGCACAAGGCGTTTACCCATATTTCCGTGAGATAGAAGGAAAACAGGGTACAGAGGTAGAAATGGGCGGACACGAAGTGTTGATGTTCGGTTCCAATGCATACACTGGCCTTACAGGAGATGAAAGAGTTATTGAAGCTGGTGTTCAAGCCATGCATAAATATGGTTCCGGATGCGCAGGGTCGCGTTTCTTGAATGGTACGCTTGACCTGCATGTTCAACTGGAAAAAGAATTAGCTGCTTTCGTTGGTAAAGATGAAGCTCTCTGTTTCTCTACCGGTTTTACAGTAAACTCCGGCGTTATCCCTGCTCTGACAGACCGCAATGATTATATTATCTGTGACGACCGCGACCACGCATCTATCGTAGATGGTCGTCGTCTCTCCTTCTCCCAGCAATTAAAATATAAGCACAACGACATGGCTGATCTGGAAAAGCAACTTCAAAAGTGCAACCCGGATTCAGTAAAGCTAATCATTGTGGACGGTGTGTTCTCTATGGAAGGCGACTTGGCAAACTTGCCCGAAATCGTACGCTTGAAACATAAATACAATGCTACTATCATGGTAGACGAAGCTCATGGTTTGGGTGTATTCGGAAAACAAGGACGCGGCGTTTGCGACCATTTCGGTCTGACTCATGAGGTTGACTTGATTATGGGTACTTTCAGCAAGTCTTTGGCTTCTATCGGTGGTTTTATTGCTGCAGATTCTTCAATCATCAACTGGTTGCGTCACAATGCGCGTACTTATATATTCAGCGCATCCAATACTCCGGCTGCTACTGCATCCGCTTTGGAAGCTCTCCATATCATCCAGAACGAACCGGAAAGACTTGAAGCATTATGGGAAGCTACCAACTATGCGTTGAAGCGTTTCCGTGAGGCTGGCTTTGAAATCGGTGCTACCGAATCGCCTATCATCCCTCTTTATGTACGTGATACGGAAAAGACTTTCATGGTTACGAAACTGGCTTTTGATGAAGGTGTATTCATTAATCCGGTGATTCCGCCGGCATGTGCTCCACAAGATACGTTGGTACGTGTGGCATTAATGGCTACTCATACAAAAGAACAAATTGATAGTGCTGTAGAAAAGTTGGTTAAGGCATTCAAGGCTTTGGACATCTTATAGAAGATACACACTGCAATAAAATAAGTAAAGCTACTCTCCCATTCTGTATTTTGGGCGAGTAGCTTTTCTTTTATAATCTGTCTGTCTCTTTATTTATAACGATTTCCTTTTCCTATCACAGTTACCTTTTGGGCAGTAGGGATATTGCTGGTTCCCGGCTCTTCTTCCTCTTCTATATAATCGACTTTCACTGTATCACCCAATTCGAAGTTACCCACTTCGCTAGGCTCCTGATCCATTGTACTAATAAAAATAGTATCTCCTTTTGAGGTGACCAGCATAAAGTTATGCATTGAAGCATCTCCTACCACTCCTGTCAATGTTTTCACCTCTTCGGTCGGAGCAGCAATAACTGGGCTGTCAGCTTCCATTTCCTGTTCTGTATTCTGCTTATTCCTCGATTGGCACGCACTAAAACCAATCACGACAGCCAACAATAAAAAAACTTTCATTCTATTCATATACATTCTCTTATTTGAAATAAAGTTGGAATAGTGCAAAGATAATTTTTTCAATTGTCTTTTAAAGTAAAAACGGTGAAATCATTGTATTATTTTATAGACTCATTCAGTTTTTATTGTTTCTGAGGGATTGCTTAATGCCGTATGATACCCGTTAAAAATGACAGTAGCAAATGTTACAAATATTAGTATAATAATAGGTATGACAAACACATCTATCCCCCAAATTGCAGGATATACAAATTGCTCTCTCCAATGTCTCATTAAAACAAATACTATCGGGACAGCTATCACATAGGCTAGTAAGATATAAAGAAAAAACGGACGGTTCAGCAATAGCAGGATTTGCAAGGAAGAAGCACCATGCACTTTCCGGATAGCTATCTCTCTCTTTCGCTGTTCTACTGCATACCACGTTATTCCAAAAACTCCAAAAAGAGTCAGAAACAAACTGATTATAGCATAGGCTAATAATAATCGTGAAAATTTTACCATATCCATGTTGTCGGACAGATATTGCTGATACGTATCCACACAAATGAAAGAATGTCCCGGATAATGTTTTTCCCATAATTGCCGGAGAGCTTTCATCGTCTCACTACGTCTGCCCTCATCCAAACGACAAGAAATAAAAGTAGACTGATTCACTGGCAATTCTTGGAGCGCAACCTGCATCGGAGTTATTTCCATATTGAGCGAATTTAATCTAAAATCCTTAAATACGCCGATAATAGTTCCATCACCCATATTATCCTGATTATATTTACTCAATGTTTGTCCTACGGGGTCTTCTCCCGATGAGACAAAGAGACGCACAAATGTTTCATTTACAACAACCGGATGAGCTGTTTTGGGTAGTAAATCAGCTAACAGTTCAGGGTGAAGGAAATTTATATTGAACAAGTCCAACAGTTCGGGACATTCAGTCAATAAAACTTTCATCACCATTGTTTCCTGACCATTTTGTTTCACCGGAACAGCAATACTGGGCGGATTAGTCATACAATTCTTTGACAATACAGCCATCTGGATACCCGGTATCTTTTTTATATCATTATACAAAGGAATGGTCAGGACAGAATGTTCACTACCTAAAACAATTACTCCTTTATATTGCTCTCCCTGGTTTTCTATTGCAGTAAGTTGTGAGCGTATCATCATAAAAGTTGTCATTAATCCGATGGAGATAATCAATTGTAAGCCGACAAGAATAGCTACCAACCTTTTCCTCTTTCTTCCTAGAAAGAATTGGCGGTATCCACTGATAGATATCCGATTCATTTTTTTTGCCATATATACAGCCGGCACAACCGCTAATACCAAAACAAACAGAAGAATTAACGGAAAGACCTTCCATGAAAGAATAAAACTAAAAGTAAGATGAGCGTCAAAGGAGTAGTTAAAGAGAGAAAGTACATCTCCCATCACCAAAACAGACAGAACAAAAGCTATAAATACGGTCAGGAATGTATCGACAAACAATTGTCGACAGATATAAGAATGGGAAGCGCCCATCAACGTCTCCACATGAAGCATATTCACCTGTTTCAGAAGACGGGAAAAACTTAGATTCACATAATTGAAGCAAGCAATAAATAAAATGAGCAATGCAGACAATAACCCTATACTAAGTAGGACTAACTGTCTATGGGAGAATGATTTTGTAGACTCTGCCAATTCCGTATCGAAATAAGAATCTTGTAGTGTCTGGAGCCGATAGTATCCTTTCCCTAAAAGCGTCGGTAGTTCTGTCGCTTCAAAACGTTCTTGAAAGGCTTTCATACTTGTTCGCTTTTTCAAGAGAATCATGCAGGCAGTCCCTTCTTCATTCAAATTCAGAGAACCGTCCAATACATCAATCTGAAGGGCAGCTTGCGCATAGGGTTTAAACACGGCCGAAATCTTTTTCATTTCAACTTTATCCCCATATATTATAGACAATTCCCGACCTATACAATCACGTGTCCCTGTTAGTTGCAAGGCTTTCTTTTCATTCAGCGCAATGCAATCCGGCTTTATTAAGGCTTCTTTTATATCACCGGAGACTATCTGATATGGAAAAAAATCACAAAATGAACTGTCTACTTCTACAACGACCTGTTCCAGAAATTGCTGTCCGTCGACTTCTATATGAGTTGCCCATTTCTCATTAAACCGGAGATATGATTCTATCTCCGGGAACGGGGCAACAATATCCTGAACAGCTCCTCCATAAACAAACGTCCCCTGCCTGTCTTGCATAAACGGCAATTGTTGAGTCAAACGCAAAATCCGGTCTTTATTGGGATTTCCTCCCTCAATCGTATATTCGTGGATGACGAACGAAATCAGAAGATTGGTACAGGAAATTCCAATAACAAGACTCACCAAAGATATAACCGCAAAGAGTTTATTACGCCACCAATTTCTAAATATCAGTTTCAATAGTATGAGGTTTTCCATCATTTACTCATTTTTCATTATCAATGCCGGATTAATACGAACGGCTTTACGAACCTGCCATAATAACGTTCCCAACGACACAACTAATGTCAGTATAAAGCCTGCCACGAAAAGATCTATGCTTATAGGAGCTTTCACTGCAAAATCTTTGGTATAGTCATCAATAATATAATAGACTAAAGGTATCGCGACCGCAAATGCCGCTCCCAAGATATAAAGATATTTCTTTACTAACAACATAGTGATTTGCCTGCCGGTAGCACCATTCACTTTACGTAACGCAATCTCCCGATACCGTTGACGAATATCATATAGTGACAATCCGAACAGTCCAAGACAGGATACGCAGATTGCCAATCCGGCAAAGGTAACGTAGATGCGGGTAGTTCTCTTATCTTCATCATACAACTTTTTAACTTCATCTTCCACAAACGAGTAATCAAATTCTCCCTGCCCCAGCACTTCACTATGCAACTCTTTCAGAAAATCAATTGCTTCTTTACGCTTCCCTTCTACTATTGTCGCTATCAATGGATTGGTCGGATTATCTCCTTTATCATATAATATAGCCAAAGGAGCATCTCCTTTCGCCAAATGTCCCGTCCGAAAGTCCTCTATCACTCCTACCACCTCGAAAGGCGGATTTTCCCCTTCATCTATCCCCATACTCCACCATAAGCGTGATTCCGGCTGTAATAAAGCCTCCTTTATATTCTTTATCTGAAATAGCTTCATAGCTGTTTCGTTGATAATCATTTTATACTGGGCAAACCGATCCTTGTCATTCCACTCCCTTCCCTCTTTCAGTTTCAACCCAAACATATCCATATACTCTTTATCAGCATTCATAAGGGCAACTTTATGTTTTTCTCCGTTAGCTGCTTCCAGATTAATCTGAGGTTCTAAATTTATAGGTATTTCACCATAGCTCCAAGTAACGAACAAAGGACACGCATTCATTTTCTGTTTAATGACTTGTTCTTTATGTTGTTCCAAATCGCGTTCTTTCTGCCACTCTTCATCACTTGTATACCTTTTGTTCTGTGTCTCATGTGACAGGAACTGGCAGGATATAATATCCTTTACCCGATAGCCCAAATCAGCATGAAGCATCGTATATAGCTGGCGTACAAAATACAATGAAACCACAATCAAACAGAAAGTGATGATATACTGAACGAATAAAAAAAACGTACGGGATACAATGGAATGTCCTCCAATATTGACCGAACGCAACGATGTAATCGGTGAAGAGTAATTGTACCTTAAAAAAGGATAGATAGATGTGACTAACGGCAATCCGAACAATAAGATTAAGGACAGTAATAAATCAAATTTTATATCCGGTTGCACAGGAATTGAATATACAGTTGCAAATAGTCCGGCTGTAGCCTCTATCAACATCCATATAATCAGCATCGAAGTAGCGACCATGCACAGATTCTCCACATATATTTGGAAAAATATCTGGAAGCCACTAGCACCATACACTTTTTTAACCCCAAATTCACGTGCCCGCTTCAGTATAATAACCGTGTAGATATTGATAAAATTGAAGATTCCGACCAGTAACAGCATACATGCCACAACAGACAGAACAATAATATGCTCCTTATTCCCTCTCAAGAAGAAACCGGACACAGAACTTACAACCTTATTAAAATATAACTCTTTCAAAGGAAAAAGTCTGAATTGTATAGGTGAATGACTAAAACAGATCAACGATTGTGGTTTAGAAATCTTCTCATTAAATTTGTTCAACTCTGTGCCTTTAACTAAACGTGCTATACAAAATCCCATTCGGCTCCAATCCATATATTTCCCCTGATTCACAGGAGTTATCAAGTCGAATTGCAAAGAGGATTTAGTATCCGGTTCATCTACAATTCCCCGTATGGTAAGTGTATAGCCTGCGGAAGAAACAAGTTGCTTCCCAAGCGGATTCTCATCCTTGAAAAGATGCTTTGCATATTTTCGGGTAATGATTGCATCATCCGGACGCTGGATAGTCTTGATACCAGAAATAACAGGATAGTCCATTAGTTGTAAAAACAAACTATCCGTCACTAAAACATTGGCCTGGAAACGATGCTTATCAACTATGATATAATCATCTTTAAAAGAAATGCAATACGAATACTTTTCTATTTCCGGATTCTTCATCGGATCTATAAAATTAGGATCATTATTCCTGTCTGTATTATCAATTATTGAAATATGACCGTTACTCCTTTGAGCCGTCAATATATATAATTGTTCCAAGTCTTTACAGAAATGGTCAACAGTCACTTCCTGATGGATATAGCGCACAATGATTAACGTTGCCGCAACACTAATGGCAAGTCCTACAATATTGATTAGCGTATAAATTCTGAAACGAAACAGAGCCTTGATAGCTGATAACTGGTTCTTCATATTGCTTTTATTAAATAATATTCTTACTCGCTTTTGATTACTTCCGCCGGATTCTGCCGGGCAGCTTTCCATACCCTCCAAATAATGCTCAAGAAAATGATAATAAGCATTGCTATAAATATTCCGCTATATATCCCGAGACTTATCGAAGTCTGCTTTACATAGCCTTCAAGCCAATGCTTCATAATAACATATCCTAATGGGAAAGCGATACATGATGCAATGACAAGTAAAAACAGGTATTCTTTAAAGAATAAGTTCAGAATTATCCTTATATTGGCACCATTCACTTTACGAATAGCAATTTCTTTACGACGCTGCTGGCACGATAAAGTTACCAAAGAAAAAATGCCGAATACTGCAATCAAGATACAAACACAAGAAACAATTCCTAATAACTTGCTTAGAGTCTCCTCCGATTTCATATAATCATCATAAACTTTATCCATATTAAGCAGTGTATAACTATCGGTATTGACTTTCCCTATTTCTTCCTCCAACTTTTTAACAACAACATTCCAATCCCCCTCCTGTACTCTAAAAATAATATGCTTGCGTTCATTTCCCTTTGAATATGAAAACATTGCCGGCGCCACAGGATGTATCGGAGCGTTATAACAAATATCTTTGATAACCCCTTTGACGGTGTAGTCCCGGAATTTTTTCCCTATCGGCTGTTCCCAACCGAAAGCTTTCACCGCAGCTTCATTAATGACAACCGTTTCTTCTCCGTCTTTCTCACTCAACATCTCTCCTTCCAGCAGTTCTATTCCAAAGAAATCGACATAATCTTCATTGATTGCTTCATCCTCTATATTAATATACTGTTCTTCACTTGCTTTATCGTCCCAATCATTCACTCTTAATGTAGAAAACAGTTGCTTGGGAACAGGAGTATAAAAGCCATGTAAACGTTTTATCACTTCGGGCATCTGATCCAATATATTTTCAACTGGAACGTTTGCCAAACCAGGTCCATAGGTAATGACTCCCACGTTATGCCGATCCAATCCCAACTCTTTTGTATTTAATAAACAATTCAGTTGCTTCATCATTACAAGGGTACAAAACACAAAGCCTACACTTATGAATAACTGAAATAAAATACTGCTTTTATAAAACCAACTGGAAAAATGAAGCCTAATCTTATGGTTGATACTATTCAACAAATTTTGTTTGCTGACATATTTTATTAGCAAAGTGGCAATTCCTATGGTAATCACTATCAACGAAACCATATACGCCATTACTTCTTTATAAAAAAACGGACTATTCTCATCAATTTGTGACATACGTTTGAAAGCAGGCAAAATTAATTCCACCAACATAATGCCGCCTCCAAATGATATAGCAAGTAGTGAAATCAATTCGGAAAGAAGCAATGCCAACAAACTGCCATTGGATGCCCCATTTACTTTTCGAAGAGCCAATTCGCGCTTTCGCATCCGGATACGTGTTATAAGCATTGTCAAATAATTGCATAATCCACAAACAATAACCAAAGCTCCAATAATAGCAAAAAGACGAATGTGCTCTAATTTAACATTGATATCATTTCCCGGATGAGTACTTCGCAATGTTGAAAGCAATGCAATGGGAGTGGACATAGATATTCTATGAGTATCCTGTTGTACCTCATACTTTGCCAATCTCTGCTCCAACGCATTTATATCGCTACCCGGATAAACCCGGAAAAGAGTATGACATTGTTGACGTCCCCAATGTGGTTCCGAATCATAATAAGGCAATAGGATATCAAAAGGAAATTGAGAATGCCCTTTCCATGATTCCACCACTGCAACAATCGTCATTTCTGTATTATTTTCATTAGGAAATACCAAGCGTTTGCCAATCGGATCTTCTTCTCCAAATATTTTCCGGGCAGTTTTCTCTGTTATTGCTATCTGTCCTTCATCCAACCGCAAACAACTGCCTCCGCTCAAAACAGTGATATTGAACATAGAAATAAAGCCAGAGTCGACTTTTAATTGAAACATCGCAAATTCAGCTCCTTCATACTTTACATTACTCCCATAATTATATTTTATGTGACACGCTTTCTCCACTTCCGGACAGTTCTTTAGTAGATAATCAGCCAATAAGGTCGATGAATTCTGAGAAAAGCCATCTCCTACAAGACGAAAACTATTACCTGCCAGATAAATACGTTCTGCTCCTTCATGAAAAGTATCGTACGTCATTTCATAACGAATCCATAATACGGATAGTGCAAAACAAGTAAAACCTACCGATAATCCGATTATACTGATAAATGTCTGTGTTTTATATTTCACTAAGTTGCGGAAAGCTACTTTTAGATAATGTTCTATCATGTTATTCTTTTTAGCATTACATACTAACTTCAGTCACCACCTGTCCGTCGAACAGATTAATGACACGATCAGCGTAACCGGCGTCATGTTGGGAGTGTGTTACCATCACAATCGTTGTCCCTTCCCTATTCAATTCGCTCAATAACCCCATTACTTCTTTACCATTCTTCGAGTCCAGATTACCGGTAGGCTCATCGGCAAGAATCAATTTGGGGTTGGCAACTACTGCACGGGCAATAGCGACACGCTGTTGCTGACCACCTGACAACTGTTGGGGGAAATGTTTGCTACGATGAGTAATAGCCATTCGTTCCATGGCAGTCTCCACTCTTTTCTTACGTTCGGAAGCCGAGATACCCATATAGAGCAGAGGTAATTCGATATTTTCATATACATTCAGTTCGTCTATCAGATTGAAACTCTGAAATACAAAACCAATGACTCCTTTACGAAGGTTTGTACGCTGCGACTCCGTGTACTTCGAAACTTCCATGCCATTCAGATAATACTCCCCTCCCGTTGGATTATCCAATAGTCCCAGAATATTAAGCAATGTTGACTTTCCACAGCCGGAAGGCCCCATAATAGCGACAAACTCACCTTGTTTCACTTCAATACTGACATTATTCAATGCCCAGGTTTCCACTTCTTCAGTTTTGAAAATCTTCTGTAAATTAATTGTCTTAATCATAATTGTATTATTTAATAATTATTGAATTTAGTCATTCTTGATAGACTCCACCGGATTAGCTTTGGCTATTTTCAAGATACGGAACCAAACTGTTAGTGCCGTTATCACAGCAACAGCCATAAAGATTCCCGACCAAAACCAGAATCCACAGTTAAAGAATACCGTATATATTTGCTTCCATAACTGTAACACTACATATACTAACGGAAAGGATAAAGCAGCGGTAATCACCAACAAAGTTATATACAAACGGGCAAACAACCAGACAATGTGCAACATTCCGGCTCCATTTACTTTGCGGATAGCCATTTCTTTCTGTCTGCGTTCCGTATCGAGGGTAATACTGGAATATACACCCAACAAGGTAATGATGATACTGACGATTGCGAAAAGCAGAATAATATCTTTCAGAATATACTCCATAGCCTGCATTTCATACAAGTCGTCCTGAAACGTACGAACCTTATACGATATATTCTCCGGAAGCATTTCACGGCGGATTCTCTCAATCCACTTTACAACTTCTTTTTGTTGTTCAGGATAGCATTTCACATAACAATGCCCAACATATCCGGAGGGATCATAGAGCATAAAAGCATAGCCGCCACTATGATTATGAACATCAGTCTGGAAAGGAGTACAAACCCCACATACGGTATAATCATTGTTTTGGTCATAAAAGTTCATTCCAATCACATTCTTCTTTTGTTTGTTTTGCCAAACCTTATCCATAACAAGGTCATTTTTTGTCCGGATAGTCCTACCTTCCTCTATTGGAATATTCATAAAAGCAAAGAAATTTAGCGGAACACACATAATATCAATATCAGTCCAGGAGTTGTCATTCCCTTTCTCGGTCATCAACAGGTTTCCGGACACACCCTGCGTATAAGCAATATCTGATAATAAGATGTCTTTCACTCCTGCATGTTGCCGGAAACGTTCCACCATACTCAACTTCTCTTCATTTTTCATAAACGAATAATCCAGTGGAATACTGAGAATCGCTTCTTTTTCCTTTTGGCTCAGTGTATGAAACAATGTTTTGGTTGTCTTCTCGGACTGTAAAAACAGTGCGACAGTGAATGATACAAATATCCAGCAGATAAAGAACTGGATTCCCAGCATAAGGTTACGCCCCCACTGCTTACCTCGACGTTTGTTTGCTCCATGTATACCTGTTTGTATCGAAATCCTGCGAATACGGATGGATACAAAGAAACAAATTGCAGCACAAAGTAATATAAGAAGAATGATATATTGTAAAGCGTGTTTCAAAAGAATCTCGGGCGGAAAAGTCATCGTAATGCCCAACAGAGAAAAATCCATCCGATTGCCAATTAACTCTATTCCCCATATTACTAAGAAGGAAGACACAACCACGACAATCAATGATTGTACAAACAACAGGCAGAATTGTTGCTTCCAATTACACCCTGCCATTTTCATAATACTGTATTCTTTAGTGCGATTAAAAAAAGAACCGATAAGAAAGTGAAAGAAATTGATTAGTCCGACCAGCAATATCAACGCACCAACTATTCCTGTCGCCCATCCCAACACAAAAGCACCTTTCTTCTGTGCCCTGTCGCCAATATAATTAGCTACAACCGAATAAGGCTGATTATACATGGCATAACTATAATTACGCTTTGAGAATTGTTGTTCCAATTCCGCTATACTCGTATTGGGAGAAAGCAAGACATACGTTCTGGCTCCTGTCATATCGTGACGTTTTGTACTTTGGAAAAGCCCTTCGCTATCATTCAGAGCCATTGCATCGATACGCGTCATAAAACTAAAACCATTGTTTAGCGGAATATCTTTCATTACTGCCTGTACCGTATAAACAATACCTCCTGTCTTCGGAGTACTTTCGGGCGAAGTATGGAGTCGCTTCGCCAAAGTCAGATGCTTACCGATTGCCGTTTCTATTTTACCGAATATCTTCATGGCAGTAGACTCACTTAAAATAACTGCATTCGATGTCCGGCTTGCCGTCTTCCAATTTCCGGCTACTATTTGTGGAGTGAATACCTTATTGTATAAAGTATCTATTTCTATCGTTCCGAGCTCGTATGGCAATGATTTTCCCTCTGAAATTTCAATAAGGTAAGAACGTTCACGCAAATATGTCATACAAGAAATTGCTTCCACCTCTCCCATTGCCCATGTACGGAGTTCTTCGGATAAAGCCACTTGTGTACCGGAAAAATAGGTCCCCGTCTGGTCATCATAAAGGTTTAATTCTGCAATGCGGGTGTAATTACTGAAACAATGGTTGGTTGTTTCAACAAAACGGTTGCAATACATACATATGCAGAAACATAGCAATCCTACCGCAAGACCGATGATAGAGATTATATTTTGTGTCTTGTATTTCAGTAAATTGCGAAAGGCAACTGTCAAATAGTGTCGTATCATAGTATTATTATTTTTATTCTGTTTTCATTATTTTGGCCGGATCAATACGTGACGCTTTCTTTATCTGCCAGCACAGTGTGCCTAAAGAAATGCAACTCACTACAAGCAATGCTATCAAAAAGATATCTATACTTAACGGAGCTTTTATTACAAAGTCTTTAGTGTACTGATAAATCAAGTAGCAGGATAATGGAATAGATACGGCAAAAGCACTTCCCAATACAACCAAATATTTACATCCAAGCAGCAAGTACAAATCTTTCACCAATGCGCCGTTAACTTTACGAATCGCAATCTCCCGATAGCGCTGACGAATATCAAATAAAGAAATACCGAATAATCCGAGACAGATTATTATAATTCCAATACCTGCAAAAATAGCATATACCATAGCTATTTGCCGATCGTTTTTATAAAGCTCTGCCACATCGTCATCCAACAGGGAATATTTAAAGTCTTCCGTACCATATACTTTTCTCTGAATATCTTTCAGATAACCGATGACTGCCTGAGTTTTTCCTGGATAGCAAGCAATCTGATAGTAGTCTCCCTTTAACTGTTTATTCACGATAAACACCATAGGACGACTACCCAATCCTACATGCCTATCATAATAATCTTCTATCACAGCATCAATAGGCTGTGCCTGCAAATCGGGTTTTATCTTTCTCATCTGCTCATTAATCAAAGTAGCCCCCTTGCAACTTGTATAACCTAAAGCAGCTAATGCGGCACGGTTGACAACTATAATTTCATTTCCATCCTCTTTATCAGCTTCTGATAAATCCCCTTCAACAAAACGAATTTCAAAGAGTTTGAAGAACTTGTCGGTAACATAACTCTGATTCAACGTAACCAATTCGCCTTTGGCATTTCGGAATCCTGCTGAATAATCAAACCCAAGAATAGAATAAAAACCGGTCGTCCAACTTTGAATATCCGAACAATTATCCATCAGTTGATCTATCGCTAAAACTCTTTCTTTACGTTGGTTTATAGTTTCAGGCGTATACGCAGAATAATCGTTCGATTCATATATCATATTTGCCTGAATTATATCTTTAGTGCGGAACCCCGGATCTGTTTGCAACATCAAATTGAATTGCTTATTAAAATAGATGGAAAGCAAGACCAATAAAAAGGTAACAACATATTGCACAAAGAGGAATATCATACGAAAACGAATAGAGCGTTTATCAGTGCCCAATGTCTTGAGAGCAACAGCCGGCAAAGAGCGTTGGCATTTTATGGATGAATACAGGCTTACAGTCAAAGAAAGCAATATCAGAATAGAAATCGACAATATCCAATCGAATCCAGTATAGACTATCAGGCTATCCAACAAACGAGATACAAAAACGGATGTTACTTCAACAACAAACCATGCAAACACAATGGAAACGGCTATCAATAGAACGTTTTCTGTAAAAATCTGCATAAACAGCGTATTGCCACTGGCTCCGAAAACTTTTCGAAGACTGTAAGTCCTCCCTCGCTTCACCATTAATACAGAATAAAGATTAACAAAGTTGATAACCCCGGCAAACAGTATCAATAAACAAATTCCTCCAAGAATGAATAAGTGAGAACGATTTCCACTCGCCAGCATACTAGGCCCTGTTTGGTAAAGTAATGCCTGCTCCCAATACATCTTACTGACAGGAATAAAAGAGAATGTGTACTTCCGGGCATCTCCGGAACGAGAATCCTGATTTATAAATCGGGGATAACTCCCTATTTGGTTGGCTTGTTCCGCTGCTTTCTCTGAAGTAAACTGAATAAACTCCAAAGGCATCCGTCCCCAGTCTGTCGAAAAAGCATGGGAAAGTACCATGTCGAAATTGAATGTTTGTTTATTTACCGGCTTTTTCAATACACCTGTCACTTTGATATCTTTACCGTTGGAAAAACGTAATATCTTACCTATCGGATTTTCTTTGCCAAAGAGTTTTTTTGAGAAATCCTCCATTAATAATACTGATTCCGGAGCTTCCAAAGAAATCTCTCCCTGTAATACCCGATAAGGAAAAAGTCTGAAATAAGCACTATCGGTTATCAAGGCGTGCACAGGGAAACGGTTTGTCTTATAATTTACATAGTCATTCTCAAGCAATATTACACTCGAACGTGTCAGTATAACATTGTCATCTATATAAGTACTATCACGTTTTCCTATTTCTGCCTTACTCAACACCCGGTTTCCATCAAACGACACTTGAACTCCATAAACTTGATTACGGTCTATACAATGCGTATCTACAGTGGTTTCACGATAAATATAACGGGACAAGATAATACAACAGGCAAGACTAAGAGTCAGTCCAAGCAAATTGATAGCCGTATATGATTTAGCACGTAATAAAAAACGTACTGCATATTTAAGTGTTTTCATGCCTTATATCTGTTTGAATTTCTATTTTAGTTCAATATCAATTCTTCCGCATCGCCAAAGGTATCATATCCCGTCGTAATTACCCAATCTCCGGGCTGCAAACCTTCTGTAATTTCATACTGCTGCGGATTTTGGCGACCGATAGATAAAGGAACGCGAACAGCTTTTGTCTTCGTGGAATTCACTTTATAAATCCATTGTCCTCCCGTAGCCTGATAGAAATTACCGCGGGGGATAATAAGCGCCTGTTCCGGTTGTCCCAATTCTATCTGTACACGAAAACTCTTGCCTACTCTTACATTATCAGGCATATCACCTGTAAAAACAAGATCGACATCAAACATACGGTCTTTCACTTCGGGGACTACTTTCGTTATTTTCAACGGATATTTCTTTCCCTGGTAATTGATAGTAGCAGGCAATCCGGTGGTAATCCGGTCAATATAATATTCACTGAGCGAAGTATGGATCTTATATTGGTCAAGCACCTTTATTTCAGCAATACTTTCACCGGAAGAGACTTGTTGCCCGGGAGTAACCTTTACAAAGCTAAGCTGTCCTTTTACCGGAGCTGTTACCACCAAATTATTCAAGCGTTCATGAGCACGTTCATATTTCTTCCGTTCCCTTTCCCGGTCGTTACGAATCAACTCTTTACGAATCATTGTTACAGCAGAGTCATGTCGCAAACTCTCCTGTTGCAAAGCTGCATTCTTCTGTTTGTAATTATACTCATCTTCAGCTACTTGTAGTTGAGCTTTGCTTTTTACTCCCATCTGATACTCTTCACGGTCAAGGGCAATGCTTTTTTTCAAACGCTCAAGCTCATAATTATTCGTCAAGGCCTGTTGTTTCAGATTCAGACTCTTTTGTTCCATTTCAATCTCCTGCTCCTGATAAGTAATCATTTGCTTTTCCCATTCGTCACGCTGGTCTTCGATGTTACGAAGCAAGTCCGGATTGGAAAGAACAAGAATCGTATCACCTTGCTGAAGCAGACTGCCTTCTTCCCCTACTATCTTTTCTACACTTCCCGTTTCGCGGGTATTGACCTTAATAGTCAATATAGGTTGAACCAATCCTTCCACATCTACATATTCCATAAAGTCAGCATCCATCACTTCCGCTATCTGAATATTCTCGACATCAACACGTAGTTTGCTGGGACCTAGTGAAAGAATGATTACATAAATCAGAAAGGAGAGAAACAAAAGTCCTCCTATCAGATAATATCTATAACGAATGTACCACGGTTTCTTTTCTAATTTTATATCCATGAGGTTATATAGTTTTTATATTCATATCAATTATAAGAAAGTCATTCTATCCTATTCGACGAGAAGATTATAGTCTTCCGTCAGTAGTTTATTTCTCTCAAAATCATAAAGTGTCATACTACGGAGTGTGTAATACAAGCTCCAATAGTTATATAAAGCCGATACGTAATTACGGCGTGCGCTATCTTTTTCTGAAATAGAAGCGTTTAAATCAAGAATGGTGGATTTTCCCAATATATAAAGTTTACGGGCAACTTCATTCCTCCGTTGTGCGGTTTCATCTGTACGGGCAGCGATGCGGACACGTTGCGTTTGCAGATTAAACTGTTTCACCAGTTTGCGGACATTCAGTTCAAAATCCGTCCTGCTTTGTTCCACCTGCGTATAGACCAGATCGCGGTTAGAACGGGCTACACGTACCTGCCCTTTTCCCCGTCCCCAATCTAAAATAGGCAGGGAGATGCTTAAACTTACATATTGCTGGTCTAAAAGATTTCGGTATGCTTCCGGCAATTTATCCGCTGTTTGTGTCAGTCCGAAACGGAGATAAATATCCGCCTTCAAACCGGCATTGGCACGAGCTCTCGCAACAGCGCTTTCACTTTCCAGCTTTCGTCGTTTCATCGTCTGTATGTCAGGACTGTTCTCATATGCCAATGCCAGCGCCTCATTCAGATTAATGCTGAAATCCGGCACTCGGGGGCTGACACGTACACGAATCTCCCTGTCTTCCTGAATACCCAGGTACGAACGAAGCTCCTGCATACAATTATCCATTTCAATACGGGCATTCATACGGTTTGTTTCTTCCGTCAGACGATTAAGTTCCAATTGCAACATCTCATTTTCTGTTATCGTACCTATATTATAGCGTCCTTGGGCATAATGATAAAGTGTATCT
>PPYF01172081.1_pt1 | contig 16741 bp, 10 predicted proteins | sample 1559871 | NCBI WGS metagenome assembly PPYF01 (sample SAMN08240021, study PRJNA423297) | Human gut metagenome, whole genome shotgun sequencing project.
CTGCGGAGAGAAAATTTATATAAAAGAAGTAAAAAAAACCAATAAAATCAATGGGTTTGGCGATTTAACAATCGCCTAACATATAAATTGGGAAAGGAGTATATTTATGGCGTTTGTCAGCGTACCAAAAGACCTGACGAAAGTAAAAAATAAAGTAGTATTGAACCTGACAAAAAGACAGCTCATCTGTCTGTCGGCAGCGGCGGCCATTGGGCTGCCTTTTTATTTTCTCACACGGGAGTTGATCGGAACAACCAATGCTGCCACCGGTATGGTGCTTCTTATGCTTCCGGCGTTTCTTTTCGCCATGTACGAAAAGGACGGACTTCCCCTGGAGAAAATTTTATGGAATATCGTGACGGTGAAGTTCCTAAAGCCTGCCATCCGCAGGTATGAGGTGGAGAATTTCTATGAGATGGAGGAAACGCCGGCTGACCAGAAGAAAGGAGGGGAGCATTTTGGGAAAAAGAGAAGAAATCGCAGTAGATAAGCGGAGAAAGAGAAAATACTGCAGGCTGGCACGTTATGAGAAAAAGGCCAGGAAAGCGGCTGCAAAAGAAGCGGCGAAACAGGAAAAGGCCCGCAGAAAAGCAGAGAAAAGAGATAAACGGAAGCCTGCGAAGGAACAGAAAGGCGTATCCGTAGAACGGAGTGTCCAGGGACAGGGCAAGTCTCGTCCGGAGCATACTGCTCGTAAGAAAACTGTGGGCAGTACCACGAGGGGATTAAAGAAGAAGGCGGACAAAAAAGCGGAGGAAAAACGGCTGTCCGCTCAGAAATCCATCCCTTACCGGGAAATGGCAAGGGACGGGATCTGCCGGGTGCAGGATAAATATTATTCCAAAACCATCCGTTTTTACGATATTAACTATCAGTTGGCACAGAACGAGGACAAGAACGCTATTTTCGAGAATTGGTGTGACTTCCTGAATTACTTTGACAGCAGTATCCATTTCCAGTTGTCATTCATCAATCACCACAGCAACATGAAAGAATTTGAATCTGTGATCCAGATCAAGCCCCAGCATGACGCTTTTGACGATGTGCGGATGGAGTACGCACAGATGTTGAAAAATCAGCTCGCAAAAGGGAATAACGGCCTGGTGCGGACAAAGTATATCACCTTTGGTATTGAAGCCGAAAATATCCGGGAGGCAAAACCGAAGCTGGAGCGGATTGAGACGGACATCCTCAATAACTTTAAAGTGCTTGGCGTATCTGCTTATCCCCTGGATGGCCGGGAACGGCTGCAGATTATGTATGAGACATTCAATCCGGAGGAAAAAGTGCCGTTTCAGTTTTCCTTTGACCAGGTGCTGCGCTCTGGTATGGGGACAAAAGACTTTATCGCTCCCACCAGCTTTTTATTTAAAAATGGGAAGGACTTTATGATGGGAAATACCCTGGGAGCGGTGTCCTATCTGCAGATCCTGGCTCCGGAGCTGACTGACCGGATGCTGGCGGAATTTCTCGATATGGACAGGAACCTGATCGTCAACCTGCATATCCAGTCCTTAGACCAGATGAAGGCCATCAAGCTGGTGAAAAGCAAGGTGACGGACATCAACCGGATGAAGATTGAGGAGCAGAAAAAGGCGGTGCGTTCCGGATATGATATGGACATCATCCCGTCTGACCTGAACACTTACGGCGGGGAGGCGAAGCGGCTTTTGGAAGATCTCCAGTCCAGGAATGAGCGGATGTTCCTTGTGACGATTGTATTTTTGAATACGGCAAAGACGAAGCAGGAATTAGACAATGCGGTGTTCCAGACAGCGGGCATTGCGCAGAAATATAACTGTTCCCTGCGCCGTCTGGATTATATGCAGGAGCCGGGGCTGATGAGCAGTCTACCGCTGGGGTTGAACCTGATCCCCATAAAACGGGCGCTGACCACCACATCCACGGCTATTTTTGTGCCGTTCACCACTCAGGAATTATTTATGGAGGGGGAATCCCTCTACTATGGGCTGAACGCACTCTCTAACAACATGATCATGGTAGACCGGAAGAAGCTGAAAAATCCAAATGGCCTGATCCTGGGAACACCTGGCTCCGGGAAATCCTTCTCGGCAAAGCGGGAGATTACCAACGCTTTCTTTGTCACACAGGACGACATCATTATTGGAGATCCGGAGGGGGAATATTATCCCCTTGTCAATGCCCTGGGCGGGCAGGTAATCCATATCTCCCCCACAAGCCATGACTATATCAATCCCATGGACATTAACCTGGATTACTCGGATGACGATAATCCCCTGGGATTTAAGAGTGATTTTATCCTTTCCTTGTGTGAGCTGATCATGGGAAGCCGCAACGGGATTGAAGCGGAGGAAAAATCGGTCATTGACCGGTGCCTGCCGTTGGTGTATCAGAAATATTTTGAAGCGCCGGTGCCGGAAAATATGCCTATCCTGGGAGATCTCTATGAGTGCCTGCGTCAGCAAAAGGAAGTACAGGCACAGCGGATCGCTACAGCGCTGGAAATCTACGTCAATGGCTCCCTAAAAGTATTCAACCACCGTACCAATGTGGAACTGAATAACCGGATCGTGTGTTTTGATATTAAAGACCTGGGAAAGCAGTTGAAAAAACTTGGGATGCTGATCGTCCAGGATCAGGTGTGGAACCGTGTGACAGTGAACCGGGCGGCCCATAAATCTACCCGGTATTATATTGACGAGTTCCATCTTCTCCTGAAAGAAGAGCAGACAGCGGCGTATTCTGTAGAAATCTGGAAGCGTTTCCGAAAATGGGGCGGCATCCCCACAGGGATTACCCAGAATATTAAAGACCTGCTTGCCAGCCGGGAGATTGAGAACATCTTTGAAAACTCGGACTTTATCTATATGCTCAACCAGGCGGCAGGAGACAGACAGATCCTGGCAAAACAGCTCAACATTTCTCCCCATCAGCTATCCTATGTGACCAACAGCGGGGAAGGTGAAGGGCTGATTTTTTATGGCAGTACCATTATCCCGTTTAAAGATAAATTCGATAAATCCCTGCGTCTGTATTCGCTGATGACAACGAAAGTGTCGGATCTGGAGGAACAGGCGGATGGAAGGTGATATTTCTGTCCAGAAAGAGGGCGGATGGGAATGGATGAAAAATCAAATCTATTGCTGCGACTGTTTCTCTTTTTTTGAAAAAATACCGGATGGATCAGTGGATTTAATCCTGACTGATCCTCCGTATGGTATCCGTTATCAGAATCATTTTACAAAAAAGCAAAAGAAGCCGATTGCGGGAGACGAATCCCTTGATTTTTTTACAGTGGCAAAGGAATGTTACCGCATATTGAAGGAAAACCGACACGCTTATTTTTTTACCCGGTTTGACAGCTATCCCCTGCATTACAAATACCTGGAAGAAGCGGGATTTTACATTAAAAACTGTCTCGTGGTTGAGAAAGGAACGGTTGGAGGAATCGGGGACTTGAAAGGAAGTTTTGCGAACAACAGTGAATGGATCATTTTCTGCCAGAAAGGACGGCGGATCTTTCAACAGACGGGACTGATGAAAAACAGGAAACCGCCAGGTACGGTATTTCACCGGGGACGTAAGCCCAGCCGGGAATATAAATACAGGTTCAATAGCTGCTGGTTTGGCGAGGACTATCCGAAAGCCACCTATAATGCAGCCTGGCTGTCCAAACACCATATCCATCATCCTACCGTAAAAAATGTGGAATGCCTGTCATGGCTGATCCAACTTTCTACACTGCCCCAGGAACTGGTCTTTGACCCTTTCATGGGAAGTGGTTCTACAGCACTTGCGGCTGAAAAAACAGGTAGATTGTATTGTGGGTGTGAGATGGAAGAAGAATATTGCCAGCTTATCAAGCGGAGGCAACAGGGGGTGACGGAGAATAGAAAAGATACAAGAACAGGAATATAAAGCCAGGGACAAAACCGTCCGCAAGATGAACCGGGATGGGCTGACCGAGGAGAACCTGCAAAGCGGGGAAACGATCCGTGTCAGCCAGAGAGAACGGGAGGAACGGGTACTGTCAAAGCAGGCAGAAGATGTTTCCTTTTCCCGTTCAGAAAGAGATGCGGATCAACGGTCAGAAAGTGGAAAAAGACGGCAGAAACCAAAGAATCAGCCGGAGATGAAGCAGGGGGAGGCTCTTTCTGATTCCGGCGGCTTGAGAGCAGAGGTTTCAGCCGGAGCGGATTTTGATGGGCTGTCCGGCAATCTTATGGCAGCGGATCGGAGGGAAAGCCTGGAGATGGAGTCTGACGGAGAACAGGAAACCGTTCCCTCCGGTCACAGCGGTATTCGGGAGCAGTCCTTCCGCTCCGGCAATATCCGGGGGCATCCGTCCGGTACTTCTGCGTTTCTGGAATCAGCGGCGGAGACTTCCCATCTGCGGAAGAAAAAGCTGGTGCAGGAGTACGCCAGGAAAGAGAGAGGAAAGCCAGAGGATACCGCTGCCATGGAGGACTTCCGGGAGGAAATCAAAGAGAAAACCAAACGGGAGCAACTTCGCAAAGAACAGAAGAAGGCGGGACGTTTATCCTTTGGGGATGAGGAGAGCGGCATGGTGCGTGGCGCAGGCATGGGGATTTCCAAAAAGGCAGTTTCAACAGCGGCAGGCTCCGCCGCTGTTTACGTTCATGGGAAAGCCCACGAAGCCGAGCAGGAAAACGCTGCCGTGGAGGGGACACACCAGGCGGAGCTGATGGCAGAAAGTGCCCTCCGGTACGCCATGCACCGGACAAGCCGTGGACTGCACAAGAGAAATGCCCGCCTGCAGGAAGCCGGTTCCATGGAAATGGGGAAAAGCCGGCTTTTGTATGAGAAAGCTCAGGAAGCCGGTGAGAAAACGGCAGAGCAGGCAAAAAAGGGAATCCTGCGGAAGTTCTGGCAGAAACGCCAGTATCAGAAAGCATACCGGGCAGCGAAAAAAGGTGAGAAAACAGCGGCAGGAACAGCAAAAGCCACACAGACCATTGCTTCCAAAGCAAGGAGTGTGGCTTCTGCTGTTATCGGGAAAAGCAAAGGGATTTTAGGCATTGTGGCGGCTGCTGGTTTATTCTTTGTCATGATTGCTTCCCTTCTGGCGAGCTGCGGCGCATCGATCCAGGGTGGGGCGGCGTCTACGATTGCCAGCACGACTTACGGGAGTACAGATGAGGATATTTATGCAGTGGAAGATGCGTATTCCGAACTGGAAGCAGCTCTGAATGAGCAGATCAACAGTATGGAGAGCCGCCATCCCGGTTATGACGAGTACCGCTACCAGATTGACGAGATCTCCCACAATCCGTACCACCTGATCTCTTATTTTTCCGCAAAGTACGGGGAATTTACCTATGAGCAGGTAAAGGATGAGATCGAGGAAATCTTTCAGCTTCAGTACAGCATTACCACGGAAAGCACACGGGAAACCGTGACAGAGACAAAGATGGTGCGGGTGGGGGAATCTCTGGGGAAAGTTGTAACCAGTGGCTACTGCAGTTGCTCCATCTGCTGCGGACAGTGGGCCGGCGGCCCTACGGCAAGCGGCGTCTATCCCAAGGCTAACCATACCATTGCCGTGGATGCAAGCAATCCCTTTGTGCCAATGGGAACAAAAGTGATCATGAACGGTGTGGAATATGTGGTGGAAGATACGGGAGCCTTTGCACGGTACGGCGTACAGTTTGACGTGTATTACAGCGACCATGCCGCCGCATCCGCCCACGGACACCAGACATGGGAAGCCTATCTAGCGGATGACAATGGCAGTCGGGAAGTGGAAGTGACCACAACACAGGAAGTGAACCGGCTGGACGTGACACTGACCAATCATGGCCTGGATGCTGTGCTGCGGGAATTGATGGATGAGAACGAAGAAGGACGCTATGACCTTTATAACGGTACATACGGAAACCGGGATTATCTGTTTGATACGGAAACCCTTCCGGGTGGCGGCGGTGACTTTGGCTATGAGATCCCTGCGGAAGCCCTGACGGATCAGAAGTTCGCCAACATGATCCATGAAGCGGAGAAATACCTGGGTTATCCCTATGTGTGGGGCGGCAGTTCCCCATCTACCAGTTTTGACTGCTCCGGATTCGTGAGCTGGGTAATTAACAACTGTGGCAACGGCTGGAATATCGGCAGACAGACCACAGATGGATTGATGGGATATTGTTCCCGTGTGTCACCATCCGAGGCAAAACCTGGAGATCTGATTTTCTTCCAGGGAACCTATGATACGGCAGGAGCAAGCCATGTGGGGATCTATGTGGGAGACAATATGATGATCCACTGCGGAAATCCGATCCAGTATACGAGCATTGCGTCCTCTTACTGGCAGGAGCATTTCCTGGCATTTGGACGTATCCACGGATAAGAAAGAAGGTGAGTGGTATGAACCGGAAGCTACACCGGGTTCTGGAGGAGATCCAGAGAACAGAAAAAAAGATTGCCGAGTGGCAGGAACACTTAAAAGAACTGAAACTATTAGCGGAACAGCTTGAGAATCAGGAGATTGTGAAAACCATCCGTTCTATGAAACTGGACAGCCACAGGATGTTAGAGCTTCTGGAGGGGATTCAGAGCGGAACGGTATCCATTCCCCTCCCGGAGCAAGAAGAAACAAAAGAAAGCAGCAAGGAGCAGACAGAAAGAATAGAAAAAGCGCAGGAAAGTGAGGTTAGGAATCATGAGGAAACTTAAAAAATGGCTGATGGCGCTTGCTATGGCGGCGGGGGTATTTTCCTCCACCGCCATGAACGCCTTTGCCTATACCGGAGATGCCGGACAGACAGAAACAGCCGGGGAGGCTGCGGCAGGAGAGACACAGACGGTAATCCCGGAGCAGACGGAAAGCGCCGGGGAGACAGAAGCAGCGGCCCAGGAAGAAGCGTCAGGGGGAGAGGGGACACCATTTTCCATTCCGGGAAACGGGGAAGTGCTGGACGATAAGTCGGATGATGGAACGAAAGAGTTCCTGACCATCCAGACGAAAAACGGCAACACATTTTTTCTGGTGTTAGACCGCTCCAATAATACGGAAAATGTCTATATGCTCTCCATGATCGACGAGAATGACCTGGCGGAGTTTATGGATGAGACACAGACGGAGGAGATGCCGCAGGTGGTGATTCCAGAGACAGAGACAACCGTGGCACCGGAGGAAACAGAACCGGAGACGGTACAGCCGGAAGAGGACGGAGGCATGAACACAGGAGCGCTTCTTGCGATTGGGCTTCTGGCGGCAGGCGGGATCGGAACCGGCTATTATTTTAAGGTTGTGAAGCCGAAGAAGGATGAAGCCCAGGAGGACGGCGAGGACTTAGAGTTCTATGACGGCGGCACTTACGTTAATGAAGACCAGATGGATGAGGGCGATCCTGCGGAGGAAGAAAATGAAAAAGCGTAAGCAGAGATTAAAAATAGAAGTATAAGGGGAAGTGCAAGGGAGAGGTGCAGCCGGGGAACCGGCTGCTTTCTCCCATACAGGCGCAAAGCCGGAAAGGAGTATTGGATGTATTTAGTCTTAGGGGAAAAGCCCAGCGTAGCCCAGGCGTATGCAAAGGTGCTGGGGGCAAAGAAACGGCAGGACGGATATCTGGAAGGAAACGGGTGGCTGGTGAGCTGGTGCCTGGGCCATCTGGCAGAGTATGTACCTCCAGAGGATTATGAGGAAAAATACCGGAAATGGGAGTTTGAAGATCTCCCGATCCTGCCGGAAGAATGGCGGCTGGCTGTGGCGAAAGAGAAAAAGGCGCAGTTTGCCGTGTTAAAAAAACTGCTGAACCGGAAAGACGTGGATTATGTGGTCAACGGCTGTGACGCCGGGCGGGAGGGAGAACTGATCTTCCGGCGTGTTTATGAATTATCCGGAAGCCGTCTCCCTATCAAGCGGATCTGGATTAGTTCTATGGAAGATACTGCTATCCGGGAGGAGTTTGCCCACTTAAAAGACGGCACAGAGTACCAGAATCTCTATGAAGCGGCTGTCTGCCGTGCAAAAGCGGACTGGCTCATTGGGATGAACGCCACCAGAGCTTTTACCACAAAATATTTTAAACGCCTGGTGGTGGGACGGGTACAGACGCCCACGCTGGCAATGCTGGTGGAACGGGGAGAACAGATTTCCCATTTCCAGAAAGAGAAATACTATAACCTTCATTTAGACTGTGATGGCCTGGAGGTCGCAAAAGAAAAGCTGTTTGACGCAGGGGAAGCACAGCGGATAAAGGAAGCCTGTGAGGGCGGGACTGCCACAGTGGAATCCTGCTCATCTGTGGAAAAGGCCGTCCATCCCCCGAAGCTGTATGACCTGACCACGCTCCAGAGGGAAAGCAACCGTTACTTTGGCTATACGGCAAAGGAGACACTGGATTTTACCCAGAGCCTTTACGAGCAAAAGCTGGTAACCTATCCCCGGACGGACAGCCAGTATCTGACGGAGGATATGGAGCAGACCGCACGGCAGGCGATTACAATGGTGTGTGAAAAATACGGATTTTCCTCGCTATATCCGCAGGAACCGGATGTAAAGCGAACGATGGATAACAGTAAAGTCTCGGATCACCATGCGATTATCCCTACAGTAGAGTTAAAGGGCTGTGATCTGCAGGAGCTGTCCAAAGGAGAGCAGGACATCCTGCAGTTGATCAGCGTCCGGCTGCTTTGCGCCGGGGCGCAGAAGCATGTGTTTCAGGAGACGGAAGTCCGGGTATCCTGTGCGGGGGAAAACTTCCAGGCAAAAGGGAAAGCTGTTCAGGAAATGGGATGGAAAGCAGTAGAAGCGGCGTTTCGTGAGCGTTTAGGCACAAAAGTCCGTAAAGACGGGGAGGAGCGAACCATCCCCGCTGTGACAGAGGGGCAGACATTCCACCCGGTTACAGCCAGTATATCGGAGCATTACACAACGCCGCCGAAGCCATACAGTGAGGATACCCTGCTGTCCGCAATGGAGACTGCCGGCAATCAGGAATTTGACGAGGAGACAGAGAAAAAGGGGCTTGGAACGCCGGCAACCAGGGCGTCCATTATTGAAAAGTTGGTATCTTCCGGTTATGCCGTAAGAAAGGGAAAACAGCTTTTCGCTACCCAGGACGGGGCAGACCTGATCTCGGTGCTGCCGGAGTATCTGCGGTCAGCCGCTATGACAGCAGAGTGGGAAAACCGTCTGCTCCGGATCGAAAAAGGAGAGCTGTGCGGGCAGGAATTTCTGGAGGGGATCGTAGAACTGATTGACCGGATGCTGCTGGAGTGCGGGAAAATATCCGTGGAAGAACAGAACCGTTTTTATTCCAGGGAGAGCATTGGAACCTGCCCGGTGTGCGGAAGCCCTGTCTATGAGAGTAAGCGGAATTTCTTCTGTGGGAACCGGGAGTGCGGGTTTTCCCTCTGGAAAGAGAACCGGTATCTGTCCGGGATGAAGAAAATGATCGACAAAAAGATGGCGGCAGAGCTTTTAAAAGACGGGCGGACGTATGTGCCGGATCTGTATTCGCAAAAAAAAGGACGCACGTTTGCGGCGTATCTTATGCTGGAGGCGGCAGATGGCAAGGCTGCTTTCCGCCTGGAGTTCCCGAAGAAGAAAAAATAAAACCTTCCCGCAAAGGCTGCGGGAAGGTCAGGCTTAAACGAGAGGAAAGCCTACCTTTAAGATGGAGATCCAGTCGCTTTTGGCATATAGGAAACGGATCACTGTCACCTGGTTTTCTTCTATCACGTAAAAAGCAAGATAGTTTTTGATCTGTGTGAAGCGGATGCCCCAGGCAGCCAGCAGCTTATCCTCTACAATGGGATGTTCCTGGGGAAACGGAAGCAAGGCATTGATCTTCTGATCCGTTTCCTCAAGGAGAGCGTCAGCGGCTTTGGGATTTTTCAGGACAAACTCAATATAATCGGCAGCCTGGGAAATATCCCGTTCTGCAACGCTGGTGATATGCAGATGGTAACTCATCGCCTGCGCCGGCTCCGTATATCTGCCATTGCCTCAGAGAATGGGCGGGTTTTCCCGGAAGAAAGGTCATCCATGCCTTCCTGGAGAAGCCCGTATAACTCACAGCGGCCTGCGAGCTGTTCATACGCCTCAATGCTCATAACGGCAAGATCGCCTTTGCCGTTTTTGGTGATGAAAACAGGCTCCGCATATTCATGGCAGAAAGTGGAAATTTCGTTATAGCTGTTGCGCAGATCTGCGCTTGAACGGATATTTGGCATAAAAGCACCTCCTTATAAAGAAATTATAACGGAATTTCTTTATATTGTAAATGGGAAAAGAAAAATATCCGGGATTTTATGCAGAGAGAAGCACACAGAACTTTTATTTACAGGAGGATTTATATGGCGAAAATGAATGACATCCGTTTCCTGGCAAGGGAAACGGCAAAGGAAGTCAGCGGTTCCCCACGGGACTGGATGCGGTATCTGGATACTGCTTCCAGGCTCTACCGCTATCCTTTCTCTGATACACTTCTGATCCATGCACAGCGCCCGGACGCTACGGCCTGTGCGGAGCTGGAAGTGTGGAATGAGAAGATGCGCCGGTGGGTGAATCGGGGAGCAAAAGGAATTGCCCTGATTGACGATACCGGGCCGAGGCGAGTGCTGCGGTATGTGTTTGACGTATCGGATACCCATCCAGTGAGGGGAGGAAGGACACCATATCTGTGGCGGCTGAAAGAAGATCAGCGGGAAATGCTTCTGAACCATCTGACAGATACTTACGGGTTAAACGGGGAGGATGCTCCAGACCTGCCCTCTGCGCTGCGGCAGGTTGCAGAGGACATGGCGGCGGATAGTTTAGAGGAAGCCATGGACGGCATGGAGTATGCCATCCCCGGTACGTTTCTGGAGGGATTGGACGAGGGTACGATCCGGGTGGAGTTCCGTACCCTTCTGGCAAACAGCGCCTTTTATACCCTGGCACGGCGCTGTGGACTGGAGCCGGCGAAATACCTGGAGGAAGCGGATTTCTTTGGGATCACGGATTATAATGACCTGTCTGTCTTGGCATTCTTAGGAAATGCCACCAGCCAGCTTGCGGAGCCGGTACTTCGTGACATTGGGCGCACGATCCGACAGGCCGAGCGTGAAGCGAGACAGAAAGAAAATCCAGAGAAAACGGTTGCAAAAAAGAAGGAAGTACCTTATAATGAATTTAACACGTTAATTCGTGAAAGTGAAAATGATGAAGGAGGGGAATCAAATGGAACTGACCTATCACCGCAAGGGAGACTACCTGTTTCCGAACCTGACACTGACGGAGGAACCGCAGATCATCGGGAAATACGGGATGCTGCGGAGAACATACCTGAAAGAACACAAGGAGAACCTGTACCAGAGCCTGCTGGTCAGCGGGAAGCTGGACAGCCATCTGGCAGAGATAGAGAAAGCGGCGCAGGAGAGGATGGAGATCCTTCTGAACGGGCTTCTTACGGTATACCCGGCACCGGACAAAGAGACGGATCAGATGGCGTGGACAGCACACATGAACAGCCTGACACAGATGGCGGAGGAAACCGTGCTGACGGAATTGGTATACAGCTAGAGGAGGAAACAAGAGAACAGGATTTGAGTGAAGCAGAGGAGATGGAAGCCTCTGCTTTATCTTTGCCCGAATTTCCCACCGTGGAACAGCAGATCCGTTCGATTGAGGAACGTCAGGCGGCTTTGTATGCCGGGGAAACTGCCATTCCTGTGGATGTGATTGATGAAGTTTTAAGAAAAGGTGGAAACAAAGACAGAAGCCATCTGCGAATCATCTATAATTTCATGGTTGAGCAGACACCGGAGGAATACACGGATTTTGTGCGGCGGGAGTATGGCGCGGGCGGTATCGGGCTTGTGATCGGCGGGAAAGAGTATTCTGTCTGGTATGATGAGCTGGGGATGCAGATCGCTGTGGGGCATACCGTACATGACCGGATTCTGGATAAAACATTTCTGTCCTGGGAGGATGTGAGCGGGCGGATTCATCAGCTTTTAAGGCAGGGGGAATATGCTCCCCAGGCGGTTCTGGATGCAGCAAGAGAAAACGCCATAAAAGAACATGCACAGGCGCTTGCCTTTATGCACGGGGATATGGCGGAAGGTGTAGCGGAGATTGTTTTTGGAACAGAACACCAATTTGGATATGGTTATCCTGAAAAGACAGAGCGGATTGAAAAGCTGATCGCACAGCCAGAGTATCTGGCAGAGTTAAATGAGCGTCTGGCGGGGCTGGCAGAAGCCTATGAAACTGACAAAGATTTAATGAGGTTTCACCATTACCGCCCGGACAAAGTGGCAGCACAGTTCCAGAAGTTTGCAAAGGAAGCAGTGCCTTATCAGTCAAGAGAAGGCTTTCAGTGGCAGGAACATGAAATTTTTATTACCCAGGATGAGATTGATTCGTTTCTTGCCGGGGGAGGCCCTTACTCGGATGGACGTTTAAGTACCTACGCTTTTTTTATCCAGGAGAAAACAGCAAAGGAAAAGGCAGATTTCCTCAAAGAAAGATATGGTATCGGCGGGTGCAGCCATGCCTTATCCGGGGCAGATGATTCCCATGCGGACTATGACGGGAAAGGGATCAAACTATGTCGGGGGGATTATTTAAAACCGGAAGCTACAGAACTTTTGAAGTGGCCCCAGGCAGCAAAGCGTGTCCAACAGCTCATAGACCAGGGGATGTACCTGAAAGCCGGGGACTACTCCCGTATGCCGGCATATGAACGGGAGGTTCTGGCCAGGAGGATCATCCGTTTTTATTCCCGGATGCCGGAGGAGATCGAGCGGCCATTTCAAGAAGATCTTTTGAACGAGGATGCAAGGAAACGTCTGCCGCAGCTTCTGGAAGAACCGGATACTGCAGAAGAATTGCCATCAAAGATGGACGCCGCCCTTGCTGCCTTACCTTTGGACTTCCCGGAGTATGAGGAAAGGGCGGAAACCCTCTCGGTGATCCATGATTATATTGACGGAACGTATACGATATTTCCGGAACAGAAGAAAGGGATAGGAGTGGAGGCAACAGGACAGCAGTTGTCTCTCTTTGACTTTATGGGAGAAAGTGTTCCGGAAAAAGAGCCACAGGAGATAATAGCGAAACAGACAGAAGAAGCGGAGACAACTCCAGAAACGGTAACAGAGCCGGAAAATGCAGGAGAAAAGGTATCTCCAGTGGAGACGCCGGAAACGGATGAACTAGGACAGGAATCGGAAAAACGGGAGCCGGGGCAGTTAGAGAGGATCTTGACGGAAGAAGAACAGGATGCCATTTATACTGTCCTTGAGGAACAGATCACGGAAAAGATGGAGAAAGCGGGGGTATCCTTTGATGTGCTTTCCCCGGAGAAGGTGGATGTCATCTATGCAGCAGCTGAAAAAGGACAGGATGTGACGCCGGTGTTAAACCCGGAGTTCTCCCCGGAACAGATGCAGTTGATTCTTGACGTACTGGAGCGCCTGGAGACAGACAACCAGGCGGCTGTAAAGAGGGAGCTTTCCCACCTTACCACAGAGGTGATGTCCCTGGACACCATCAACATCATCCGGCAGTATTACCATATCCCTTTAGAGCCAGTGGAAAAGGAGCCGGCTCCGGCTGTAGGACAGCAGGAAAAGGCAGTCAATTTTCGTATTACGGACGAGACTATTGGAACCGGGAACGCAAAAGAAAAGTTCCGTGCCAACATGGATGCGATCCGTCTGCTCCACCAGATCGAACAGGAAGGACGGACAACCGCCACACCGGAAGAACAGGAAATCTTATCTCGCTATGTGGGATGGGGCGGCCTGCAGGAAGCATTCGAGGAACGAAATGAAGCCTGGTCGGAGGAATTTACAGAACTGTATGCGGAACTTGATCCGGAGGAATATAAGGCGGCAAGGGAATCCACCCTGAACGCCTTTTACACGCCGCCGGTGGTGATCAAAGCGATGTATGAAGCACTGGAAAATATAGGGCTGGAGAAAGGGAATGTTCTGGAGCCGTCCTGCGGGATCGGAAATTTCCTGGGTCTGGTGCCGGAGGGCATGGATGGGCTGAACATGTATGGCGTGGAGCTGGACAGCATTTCCGGAAGGATCGCAAAGCTCCTTTACCCGGAAGCGGATATTACCATTAGCGGATTTGAAAAGACGGAGTTTCCGGACGGTTTCTTTGATGTGGCGGTGGGAAATATTCCCTTTGGAGGCTATAAGCTGATAGACCGTCGCTATGACCGGCAGAAATTTTTCGTCCACGATTACTTTATCGCAAAGACCATTGATAAAGTACGTCCTGGCGGTGTGATCGCCTTTGTAACGTCTAATGGGATCAGCGGCGGAACCATGGACAAGCAGGATGCGAAAGCCAGAGAGTATATTGCACAGCGCTGTGAGCTGCTTGGAGCGATCCGTCTCCCAAACAATGCGTTCCAGGCCAATGCTGGGACAAGGATGAATACGGATATTCTGTTCCTGCAGAAGCTGGATGCTCCCCGGATGCTTGGGAAGGAGCTGCCGGAGTGGGTACAAACGGATGAACTTTTGCGGGAGGAGTATACCAATGACAAAGGGGAAACCTCCCATAACTTTGTCACTGTCAACCGCTATTTCCAGAACCATCCGGAAATGGTGCTAGGGGAGCAGAAGATTGTTTCCGGCCCTTTTGGGCCACAGCTCACCTGTCAGCCCATTGAGGGCGCTGACCTGGCGGAGCAGCTAAAGGAGGCGGTCAGCCATATCCACGGCACGATCACAGAGATCGAGTTGGAGGATTCTGACTTAGGAGAAATTGATACTTCCATACCGGCAGACCCGTCCATTAAAAATTTCAGCTTTGCCAACGTGGACGGCGCTGTGTATTACCGGGAAAACTCCCGTATGAACCGGGTGGAGCTGCCGGCTATGACAACAGAGCGTGTTCTGGGAATGATCGAGCTTCGTGACTTGACGCAGGCACTTCTGCAGTGCCAGCTAGAGGATGGAAGTGATGAAAAAGTCCATGCCCTGCAGGAGAAACTCAATCAGGCATATGACCGCTTTACCGGAAGATACGGGCTGATCAGCAGCAATGCCAACAAGCGAGCGTTTTCCCAGGACAGCAGTTATTGTCTGCTCTCCTCATTGGAAATCCTGGATGAAAGCGGGAATCTGAAACGGAAAGCGGATATTTTCACCAAACGGACGATCCGAAAGCCGGAGGCGGTGACATCCGTGGATACCGCCAGTGAAGCCTTAGCCGTGTCCATTGGGGAACGGGCCAAAGTAGATGTGCCATTTATGGCGGAGCTTTCCGGGAAAACAGAAGAGCAAGTAGCCGAAGATCTAGCGGGAGTGATCTTCAAAAACCCGGTAACGGAAGCGTGGGAAACCTCGGATGAATACTTGTCCGGCAATGTGCGGGAGAAGCTGGCAACAGCGAGAACCTTCGCAGAAAACAACCCGGAGTATGAGATCAATGTGCAGGCACTGGAGCGGGTGCAGCCGAAAGACCTGGATGCGTCAGAGATTGAGGTACGCCTGGGGGCTACCTGGATTGAACCGGAGTATATTACGCAGTTTATGGGAGAGACGTTTGGTACGCCGGATTATCTGCTTGGACGGCAGATCGAAGTCAAATATGCCCCGATCAACGGTCAGTGGAATGTAAGCGGGAAAAATGCAGACTATCGCAATCCCCGTGTAACTGCCACCTATGGCACACAGCGGGCAAATGCCTATCGGCTTTTGGAGGATGCCTTAAACCTGCGGGATACGAAAATCTATGATACTGTAACAGAAAATGGAAATGAAAAACGTGTCCTGAACAAAAAGGAAACCATGCTGGCACAGCAGAAGCAGGAGCTGATCAAAGAATCTTTCCGGGAATGGATCTTCCGGGATATGGATAGGCGGGAAACGTTATGCCGGAAATATAATGAGCTTTTCAATAGTATCCGTCCCCGTGAATATGACGGCAGCCATATCCAGTTTGCCGGGATGACACCGGAGATCACGCTGATGCCCCACCAGAAGAACGCCGTTGCCCATATCCTTTACGGACATAATACGCTGCTTGCCCATTGCGTGGGTGCGGGAAAGACTTTCCAGATGATCGCTGCCGGTATGGAGAGTAAGCGGCTTGGACTGTCGCAGAAGAATTTATATGTGGTTCCAAACCATCTGACGGAACAATGGGGCAGCGATTTCCTGCGGCTGTATCCAAACGCCAATGTGCTTGTGGCAACGAAAAAAGACTTTGAGCCTGCTAATCGGAAGAAGTTCTGTTCCCGGATCGCTACAGGGGATTATGACGCTATCATCATTGGACACAGCCAGTTTGAGCGGATTCCCTTGTCACGAGAACGGCAGGCATTGTCCATTGAAAAACAGATTGATGAGATCACCATGGCGATTGAGGAGGCGGCTGCCCAGGAAGGAACACACTATACCGTAAAGCAGATGGAAAAGACAAGGAAGAACCTGGAAACGAAACTGGAGCGGCTCAATGATCAGTCCAGAAAAGATGATGTGGTGACATTTGAGCAGCTCGGTGTAGACCGGCTGTTTGTGGATGAGAGTCATTTTTACAAAAATCTGTTTCTTTATACCAAAATGAGGAACATTGCGGGGATCGCACAGACGGACGCACAGAAAAGTTCTGATATGTTTGCAAAGTGCCAGTATCTGGACGAGATTACCGGCGGGCGTGGCGTGACTTTCGCTACGGGGACGCCTGTCTCAAACAGTATGGTGGTGCGCCCGTAAGGGGCTGTAATAATCTTACCTTGAGCAAGTAATAGGGCAAGGTATCAAAGCGGAATAATCCGCACCC
>PPYF01065757.1_pt1 | contig 16737 bp, 18 predicted proteins | sample 1559871 | NCBI WGS metagenome assembly PPYF01 (sample SAMN08240021, study PRJNA423297) | Human gut metagenome, whole genome shotgun sequencing project.
ACTTCTTCTGTGGCGGTCTAAACCTCTACCCGGCCAGTTCCTGACAGGGGTTACCCACGGAAAACCCGGAAGAACCGAAAAAATAGGCCTGATCAAACTGATCCATCAGGGTAAAATTTTTTTTCAGGCGTGTGAATTCTCTGTGCTCTTCCAGAAGGCGGAGGCAAATGGAGTGAACTGTGCCGACATACATCTCGTCAATGTTGACGACGATATTGCGCGAGAGCAGCCGGTGCGAGATTCTGGTAACAAGCTCGGTCGCCGCTTTTTCCGTAAACGTGGCCACCAGAATTTGTTCCGGCGGCACCCCCTTGTCCACAACAAGGTAGACGACACGCTCAACAAGAGTGAATGTTTTTCCGGAACCCGGTCCGGCAATGACGAGCAGAGGCCCTTCGGTATGGTCTATGACCGTCCTCTGTTGCGATGTGGGAGTGAAAGACATGCCTCGCCTCCAGTCGGGGAACCATACCTTGAAAGTGCTAAAAATTGAATAGCCGATTATATTGAATTTTTGTACGCCATGCGTGATACTGAGACAGCACTACGCGGGAGGGCCTATGGAAAAAATGCTAGATGCGTTCAAAGTTGTTGAAACGAATTCGCCCATGCCAAGCATCGAAGTGGACGTTGACAGCACAGAGGATGAAAACCACAGAGCTATTCTTGAAAGATCACTCATGTATTTTGCTGAAGAGAATCCGGGAATTACAGCTTCTATCTATGATTATTGTTCTCCAAGCACTAATTTCGGGCATATGACCAATTCCGTGTTCTTTATTGTGGCAAAAACGCAATCTCTCCTCAAATATATTCATACCGAGTTGAGAGCGGCGCATACCCTCAAAATGCGCTTTGGAGACTATATTCCGCCGTCAAAAGGAAGACTCGCCTATCACATTGAGAGTGGCCAAGCCTGGAGGTTGGATGATGCGGTAACCTTTACTTTGCTGGATGATTGGGGGGGAGACAAACGGATGGAGTCTGCCGAATATCTGCCGCAAGAGGAATCACCAAGCCAGGGCAACAAGCGCCCGGCTGCGCGGACATATAGAGCTCGCTCAGATGCGAGCGTTGGTTCCATCAAGAGCAGAATAGAAGAGGTTTTTGGCCTTCCCGAAGGTTCCGTGGCTCTGTGCGCTCCAGACGGAAAATCCATGAGGTCGGACGCAAAAATTAAAACCCTGCGCAACCGCTGGGAGGGAGAATAGTTCCGCAGTACATACATTTTTTGCCAGAAAGAAAAATGCCACCTCGGAAAAAACGCTTTTGTTCGAGACTAACTCAGAAAAAAACATGAGCATTTTTCTCGCTTGATGAGCGAAACATTATGCAGGTATCAAAGATTTTTTGCAGTGCGGATAGGAGGTAGCTAATAGCGTTATCCCGCTGGAAAAAGGCGGATTCAAGGCGAGCGTTGGTGATTTTCTTTGGAAGCATGGCACGAGATGCTCCTAACGAGAATAAATGGGGCGGCAATGAAAATATACAAAGTTACAAGCGTAGTGCCAAGAGCGAGAGAAATGCATTTGGTGAACCGTAAAGGCTCATGGACAGAAAAATACACAACCTATGATATGCAGCTCGATGGTTCCATCTGGATTAAAGATATTTATCCTCATTTTAAATGGCCAAATGGAAAAATAAACGGCAAATGCGATGATGGCTTTAAATCATTTTACAAGAGCCATAACGAGTCGCTAGAGGGACTATTAGGAAATTATATATCAGCTTATTTTAATGTATATAAGCATATTCATACAACATCAATTGATATCATTAGTGATTTTATAGCGCTGCTTGAGAATGCAAATGGAAGGGCATTCAAAACGAAATTTCCAATTTATGAATTTTTAAAACGGATTAATCGCCCATTAAATCCTGATGGATCAATTAGTTTAAGAGGAAATTTTAGCGGATACAACGTTGATTCAGATAATTTGTGTTACCCAAATACGATAGATTTGTTACTGAAAAATTATAAAACAGATTTTGATAAAGCAGAAGGAAAAGCCTTTCAGTTTGATTTTTCAATTTATAATATTTTAAAGAGAATGAATTTTGATCTTAATCAAGATAATTCCATAACGCTTACTGGAGAATGCAGTGGATACAATGTGAGCAGCAATAATATTTGCTACCCAAACACGGAAAAACCAAATACACTTACATCTGACAATATAGATAGAGTTTGGAAGCACTTTTTTTGCAATAAAAAAATAGAATCTACAACTACTTTAAAGAGTGAAACAACAGAGTGGTATAGCCGTGATGACTGCTCAATATATATATCACATGAAAAATATCATGATCGTAGTGAAACAAAGACTGATATCTCTAGAGGCAAACATGCAATTTTGAGAATAGGCGATGAGTTAGACGCTGAACACATACAATTTCTTCGCGAAGATGCGGGAGATAATGCCCCAGAAGAACCAGGGTATTGTTACAATGGCGATAGCGGCGATGATGGTGGGCCGGATGTAACCCACTGGGCATTGACGGACGACGAAAAAGGAGCTTTTCGCGGTTGGGCAAGTGGAACGCCGTTAGGCGGGTGGGGAGATGACACCTAACAACTATAGGCATTTTTTATCTGGATTATTTTTTGGATTCTTTTTCCAAAGCATCCACCAGTTCGCCAGGGCGTTTGCCCAAAGCCTCGGCAATCCGAAACAGCATATTGATGTTGGGCCATTTCCTGCCAATTTCCATCATGCTGTAAAAACCGGGACTGACACCGATTTTTTCTGAAAGTTGCTCCTGGGTCAGCCCAGCTTCAAGCCTAAATCTTCGCAAAACATGCTGAAAATGGAGTTGGGTGATATCGTCATAATTTTCCATTTCCCATCAATACGGGATTGCCTTTGGTTTTAATCCATCCTATAGGATGGAAAATTACCTATGGGATGGAAAACTATGCCAGAGCTGACAGAAGAGTTTCATCAGTTGGGGAGTGGAGAATACGAGACTGTGCTTTTCGAGGATGTCATGAAACGGTTTTTTCTTGCTACAAATACCCGCAGCCAGATGGAATTTGCGTACTGGCTGGGCATTCGCCAGTCGTCTGTGTCTGATGCCAAGCGCCGGAACAGAATTCCGATCGCTTGGTTGAGAGAGCTTGTGACGCGAGGGGTGGATAGCTCACCATCTTGGGTAATGACGGGCAAAGGACCGCAATTTTGGTAAGTTGGTCATAAGTTTTTGGACGGTACTATAGCAACGCTTCAATCCCCTTGCGATCAAGGATGTCCAAAAGCAGACACGACTGCCCGCCGGGTTTTTTCTTTCCCGCCTCCCATGCCCGGACAGTATGGGCGCTGGTGTTGATGATGATCGCCAGCGCCGCCTGACTTACCTGGAGGCGGATGCGAAGTTCCTTTACTCTGTCCCCAGTGTATTGGGGCACTTGATGAGCGCGGTACAGGGCTTCAAATTCGCGCATCCGACGTTCATCTATCAGCCCACCGGCATGAAGCCCCTGTATGGTTTCGTGCATTTCTTCAATAATGCGACTTTGTTCAGCCACGGTACACCTCCAAAAATTCTCCGAGAGCGATGGCCGATTGCAGTTCCTCTTCGGAATATGTGAGAAAAACCTGAGCTGCCGCTTGTAAGTAGGCGAGTTCGGCCAAGGTTATGTTATCCTTCTCATTCTTTTCAAAACCATAGAGGAAAAACCAGCGATTTTCCCGGTTCGTGGCGATGAGAACCCTGGTGCTGCCACTTTTCCCCCTGCCGGGCAGGGCGATCCGTTTCTTATACAAATTGCCGCCAAGCTCAGCATCCACAAGCCCTTGTTCCATTTCCCCGATGGCCGCGATAAGCGCGGAATCGTCCAGTTGGGTCTTCCTCATCCAGCGATAAAAAGTCCGAGCCTTCAAAATGTGTTTCATGATTTACCCGGCTGTCGTTAATATAATACTTAGTACCATAGCTGTAAAGTCCATTGCCTTCCTTGCTCAACGCATCCGCAAAGAAGGCTGACCCCGCTCTTCAATGCCTTCAACCCTTCGCCACATTTCCCTGTAGCGGTCGTTTTTCGCCAAGGCCACGTCACCGGCCATGCCAAAGGCGTAGGCCGCTGTTCGCTCGGCGTAACGGTTCCAATCCCGGCGCTGCTCCGGAGATTCACGAATTGTCGGCGCACACTGCCGGACGGCTTCGGCCACGGCGGCTTGGCTGTGGCCGGTTGAGCGCATCCGTAGCGCGATCATGGCGTCAACGCGGGAATAGTCCTCTATGCTCAAGTGGCGTTTGATGTTTTCCAAATGTGCGTAATATGCGGCCACCGGGCTGTTACTTTGTCCGGAACGAACAATCTGGGGGGCGGGGCGCGGCTGTGTCTTCTTGGTTCGGGCGGCTTCGGCGTATTCATGTTCGATCTGCCGGGAAAGCTCCAGGGCGGCGGAACATTCGCGCTTTTCAGCCAAAAGCAGTTTGACCAGGGGAAAACTACCGTCTTCTCTGCGGTGCTTGGGCTTGCGGTTTGAAAAGCCGGGTGCCCGGTGCGGATGAATGCAGCCGGACAGTTTCTTGTCTCCGTACAGACGATTCAACCTCTCCGTGATCCGGTTGCCCACGTCACGGTCAAAAGAGCTGCCAAGCTTGGGGACGGTCAAAACACATTGGTAGTTGCCCGGCGAGCTTTCCAAGATAACGGCGGGCCTAAAGCCGTCCGCTTGCAGCTTATCCAGGCTCTCCCGCGTCATGTCATCAATCAGGATATGATGCCTCCGCTCAGAAAGCGGCGTGTAATAAATATTTTCACCGCGTTGCTGAAGTCTGAGCATTTCAGGCATACGCGCAAGCAGCTCGTCCGGTGTAAAGCCCGCCGTCACACCGTCTTTTTTGTCGAGGATGAAGGTCTTCTTTTCGCCGTCAGGTTCCATTTTGATGCACGTCACCCTGTAGCGATCCGCGCCCACAGCGGCGGCGTAGCGGTCGAAGTTTTGCGTCTCCGGTGAAAGGATAGGCATGGGGTTCTCCTTGGGCCGCTGCAACGCCAGAGAATCCAGCTTGGCTCTATAACGCCAGCGGTCGGCTTGTTTGCTCAGGGTTCGAATCCGTAACCAGGTTTCAAAACGCGGTGGGCGGTGGTTTCTAATTTTTGTGCGCTGCCGTATCTGGTGAAGCTCGTTTGCTTGCTGTTTTTTCAGCGCATGGCGAGCGATATTGAGAATGGGCAAGCCATATTTGGCCAAGCGGGAAAGTGCTTTTTTACGCTCCTTTCGGTGGCGGACTTTTGCCTTCTCAATGGCCACATTACGTTCTGATGTTTGCGGGACAGGCTGTGCCGCTCTCTCCATCTGGTACAGCTTCCACTCCTCATAATTGACGGAACTGACCGGTTCAGGCTGCTTGTTTTCCGGCAGATCCTGATAGTCGCCAGGAGTGAACTCGCCGAGCCTTTTGCACAAATTTTTCATACCGAAGGAGCGATCAACGGAAGAAGCTTTCACAGCGATGGAGCCGACAAAAAGAATTGCGCCGGAGCCTTTTTTCTCGAAGCGCAAGCCGGTTGCAGCGAGTTTTGTGTGAAGTTCCTCCCACGATACCGCGTCTTGAAGAATCTTGTGCGCACGTTCCTGGGCGATACGCTGTGCGGATTTTTCTCCGGTGGCGCATTCAAAATCGAGCGCCGCTTGTTTGGGACGAACTGTTTTTTGTCTCAGCCTCCGGGCGATTTCTCCATTTTCCAGAACAGCGAAAAGTCCATTTTCTTCGCTGGCCCATCCTTGCGAGTGCTCGATGAGCGCCACGATTTTGTGCGCTTCTTTGATGTCAAAGCCCCCGTGCGGCTGAATGACTTTCAACGTCTGGGGGTGTGTCCTGTTTACCGCTATATGCAGATGGTAGTTGTCCGTGTCCCGGTGCAATCCATAGATAGTTTGATGTCCTGAAAGCCCCATTCTTTCCAGAAAGAGATCCACGACCTGATCAACCTGTTCCCTGGTGGGCTGCTCGCCTTCCTGCCATGAGAGCAACCAATGCTGCACAGGCATTTTGCTGTGAGCGGATTCACTGGCGAGAGCGATCATTTCCAGCTTTTGGCTGGTATGCGTTGTGCCGAAAAAGTTTTTCCCGCCCGCGTGTTCGATTTTTTCCAACGGGTTTTTGTTTTGAGGACTGCGAATGTAGTCCACCAGATCGCCGATTTGCCACGCCTTCAGCTTTTCGCTGTTTTTATTTTTGATTTTTTTAACGATCATGGTGGCGAAATCCGATCCTATCGATAGAGGCCACAATGCGGCGTAAAGTCTCTTCTTGCTCTCTCAGATGTTCATGGCTGGCCCCGGCTTGGCGAAGCGTCTCAAAATTGTGTTTGAGCAGGCCGCCCAATCGCCGCAACTCCCGAATCATCATCTCGTCTGTGTGGGCGATAAGCGGTCTGCCGCCAAAGAAGCGCCGCCGCATGTATTCGGACACGGACAGCCCGGCAATGCTGGCCTGTTCCGCGAGGCGCGTTTTTTCTTCCATGGTCACGCGAAGAGTGACCAACAGATTTGCGGCATACTTGCCGCCGGTCTTTGTGCCTTTCATGCCTTCTGTCTTTGGAGCGTGAGAAGCCCGCGCCGAATGCTCCTGCCTTTGGGAGTCCAGAGGGAAGCCCTCTGGCAGGATGGTGTAGTTGTATTACAACTACCATCCTGCCACGAAGAACCCGCATCGGGGAGTGGCCATATTGTAGCAATGGCTATTTAGTGTATAATATCCCAAACATTTCAAAGGAGTGGATAGTATGGCCGGAACAAAAAAAGTATTACCTGGGCAAGTGGAGAAGGCGAAAAAGCTTTTGCAAGGGCTTCCTACAAAAGACGTAGGAATAACCAGAACGGAATTTGCGGCGACTTTGGACAAAGATATTCGGAAAGCCCTAAATAAAGGCTACAGCCTCAAGGATATATCCGCGCTGTTGAAGAAAGAAGGCATATCTATGCCAGCATCTTTGCTGAAGGAGCATTTTAGTAATGCGCAAAAAGAGCAGATCCACATTCCCAAAGAGAGTAGCGAAGAAAATTCCAGAAAGGTCAACGGTCGCGAAACCTTGAGCATAACTCCTGATTCATCGGAGCTATAAAATGAACTCGCCAATTATATATGTAGGCGGCAGCAAAGGCGGGGTTGGTAAAAGCAAACTGGCTTTCGCTCTTATAGACTACTTGGGCGCACAAGGAAAAAAAGTGCTGCTGTTGGAAACGGATAGCTCCAACCCTGATGTCTACAAGGCGCACCATCCGCATGAGGGCGCCGACCTTGTTTGCAAGCTGACCGATTTGGACATTTCTGACGGCTGGATTGAACTCGTCAATTTTGCCGATGCCCATCCTGGTCATATTCTGGTGATAAATTCAGCGGCCAGAAGCAACACCGGCATTGAAAAATACGGTGCGACATTGAAAGAAACTTTGGCCGAACTGAGCCGTGAATTGTTCACGTTTTGGATCATCAACCGGCAGCGGGATTCCATCGAACTTTTACGCGGCTTTTTGAACGCATTCCCTGATGCCGTTATCCACGTCTGCCGAAATCTCTATTTCGGTGAGGCTGGAAAATTTGAACTCTATAACGACTCAAAATCACGTCAACTCATCGAAAAGAAGGGCATGACTTTAGACTTCCCCGATTTGGCGGATCGTGTCGCAGATAAAATATATTCCGGCAGGATGCCCATAAAAAAAGCGTTGGCTGATCTGCCTATAGGTGATCGTGCTGAATTGAAAAGGTGGCGGGGAAAGTGCGCGGAAATGTTCCAAGCGGCACTCAAAGGAAAGTAGCCGTATGGATAAAGAAAAAATTGCTGGACTGGAAAAACTTCTGGATCGTGAACTGACCTCCGATGAAATTGACCGCTTCCACCGGATAAAAGATACGCTGAACATATCTGATAATGATGCGCTCTGGGACATCATTATCGCTATGGAATATCAACGAAGTTTTTATGAAGAAATCCCAGAGAAAATTGCCGTTACAACCACAAACATTTTGCAGCAGCTCGCGTCCGCCGCCGAAAAAGAAACAGCGTTGGCGCAAAATCGTCTGACCGCCAGCGTGGTTGCGCAAGCCCAAAAACTTGCCACAAAAATCAGCATGATAACGTGGGGTTATCTGGGGGGCTTTACGCTTACCGTCTTACTGCTTTATGGAAGTTTGTTGCTGTGGGCTGGCTATTCCATCGGGTCTGGCCAGACACAGCCCCCCGCCCTTTTGCTACGGATGCCGGTTGGAATTGTGCTCAGTGCGCTTGCGGTGGCTGGCGGTATTTTGCTTGGAATTGTGGCGGGCAAGGAGTTTTCCGAAAGGCAATCCGGCTGGGAAAAACATATGATGGCAGCACTGGGCTGTCTGCTTTCTGGAGGAGTTGTTTTCAGCTTCACTGTCTTCTGACTCTGAAACTCATGACAGGCCTTTTTCTCTTGCAGTGATTTTGCAGTCAGCATTCTATTGGGTCGGAAGTACAATTTGATGTGTTGTTTTTGCAGTTACGTGTTGTTCTGGCGAGCGGCTGTTATAGGCTATTGAATAAGGGGCTTCCGAAGAAGAGAGATCCATTCTCTTTTACGGAAGCCCCTTAGCGTTTATCGTTCAAAACTTCAAAGTGCTACATTTCGGCCACTGCCCCGCGTGATTTCTCCGTGGTACATGGAAACTCTCTATCTGTAAGCTTTTGTTAGCCATGTATTTTTCACAAGGAGAATTGTTATGCGGAAACTTTCAAAACAACAAAGAGAAGTGCTTGATGTCATGAAAAAAGGGAGAAGTCCTAAAAGACGCGGCGGATGAACTTGGCGTTGGCAGAAGGACGTTCTACTCGACACTGGCCAGGATAAGGAAGGTAATGAATGTTCACAGCAGTATTGAAATGCTGAGCGTTCTTGGCAGCGATACGGCACAGAATATATGCGGAGAGGTTTATAAATCTCACCCTATAGAAGCCGAAGACATTCTGGACACAATAAAACTCACTCCGCGTGGGAAAAAGGTTTTTGCACTTATTTTGGCAGGATATTCACGACAAGAGATAGCAGACACCTTACAAATGAGCCTCAGTGGAGTGAGAAGGCATCGCGAAAAGATGTTACTTCAAAATAATTGCAAAGATATTCTTGAACTTGTTGCGAAGTATTATTCAGAAATTTTTGAGCCTCAGGACGGTCACATGCCGGACACATAGAATAGAATTTTTTTTGGGGGGGAGAGTGATGGACTTGGACAAGCGTACAATTATTGTTGCGACTCCAGAAGAATTACGCTCTATCGTCAGAAGTGCTGTACGCGCTGAAATAGCTTTCGGAAAATCAACCGTTGGTCAATTGCAAAACGGCGGCGATGAAGTAATGAACGAAGCGCAAGCTGCATCGCATATAGGCCAGCGCCCCGCTACTCTTCGTCAGTGGCGTTCAAATGGAAAGGGGCCAGCCTATCACAAAAAAGAGCGGCGCATATTTTATAAAAGAAGCGACCTTGATGCCTGGATGGCCGCAGGGCGAAAATTTACGTCAGAGACGCCCGATGCTCCATATTAATAGGGATGACCTTTTCAACGTGTGCAGCAATCGCCTGTTGCGTACTCGGCATGAGGTGCGAATACCGCCTCGTCATTTCCGTGCTTTTGTGGCCAAGCAGTTTTGCGAGAGTGAGTTCGGAATAATTCTCTTTTGCAAGGAAACTCGCGTAGGTGTGGCGCAAGCTATGAAAAACGAGCCTGTCCCGATTTTCAGTGACGCCATCATTGAGGCCAAGCTCGTCAATGATTTTCTTGAATACGCGATCCATACTCGTCAATCTTCCCCCAGAATTATTGGGGAAGACAAGGCTTGTATGGTTTTCTGCAAACCAGTCTATGAGCGCATCCCGAACCGGCTGGCTCAGGGGCGCATACCGGATCGGCCCACGTTTTGGCCGTCTGAAACGGAGTGTATTATTTTCAAAGTCTATGTCATGGGATTCAAGTTTCGCAATTTCAGAAAACTTGAGTCCACATTCCAGGGAAATGAGGCTTATGAGCCACGCCCTACCGCTCCTTTTTTTAATTTGAGCAAGTATTTTCAGCACTTGCTCTTCTGTAACCGTGCGTTTCTCTTTATTTGCAGCATGGGCATTTGCGCGAGCTTGGCGCAAAAGATCAAAGGTAATTTTGTCTTGATCCCTGACGGCTCCTTGATTGAAGCCAAGTTCGTCAACGACCTCCTTAAATGCTTCGTCCATGTCATACAATTTAGTACCAGCGGCACTCTGAAAAACAATACTTGTTTTATTTGCCTCAACCCATTTTTTCAAGGCGTCCTGAACCTCTGTAGTCATGGATGCGTATTGGACTCGTCCATTTCTTGGGCGCTGAAAGCGGAGCGTGTTGTCTGTAAAATTTACATCATTGATTTCGAGATCTGCTATTTCCGAAAATCTAAGCCCACACCCCAAAGAGATGATACTCATGAGCCACGTCCGGTGGCTTCTTTCCTTCAGTCGTTCAAGAATCATGTCGATTTCTTCATCGGTAATAATACGTTTTTGCTCTTTAACGACAGGAGCGTCCACATAGACTTGGCGCAAGCAGTCAAATGTAATTCTGTCACGCCTTTCACTGATCCCGTCATTAAGGCCAAGTTCATCGACGGCCTTTCGAAAGTCATCATCCATATTCCACAGCTTTTTTCCAACAGCGGTCGGGAAAACCGGGCTTGTATGGCTTGCGGCGAGCCAGTCTGTAAGCGCATCCCGAACGGTCTGTGTCATGGCAACATATCGGCTCTGACCATTCTTGGGATGGCGGATGAAAAGTGTATTGTTTTCAATGTTTATGTCATTCAATTCAAGCTTGGCTATTTCGGAAAATCTAAGCCCACACTGCAAAGAGATAAGACTCATGAGCCATGCACGGAGATCTCTTTCTCTGAGCATTTTGAAAACTTGTTGCATCTGCTCCTCGGTGAAATAGCGAGTTCTCTCATTATCCACCAAAGGCATCTCAAAGTCTTGAAAAGGGGAGAGCCCTCGCCACATCTTCCATTTTGCGGCTTTATTCATGATGCGGCGCACCAGGGCAAGCGTGGTTTTTATCGTTTGCGGGGCATATCCCTTCTCGCGCATGGTATTAGCAATTTTTTCCAGATCTCTGACCGTGATTTTATTAAGTGGTCTAAGATTAATATCGCTCGGCTCCAAATATTTGTTATAATAGATAGTGTCGTTGTAGGTGGAGGGTTTGCCGTTAGCCTCAAGCCAGTCTCTTTTATATTTTTGCCATGCGTCATGCAGGGTCGGAACGCCCTTGGCAGCCATCGGAACAATGCCCTCAAGAACTTCAATTTTGGCCTCGGACATCAGCTTTTGCCGCACGCTTTTGGCGTACTCGGCAGTGATGCCTTCACTGCGGTTGCCGATAGTTTTACGCACTCGTTTGCCGGTGTGCGGATCATAATAATCGATCGTATAAGTGACATCCGGCTTGCCCTCATACTTTTTCTTGCGGGCAGGACGTTGATATACACCTTCGAATCTGGTAGCTCTTCTTTCGTTTGTTTGCTTGTCATCAGCCATTTTGAGCCTCATTTTTTTGCGACTATTTTGCGACTGACGGTCGTAAAAAGTGACCAATTTGCGACCAATGAGCGTAACAATGGTAGACAAGAGAATAGCTATGAAAGCGTTGATATGCAAGGAAAATATGCAATGATATACATCACAGCAACAAGGATGAACAACATGAACGCTAGCTTCCCAAGCTGAAGGTTGCGGGTTCAAATCCCGTTTCTCGCTCCAGGAAAATCAAGCCCTTATGGTGAAAAACCGTAAGGGCATTTTTGTTAGCAACTTCTTTTTAGTAAACTCTTTTGACCTTACGGCCTTGCGGATGGCGTGCGGCAGCTTAGAAAAATGGACAGCAGAGCGAGTTGCCTCTTAAGTATTTTGCGTGAGCCATTTTAAAGTAAATTTTGCTCAGGGAATAATGATATCGTACTCAGTTGTTGTATGGCTTCCGGGGTGGAGCATTCCTGTATTTGTTTAAGGCGATGTTTAGCTATCTTCACATATTTTTCATTTATTTCTATGCCTATGAAATGTCTCCCTAGCTTTTGAGCTGCTACACAGGTAGTTCCGGAGCCAGCGAAGGGGTCCAATATTAAAGCCCCTCGCTTAGTAACCAGAGATACTAAACATTCCATTAGATTAAGGGGTTTTTGTGCTTCGTGAAGCCCATGGTCGTCTTTGTCACTGGAAATACGAAATATATTTGAGCAAAGATGCGCCTCTTTGCAATATCCAGAACCATTGTATTTTTCTAGAGCATTTTGATTCCATCCGCCGACATTATTGATAAGGATATTATCTGCGAGCGTTCCACCTGTTTTATATGGCTTTTGTAACCAAAGAATAGGTTCAAACAATGGTCTAAGATTTGCAACCCTCCAGCCTGACCATTTTTGGGCATTTTTGTAATCGCCACGGCGTTTATACGTTTCTGAAATTCTTTGAGCTCTGTATGGTGCTGTTGGTTTTTCCCACGCGATCATATCTTTGAAGGTAAAACCACAATCTTCCAATGCAACAATGCAGCGGTGTGAGTATCTTCTGCCGGCAAAGATGAGGCATGAGCCTCCTGGTTTAAGAACTCGTAACCACTCTTTTCCCCATGACGCGCACCATTCTTGATATTCATATGGAATTTTTTTGTCTGCACTACTCCAACCGTTGAGAGGTTTGCCACGTCGTTTAAAAATTTCACCTGCTTTGGTTTGTGCTATAGATGCTCCGCCTAGAGCTGTGTTCTTATTATCGTGTAAAATATCCCATTCATTATAACATATACCATATGGGATATCTGAGATAATAGCGTGGACACTACACTCGGGGATTGCTTTTATTTTTTTTATCGAATCATCGTGTATAATCTGGTCAATCATATGGAAAACCTTGCGATGTGATCATCTATTTGTTTGATTTTTTCATTAATTTTTTTCGTCGCTATGAGTTCTCGTATTGCTTTGCCTTTACTATAAGCTGAAATAATTTTTTTTTCATTTTCCCAAAAAGCTTTTTCCGTTTGTGCTCGTTCGCGTATCGTTGATTTCTGCATGTTAAGCAGTAGTTCAAAGTCGTTGATGTTGTAATTGAATATAGATGTGAGCGTATTCGAAAAATCTTTAAGGAAGCACTTCTTTTGATTTGCTGCTATAATTTTTTTTGCGTAATCTCCTGAGAATCCCCATATGGCCGACATGTTAACTCTTTCAGTCTCTTTTATATTTTTTTTTATCATAAAAAGGATATGCTCCCAGCTTAAAAGGCAAACATTGTTATCGATAGCTTGAGAATATATCTGGCTCCCTGTCTTTGGATATTGAAAGTATGGCCCGCACAGCACCGCGTATTCAGAGTCTTTGCGCCAGCATGAAAGAGCGGAAACTTTGAAATCTTTTTGATTTTTTGCAGTTCTACTGAGCCTGAACGCCTTTGCATCTGCAACTAAAGTATATCCAAAATATTGTGATTTCGCAATTACGTCAGCGGTATCTGCACGTTCTTTAATTACGCTGGCTTTTAAGCCAAGTTCGCGAAACGCACGCGCTAATACTGCATCTGAAGCCTTGGAAAAAAGTTTTTCTTCGGTTGAATCGTGTGGTATTGACTCTGGAATTGTACCGATTTGTTTTATAAGCTCTATAAACTTCTTTTCTTTATTAATAAATTCGGTTAAATTGTTTGATGCTATATCAAAATTTTGAGAAGATTCTTTTGTTATTTTTTTTAGTAGTGTTTCAAACATCGTCTCTTACCTTTTTTATTGAGATATATAAATATACACAACGCTGATGAAAAAATTTTCATCAGCGTTGTGTAAAAAAATACTATTTTATAGGTATGTCTGAGAGGGGTTCCATGCGTTGTTTACCGAAACCCTAATGATGTTCTTGGGGGCACTTTCGCCTATATTTCCTGCTGTATGTAAATACTATGCGTTATTTTATGCTCCCACTTGAAATTACTCTAAAACCGGTTGGCGCCGGTGATGACCACCATATCCGCGGGCACATTTTCATGGAAGCCGAGGGTTTTGGTTTTGACCTTGGCGATTTTGTCCACCACGTCGAGGCCTTCGGTCACCTTGCCGAACACGCAGTAGCCCCAGCCGTCCGTGCTGGGGGCTGTGTGGTCCAGAAATTCATTGTCCACCAGGTTGATGAAGAACTGGGCGGTGGCGCTGTGCGGGTCGCGGGTGCGGGCCATGGCCAGGGTGCCGCGCGCGTTTTTGAGGCCGTTATCGGCCTCGTTGGGCACGGGTTCGCGAGTGGGTTTTTCGTCCATGCGGGCAGAGAGCCCGCCGCCCTGAATCATGAAGCCGGGGATGACCCGGTGGAAGATGGTGTTGGTATAAAAGCCGTCGTCAACGTACTGCAAAAAGTTGGCGACGGTTTTGGGGGCCTGTTCGGGGAAGAGTTCCACCAAAATATCGCCGGAGGAGGTCTCCAGCAGAACCGTGGGGTTGTCGGCCATGTTCGCTCCTTGCAAGCTGGGGTGTGCGGCGCAAGGGCCGCCGGTGCCCGCACTATAGGGCAGGGAAGGGCGGATGACAATGCCCGTCCGAATGACTATAATCCGCGCATGGACTCTTCTTCATCAGCGCCAGCAGGCGCGTCCGCCCGCATGTCGCAGCCCTTTGCGCCGCCGCAGCAGAACATCCCCCGCATCCAGCGCGCCTTGCTGGACTGGTTTGCCGTCAATCAGCGCCGTCTGCCCTGGCGCGTCCACTACACGCCCTATGAGGTCTGGGTTTCGGAGGTTATGCTCCAGCAGACGCAGATGGAGCGCGGCGTGGACTACTTCAACCGCTGGATGGCCCGCTTCCCCGACATTGCCGCCCTGGCGGCGGCGGATGAGGAAGCGGTGCTGCGCCAGTGGGAGGGCCTGGGCTATTATTCGCGCGCGCGGCATTTGCTGGCCGCGGCCCGCAAGATCATGGCCGAGCATGGGGGCGCGTTTCCTTCCGATCTGGAGGCCATCCGCGCCCTGCCGGGCGTGGGGCCGTATACGGCCGGGGCCATTGCCAGCATCGCCTTTGGGGAGAAACTGCCCTGCGTGGACGCCAATGTGGAGCGGGTCATTGCCCGCGTGTTTGATGTGGACAGCCCGGTGAAGCAGGATCCCGCCGCCGGCGTGGTGCGGCGCTGGGCCCTGCGCCTGGTGCCCGAAGGTCTGGCGCGGGAGCATAACCAGGCCATGATGGAGCTGGGCGCGCTGGTCTGCCGCAAAAAGCCGCGTTGCGAGGTCTGTCCGCTGGCCGTGTTCTGCAGTAGCCGCCATCTGGGCATTGTGGAGCAGCGGCCCGTGCCGGGCAAAAAGGCCGTTATCAAGCCCGTGCAGGCCGTCACCGGCGTGCTGCGGCGCGCAGGGCGCGTTTTTGTGCAGAAGCGTCCGCCTTCCGGCGTGTGGGGCAACCTGTGGGAGTTCCCCGGCGGCAGGGTGGAACCGGATGAAAGCCCGGAGCAGGCCGTGGTGCGCGAATTTATGGAAGAAACCGCTTTTACCGTGCGCGTGGCCGCAACGTATGGCATTATCCGCCACGGCTACACTACCTATCGTCTGACTCTGCACTGTTTTGGCCTGGAACTGGCGGATGCGGCGCAGTCCGCTTTGCCGCAACTCACTGCCGCCACGGAAAGCCGCTGGGCGCGCCCGGAGGAGCTGGACGGCCTGGCCATGCCCGCCGCGCACCGCAAGCTGGCGGACCGTCTGTTTGCCGTGGCCCCGTCGGCCGCGCATACCCCCTGACCGTCGGCCTGCGCGCCGCGGCCCCGGAGTCGCCCCATGTGGGATCTTGCCTGGATTGCGGACCCTTCCGCCTGGATAGGACTGGGCACGCTGGTACTGCTGGAAGTGGTGCTGGGCGTGGACAACCTGGTTTTCATTTCCATTCTTGTCACGCGCCTGCCTGAAGCCCAGCGGCGGCAGGCCTTTCTGACGGGCATCAGCCTGGCCCTGCTCATGCGCCTGGGCCTGCTGGCCTTCATGGCCCGGCTGGTCACTCTGACCAATCCGCTGTTTACTCTGGGCGGGCACGGGTTTTCGGCCCGCGACCTGATTCTCATGGCCGGCGGCGTGTTTTTGCTGCTCAAGGGCACTACGGAACTGCACGACCGCGTGGAAGGCCGTGCGGGCAGTTTCTCCGGTCCGGAACGGCATGCGGGCTACTGGCAGGTTATTGTGCAGATCGTGGTGCTGGACGCGGTTTTTTCGCTGGATTCCATCATCACGTCCGTGGGCATGGTGGAGCATGTGCCCATCATGATGCTGGCCGTGGTGTCGGCCATGGCCATCATGGTGCTGGCGGCCGCGCCCCTGCTGCATTTTGTGGAGCGCCACCCTTCGGTCATTGTGCTCTGCCTGGGCTTTTTGCTTATGATTGGCCTGAGCCTGCTGGCCGATGGTCTGGGCTATCACATCCCCAAAGGGTACATGTACGCGGCCATCGGTTTTTCCATCCTGGTGGAGGCCTGCAACCAGTGGGCTCTGCGTAACCGGCGGCGGCGTTTCAGCATGCGGGACATGCGGGAATCCACGGCCAGGGTTATCCTCAATTTCCTGGGCGGCGGCGTGCCTTCGGGCGATATGCAGCTGGACGCGGCCGCTCTGGCCGGCGAGGCCGGCGGCCAGCTTTTTGCCCCGCAGGAGCGCGACATGGTGGCCAGGGTCATCCGTCTGGGCGGGCGCACGGCGCGCTTCATCATGACCCCGCGC